>Ga0180438_10004909_pt1 | contig 18960 bp, 25 predicted proteins | sample SS_ome_12_FD_132455 | JGI IMG/M metagenome (GOLD analysis project Ga0180438, IMG submission 132455) | Hypersaline lake sediment archaeal communities from the Salton Sea, California, USA - SS_3_D_2 metaG | ecosystem: Environmental > Aquatic > Non-marine Saline and Alkaline > Hypersaline >...
GGAATGCTCTTAATTTTACTGGCTTATCTTCTTTTTCTTCAATTTCAGTTTTAACTTGCTCTTCTTTTGTTTCAGTCACAATTTCACCTCTAAAAGTATTAAAATATTATTATCATAACATAAGAAATTAAAATAATATATATTTGCCTGAATAAGTCTAAGAAAATTCAATTTCTTACAAATAAAAAGAATGTATTAATGGGATTGTATTTTTAAAGTATAAATTTTAAAAAAATTCTTTTAAATCTAGGTTTAACTAAAAAAAATAAAAAAACTAAAGATAATTTAAATGTGCTAAAACTTAAGATCTAATGTATTTTGCCATAATCCGTGAATATTACAGAATGAAAAAGCAATAATTGTTCCAGATTTTTCTGTTTTGAATGTAAGGCTGGTTATTGGATCTGAATAAATAGTACTTGAATTCGCTCCATTAATTGATGCTCCATGGGAAGTAAATTCAGATTTCCCGATCTCATAAGGAAATTTTTCTCCTTCAGGTAAGAAATAGACATCAATCCATCTTATATGATGTTCTGTAGTATTAGGATGTGCTATTTCTTTTCCTACCATTACTTTCATGTCAATAGGTTCGGCCTTTTTAGCTTTTCCAATTATTTCTATCACTGGAGTATGCTTTTCTTTTTTCCAATCAGCACTTTGAAAGAAATTATTTAAATCTACCATCTTTTAAAAACACTCATCTACATTTTTATATTTTCAATTTTTCTATAAATATAATTACTAATTTAAAACTATTTGACTAAATTATATATTTAATTACTATAATTTCTAGATTTTATAAACAAATTGAATATAAGGAGAATTACATTATCTATTGACACCAGGATTAAAATTATTAACAAATCTTTATAAAAAAATTAAGCATATAAATTGATTATATGATTAAAATATGAAAAAATTTACATTTAAAACAAATTCTGATTTAAATATATCTGGAAAATATATTCTTTTTCCTCAAAAATCTCAAGCTCTCAAAAGAAGAATATCCTCCTCTTTGCCATGATGAGTCTAATCAGCGTAAATTCTTATGAAATCAACTACATTATCAATAAATATATTGCATTACATTTTTGGAGAGAATTGCATCTCAAATCAAGATTTTCGTCTATAGAATGAAATAAATTATTTATTATATATTTCGTTGATTTTTGCAGCCATTACAAAATCATTAAGATGAAGTCCTTTAATTGCGTGTGTATGGAGTTCTAATACGACCTTATTATAATATATGTATATATCTGGATGATGCCCTTCTTCTTCTGCAAGACCTGCAATTCTATTGACAAATTTCATAGCTTCCTTGAAATCATCGAAGAAAAACTCTTTTTTAATTCGGTGAATTCCTTCCCGAAGCAATAACCATCCTTCTACTTGTTTAAAATATTTATTTTCTTCCTTCTCATTTAGAGGGGGTATACCACCTTCACATGGCACACATTTTGTTTTTAGTAAGTCTGGAATAATATTTCACCATATTGAAATTTATCACAAGGTCAATAAAATTTCAAACTTATAAATACATCGTTAATGGAATAAAAATATTAATAGAAAATTATCTAATTTATATAAAGAAATAAAGGTAGTATAAGAGCTTTTAAATCTCCTTAAATTCAAAAAATATAATAGAGTTCACCACAATTTATTTATTGAATTTGGTATTTCTTCGGGGGGTTTACAAGGATCAATTTTTATTGCATCATACCTAGCTATTGTCTTAAACACACTTTATTTTTCCTAAAAAAACAATTTTTTTTAATGTTTTATAATCCAAAATTATTTGTAATCGAATATCCATTTTAAGCTGTGGTGATAGTAAATTCCTCGCACATTAACTCTTAAACTTGATAACCAGCAGATAAAAGGATCTCTGAAAAAGTTCACTCGGGATATGGTGTATGGTAAAAGAAAAGTCGAACGCAGGAGTAAAGATGGGGAAGTATATCGTACTATCCAGTTAACTGGGGATGGGGCCCATATCATACCCTCTGGGGGCTTAGGTGCCGTTAATCTCACTCCTGAAGGTAAAATTGTAGAGGAAGTAATCGTGGTGGATGAAAACGAGGTCCCCTTGCCTACTATCCCTTCCATGTATTCGCACCCCGTAAATCTTGACCATACCATTCCAATCTCGGAATATTTTCATTATAACATTGAATTTTCATACATTTTTAAAGGAGAGCACATTGAATTCTTACTTAAAAAATGTAAGGACCTTTTATTAAGTAAAAGAGAGTTATTTCTATTTAGGTATGCGTATTATAAGACCACATCGGAACGAGATGTGATTTTACTCCCAAAGGATGACCAAGTATATGTACTCGTAGGCCCGTATAGCGCACCTGAACTCCTACAATCGTCTGAAATCTTATATTATGACGAGATATTAGACGAAGCTCTTCAAGAAGAACTTATGTTTGAGGTGTGGTAAAGATGGAGGTGAAGGCACACTGAAAATTCATATTGCTCATAATAAGATAGACGCAGAGTTAGAACTTACTCCAACTCATTCCCCCAAACGTATCTACCTAAGAACAAAAAATAACACACCTATTACTCACCAACGATTTATTGAATTTGCTAAATCTCATCGGGATGAGCTAATTCTCCAACAAGAGAATCTTATGGAGGTATTTTCACACAGAGATGATGAGATCGATATAAATTTATTAGGAAAATTAGTAGATCACACCTCGTACATCACCGTAAATAAGGATTTAGAACCAGTCTATAATTTTACCTTAATTGATGTTCTTCAAAAGCCAGATGGAACTATTCAAGAGCGACCCCATCAAAAAACCTTGGGCACTATTAATTCCGAAATCCCCGTAATTATTACCGAAAAGTTATACGATCCAGAAGACCTGATGCTAAATTATATTTTCCGCAAAAGTTATTATATTACCCATTATGACGGGGTTACCTTTAAATTCCTTTTTGACATTGCTAAATGGTTATCCGAAGAAGGAAAATTTGCTGAAGTGGAAGCCTTTAATATTGAAACCAAAAAACGGGATGCTCTGGTTCTAGTGGATGGGGGTATAAAGTATCCACGGGGTTTTATAGAGGGAATAGTAAAGGGTAACCGTTATTGCTTGATTCTCCATCTCACTGACCAAGAATTAAAACTGCCCAAGACATTTCTAACTCAAGACGAAGAAGAGGAGGAGGAATAAATCCGTGAAATTAACTAAATCTCAAATAGAAAACCGTTTTCAACAATATATTCGCGGTAAGCCTCAAACAGCCCCTTATCCCGAGTTGGTACGAAAAGTAGACTTATATCGAAGACTTGTAGCCCAGCGATTTATTGCTCGTAAAGAAGAGGATATTCCCAATCTTATAGGAAATAAATTCATCGTGAGCATAAAAGTAGATGGAGGGTTTACCGGTTATTATTACAATTCAACCAAGAACGATAGCTTTTTCTTTAATATACCCACCCATCGAGTCTATTTAGGACTTCCTGTGGCTAATGATTTAGAACAGTTTATGAGGCAAGAGGACATTAATGAAGCGTTACTCGTTGGAGAAATGCACGCTTCCTTCACCCCTTCAGAAGATTTTTCTCAACGCTCCACTATCCATGATCTCATAAAGATACGGAGAAATCCTCAAACTACGGAAGATCTTGAGAAAGTAGGGTTCAAAGTGTTCGACATTTTGCTATTAGATGGCAAAAATTATTCCGATCTGTCCTATTCTAAGCGCTACAAAGAAATGGGTACGATATTTCCTAAGGAAGGAAGAGCATCTTTAGTATATTCTAAAAGAGTAGACTCTGTGTATGCTGTTCAAGATTTTTACCGAAAATATGTACTTGAACAAGGACACGAAGGAATAATTGTTCGCGTAGGAATAACCGCATATAAGATTAAACCCGTGCATTTAATAGATGCCGCAATTATAGGTGTTGCGTCCGGACGAGAGGATTCGCTAATAACCTCTGAGCAATTAGCCACTTGCCTAGTTGCACTACGCTATCACGACGGTACATATCAAATCTTAGGACGAGTCGGAGGAGGGTTGACTGAAGAAGAGCGAACCTATCTTTGGTCTCAGTTTGAACCCACCGCGTCTAAGGGATTTATGTATCCTACCCGCGATGGGAGAATATATACCATGGTCAAACCCAAATTGGTCGCTCAACTCAAATATTACGATATAAAAACAGAGCACGGTGGAGAGCCCATTTTAGAACCATCAGTTCGCTACAATGCAAAAACCAACAGCTGGGAAATGGTAAAACAAATGCCCTTTGCCCGAATCATGTCCGCAACCTTCCTAGAAGGTCAACCCATCCGAAATGATAAATCTGCCGAAGATATCTCCGATGTTCGTATCAAGCAAATCCTTGATCTGGTTGCCATCCCGCGATATGAAAAAGTTAAGAGGCCTACACTAAAACCCTCTGAAATTATTGAACGAAGGGTGTTTCAACGGGCTTCTACGGCTGTGAAAAAATTTTTAGCTATTCAAACCAATAAAGAGCGAGCTAACGAATATCCTAAGTATGTAATATATTATCTGGATTATAGCTCGGGACGGAAATCTCCGCTGGACCGAAAAGCAAAAATTACTAACGATAAAACACAAATGAGTGAATTGTTTAACTCATGGATCCAAAGCGAAATGATAGGTACTACCGGTGAATTAAAGCGCGGGTGGAAAGAACTAAAATAAATAATTGTTTTTAAATTAACATTAAAACGTTATTCTTAAATGCGTTTAAAGAGCCAAATAATAACACCTTCTTATATACATATTTGTACAAGTGTATTTAAAATTTAAACGAAAATGATTCAAACCTTTCCTGAAGGGAGGAACCGGTAAAAAAGCATTTAGTTTGTTCTAGGTTTTTATGTATCGGGTTAGCTTTATCAAAAATTTTTAGGACATTCGAGTCAATTATTTAAGGTCACAAAACAAGTTCTATTATAAAAAATTCAATGAAATTTTAGAGCTATAATCATGTATTCCCAACCAAAAAAAATTGGTACAATTGAAATAAAAAACCGATTTGTAAGGTCTGCAACCTTCGAAGGAATGGCAACTGAAGATGGTTATGTTACTGAAAAGCATTTAGAGTTGTACAAAAATCTGGCTCAAGGTGGTGTAGGATTAATAATTACGGGTTATGCTTATGTCCAAGAAAATGGAAGAGCGTTCGATAAACAAACTGGTATTAGTAAAGATGAATTTATTCCTGGTTTAAGTAAAATTGCTGAGACTATTCATAAAAATGGAGATGGGTGTAAAGTTGCAATGCAAATTGCGCATTGCGGACGCCAATCTAGACTACTTAAAAATACTATTGCTCCTTCTGCTTTGGAGGAAAAACTAACTAGAAAAGTACCAAGAGAGATGACAAAAGAAGAGATACAGGATACAATTGACGCGTTTGCACAAGGCATTAGAAGGACAAAAGAAGCAGGATATGATGCTGTACAGTTACATGGTGCTCATGGTTATATCATAACGCAATTTCTCTCTCCTTATAGTAACATTAGAAGTGATGAATATGGAGGGAGTTTAGAGAACCGAGTCAGATTCCTTGAAGAAATCTATACTAAGGGTAGTGATCTGGTAGGTAGAGATTTTCCCATTCTTATAAAAATGAACGCAGTTGATTTTGTAGAGGGTGGATCTACTTTAGAAGAATCAATTGAAGTTGCTAAGAGATTAGAAAAGATAGGTTATGCTGCAATAGAAGTTAGTGCTGGAATCTGGGAGGTAGCAAAATTGAAAAAAAAGGATCTTGGTTGGAAACCAACTTTTTTACCAGAAAGCAGAATATTTGTCGGTACGACGAATGAACCAGCATATAACTTACCCTACGCACGAGAATTAAAGAAAGTTCTTAAGATTCCTATAATTGTAATTGGAGGAATTAATTCTCTTAATCTCGTTAAGGAGATTTTATCTACTGGGAGCGCCGACTTTGTTTCCTTTGCTAGACCATTTATTCGTGAACCAGATCTTCCAAATCGATGGATAAAAGGCATTGGAAAACAAGAAGTCGAATGCATATATTGCAATGGATGCTTGTCCACAACGGTCTCCCCAGGCTTAAGTTGTGCTAAGTTGTTAGAAAAAGATGAAATTAATCAATTTTGATTGACTTCTTATACCTTCTTGTGCCGTCTTATACTATCAACAGTTCGATATTTAAAGGTTTTCACCCTTTTGAGAAAAAATGAAAACAGTTTTTTTTATAATAATTAATTTTAGTTCTAGTTCTTATTAGATTAATAATTATAACAAAGATAAGATGATGTAGTATATTTTATAGAGTAGATTAATTGAATGAATTCACATTTGTGACACTTGCAATGTAATATCCTTTTTCATCGTGTTCAATAAGAATATCACATTCTTTCTTCGGCATATTTTTAAAGGATTATTTAATTGACGAGAAACTTTATGCTTAGAGGAATACATATCATTTGTACTTATTATGCTTTTTTAAGGATACTATTTTTTAATTTTTAAAATAATTAAATATAACTAAGTATACCTATTACAATAGCTATTAATGTCATGATGTACGCAATACGACTAAGCCAAATATGAATTTTTCTTATTTTTTTCTTTTTAAATCTTATAGCGATAATACCAATTATGAGGGTAATAAACAATACAATTATCGTAATTAAAGCGAACACTCCGTGAAAGATTAGTAGATTTAACATCCCTAAAATATAAATTCCAAATATGGCAAAAATTAAACCTAATATCGCAAAGATCTGATGTAATTGGCGCCATTTTCGAGGTTTATGTAAAATAACTAGGAAAATTGCCATTGATAAAAAAAATGTGGCTATAATAATAAAAATAAAATGAGGAAAGGTAAATAAAACTATAACGCTCATCGATTTTTCTCTGTCTTTAATTTTTTATGAGTTAACATTATAAACCAGGAAATTAATCCTATAAAAATAATCCATAATCCAAAATAACCTGGAATCTCCATAACTGGATTTTGACCAACCCCTACAGTTAAAGATCTTGTGATAGATCCAGAAATACTACATATTGCGGTTACTTGAATTATAGCTCCATTATTAGCAGTTAAGTTATATATATAAGTAAATGTAGTTGATGTAGGTTGTGTATTATATCCTTGATTTATAACCTCTGATGAGTTAACACTAATAATTACAGTTTTGATGTGATGAACAGATGGACTATCAGACCCAATATTGTGGGTAATTTCAACACTTAGTTCGTCTTCCACTGAATTATAGGTCAAAATCATATTACTTGGAGTATTTGCAGTTCCTTCTACCAAATTAAAACTAATGAAGTAGACAAAGAATACCAAAAAGATTAAATTAACATTCTTTTTTACCATGATAGTTTTTCCCCACTTAAATTAATTTAAATCTTGAATTTTGAAAATATTTTTTTTTCAACATTTAAATATTACTCTTTTAAAAAATATACTTAATAATATTATTCCCTCTAAGAACACATAGCTCAAACCAAGAGATTTTAAGAAAAAAGAGGATAAATTCTTAATATAAGAATAATTATCTTATAGTGGTTGAAAAAAAACTATTATCAGTTTGTTTACTTCAGTTGAGCTTAGGTTTGGAAAAAATAAATAATCTAAATACTAAAAATAAATCGATTTAGCGCTCTTTCAAAATCATATAATAATATATTATTTATTTCTCCAAATTTGAACGTGCCAAATTCTTTTAAGGAATCATATTTATCGTTCAGATCTTCTGAATTGAAAAAGTCATCGAATGAATCTGTATATTCTTTAATTGCACTATTGTTTATTTCTCCAAATGTTATCTCACCAAATTCTCTAGCCAAAGACATTTTTAATACTCACCTCATTCTTTCTACTAATAATTGACTATTTAAAATCTGTGTATTTTATCTTATAAACAAAAAAAGAACTAAGAGAAAAAATTGAAATCATTATCAAGAAATAAATTATAGGTTATAAATAAACGTTATCGATAACAATATTACTAAATTACGCTTAATTAGTGCATTTCAGCATCCGGATTTATTATTATAACAGCGTTAACTGAAATTAGGGTTTTTATAACTTTTAATTTAAGATAAGTATCACGAATTTCTTGTCCGATGAGGACTTCTCTCTAATGGTAAATAATGAGGCATACTCATTGAGAAGCCAAGAAGATTAGCACGATCAATTTAGATAAAATAGAGCCACAAAAAGTAATACTTTAAGGTTCTATCATATGGGGATAGTCATAATTTCTTGATGGAGCAAAATTCTCTTTAATCGATCTTGGGGATACCCACCGGATGAGGCTCCATATACTTCCTGCCTTATCATTAGTACCAGAAGCCCGAGCACCTCCAAATGGCTGCCTAAAAATCTCTATGATCTTAGTTATTTTAGAACTCGGAACCGTAGATTTACAATCTTTCCAAACTGTGTGAACTTGATACGTTCTAATTCAGTAATAGTGTTACCTTGACGTCTGAAAAATGGAGTCCCATCTCCAAGAAGCACTGGTACGATATGGACTAAAATTTCATCTATAAGTCCTACATCGATACATTGTCGGGCAACAAAGGCACCAATGATAAGAACACTTTTACCTCTCGCTACTTTTCGCGCCTTATTAACAGCTTCCCTAATATCACCAGTGAAAAAGGTGATTATTGGATCCTTGGTATCATTTGGGGGATTATGGGTAAGAATTATTTGCGGTCCCGTCCAAGCTCCTCCGAAAGGTTTCTGTGCTTCAGAAGGAGCGTTCTCGCTTTGACCCACATCATAACTTCGTCTACCTATTAATAAAGCACCCGTCGATCGAATAACCTCATTAATCTCATCCTGTGGAAAGGAATATTTGAAAATCCAATCCATTGCATCTCCTGGCCTGCAATGAAACCGTCTAAAAACATGGTTGTATGCCATAAAACTATAGACTTTGAATTTCTAGTTTTTTGCTTTTCTGTTGTATCAATCAACTTTATTGATCATTCCTAGGTTTTTTTATTTTATGTATATTAATTCGGTCAAATTCTACATAAAAAGGTTTAGATTATACCAAACGAATGAAAATTAGGTTTTGCCTTACAAATCCTTTGTTAATAAGGCTTTTCTTCAATATTTTATGAAATAAAGATTTAATAACATACTTTGATAGAATGATAGTGAAGAATTTTGGAGGGATAATGATATGAAAAAACAAGAAAGCAAAGAAAAACCATTGATTTTTTCGTATAAGGATGCTCATTTAAATGATATAATTGAACCCGAAGATTATTTAAAATTTTTTGAGTCACCCTTATATAAAGAAAAGCTTGATGGTTGTTTGAATGAAATAAGATAAGGAGAATGGGGATCGGAAGGGAAATAAGATTAATCACTTTGAAATCGAGTCTCCTCTAAATTTAGTTTTACCGAAAATAGCGTTTATTAGAATAAAAATAGAATTTGAGTCTTTAACTCAAATTTGACTAAATTTAAGTACTTTTTTCCCTAAAAAGAAAGATTAAAATAATATTGAGAGAATATTTATTAAACTAAAAAATCATTTTTAAACCAGAATTGGAGTATTAAGGGGATATAATTTGGCTATTAATTATGATGATATATGTAAAAATGTATTCTCTGAAAAGGAATTTATTGAAAATTCGTTACTTGGAATTGGTGTAATTCAAGATGGAAGGATAATATATGCAAATAATACCATCTTGAACCTCTTTGGTTACTCCTTTGATGAAATTCAGGAAAAAAATTTTTGGATGAAAGTAATACATCCCGATGATCTTGATATAATTACAACAAAAATAGAGACAAAACTTAAAGAAAAAAAGTATATGACAACAAGATATAAGTGTCGAATTAACACCAATTCTGGAAAATTCAAGTGGATTGAAGTTTTTTCTAAATTCTTTTATCATAATAACACAACTGCTATTTTATTTACTGTAATTGAGATTCAAAAACCAGTTCTATTCTTTGAAATTGCTGCGGTCGAATTAGAAAAAGTTAGAGTTATTGAGTCGTTATTACAGCGGTTTAATATTCCATATCGCGTATTGAAACAATAACTTTTTTGATGGAGTGAATAATTTTTCAGATATTAATCCGAATGATCGAAAGATCATAACTATTCTTCTTTTGTAATATCTAGGATATAATTATTCATCTATTATAATATTATTACTAATCAGTTGATTGTGATATTATAGAGTAACAATAGGTGTAAGCAATCTCGTCTTTTGAAAATTCTTCTAAGTATTGAAATAAAGTTGTCCATCGTTAACCTGCATTTTTGTTCTAGTATTGAAAAAAATGCAAGTTTCGCTTGAAAAATTACAATTTTGGAGTATTGTACGACAGAAGCAGATTTCTAAAGCAATTTTTTCTGCTTGAATTATGAGTTGATTGACTCTTTTCAAATCTAACGCAATTTGTTTATTTTCTATTTGGATATTAACTGGAATTGTAACTGCTTGCCATCTTTCTTTAAAGTCAAGAAGTTTTTCCTCAAACCATTCTTTGTATTCTTTCATAAAGATCTATTAAATTAATTTAAAGCTAATGGTGTAACTTTTAATTTATAATTTTAAATAATGTTCTGGAAAACATTTATTATAATATAATTATAGTAAATGTTATTAAAGAGAGGTAAGGAGCATAATCTAATAAGAGTTATTTGCCTTCATTCGAATAACTTAAAATTAATTACTTCAAACTTTATTGAATAAAATCCCCTATTAAGAGTTTTGATGATAAATTATGTAATTTTTAATATTAACTTCTCTAATTGGAAAGATCCCGAGTTATTAAGTACATAAAATATTAACCATATTTTTTTAAATTCAACTCTTTTTATCACAGTTTGATTCTAATAACATTAAAGATCAGAATTGTTTAAAAAATAACTAAAGGTGAAAAAAAATGCAAAAAATAACATTACATTTATGGTTTGATAAAGAAGCTAAGGAAGCGGCTGAATTTTATACTTCCATCTTCAAGGATTCCGAGATTAAGAACGTAACTACACTTCACAATACTCCCTCGGGTTCAGCGGATCTGGTTACCATTGACCTTATAGGTCAAGAATTTACTCTGATCAGTGCGGGTCCACTTTTTAAATTCAATCCATCTGTATCATTTTTAGTTGCATTTAAGACTAAGGATGAGCTAGTAGCGTTATGGGAAAGTTTATCCGCAGATGGATTAATACTTATGGAACTAGGGGAGTATCCCTTCAGTGAGAAATATGGCTGGGTACAGGATAAGTATGGTGTTTCATGGCAGTTAATATTTACCACAAGTGGAATAAAGCAGAGAATTACTCCGACGCTAATGTTTGTTAACAATAATCGCGAAAAGGCGGAAGAAGCCATCAATTTTTACACATCGGTATTTCATAAAGCGAAAGTTGATGACATCCTACGGTACACTATAGGTGAAGAACCTGATAGAGAAGGAACTATTAAACATGCTGCGTTTACTCTGGAAGGCCAAGAATTTGCTGCTATGGACAGTGCTCATGAACATAATTTTACATTCAATGAAGCTATTTCATTTATGGTGTACTGCAAAAATCAAAAGGAAATCGATTATTACTGGGAAAAGTTATCAGCAGATCCTTCCGCAGAGCAATGTGGTTGGTTAAAAGATAAATATGGTGTTTCATGGCAAATTGTACCTATCATTATGAATGAGATGATGAATTCCAATGATGAGAAGAAAATCGCACGGGTGATCGAAGCTTTTCTACAAATGAAAAAGTTTGATATTGCAAAATTAAAGAAAGCTTACGCGGGGTAATACGATGAGAAAAATTATCGCTACTGAATTTTATACTCTAGACGGACTTATGTCTGATCCGGAGGATAAAATGGAATGGGTTATAACTTCATTTGATCCCGAACTAGGTAAGTATGAGAGTGATTTGTATGATAAAGCTGATACATTGTTATTGGGAAGAATGACCTATAAGATTTTTGAGAGTTATTGGCCAACTGTTGCAACTAATCCCGATTTTCCAAAAGAAGATATTGAAATGGCATACAAGTTAAACAATATCACAAAAATAGTTTTTTCCAAATCCCTAAAAAAGGTACAGTGGAAGAATTCAATCATATTAAATGAAATTAGCCCAAAAGAGATTATAAGGATGAAGCAATCATCTGGCAAACACATTTTGATTGTCGGTAGTGCAAGTATAGTACAACAACTGACAAACCTCGGATTAATTGATGAATATCATTTAGTATTCCATCCTGTTATATTAGGTAAGGGAAAAGCTTTGTTTAAAAACGTTGAAAATCAAATTAAGTTAAGTCTTTTAAAAACAACGGTTTTTCAAAATGGAGTGATATTAACCTGTTATCAAAAAATCTAATTGTTGTAATGAATACATGTATATAAGATGTGCATACGATATGGAAACGGAACCCAATTAGAAATAGAAAATGTAAAGAGGAGCCCATAATTGACAAAAGTTCTCCCAAAATTACAGTTTGATATTTACATTGATTATAAATCATGGAAAGAGAGCATAATTGCTCCTAAGTTAACTTTAAAGAATTTTGTTGGTGAGCTGCATTATTATTTTAGATTCTATCTTATAAAAAAAAAGGTTTCAGATTTTTTACTTTTTTTATTTCTTAATGCTGTCCAACGGATTTTTTATTCATTTGGGACATATTATATCAAAATTAAACGCTCAGAATGATGAAACTTTGAGTTCTAAGCCTTTTATATATTTAAAACTGAATTTATAATTTTATATATACCGGGGAGTACCCTTTGTTTCTTGATGATAGCGTTTGACACCAATTTCCTTCATCTTATTATTCATTTGAAGCCATCTTCTTTTAAGATCGTCATCAAAATTAGTTTTATCGCATGGGAATTCTTCGCATTGAAAGCAAAAATCTATGCCTTTTTTAGAATAACATTGAAAAACTCCGCAATCAGGATATTCACATTTACCGCTTCTACAACCATCACATTCTACTTTACTTAAGAAATCCAATAATGTTTTAAAATTGGGGTAATTGTTAAATATTGGTTGAAACGTTGAAAACCGTTTGGCGTAGTTATCAAACGATCCAAAACATTCTTGAAGTGAGCTACTTAACTTTTTTATTTTTCCATTAGAATTAAACAGACATTTTTTGCAATTTAAACCACAAGGAGCTAATTCATCTAATATTTTAGTATATCTCATAGAGAATATTATTCTCTTTAAAATATTAACCTTTTTTAAACAATCTAATGTCTAAAAATTTAATGATGGTAATCCTTATACTAATCATCATGTTTTAACTTTTGAATTCTAATATTCTAAGAGAACCAAATTAGATACTAAAGGTTTATAGATAAATCTAATACTTTATTATCTCTAAAGTTTCTATTTTTTCAAAATGTTTAGCATTTCTAGTTATTATTTTAGTAATCCCGTTGGAAAGCATAATACCCGCGATAAGAATATCATTATCATCAATTAAATTTCCTTTCGATTCAAGGATATCATAGATTTCAGCAGCTTTTTCTGCTTCCTTGTATCCTAGCGTAAAAATCTCCATGCTGCTAATAAATTCTACCCATATTTTATACAATTCATTATACCTTTTTTCCGATATTTTTCTCTTAGTACGTTTTAATCCAATACTGACTTCATATACTGTGATTGATGTAATATGTACTAAATCTTCTTGTTCCGTAATTGCTTTTTGAATTTCACCCTGTCCATTTAAATAATCTATACATGCATCAGTATCAAGAATTATCAATTTAATTCACCAAGTTTAGCTTTTTCCAATTACGCCCTGATCGACTAGTAATATCACTCCAAATATCTTTTTTTTCCTCATCTGAAAGATTCCAAGCACCAAAACTATTTTCTAATTTAACTTTTTGAATTTTGAGCAACCTTAAGAATAATTCTGAGAAACTTTCATCCTCTTTTTTAACTTTCAAGAGTTTATTATACACATCTTCAGTTATACTAATATTTTTGGAGGTCATATGTATACATATATATATACATACACACATTTAAAAATGATCAGATTTACGTTTTAATCAGTTATCAAACGATCCAAAACATTCTAGAAGAGAACTACTACCTTTTTTATTTTCCATATCATTTCAAGATTCTTTCTTTAATCTTTCTGATATAAATAATTACGTATCCTGCGATTAATGTACAAGCGAACCCTAAAAGAGGAGATTTAAATATTAAATTTGATTATAGCCTTTTATATCTATATATCCATTTTTGTATAAAAATTGTGATAAAAATGTGAAGTCTAATGGGCTAATTATGAATGAGAAAGACCAACGAAGGCTTGAAAGAAAGATTTTTAAGGATTTCCTGAATAAAAAAGAGTTTTCACCATTCGAAAAGGATTCATTGAGAGCATTAAGAGCAACCCTTGATGCGGCATACAATTTTTATCACGAAGATTTCTATAGATATTTGATGAATAATAAGGATACTCTTGACTCAGTAGTTAAATCTTTGGATAGTGAAAGTAAAAAAGTTGTAGATTCGATCTTAAAAGATGCTGAATATATCAGCGTCTGTAATTTTGTAGACATGCTTCAAGATTTTTTTAGTAAAGATGAGGAGATATTTAAACATTTAGAACTGGCAAAATCTTGTAGACATTTTAAGTTAGATCAGCAAAATTATTATGAACAAAACATTTTTGATTATCAACACGGTTTAGTTTTTTTACCTGAGGAAACTTTAAATTTCCTGAACGATAAAGATTTCATTGATTGTGGAGCATACATCGGAGATTCCGCAATAATTTTTGAGAAATACTTTAATCCGAGAAAAATTCATGCATTTGAGCCAGATATAAAGAATTATGCTTCTTTATTAGAAACAATAAGGTTAAATGATTTAAAGAAGGTGGTTCCTATTAAAATGGGTGTTGGCGCAAATGAAGATGAAGTAAATTTTTTGCTCTGGCATTCACTTTCAAAAATAATCAGTGATTATAGTGATAATAAGATTGAGGTAACTACTATAGATAAATATGTAGTCGATAGAAATCTTGATGTCGGTTTAATTAAAATGGACATTGAAGGGCTCGAATTGGATGCTCTAAAAGGCGCGGTAAGGACAATTAATGAATTTAAACCAGTCCTATCGATATCAAACTACCATGACGCGAAGCAATTTATCGATGTGATAAAATTTGTACAAGAATTATCTTTGGATTATAAAATTATTATTAGACATTTGTCGGATCTTATACCTATTATGGAGACTTTCGTAATTGCGTGGTAAATCGCAATTGATGTCATAATTGGGGGAAGAAATTATCCTAAGGTTTCAAACACTCATCCAATTGATATATGCAAAATTTTCTTTCATAAAGGTTTGAGCTCTCTAATTTTTTGGGAGTTTATAAAATATTAATAAAACGTGTAAATATCACATTTGGCACATGTTATTTGTTCATTATTAAAAATGTAAATAGAAAAACAAGAAAAAGGTCACAATTGGTTCATAACAATTGTTCTGTAATTAAAAAAATTAAAAAAAATAAGAAAAAGGTACTTTTTATGAAAACTGGAAAATTGTTATGCTTAGTAGGCGGTATTATAATCCTTGCTGCAACGTTTTTCCTTGCGTGGTTCTTCGTTGATGAAGGCGCTAATCAACTTCATGGGCATGGTTTAGGAGTGTTATTCAGTCTTCCCGAAACCTTTGGAAATGCTGAAGCGATTGCTCTTAGTTGGGGATCGGGAGTACCTACATTTGCAATTTATATTGTTGGAGGCTTTTTGATATTGTTTTTATTTTATTGTTTTATTGATTAGCAATCAAATTATTATTTGGGAGTATTGTTTTTTTTTTAAATTAACCTTATTAGTTATATGGAGGTTTTTCACAGATATCGAATAAATATTTATATCTGAATCTCTATATTATATCATAGAAGATGTCGGACCTAATCGAATCAAACCCAGAAATCCTTGGAGGAAAACCCATAATCAAGGGCACGAGAATTCCTGTTGCCTTAATTTATGAATTACTTGGTTTGAATTATACTATTGATGAGATTCAAAAAGAGTATCCTCATCTTGATCGACAAATTCTCCTAAAAGTTATAGAATTAGGGAATGATGCGCTAAAAAACCTTTCTCAAGTTAATTTAGATAAGATTTTGAGTAAAGAGGTACAATAGAATTTGAAATTTCTATTGGATGAAAATGTACCTCTTTCCATTAAGGAAATTATCAATAAACTTGGTTATGGAGCAATCACTCTAAAAGATGAAAGACAGATTGGAATAAAGAATGGTGAAGTAGCAGAATTATCAATAAAGAAAAACGCTATAATCATTACATTAGATTCTGATTTCTTATCAATAAAAAAGGAACTCCAAAAAAAGAGTAAGATTATTTATATTAAAATACATCCAAGGGATCCAAAAATCATTGCTACTATAGTTCAAAAATACTTAAATGATGCAGTAACAAAACTTAATACCCCAGGAAAAATCATACTCTCTGAAAAAGAAATTAAGTTTGAATCACCATAAATTTTCAGAAATCCTTTACCCATTTCCTCCCTCCCCCGTGGTGCCTAATTGATGTGATTAAAAAAGAGATTGACCTTAAATTACTTTAATTTGAGTATAAATAAGAATTCCTCAACATCCTTAATAAATTTCAATGTTCCGCTATCTATTTGCTTTGTTAACATATCTAAATCACTAAAATCGGGGTTTTCAACTAAAATGCACTCTATAATAGAATCAACACCTTTCGTAGTTGATGGAATGTGGTATTTATTCCAATTACTTTCTTTAACCAATTTCCAGTATTTTGTTTGAACCTGTTTATTATATCCTGCTAACCAAGCTTCAAATCTAAAGGTGTCATGACTAAAAACTATAGCAACCTTCAATTTTCGGAGCTTTAATGACTCTGGGAAGAAGGAAAAGTATGACATATCCATATATCCATAATAAATATTACCAGATACTATATAATCAGGATATTTATTCTTAAAATACAATCTTAATTCCATAATATATTCCATTAATCCTTTATATGCCTTGTTGATGTCTCCTTTCTCTATCTGCTTTCTATATTCATTCATATATTCATGAAATGGCTTCATATTTAATTCCTCTTTTAAATTAAATTCAAAAATAAATAAAAACATACAACTCAACAAACCTACATGAATAAAATTTTTATTATATTGATATTTAGAAATTCTTAATTCTCTATTATTTTTTCTAATCTCTTTCAAGAAAGAAGTTTTAGCCAGTGCATCTTATAGCTTGTCCTTGAAATGACATTTAGATATTTTTATAGGGACTCAGGAACTTGCTTCATAGATTTTTATGATTCCTATGACATTTACATATTCTGACTATAAGAATCTAATTGCTTCTTTTAATACATTATTAAAAAGAAAAAAATATTGTAAAATTTCTAAAATAGATTAGACCAATATTAAATCAGAGTTGACATTAAAATCTAAACATTAAAAATGATACAATGGTTTTAATGATCTTAGATGGTGAAAATATCTTAGTTATAAAATTTTGAATTAATGAGAGTTCAAATTAATGGATGATAAGAACCAAATTTTTAGAGAGGTACCAATATGGAATATAAATATCTAAAAGAACTCCGTCAAGACGAATATTTTGGCATAAGGTTACCTGTTGATTTTAATCCACCTAAGACGTGTTCATTTAATTGTGTGTATTGTCCACTGGGAGATACTACGCGGCAAATAATGGATCGAGAGGAATTTTTTCCCCCAGAGGATATATATAGAGAAATACACGATTTTATTGAAAAGAATGGAGAACCAGATTATGTATGGTTAAAAGGTAATGGAGAACCTACACTCTATTCAGAATTTAAAAGACTTACTCAATTAATTACTCAAAAATATCCTAGTTTAAAAATTGGAACATGGTCAAATGGCTCACTTTTTTATAAAGAAGATGTTAGACGTGAATTTTCAATTTGCGCGTTAATTGTAGTTCATTTAGATAGTTCTAATCCTAAAGAGTTGCTAAGGATCGCTCGACATCATACGGATATTAAATACAATACTGTAATTGAGGGAATTAAACTATTCAAACATAGTTTTAAAGGCAAATTTGGAATTAGTACCGTTTTTATAAGAGATATTAATGCTAATGAAAAGAACTTAGAAGGATTAAAGGATTTATTAATGGAGATCAACCCCGATTTTTATATGATTCAAGAATTTAATAATGAAACGTTCAAACCATTGACAGAGGAATTTAAGACAAAACTTAAAGAAATATTTAGCGATCTACCATTTGAAGTGAGATTTCTATTATGAAAAATTTAAAATAACAAAGTCTTTCTTTATTTGATCGAAAGTTTAAAAGTTTAGTTATGGTTATTTTTTTGTGAATTTAATGGTAAAAAGTGAAACTCCATCAAGTATATTAATTGATATGATTTAATTCATCGCAAGAAGATAAAGAAGAGAGTTAATCATTATTGAGAAATAATAGCGACATGAAACTGATTTTTATAATGTTGGTTTTTCTGTATACCATATCTAATTCAAAAGTTGCACTTGCGAACACTATAAACCTTAATACAAGTCCTCTAAATATTGAATTTTCAACTTTATTTGGCGGAAATGGAGAGGATGGGTCGGGGAGAATAGCTTTAGATTCTGCGGGTAATATTGTTATAGCTTCTAGTACTCATTCTCCAGATTTTCCTATTTTAAATGCCTATCAACCAGTTAAAAGTGGTTCTACTGACGGAGTTATCTTTAAATTTAGTGCTGATGGTCAAGTGCTCCTTTTTTCCACGTTTTTTGGAGGAATGAATGGTGAATATATCTATACTATTGCTGTTGATAGTGATGATAATATTATTGTGGCGGGAACAACTGATAGCAGTGATTTCCCGACTAAAAATGCTCTTAACGCAAC
>Ga0180438_10004910_pt1 | contig 18956 bp, 11 predicted proteins | sample SS_ome_12_FD_132455 | JGI IMG/M metagenome (GOLD analysis project Ga0180438, IMG submission 132455) | Hypersaline lake sediment archaeal communities from the Salton Sea, California, USA - SS_3_D_2 metaG | ecosystem: Environmental > Aquatic > Non-marine Saline and Alkaline > Hypersaline >...
CCAATTTTTGTATTTTGATTTCCATATGAAATAGTGTGTTGCATACCATGCAACTGCAAAATATTTGCCATCATCTCTTTAGTTGAAGTCTTACCAATAGAACCGGTTATAGCAACAACCGGAGAGGTAAACTGGGCTCTCCATGCTGAAGCTAATTTTACAAGCGCATCAAGCGTATCTGGAACTAATACTATCAATCTATTTTTTAAAAGCTTCGCATCTATCTCGTCTAAAATCTTTTTCTTTTTGGACGACAAAAAAACTCCTGCTGCTCCAGCCTTGAGCACCTCAGATATAACAGTATGTCCATCGAATTTTTTACCTTCTAAGGCTATAAAAATGTCCCCTTTTTTTAGTGTTCTGGAGTCTATAGAAAACACAGGCTCTTTTGGGAACGTGTTACTTACTAATGATGACTCTGATATCACACCTCTTATAAAATGTTCATCAAAACGCATTGAGATTCTCCGTCTTTTATGAAGATAACTTTTAATCTTTCTAAGCTAAATAAATTTCTATATATAAAAAAAATTATGGCATAGTTTTTAACAATCTGCAATGGAAAATAAAAATGTTTATCTTTTGTATGTACCATACAAATCAAAAAATCCTTATCGAATTACCTTCCTAGTTTTACCACCTTCTGATGGTAAAATCAATCCCTGAGATTCTAACATTTCTATTATTCTGGCCGATCTATTATAACCAATTCTAAATTTTCTTTGTAACAAAGAAATTGAAACCTCATCAACCGACTCTAAAAACTGTAATATATCCCTATATAATTTATCATCTGCCTCAGATAAACTCGCATCCTCTACTTTTATATATTCTGTCAGGTCATGATAGGTCGGTTTTCTTTCGGCCCTTATATGTTCCACTACCCGCTCAATTTCTAGACTCGATACATATGAACCGTGCAATCTCTTTAAGGTAGAACTTCCAGAACCAAGGAATAACATGTCCCCTCGTCCTAATAATTTTTCTGCTCCGCTACAATCTAAAATAGTACGTGAATCAACTTTAGAAGTAACTCTAAAAGAAATTCGGCTAGGGAAATTAACTTTGATAAGTCCAGTTATTACATCAACAGAAGGCCTCTGCGTTGCTATAATCATATGTATGCCAGCAGCTCTTGCCATCTGAGCAATCCTGGCAATGAGTCCTTCTATGTCCTTGCCTGCGGTCATCATTAAATCTGCCAATTCATCAACAACTATCACTATAAATGACATCTGTTCAACCGATTTTTTATTGTAATCAAATATATTTCTTGCGCCAACTTGGGCCATTTTTTTGTATCGCTCTTCCATATGCTCAACAACCCACTTTAAAACAGGAGAAACTTTTTTAGGATCGGTAATAATTGGGAACAGAAGATGGGCAATCTCTTCATAAGAAGTAAACTCAAGTCTCTTTGGATCAATTAAAACAAGATTAAGCTGCTCAGGAGTCAGGTGACATAACATACTAACAAGTAAAGAGTTAAGCGCAACCGATTTGCCTGACCCAGTAGAACCAGCAATTAACAAGTGTGGCATTTTAGCTAAATCAACAACCACATTATTTCCTACTGTATCTTTACCTAACACAAGGGGTATAGATCCCGAAAAATTATTAAACGCTTTTGATTTTATAATTGAAGAGAATAAGACGTCACTTCTTTTTTTATTAGCAACCTCAAAGCCAACCACAGATCGGCCGGGAATCGGTGCAATAATTCTAATACTTAACGCCTGTAATGCTAACGCTAGATCATCACCAAGAGCCAGAATCTTACTTATTTTAGAATCGGCTTCTGGTTGATATTCAAATAAGGTGATTACTGGTCCCCGCTTAATAGAAACAACTTTTCCAAACACACCAAATCGTTCTAGCTTTTCTTCTAATATGGTAGCTCTTCTTTCCAGCTCATTCGTTTTATTATCCTCTCTTTTTTTAGAATCGGCATATATAAACAGATCTGGCCCTGGAAGATTATACGTAATCTCTTTACCAATTTTCTGATCTGTAGAATCGTCTTCTTTTTTCCATATTGTTTTTTGCTTGCTTACCTCTTTTGCAAAGCCTATGTCAGAGGTTTGCAGATCATATGCAAGATTCAAATCATCCATCCTATTTGGATCCTCCTGATCCAATATATACTGCTCAAAGTCGACTATAGATTTATCCGATCCAATAATATCTTCACCATAAAAGAGATTTTTACAAAATCTAAACAGTGATATACATGGAAGAGAAACTATATGACATGCCTTTTTAGTTGTTCTATACACAGGGAGTAAAAAACGTTGCTTACTCGTCACCAAGGCACAGAGAAAGGCTCCTCCCTTGAAAAGATACACCGTACTGTTTCTAAAAATAAGCATCATACTAACAACCAGAAGTACATAAAAAAATAAGACTGCCCCTAGCATATCAAAGCTACCGACTGCCATAAACTTCAAACCATTACCCACAACCCCACCAGGAGAAACCATAGGAAAAAAATCAAAAGAATGAATACTCAATACGGCCGCTGATATAAAAGGCAAAAATAGAAAGGCAATAGCCCTTTCAAACTCTAATCCTAATGGGACAGTGTAAAAGAGAATATATGCAAGATATACGAAAAAAATAACTATTAAGCACGAAGAAACACCAAAAAAATAAAATAATAAGGCCGCAATATGGGCGCCTATTGTCCCAAAAAAATTATGGCTCACTGTACCTTGACTATTATAGTAAAACAAGGATTGATCATACGGACTGAAGGTGGCAAGACAGATAGCTAAAAAAATAGCAAAACAGAATAGCAGTACCGCCATTCCCTTTTTTTTATACATAATAACCATTTTATGCATCATACTTTGACTCCATATGTAATGTAGCTTTCTCTAAAAATTGATCTCCTTCTCTCCTCTCTTTAGGAAAGAGATTCTCTCTTACTAAAAACAATATAACCAAACTAGGTTCATTATTTCTATGTTTATGTAAACAATTGCTATACAATAAGCCAGATAACAAAAGAAAAAAGCAAAAAGACTGAAAAAAGCCATACTTTCTCTGCTTTAATCAATCTTTCAACAAAATATAAAGCAAAAAACGCAACCAGGGAAGCAGAAACTATAATCAGTACAAAATTAAAATTTTGCCACGGGACATGACTATATCTCTGGCCATCTGAGAGCAATACAATGCTCTTCAAAAAACCAGCCGCAATCAAAGGCCACTGTATGGCAAAAGAAAATTCAAACGCTTTTTTAGGGTCTATTCCAAGCCAACAGGCAGAAACAAATGTTAATCCAAAACGAGAGAGACCTGGCAATAAAGAAAGTCCTTGAATATTGCCTAGAATAATAACCTTTTTTAGGTCGAGTTTCTCAATGTTTTTACGTTTTTTATACCGCAATGAAAACAGCGCAATTGCAGAGATAACAAATCCAACCCCAACAGAAAAAAAAGACCTATAAAAAAAAGTATTAAACAATACAAAATATAAAAACGTTATACTATCAGCAACCAACACAAAAAAAATAAGTTTTCCTATGATACGCCAACATCGTTTTATATTTTTTAATAAGAAGATCCATCTATGCAGGAAAAAAAATGGAATAATACAGACGGTGGGACCATGTAAAAAATGAGAAAAAATTTTATCGGACGAAATAAAAAAAAGGTCCTTGTGTAAAAAAGTAGTAAAAAAACGTTCGAGCAAAATAATGTGACCAGAACTACTGACCGGAAAACTTTCTAATATTATTTGTGCACAAATCAATGTAAAAAAATAAAACATCAATCACTCCAAATACCCCATTAAATCAGCAAATTCGATTTCTACTCTTAGATAGATAAACAGACAAGATTATAACGCATATAAAAAATTAGTCGAACAGAACTAAGAATAAAAAAATCAAAAAATGAATTAACAATCATAAAACTCTCTGGAACAATTTATAGACAGGATAAGATAAAAAAATATAGCATGTAAAGCATATTTTCCACTTATTGTCATCGTTATCGCTCTCTGACAGGTGCAGTTTATATTTTTTTTCTTTACAAATGCTCTCGTCCGAGTTTATAATGGGGCTAATGAAAAAATTAAAATAGAATAAGCTGATGTAATATTAATTTGAAATATAAAAATATTTATCTTAAATTGATACACGCAGGTTTAAAAAATTGTTTAAAATTTTTTTAAACGAAAGGAGGCCCAAGAAAGAAGGAAGCCAAAAAACAAAAATCAATTATACAAAAAACATAATTTTATAACCTATAATGTAATGCATAAAAGGAGTCTTATATGAGACGAGTGTTAAAGGGGTTGCTAACCGTAGCCCTGGTTGTTAGTTTTTCACTAGCATCTGCTGCTGGAAATTGCGGATCTAACTGTGGATCATCCTGTAATCCATGCTATACATCATGTTGTGATCCATGCTGCAATACATCTTGCGATCCCTGCTGTGGAACCAATTGTGGTTCTTGCTGCGATGATGATTGCTGCCAAAACAATGCCTGTGGATATCCATTCTTGGCATACCGTTCACAAAGCTGGAATGCTGCACGTCAAATAGCTGGCATCCAACCATACATAAATAGATATGATATGGATTCCACCTATGGTAACTTTTCAGTTGCATTAGAATACACAAGATCATTCAGACCAGAGCACATAGCTTCATTTCTGTTTGGAGGAGATCTTGTAGGCTGTAACTCATTGTTAATTCAAGGTAGCCTTGTAGAAGATAGATCACCATGCGCATGGATGGCTGATTATTTTGGATTGCCTACTGATTTTAACAGCTGTGTATCATTCTGCCCAAGAATAGAAAATGTCATTGTAGACTTTGATTTCTATCTTGGCCTTGATGAAGTAACAGAAGGAATGTACTTAAGAATATACGCTCCACTTGTATGGACAAGATGGGGTCTCTGCATGTCCGAATGCTTCAAAACTCAAGGTGAAGCAGATTTCAAACCTGGCTATATGGCTGAGGGAGCTATTGACAGAGCAGATCTTCCAAAAAGCTTCACAGAAGCTATCAATGGATGTACAACATGGGGTGACATGAAAACACCTCTTTGCGCTGGACGTATGTCACCTTGTTACTGCACACTCACCAGACTTTCCGATATCCAGTTAGTACTTGGATGGAATTTTGTCCGTGATTGTGACTATCATTTTGGCTTGAATATCCGTGCAGGTTTCCCAACCGGTAACAAACCATGTGGAAAATACCTCTTTGAACCAATCATCGGTAATGGTAAACACTGGGAACTTGGTGCAGGCTTAACAAGTAAATACATCTGCTGGAGAAGTGAAGACAATGAGGATAACTACTTAGGTGTCTACTTTGATGCAAACTTTGCTCACTTGTTCAAAACATGTCAATGTCGTTCATTTGATTTCTGTGGCTGCAGACCAAATAGCAGATATATGCTTCTTGCAGAAATGGGAACAAATGAAAATGAACTCAAAGGTGGACCTGATACACAAAACCTCACAACAGCAAACTACCAATACCAAAAAAACTTGGTCCCTGCAATCAACTATACAACCTACAATGTAGATGTAAGAATCGACATTCAAGCAGATATTGTTCTTAAGTTAGGTTATATCAGAGACAACTGGGGCTGTGACCTTGGCTTCAACCTATGGGCACGCACCGGAGAGAAATTCTGCAACGACAACTGTTGCTGTTGTGGATGTCCATCAGATAGAAGATATGCCATGAAAGGTGACGCTGATGTCTACGGATTCTATGCAATTGGAGAAGGAAACCCAACCAATCCACTACCAATATCATCATCTCAATGTGCAGCAACTATCAACAATGGACAAAACTTGAGACTTGATAATGCAACTGAAGCCGCAGTAAACAAAGGCGTCGACAACCCAGAATTAGCATGGGCAAATGATCCTGTACAAGCACTCTATGTATACGATAATGATGCTCCTATAAGCTTTGACCAAATCTATACTTCAGTGCAACCAAAACTTGTATCTTACGATGATGTTAACTTCTGCAAGTCACCAAGTGCTATATCATATAAAGTATTTGGAAACTTCAGCTATGCTTGGAGAGACAGAGAAGAATGTTGGACTCCATATCTTGGCATAGGCGGTGAAGCAGAATTTGCACCTAAGTGCAATGCATGCAAGTTTGCTGTATCCCAATGGGGTATTTGGCTCAAGGGTGGTGTAGCTTTTGAATAATCAAAGGCTTTAATGTAGTATATCCACCAAAGAGCAAACAAAATAAACAAAACGAGTACTGAGAAAAGCCCGGCAAAAGTCGGGCTTTTCGATATTTTATAATATACTTTTAATCTGAGTGCTAATCTTTTAATATTAAAAAAACAGTAAAATTTCTTTTTATTTTTTTGTTTTAATTTAGTATAAAATAGTAGATAGGTATAAATATAAATAATAATAATTAAAAATAGTTCGAAAGGAGAAGCGTTTACCTATAAAAAAAGTTGTAAAAACATGTAAAAATCACAAACATAAAAGGAGTTCTTAAGATGAGGCAAGTGCTCAAAACTCTTATCTTTATGGTTCTTATCTCTAGTTTTTCAATTATATCCGCACGTAGTTGCTCAATCAGTTGTGGCAGACGAGGACCTTGCTGTAGTTCTTCATGTTGCTTTGATTGTTGTGATCCTTGCTGTGGTGATAACTCATGCAACAATTCATGTTATGGCTCATGCTGTGGAACCTGCGGCAACGATTGCTGCGGAACATGCTGTGACTCAGACTGTGATGACTGCTGCAAAGCATCTGCATGTGGATATCCATTCTTAGCATATCGATCACAAAGTTGGAATGCTGCAAGACAGATAGTTGGCATTCAACCATTTATTAATAGATACGATATGGATAAATATTATGGTAATTTTGCCATAACCATGGAATACACCCGATCAATGAGACCACATCGTATTACCCAATTTTTATTCGGACGTGATACAACTGAATGTAACTCAATACTCATTCAAGGTGGCCTACTTCCAAACAGAAGCTCAAAAGCATGGCTTGCCGACTACTTCGGTTTGCCGTGTGATTTTAATAGCCGCGTCTCATTTCACCCTACCATAGAAAACTTCATGGTTGATCTTGATTTTTATCTTGGCCTTGATGAATTTAAAGAAGGCATGTACTTTAGGGTTTATGCACCACTTACCTGGACAAGGTGGAAATTAAGAATGTGTGAATGTGTAAAAGATTTTGGCGAATGCTACTTTGACCGAGGATATATGAGTGCCGATCAGGTCCTGCTGGACGAACTTCCAACAAATTTCACCGAAGCTATAAGCGGATGTACCACATGGGGTGACATGCAATCTCCTCTGAGATACGGACGCATGACCAGTTGTCCAATGACAATGACAAGACTTTCAGACATCCAGTTAGTATACGGATGGAATTTTGTACGTGACTGTGACTACCATTTTGGATTAAACATACGCATGGGAATACCAACTGGTAATAGACCATGTGCTCGATATCTATTTGAACCTATCATAGGTAACGGTAAACACTGGGAGCTTGGCGGAGGATTAACAAGCAAGTATATCTTCTGGAGAAGTGAAGAAAACGAAGATGACTATTGGGGTGTGTACCTTGATGCAAATATAGCTCACCTGTTCAGAACAAATCAGTGCCGCTCATTTGACTTCTGCGGTTGTAATAACTCCGGCAGCAGATATATGCTTCTCGCTCAAATGGGAACCAATCAAAACACACTTCAAGGTGGCCCTGACATACAAAACCTCACTGAAGCCGACTATCAATATAAAAGAAAATTAATCCCTGCAATCCACTATACCACATACAACGTTGAAGTAAGCATTGCCGTACAAGCAGATATAGTACTTAAATTTGGCTATAACCATGACAACTGGAGCTGCGATTTTGGTTACAACCTATGGGCAAGAAGCGGAGAGAAGTTCTGCTTTACAGATTGTTGCTGCTGTGGATGTGAATCAGACGGAGTCTATGCTATAAAAGGTGATGCCGCTCTCTATGGCTATACAGGAACAAATAACACCGATGCAGTTCCTTTGTCCTCATCTCAAGCTGGTGCAACTATTAGAAGCGTCCAAAATATTAGAGAAGAAACATTAGAAGAAACATTTAGAAACAAAGGCTCTGACAATTCACAATTAGCATGGACAGATGGCCAAGCCCTTACCATATATGAAGAACCTTTCGTCCAATTATATACATCAATCCAACCTAATCTTGTATCCTGTAATCATGTTAATTTCTGCAATTCACCAAGTGCCTTATCCCACAAACTATTTGCTCACTTCAGCTATACATGGGCAGAGAGAGAAGACTGTTGGACTCCATATCTAGGTTTTGGTGGAGAGGCAGAATTTGATGGTAACTGCAACACCTGTAGATTTGCTGTTTCGCAATGGGGAATGTGGCTCAAAGGTGGCATCGCTTTTGAATAATCAAGAACTTTAATTTCGTATATCACCAAAGAGCAACAAAACAAAACTGGTACATTAGAAAAGGCCTGGCAGTTGCCAGGCCTTTTACATGCTCTTTTTTTAAAAACTTATTTACGGAACAGCTAAAAATTTCTACAATTGTAAAATAGTTCACCACGCCCAAAAGCCATGGTCTACGATAAGGAGTTTTAAACATGAGGCAATTAGTACCTTATATCATGATACTACCGTTTTTTTGTAATGTAGCAGTAGCGTACTCATCAAACAGTTATAACCAGCATCCCAAAAAATCTGCTTATGGCTATCCTCTCCTGACTTACCGTTCACAAAGCTGGAACTTAGCACGACAAATAGTTGGTATTCAACCATTTATCCATCAATATGATACTAATCACATATATGGAAATTTTTCAGTTGCTTTGGAATATACACATTCTTTTAAACCTTATAGTCTCGCCAGATTTCTATTCGGCCCTGATCTCATAGATTACTCACTTCTCATACAAGGGAGCCTGATAGAAAACCGACACCCAAGCGCATGGTTAGCTGATTATTTTGGATTACCTCAAGATTTTGAAAGTAAGGTCTCTTTTCATCCTGCCATCGAGAATGTCATAATCGATTTTGATTATTATCTTGGACTGGATACTATAAAAGACGGTCTTTATTTGAGATTCTCTATTCCAATGGTAAGAACAAAATGGGATCTCGGAATGTGCGAATCAGTCAATAATTATGGAAAACTTGACTTTCCTGCCGGCTATATGTATTCAGAAAAAATAAAAAGGGAAGAACTTCCATACTGTTTTTCTGAGGCTATAGGTGGATACCCACTCTTTGGCGAAGATTTCATCTTCTCCTATGATATAGAGTCCATAAAGTTAGGATATATGACAACATACCCATTAAAAAAAACAAGGATTTCTGATCTTCACCTAACCCTAGGATACGACTTTCTTCTTGATGATGAGTATCACCTTGGATGTAATATTCGACTTGGCTTTCCAACAGGAAATAAACCTTCTGCCATCTATTTTTTTGAACCTGTAATAGGAAATGGAAAGCATTGGGAACTTGGTATTGGGCTTACCTGTAACTACATTGGATGGGCAAGTCAAACAAATGAATACCATTATGTCGGTTTTTATTTTGATGCAATTATTGCTCATCTGTTCAAAACTATGCAACCTCGCTCATTTGATTTCAAAGGAAAAAAGAATAGTAGGTATATGATGCTTACCCAAATGGATCAAAATCAAGACCATGTACAAGGGGGAGAAAATATACAAAACCTTACTGATGCTACCTATCAGTATAAACGAAATATAATATCAGCTATACAGTATACAACACGCAATATGGATGTAAGCATTACTGCGCAAGCTGAACTTTTGTTTAAAATTGGATACACAAAAGATAACTGGTGCTTCGATCTTGGGTATAACCTCTGGGCGCACACAGGTGAAAAACTGTTCTTTACAAAAGATTGCCCTTGCACCTGTGGATGTAATACGAACGGAACATATGCCATAAAGGGAGATGCTCAACTCTATGGTTTTTATAGCTCAGACGGGGGAGCGCCTATACTTCCTATACCAATCTCATCTTCTCAATCAAAAGCAGATATCCATACGGGACAAAACATGAGGCTCAGCTCCCTTGCTGACGCATCAGTTAATAAAGGAGTCGATAATCAGCAACCAGCGTGGGCATTACATCCTGCAACGCAACTCTATCTATTTAGTGAGGATGACCCTCCAACTTTCGATCAAATCTATACCTCAATACAGCCGAATATACTATCTTGTACCGATATCAATTTTTGTCCATCGCCCGGTGCTTTGTCACATAAGCTATTTGCCCACCTTAATTATGAATATAGAGAAAAAGAAGCGTGTTGGAGACCCTACCTAGGTATCGGAGGCGAGGTTGAGTGGGGTGTCAAATCTCGTAGATGTAAATTTGCTGTATCGCAATGGGGAGTTTGGCTAAAAGGTGGAGTTGCTTTTGAATAATATATGAGGAGTTTTTTTATGAAGCATCGAGTAAACATTTTTATTCCATTAATTTTTATCTCTAGCTTTGTTTTTTTGTCCGCATCAAAATTCGGTAGCAGATCTTGCTCTGCCGCTTATTGTGCTCAGCTCTGTTGTGGTCCCTGCAATGGATCTTATAATGGACCATGTTCCGATTGTTGTAAACAAAGCTGCCAAGCATCTGCCTATGGCTATCCTTTTTTGGCATATCGATCTCAAAGTTGGAACCTTGCCAGACAGATGGCCGGTACCCAACAATATATTAATACCTATAATATGGACACACCGTATGGAAACTTCTCTGTTGCATTAGAATATTCACGCTCATTTAGGCCACATGCTATAGCTCAATACTTATTTGGCACCGATCTTATCGATAATGCATTATTGATTCAGGGAAGCCGAATAGAAAATAGGAATCAAAAGGCATGGCTTGCGGACTACTTTGGTTTACCTCAAGATTTTAATAGTAAGGTTTCATTTTGCCCGAGAATAGAAAATATAATAGCAGAATTGGATTATTATATCGGGTTTGATAAAACAAATAAAGGACTATACGCAAGATTTTTTGTACCGCTTGTCTGGTCCCAGTGGGATTTAGGTATGTGTGAACGTATCATAAACACAGGAACTGCTCCTTTCAAAGAAGGATATATGTATGACAGACAGGTCCCTCGATCGATGCTTCCAAAATGCTTTTCGGAAGCAATTGGTGCAGGTCCTACATGGGGAGATATAAAAGAACGGCGCCGATATGGAAAAATGGCTACCTTTGCAATTGCAAAAACACAGCTCGCTGATATACAGACCATCTTAGGATGGAATGTTATAGTTGAACCAGATTGTCATGTGGGATGTAATCTTCATCTAGGCATACCGGCTGGAAACCGGCCATGTTGTGATTGTCTTTTTACACCAGTTATAGGTAACGGAAAACATTGGGAACTGGGGGCCGGCTTGACAAGCAAATATATCTTTTGGAAAAGTGAGACAGATCACGAGCATTACATTGGGCTGTATTGTGACGCCCGGTTTGCCCACCTTTTCAAAACATGTCATTGCCGATCATTTGATTTCTGTAAAAAAACAAACAGTCGCTATATGCTCCTTGCCAAGATGGGAAAGAATAATACTCGCCTTGCAGGTGGAGATACTGCACTCGATACTAAATCAGCAACGTACCAATATCAAAAGGAAATGATTCCAGCAATACATTATACGACGCTAAAAATCGATGTGCACATCAATATACAAGCAGAATTTGCAATCGATTTTGTGTATGTAAAAGATAATCTTAGTATTGATATTGGATACAACTTCTGGGCTCGAACTGGTGAACAATTCTCATTTGATCAGTGTTGTCACCATCCGTGTGATCTCACTCACGATTATGTACTAAAAGGAGATTCAGATGTATATGGTTATACATATAACAATCAAGCAACCCCCACACAAATCACCTCCTACCCTCTCTCCTCATATCAACCTATGGCTGATATTCATGGAGGCCAAAACATGAGCCTCCACAATCAAACCGAGGCGTCTGTGAATAAAGGTATTAGTAATCCTCAATTGGCTTGGGTGCAAACAGCAACTATGCATACAGCATCACCAGAGGCAGTCTATGCATATAGTACAGAAAGGCCTCCTCCATTACGACAACTCTATACGTCTATCCAACCAGAACTGCTCTCATATTACGATTTTGATTTCTGCACCTCTCCAAGTGCAATCTCACACAAAATATTCGCCCACATCAATTACACTGGAAAAAAAACAGATAGAAATTGGAAGCCTTACCTTGGCCTAGGAGGCGAAGCTGAATTTGGAATAGATTGCAATGCATACAAATTTGCAGTATCACAATGGGGAATCTGGATAAAAACAGGTATAGCTTTTGAATAACCTATCGCAGACTACTGTATAAAAAAATACTCTAAAAAGTTTTAAAAAAAATAAAAAAATAAATTTACTTGCAAAACTATTTACGTTGTATATAAAATTTTACTAGAATACAAGAAGTAATATATTTGGATAAAAAAATTAATTAACCTTATATAAAAATGAAGGTTAAAAATCACGAAAGGAGGCGGATTAGCCGGGTTAAAAAATGAAACATGTATAAGACTTTTATGACAGTTGTCACAAAAATAAAGGAGTTTTTATATGAGGCGGGTATTAAAAGGTTTTATTTCCCTAGTTCTTATTTTTAGTTTTTCGTTAGCTTCTGCAGGAGGTTGCGGTAGCTGTTGTTCACCATGTTGTGGGCCATGTTACAGCTCATGCTGCGATCCATGTTGTGGACCATGCGGCTCATGCTGCGACCCTTGTTGCGGTTCTAGCTGTGGCTCTTGTTGTAATGATTGCGACGATTGTTGCAAATCCTGTTCCTGTGGTTATCCATTCTTATCAGCACGTTCACAAGGGGTTAATGCTGCAAGAGAACTGGTTGGATGGCAACAGTTTATTAACAAATCTGATATGGATTGTAACTATGGCGCCTATTCGATAACAACTGAGTATACAAGGTCATATAAGCCAAAAGATATAACCCAATTCTTCTTTGGTCAAAGCTTAGTAGGCTGTAACTATCTACTTATTCAGGGAAGTGAAGTTAGAGATAGACATTCAAAGGCATGGTTGGCTGACTACTTTGGACTGCCTACAAATTTTGAAAGTAAAGTAACATTCTGTCCTACCATAGAAAACGTTATTGTTGATTTAAATTTCTATTGGGGACTGGCACAAGTAAAAGAAGGCCTCTACTTTAGATTACATGTTCCATTTGCATGGACACGAAGAAAACTTAATATGTGCGAGTTTATCGGTGGTCCATGTAGAGCATGTACCGATGGAAGAGTCAACTGTCTTGGATGTGATGCAGGATGTGGATTCTGTCCAGACTGTTGCTCAACACTGGCCTACTGCAACGATTTTGAAGACGGATATATGGCTGCAGGAAGCGTATCAAGTACAACGTTACCAAACAGTTTTACAGAAGCAATGTCAGGCTGTACAACCTGGGGTGACATGAAAACACCTATGAAACACGGCTTAATGACAAATTGTGCTATGACAAAAGTAGGTATAGCAGATCTTCATGCGGTTGTTGGATGGAACTTTTTACTTGATGAAGATTACCACTTTGGGTTGAACTTACGAGTAGGATTTCCCACTGGTAATAGACCGGTTGCAAAATATCTTTTTGAACCAATTATAGGTAATGGAAAACATTGGGAACTTGGCGCAGGCTTAACAGGTTCTTACGTCTTTTGGAGAGATAATGAGTGTGAAGATAGATATGCCGCTTTCCATCTTGATGCAAATATAAGCCACCTGTTTAAAGCATGCCAATGTCGTTCATTTGATTTCTGTCAAGGATACTGTGACCCATGCTGCAATAATGGATCTTGCTGTGGCGGAACTTGTGGTTCATCATGCTGCGGTCCATGTGGATCAGATTGTAGCAGCTGCTGTGACCCATGCGGATCTAACTGCGGTGGATGCTGTGGCCCATGCGGATCAGATTGTGGCGGATGCTGCGATTCAGGCTGCGATTGCCGTGTATGCGGAAACAATAGCCGATATATGCTATTGGCCGAAATGGGTAAAAATGAAAACGAAGCATTAAAAGGTGGCGCCTCTGTCGGTACAGCTGTAGCAGCAAGCCATCAATATCAACGAGCTCTTATGCCTGCAATTAATCTTACCTCATACAAACTCAAAGTTAGAATTAATGTCCAAGCAGATATTGTAGCAAAATTCAGCTACAACAGAGGAAATTGGAGTTTTGATTGGGGTTACAACCTCTGGGCAAGATCAGGTGAAACATTCGACTGCTGCTGCCTTGGACCAGCAAATTGCTGTGACTGCTGCGGACCATGCAATGGATGCAATAACTCATGCTGCGACTGTGGAGATTGTTGCAACTCCTGCTGTGATTCCTCTTGTGGAAGTTGCTGCGGGTATGATGACTGCTGCGGATGTGACACCTACTGCAACGACAAACTATACGCTATGAAGGGTGACGCGTATCTCTATGGATACAAAGGCGAAATGTACGAAGAATCAGTTCCACTTTCATCATCACAAAGAGCAGCAAGCATCTATTCAGGAACAAATGCAAAAGAAGAAGATGCAAGTGACCGGGATAGAAACAAAGGTGTTGATGAACCTCAACTTGCTTGGGATAATACAGACGCACTGTGCAGATGCCAAGATGGCACAAGCCAGCTATATACTTCAATTCAGCCAAAACTTGTTTCATCCTGTGATGTCAATTTCTGCAAATCTCCAAGTGCATTAACGCATAAATTCTTTAGTCACTACAGCTATACATGGAAAGATAGAGATGATACATTAATTCCATTCTTAGGTGTCGGTTACGAAATTGAATTTGGAAGAAACACCGGCAAAAGAATTGGCATTTCCCAATGGGGAGTTTGGCTTAAAGGTGGCGTCTCTTTTGAATAATACATTGTAGATAACAATAATACTAATTACTTACTCATATAAAAGTGTTCGGAATCATCCGGGCACTTTTTTTTTACCCATACGTAACAACAAATCTAAGTTCTAAACGGGATACCGTAACCATTATTACAAACTATTGTTATTTATACCCTAACTCGATAGTATGTAATCAGATTAAAAGTCACAAAAGAAGGAGCCTAATTATGAACGTTTCTGAAAAACTTTTGTATCTTCTTATACTACTGAATATAGCCCAAAATATAGATGCATTTTGGGGCAGATCATTTTTTCATCCTCGCTCTCAAAATACAAATGTTGTACGACAAGCAGTAGGGCAACATAATTTACGACACCGGCATGATTATGATACCGTAAATGGAACTTTTTCGGTTATTCCACAGTACAGTCAATCATTCAAACCGTTTAGAATTGCTCAATATCTGTTTGGGTGTGATTGTCTTAGCTTTTCTGGGAGCATGGTAACAACTTCAACCTCAGCCCGGTGTCCAAATCGCCCTGGCTGTCACATACTTGCAGATTATTTTGGACTATCACCAAAATTTGAAGGACGAGTAACGTTCAAGCCAGAGATAAAAACATTTTTAGCAGACTTTGATCTTTTTATAGATTTGACAAGGGGAGCCTATTTTGAAATAAATGCCCCATTAGTAACAACCCGATGGAATATCTGCCTGGCTCAAGAGGTATTTAATAACGGAATTAAGGATCCATTTCCTGCTGGATACATGGCTGATGGCATAGTGCAACCTCCGATAACCAGCCTTTGCAAGGCGTTAGGTGGAGACATATCCTTTGGAGATGTAAAACAGGGTATACAGTTTGGAAAAATAGGATGTTGCTGTCGGGAAACAAAGATCGCAGATGTCAATATGGTACTTGGTTGGATAGTAGTCAATAGAGAAAACGGATATGCAGGCCTAAATCTGAGAGTAACAGCGCCAACAGGAACAAGAGCAACCAGTTATTGTCTGTTTGAACCTATCATTGGTAACGGCCATCACTGGGAGATTGGGGTTGGATTTGTTGGTCAGAGCCTCATTTGGGAAAAGGACGCAAATCAAACATTACACTTTCATGTTGATGCCAACTTTACCCATCTTATGTACGCTGAACAAAGAAGATCATTTGACTTTGCATGTAATGGATTTTTAAGCAGATATATGCTACTAAAAGCATTTGATTCTCATGGAAATTATACTGGAACCTGCTTACCTGCAATTAATGTTACTTCGTTATGTTGTAAAGTAAAAATAGATTTTCAAGCAGATATCAACCTTATGTTTGCATACAATAAAGATAATTTTGAATTCGACTTTGGTTACAATGGATGGATAAGAAGTCGTGAAAAAATTTGTCTTATAGATTCTATACCCCGAGAGAGATATGGAATAAAAGGAATACAAAACGTAAGCGGAACAGATGCAAATAAAACAGAAAGTCAAGCCACCATCTGTGGAGAACAGTTTCAATGCCAAGAAGAGGTCGCCGATAGAATATCCCCTCAATATATAAAAACTTCTGATCTCTGTGTAGAATCTGCAGAATCACCAAAATCAATAACCCATAAACTCTATTTTAATGTAAGTCGTGCATGGGGAAAAGTGGAAGATAAAAAATATATTCCCTACCTTGGGGTTGGTGGTGATATAGAGTTTGAGAGCATCAATCCTCGATGGGAACTGCCTTACAAAAACACCCTTTATCAATGGGCCCTTTGGCTTAAGGGCGGCTTTGCCTACGGGTGATTCCTTGTCACTCGTAATTTTACATACCTCTTTTATTGATTTTTCCCCTCTATTTACGGTATCCTGAAGATAAGGGAACGCTAAAGTCCGAGTTAGCTATTTTTTTAGTTATTTTTGAATGGAGGAAAAAATGCATAGAAAAAAAACTTTTCTCTTAAGTATAATAGTATTGCTGTTTTCACCAGCATATGGCAAACAACTTGCCATAGCTACTAGTAAAAAAATTATAATATGGAATAGTGATGATTGGCAGCAGGAGAAAGTTTTAGATACTACAACCTGTATAGAGTCAATAGCCTTTAGTCCAGATGGAACACGTCTTGCAATGAGCTGTACAATTAACGAAAAAATTACGATATGGAATACTAATGACTGGAAGCGAGAGAAAGTTTTGGATACTAAATCCGATATAGAGTCAATAGCTTTTAATCCAGATGGAACACATCTTGCAGCCGCAACCAATAACCAAATTAGAATATGGAATACCAGTAACTGGAAGCCAATAAAAAATTTAAAAGCAGATAGATTTGTGAAGCAAATAGCATTTAGCCCAGATGGAAAATATCTTGCAGCCGGTACTAAAGCTAAAAATACTGAGGGCGCAGATCTTATAATCTGGAATACCAATACCTGGAAGCCAATAAAAAACTGGAGGGCTAAATACTACTCTGTAGATTCAGTTGCATTTAGCCCAGATGGAAAACTACTTGCAGCCGCGCATGGCCCGAATGTTACAATCTGGAATACCGATACCTGGAACCAGAAAAAAATTTTAGAAAAGCCTGAAGGCGCGTTGGGTTTAGTTACATTTAGTCCAGATGGAAAATATCTTGTACGCTGTTCTTCTTATGATAACGAGATTACCATCTGGAAGACTATTGACTGGAGCCTAGAAAAGGTTTTAAAAACTAAAACAGACCTACCTTCAGCTGCTTTTAGTCCAAATAAAAACCTACTTGCTCTCGCGGATGGCAAGGATGTTACAATCTGGAATACCAAAAAATGGAATGTGGAAAAAAAATTACAGGGTGATCAGTGGGTAAAATCAATGGCCTGGAAACCGATAGATCCAACAGCTCAATTTGGCACTAAAATAAGAAAAAAAAGGAAATATTTTGATATCAAGATAAAAACAAAGTGATTTGCCACGGTTTAAAAAATTTACAAAATGGGAGCGCTAAAGTCCGAGTTAGCTATTTTTTTAGTTATTTTTGAATGGAGGAAAAAATGCATAGAAAAAAAACTTTTCTCTTAAGTATAATAGTATTGCTGTTTTCACCAGCATATGGGAACCAACTGGCCATAAATGCCGATAAAAACATCATAATTTGGAATACCAACAACTTATCAAAGAAAATGCTAAAGACCCAATATGGGATATTCTCAGTAATATTTAGCAAAGATGGACGGCGACTTGCAGCGACCGCTCCCTCTGATAAGAAAATTATAATATGGGACACTGATAGTTGGACACAACCCAAAGTCTTAGATACTCACGGCTCGGTATATGTAATGGCATTTAGCCAAGATGGAAAGCTACTTGTCACTAGTGATCCGGAGAATGCAAAAATTGTATTATGGAACACCGATAGTTGGAAAAAACAAAGCGATTTGAACACGGGCAAGCCAGCAACTTCAATAGTATTTAGCCCGGATGGAAAGTTACTTGCGGCAGGTACCGCTGAGGGAAAACTAATAATATGGGATACCAATAACTGGAATCAGAAAAACATTTTAGAAACTGGAAGCTTTGTAGGCTCAGTAGCATTTAGCCCAGATGGAACGTTACTTGTATCAGGTAGTTACAATAGAAAAGTGATAATATGGAATGCCAATAGTGGAAAACAGAAAAAAGTATTAGAGGCTAGAAGTGCGATACGTTCAGTGGCATTTAGCCCGGACGGAACGTTACTTGCAGCAGGTAGTGCTGGAGGAAAACTGATAATATGGGATACCAATAACTGGAATCAGGAAAATATTTTAGAAGCTGGGGACTGGATCTCGTCAATAGCATTTAGTCCTGATGGAACGTTGCTTGCAGCAGGTACTCCTTCTCAGAGAAAAGTTATAATATGGAATACCAACAATTGGGACCGACAGAAAGATTTAGATACTGAAGTCAAAAGCTCAGCAACTTCAGTGGCATGGAAACCTGATCAGATAGATCCGATAGCTCAATTTGGTGCTAAAATGGGGAAAAAAGCAAAATATATTGATATTAAGATAAAAACTAAGTAAC
>Ga0180438_10004911_pt1 | contig 18952 bp, 13 predicted proteins | sample SS_ome_12_FD_132455 | JGI IMG/M metagenome (GOLD analysis project Ga0180438, IMG submission 132455) | Hypersaline lake sediment archaeal communities from the Salton Sea, California, USA - SS_3_D_2 metaG | ecosystem: Environmental > Aquatic > Non-marine Saline and Alkaline > Hypersaline >...
AGGTGCGTGTAGCCTTTTGGCATTTTGATGATCCTTTCATTGTTTTGAGCCAATAAAGGTCATCTTACACGATTCCTGGCTTATTTACATTTCAAACTATGCACTTCAGAATTGAATTTGCGTATCAAATTAGTAGGTCACAACTTAAGTTATTTATAAGAAACGAATGATGTTTGTTAGAGTATTCAAATGCCAAAGGAGTCTTATTTTGTTGTCTCTACCGGTAACATAGTGAATTTCTGAGTATAATAATTATCGTTCAAATCCCCTTCAACTAGCTTTCAGGACAGGCTTCAAGCCCGCTTCGCCCGATCATCCTGAGGCTCTCCTGAGTATTCTCGAAGGGCGAAGTGTAACGTAGTCGAAGGATCAGGACGAACGAAATCAATAAATTATCATGTTTAATTTTGCTTTGAGAAGATTTTCAGAAGGGGTCTAGTTAATTTTTTGATTGGACAATAAAAAAGCCCGGCGATTAAACCGGGCTTTTTTTGATATTTAAACAAATTTAGTTGCCTTCATAAGATGGCGCTGATGGATAATTCTGTGGTGCAACAAATTCAGGATTGATAGGAGGTGGTGGCATATAAGCTTCTGTTGGAGCGTATGCTTGAGTCTGTTGACCACCTTTGGTTCGTTCTTTAATAATTGTTATATCACGTCTTATTCTATCCATTTCTTGCTTTAATGCATTCACAATACGACTTTCAGAGCCGGCTTGATCAAGGCCGCGAATAAATTGTTCCCATAATCTGCCATGACTTACTTCTTCCTTCATTTCATGAACCGCTTTTGTAACGCCATTAACTTCCCGCTTGACCTCTGAAATCATCGAGTTGTGTGTAGTGACCGCCGTTTGCAGATCGTCACATACACGTGAAACTTTTCGATAGGCTGCAGTTTCTTCGCGAGTTCGGCTTAACTCAGCTTCACGCTTTTTTTGCTCCCAGTCGTTTTTGTCTTTAACCTCAAGTTCAAGTTGAAGTTCGCCGGTAAGTTGACGTTTAATTGTGCGTAAAAGTGAATCTAAGGAGCCCAATTTGCCCTTAACATCATCGGTGACAGCGTCGTTGCCAAGCTTTTCAAACAGGACAGTACATGAAAGAATTTCACCCTCTAATCTGTCGGTATACATGTGAGTCCTGTATGAGGAGGCGCCGAATTGTTCATCCACGCATTCTTTAGCGATTTTTTGACTTAGTTTTTCTGTTTTGTTTAGCCATAATTCTTTGTTATATTGTTCACACACCTGGTTGAGGTATGCAGTTGCATAGTGTGTTTCAACAATTTTGAGTTGTTTGCTCAGTGAGCTTAAGAGTGTTTCTATTGTTTGAGCACTTTTTGAAGGATCAGTTGGCTTGAACAGAACAGAATGGATAAATTGTTCTAACATTGCTTTGTCGGTGCTGAGCTCTTGTTTATATTTTTTAAGTTCGTGCAGACAGAGCGTATTAAGCTGTGGATGATTGTCTTCATATTTGCGGCGTATAGCTTCGGCTTGAATGTAGGCATTTTTACGTTGTTGTTGTTCATTTCTGCCGGTTATCCACGGAACAAAGGTATGTTCAGCTGCTAGAGCAACAATAATTCCTGCTACAACCAACCCTGCACCACCTGCACAAAGTTCTTCGGTAGAAAAATCTTTTGCATTCGATGCATTGAAGGTGCTTAACAAAACAAGGGCAGAACCTAAAAGTGTTTTGTGTTTCATGAGATAATCCCTTATGTTTTAAATTGTTGATAAATGCAACAAAGATTAGCATATTACCTATTTTCTGCAAATACGTTCGTACAAAATTTTGTTCAATAAGAATTGTGTAGAAAACGAGGCAAAAAAAAAGAGGCTTGGAATTCCAAGCCTCTTTTTTTTTTATTTTGAAGCAATAAGCCATTTTGGAATTTGAAATTTGAAGCCTTGTTGGGCTATCTTATTAAGGAAGTGACATGCGCCAAATATGTAAAAGAATCTTCTTATGACGGTTTCACCATCTCCGAGCATATTAAACATATTGCCACAGATACCCCGTGCCGGCGTGCTTTCTGACCATTCAAGACCTGCCGATGTGGCTTTAGCTAACGAACTATATTTCTTTTGACCGACTATTCCCATGTTATAAAGATTCTTCATGTTATGTTGGAGGTTTTGCCATGCCGATGTTATTTCTTCATCTGAGTATGCAGTTTTTCTTGTCCAGAACCACCTACTCAATTTTGCTGAATAATAAGATATAAGAACATTCAGGCTTTCTCGGATTTCCTTCCATGAATATTCTTCTTCGGCAGGAATTATTGCTTTAGGTGTTTTTCTATAACATTGCCACATTGGGATGAGTACAATCAACGAAGCAAAAAGCTGTCCAGGTACGATCGTGATTGCTGGTAGGTTTTCGTTATCTATGGGATTTTGAGAAGTTTGTTTTGCAACATCTGCGGCATCCTCCACAGCGTGTGCTGTTTGAGGAAATGCCATAAGCAAACTCAATGCGAGTAAAGGAATTGCTACTATTTTTTTTATCTGAGTATTCATCTTTCTTTCCAACCTCTTTGGTAAAAAATGTGATTGATTTAAACAGCTATAACTATTACATAAAATCCATTATTAAGCATAATATTTTTCAATAAATCGTCAATGGACATGTGGAAATTGTGCGACTAAACAGCTTATAAGGCAATAGCGATCAAGTATTATAATTAAATATCTGATCGTTATCTTGTTGTTAATTTCTATTATAGATATTGATACGCATAAATCAGTAACATTGTCAGAAATGTAATAGCTACCGGAATTTTTACTGGTTTGAAATCCCACAGCTTATATGCCAGGTTCAATAAGGTCAATGCAATCAGCGCTGGGTACCCGATGTAGGTTATGGGGCCGGCTGTCAGGTTCAAGACGGTACCAAGTCCTGCAGTTGATAATGGCAAGCAGGCAAGCAGGCCGATGATCAAAGCAGATATAAAGCCGATTTTTTTCTTGAAAATTTCACGGCGTATGAAGGTTGCAATAACAGCAGCCAATGATATAGCGGTTGAGTAACATGCCATAAAGACTGCCAAGCTTATAAGGATTCCGCCATGGGAGCCCAAAATTTTAAATGAAACCTCACGGAACAGTTCTCCAATATTGGCATAAATTATGCCAAGTCCATGGTAAGCGCCAAGATAGTTGATACCTGTATATACTAAAGCAAGCAATACAGCGCCGATAACGCCTGATTTAAGTCCTATGAGGGCTTGTTGTTTGTGCGATAGATGATCCTGTTTAGTGCTTCGTGCGATTGCACTTAATACGATTGATGCAAAGAATATTGTACCAAGAAGGTCGAGTGTAGCATATCCAAGTTTAACGTTTTCTTTGAACGTTACCAAAGGTGTAGCCGTATTTTCAAATGTTGTATCTGCCGTTAAAATACCCTTAATAATAATAATAAGTAAGGAAATAAGCAGTGCAGGGCTGATAAAATGTCCGAGAACATTTACAATCTTGTTTTTTCTAAAGGTGCCTAGGAATGTAAGTCCCAAAAACAGAATGGCAAACATAAATGAGGACCATGGGTTTATTGTGTTCAATGGTGCCGGCAGGAATGGTGCAGTCATTACGTGTGAAAGAGTAACAATACGTGGAATAGCAAGAAGTGGCCCTATTATTAACATGCAGATAAAAACACAAATCTTGCCGGGTGTTTCTCCGAGGCGCCCGAAGAATTTATCGTAGTTGCCTTTGAAAAATACCATGCTAATAAGCCCTATGACAGGAAGGCATACTGCAGTTAAAATAAAGCCGAGAATGCCAATAAGATGCTGATTACCGGAAGATATTCCGACCAGAACGGGGTAAACGAGATTGCCAGCTCCAAAAAGCATGGAGAATATCGCAAGACCTACTGAGATTGTGGTAGAATTGAAAAATCTTTTCATGAGCAACTTTTTTGTAAAAAATAATAAAACAACAATACAGTTTGAAATGTTAGGCTGCTATGGTCCTTCTCATTGTTAAAAAATAATAGCTTAATTTTCAATTTTTGTAAAATTTTCGTGGCAGATGTGCGATTGTAGAGGGGAATTTAACAATATTATTAATGTGTGGTGCATTATTATCAAAGAAGCAAGTCAGATATCAAAATTGTCATATAGACATCACAGCTTAAAAAGACATTAGTGTAAATAGATTGCGGGTTTAATTCAAATTCCGTTCGTCCCGAGTACCTGGCTTAGCTGGAGGCGAAGACAGGTGTATCGAGGGATGCAAACTATTGTTTAAACTTCTCGCGGGATAATCTTGAAAGCTCTTGCCAGTTTTGTCCAATAAGGGCTTGTTTTTTTCTACGACCCCAATTTTTAATTTGTTTTTCAGCATTGATTGCCTCATCTCGACTTTCAAATTCAGCCAAGTAGGTTAATTTTATGGGCAAGCGTGAAGATGTATATCCTCCAATTGCACCAGATTCATGTTCACATATTCTTTTTTCAATATTATCTGTATGTCCTGTATAGTATGATTTGTCTTTACATTGAGTATGTAGACATAAAAGCCCATAATTATTCTTTCTAACTGAAGCATGTAATAATATTCATATCCCTCGATACACCTGTCTTCGCATAAAAGCGGAGTTTATCATGAGCTTGTCGAATGGCCAGGCACTCGGGACGAACGGAACGTATGATTATTTACTAAAAAGTTTTACCGAACAAATCTACAGAATTTGGTGTTTTTTATCTAAGTTACAAATTTTGTATAAGTGTTTTTATTAATATGTGATGTCTATATAAAATCTTCATGCCTTATTTTTACCATTTTTTAAAGTTTGTCTTAGAAGCCAATCCTCGCTATGATTAAAATGCGAAATATGACCGGATACAATATCGAAAGTGAGTGGCAATGGATTATATCAAAAGCTTTGAAAATATAAGAATGCAGGATGTTCCACTTGTTGGTGGAAAGAATGCTTCATTAGGTGAAATGATTTCGGCGCTTTCTTCACAAGGTATCAGGGTTCCTGCAGGCTTTGCCATTACTGCGCAGGCTTATTGGCATTATATTGAAGCTAATGATCTGTTGGACCGCATGAAACAGATCATGGGGCGACTGAAAGATAGCTCAGATCTTCAAACTCTTAAACAGGTTGGTCATGAGATTCGATCTTTTATTCAAGAGGCCAAAGTGCCTGAAGATCTTGTGTCACACATAAAGCAAGCATACTTCGATCTTGCAAAGCAATATAAGCGTGATCAGATAGACGTGGCGATACGTTCTTCCGCAACTGCCGAGGATTTGCCGACAGCATCTTTTGCCGGCCAACAGGAGACCTTTTTAAATATTGGCAGTGCCGAACAGGTCATTTATTATTACAAAAAATGTGTAGCATCTCTTTTTACCGATCGTGCGATAGTCTATCGCATTACTCATGGATTTGATCATTTCAAAGTTGCACTCTCTGTCGGCGTACAAAAGATGGTACGGTCTGATCTGGCCAGCGCCGGAGTTGCATTTTCATTAGATACTGAGACCGGATTTGATAAGGTGATCATCATTAACTCCTCATACGGATTGGGAGAAAGCTTAGTCAAAGGGCTTGTTAATCCTGATGAATTTGTGGTGTTTAAAACAACACTTGAGAAAGGATATTATCCTATTATTCGCAAATCATTGGGCGACAAACAGGCCAAAATGGTCTATACCGATAATCCTGAACGGCCAACAGAAACGGTTGCAGTAGATCTTCATGATCAGCTGCGATTTTCTATTTCTGATGATGACATTATTGAAATTGCCAAAGCAGTCAACATTATTGATAAGCATTATTCCCAGCTTAAACAGGCGTGGCAGCCTATGGATGTGGAATGGGCAAAGGATGGTATTGATGGTCACATCTACATAGTTCAAGCACGTCCAGAGACGGTTCATGGTCGATCACATTCAGATGTTCTTGTACGTTATCAATTGGTTGAAAAAAATGTACAAGCACTCAAGCAAAGGCTCATTGTCACGGGACAAAGCATTGGGCAGCAGATAGTTTCTGGAAAAGTTCGCATAATTTCGGACGTTCATGAAAGTGATAAGTTGCAAGAAGGGGAAATTCTGGTAACCCAAATGACTGATCCCGATTGGGTTCCTGCAATGAAGCGTGCCGCTGGAATCATTACCGACCGCGGGGGAAGAACATGCCATGCAGCAATCGTCAGCCGCGAGCTTGGCATACCTGCTCTGGTAGGTGCTGAACAAGCAACATCAAAGATTACATCTGGACAAGTTATTACCCTGGATTGCAGCCAAGGAACGATAGGGTATGTCTATGATGGATCAATACCTTTTGAAGTTGCCAAGACCGAACTTAAAGAGTTACCTGAAGTTCCAGTTTCGGTCATGATAAATATTGCAGATCCCGCGCGTGCTTTTAGTCTCTCCTTTTTGCCGGTCGATGGAGTTGGATTGGCCCGGATAGAATTTATCGTCAATAATAATATCAAAATTCATCCCATGGCGTTGATACATCCGGATACTATAAAAGACAAAAAAGAGCTTGAGGCAATTGAACGATTGACTGCTGCTTACTCGAGTAAAAAAGATTTCTTTATAGAAACATTAGCGCAAGGCATTGGCACCATAGCTGCTGCATTTTACCCAAAACCGGTTATAGTGAGACTTTCTGATTTTAAAACTAATGAATATCGAAATTTAATTGGCGGTAGCTATTTTGAACCGCTCGAAGCAAATCCGATGCTCGGGTTTAGAGGTGCGTTCAGATATTATCATGAGCAGTTCAAAGAGGCATTTGATCTTGAATGTAAAGCATTTAATATGGTTCGGACAAAAATGGGCTTGAACAATGTGCGCATCATGATTCCTTTTGTGCGAACAGTTGATGAAGCCCGGCATGTCATTGATCTTCTTGCTCTGCATGGTCTTGTGAGGGGCAAAGATGATCTTCAGCTGGTAATGATGAGTGAAGTCCCTTCAAATGTGATATTAATTGATGAGTTCAGCGCATTATTTGATGGGTTTTCTATCGGCTCGAATGATTTGACCCAGCTTACGCTGGGTGTGGATCGTGACTCTGATTTATTGGCACAGCTCTTTGATGAACGAAATGCTGCCGTTAAAAAAATGATTGCGATGGCGATTGTCGGAGCACATCGCAATAAACGGTATATAGGCATTTGCGGGCAAGCTCCTTCAGATTATCCTGAACTTGTTGATTTTTTGATAAGCGAGAAGATTGATTCGATATCATTTAATCCGGATGTAGTCTTGCCGTTTTATATGCGCAGTAAAAAAATATAATGTCCTTATCAAAGCCTGTTTTACGATTGTTGATCGCTTTTTGAGCTTTGTTGCATGCTAATTGCTTTAGGGCTTTCCGTTAAGGTTCTAAATAACGACATAACTGTTTTTACGTTGTTCTTTTTATGTTTACGGATTTTTTTGTTCTTTGCCGTTTTGAGCACAGGATTTTTTTCTTCATACTGTTTATATTTTTCTAACGCGTTATTGACAATGATCACTGGAAATGGCACGCGATAATGTCCACAGACGGGACATCTTCCATGATGCTCTTTGCCATGTTGAGCTATATATTTATCACAAGGGCATTCACAATGTCCTGCATGAGGATCGTGAGGGTCAACCGTGTTGGTTACATAATGTAAACTTTTGTAATCATATGACTCTTTTAAATGCCAGCTCTTTTCCATGCATCCGACAGCAGCACATGAGCACTGACCTATGCTGAGAATAAACAGCGAACATGAAAAAAGTCCTTTGTTTTTCATGGCAATCTCCTTTTTTTATTGTAAGAAAGAGGGGGGAGGGGCGTCATGATAGTAGTGTCATTTTTTTCTGGTTGACCAAAACTATCAATTATCTTTCTCGTTACTTATACTAGAATAACCAAATTGCAAATAGCAATATAATTATTAAAATAATAAAAGTAATGAAGTAATATAGCCATTTTTAAAGATCATCTTGCCTGTTTTTATAATTTCATTATCATAAGCACAATGTTTATGAATTTTTAATGTGAGAGGTTTGCCTCGTAATCCGTTCGTATGGTTCGATACGATGCTTCGCATCACTCACCACGAACGGCTGTGTTTGTTTGTTAAATTTGATACCCCGGTAGCTTGCTGCAGAGAGGTTTTATTGTGGGAGGCTTGGATATGAAAAAAGTCTGTGGAAATACTAAAAATGCTGCCGTTTTGTTGTCTCTACTCATGCTTGCCACTGCTGGAACATCACGATCTATGGGTACTACAGCCAGTTCGCATATAGTTTCTTTTGTTGCCAAGGCTCTTATTTCTGCGGTTATTACGGGAGCAATCAGTATACCATTTTTTGTCAAATATCAGGATGGCAAACATATTATGGCCATGTTGCATGAACTTCCATGGCATAAAATCTTCTCTCTTGCCGCATTAAGTGGTATTGGTAACGCGTTATTTTATACGTTATTATCTCGTAAAGCGATCCAAGCATTAGATCAACCTGCAACTTCTTCTGCTAAAACGCCTTCCTTCCATCTGCCTGACCAGAGTAACAACCCAGAGTTATCTAATCTCATAGGGCAACTTTCTATCATGTTAAATCGTATAAATGAATTTGAAAAGGTGATCGGTAAATTGAAAGAAGAAGAATCTAAGCGATTAGAAGAATGGTTTGCAGAAAAACAGGCAACCATGGGCTATTTGCAGCAGCTTTATCGTGAATTGCTGGGCGATAAAAGTGCAAAGATAGAAGGTCTGTCAGCGGAAGCTCCTGTAGCTGATTCTGTCAGAGAATCAGCATTGTTGATTGGCAAACACATACGGGTTGTAGCCAATGAATGTATTGCACGAACTATGCAAACCGAAAGAGAACAGTTTGAGCATCAACGCAAAGCACTTGTGCAGCAAGATAAAGTTCGTGTAGAAGGAATTAATGAACATTTCCGTCAGATTGAGAACCGATTAATTGACATTGAGCGGCAAATCGGTTCTCCGAAATAAATTATCTGTTATCGTTGTTGCTCAAGAAACGCCTTAATATCTGGCGCATAATGAGGATCATTAAGCCCAAAGTGGATAATGGCTTCAAGCCAACCACATGGTGTTCCAGTATCAAATCGTTTGTGTGGGAATTTATAGGCAAGAACCTTTTCTCCACGATTTATCAGCTCTTGAATGGCATCAGTTAGTTGAAGTTCTCCTTTAACATTGTGTTGCATTTCATCAAGAATGCCAAATATTTTTTCAGGAATGATATAGCGTCCAACAATTGCAAGATTGGATGGTGCTTGATCTACTGGTGGTTTTTCAACAAGACTGCCAACCTCAAATATATCAGGTGCAAGCTGTTCTTTAATACTAATGACACCATAGGAAGAGATATTGGCACGTGGCACTTCTTGCACTGCGATGACTGTTGCATGTTCTTGTTGGGATAATCTTGACATGGTACCGATGGCAGGTTCTTCTCCTACTAAAATGTCATCAGGCAAAAGGACTGCAAAATAAGTGTTGAGTGGAATAACATTACGAGCCATAAAAATAGCGTGTCCAAGCCCTTTTGGCTGTGGTTGTACGAGATAGCTGATAGTAGCTCCTGCAATCTTGTCAGAGAGTACTTCTTTTAAAAGATTAGCATCTTTTTTTTTAAGAAAGGCAGCCTGTTCGTGAATGGGATTGAAATAATCGACAATTGCTCCTTTGCCATTGCCGATGATGATGAATAATTCCGGCAGGTCTGCATTGACCGATTCTTCAACGATATGCTGGATTGCTGGCTTATTAATAAGCGGCAGCATCTCTTTTGGAACTGATTTTGTAAAAGGTAAAAAACGTGTGCCAAGACCGGCGGCGGGTATAACCGCAGCTCGTATCATCCCTGATCCTTTCATAGTGCGCGCTGCTGTATGCATTGATGTCAACGTGCCTGCAAAGATAAAACAACAGCTCATTCTTGTCAATACTCGCTTCATGGGTTCCTCCCCCCAGAGATAATGGTTTAATGATATTAAAATTGGTCGAGAAATTCTACCATGCCACTGGTAAAAAGTCGAATATCATTAATGCCGTATTTAATCATCGCAAGTCGTTCAATGCCACCACCCCATGCAAATCCGGAATAGATCTCCGGGTCGATGCCGCCGCTGCGCAGTACGTTAGGATGAACCAAGCCTGCTCCCAACATCTCAATCCATCGGGTTCCTTTGCACACGGAACATCCTTTGGTGCAGAATGGGCAGGAAGCATCAACTTCAAGTCCTGGTTCAACAAAGGGGAAGTACCCTGATCGAACGCGGATATCAAGGTCCTCTTTTTCAAAAAACTTTTGTAAAAAGGCTTTTACGGTAGCCAACAGGTTTGATATAGAAATATCTTTGCCAACGAGCAACCCCTCATGCTGCTGGAACATAAAACCGTGACTGGCATCAAGGGCTTCATGGCGATAGGCTCGGCCCAGCGAAACGATGGCTAATGGAGCTCCCTGTTTTTGCGTTTCATGAATTTGAACCGGTGAGGTGTGGGTGCGCAAAAGCCAACCAGGGTTTGTAAGCCAAAAGGTGTCCTGAATATCACGGGCAGGGTGATCAGCAGGTATATTAAGGGCTTCAAAATTGTAGTATTCAGTCTCTACTTCGGGGCCATCAGCTATTTCATAGCCCATCGATATAAAAATATCTTCCAATTGCTGAATAACTTGCGAGTAGATGTGTGTATGCCCCTGTAAGGCCTTTTGTTTATAAGCGGTAACATCGAAGAATTGTAATTTCTCCAGCTTTATTTTTTGTTGACGCGCTATTAATGCTTCTTGTGCATCAGATAATGATTGTTCTGCCTTGATTTTGAACTCATTAAGCAAAGGTCCCACGACCCGTTTTTCTTCTATCGGAAGGGCTTTAAGTTGTGTCATGAGCTGAGCCAAGGCTCCTTTTCTGCCCAAAAACTGTATGCGGATGGCTTCGATTGTTTCATCATCAGTAGCTTTTGAGAGAGCTTTCTTTAGTTCTTCTGTTAACTTTTCAATACGTTTTTCTAATTCATTCATCACTGATCCATAGCTATTTTGTACTGTTCAGCTTATGTTATTTAGTTTAGACTATCAAAGAAGGGTTGTATTGGCAACGAGTAGCAGGTTATGAAATTTTCCCTCGCAGGATATTTTAATAATAGTTTAAATAACCTAACTTTTTATTGACAAAGATGTTGAAATCATTACTCTACTGATATAATATAATTAGGAGAGAATTCTTGATTTTCTCGTCTTTATGATATTGTTTTGCCGGGGTAGCTCAGTGGTAGAGCGTGAGCCTGAAGAGCTCAGCGTCGCTGGTTCAATTCCGGCCCCCGGCACCATTAATATGGCAGGACAATACTAATCCAAAATCTAAAGAATCTTGCAATCCTTAAGGTTCTTTGTTGTTTCTCAAAAGCGATAGAAATGTTTGTTTTTGTTTCTAACCCTGAAAGGTTAAGGATGACACGTGGTAGAAAATTCTATCATAAACTGTTCATGATTATTAGTTTGTCTGCCCTCATTTCTACTCAGTCATTGTCTCAACATGAGATTGACCTTCCTTATAAACAGATTCCCCTTATTGAACGATTAGTCTTTTCAAATAACAACATTATGGTTAAGGTTGACACAACCTTTGCCCAAGAATTTTTAAAAACAGATATATTTTTTGCTGAATATGATGAGTCAATTGATCTTTCACAACTTGATGAAACTGTTCTTTCTATACCGTTTATAATGGCTGTTATACCAATCGTATGGGCTTCAGATAGATCATGGTTTATCGAGTCGATGGATCAGGATTTATATCATAGTTTGCTCAATATTAAAAAAGTATTTAAGCTCTTTTATCCTTCAATGGCTTGGGATGGCGAGCTTGTTCCTCAACGATTGGTGAAAAATAGACCAGTAAAACAGCCAGATGGATGTGCAACAGATGTTGCATTGTTGTTTAGCGGTGGACTGGATGCTGTCTGTTCTTCAATCGACCATCATGATAAACGGCAATTGTTAATAACGGTGTGTGGATCAGATATTCGCATACATAAAAAACATATGTGGACGTGTGTTCAGCAGGACGTGTGCAACTATGCCCAGCAGTATGGTCATCAAAATGCTTTTGTACGGTCCAATTTTGGCTTGCTTTCTTCAAGACGTTTGTCAAAGCTGACTCCTCAGATTAGAAAATGGTGGGCATGTACATCTCAAGCTCTTGGATATACAGGCTTGGCGGCTCCTATTTGTTTTTGTACAGGTAATAGGCGATTATTGATTGCGTCAACGCGTACCCGAGAATGCCCATTTCCTTACGGCACGCATCCTCTTATTGATAATGCAATTTCTTATGCAGGCATAACTATTACTCATGATGGAGCAGATTACGATCGGCTTAAAAAGATTGAGGTTATAGTTGAGCGATGCAAGCAATATTCGATGTCATTGCCAACTCTGCGCGTATGCTGGGGGCATCATGAAGATGGCGGAAATTGTTGCAGGTGTGAAAAATGCTTGCGAACAATGAATGAACTACTTGCGGTGGGCGCAGATCCTCAGCAACTTGGTTTTGATTGTTCAGCTGATAAGATGATGGACATAACACGTGCATATCTGAAAAATAGAAAACATTTTTCACTCGGATTGGCGTGGCACTGGGGCTGTATTCAGAATTACGTGATAAAACCAGAACACCAGATTTTGTATGATGAACTAACTAAAAATTATTTTTCCTGGTTAGCCACGATGCCGATTAGTGCATGCTCATCTGTTTCTTTTAGCAATCAAGAACAATCATTTTTTGCTAATCTTTGGGATGCCTCGATGAACGGAACACTAGATTACGCTTTATTATAAAAAGTTAGCGGCACCTAATTGCATCCAATAGTTGTACTGATGTCGTCGATTATATCAGCAATTAAGCTTCTAGGATCTTCTCTACATCTTGTTTGCACAATGGACAGTTGGTTCTGCCACATGCGCGATTGTCATCTATACATGCTTTGCAGAAAAGATTATGTCCACAAGGCTCAAGCTTTACTCGTTTATGATCAAGCGGTTCAAAGCATATGCAGCGATTTTCTTCTTCTGCTTCTTCAACGTTGTGTATCAGAGGTTGCTCTTGATCATCCACAATAGTTGATGTCGGAACCACATCTTCAACATTCTGATTGCAGAAAGGGCAGGTTATACGTTTGTAGGTGACAAAGTTTTCCTTTGCACATTTGCCGCATAGATCGTGATGGCCACATGGTATCAGCGTAACACCATTATCAATAATCGGTTCTGTGCAGATTCCGCATTCATCCAGAGGGGGTGCAGATGGTTCGGGCGTGACTATCGCCGGCTGGTCTTGCATATCGGCAGGTTGAATAGGCATTTGTTGATCTACTTGAGGGTGCTGATTAATATGCACTGCCTTTGATTGTTGATATGCTTGATGTATCTTTTGACACAGTTGTTGTGTCATCTCATAACCGGCTTTTAACGCTGAAGCTAGTGCTGGTATGACACAATCTTTACAAAACTCTTTAGTATGCTTTGCCCCTGCAATACTGTAAGGAATTGCATAGTTTTGGATAAATTCTTTGGTGTTCTTTGCACCTGCAACGGTATAAGGAACCGCATAATCGGTGACAAACTCTTTGATATACGAAAAACCTTTTGAACAGGCGGTTGCCAAAGAATTCGCTGTGTTATATGCAGATTGTAATTTTGGCGATTCTTCAGTTAATTCTCTTAGATAATGACGTGGCAAGGTGGTTGATGTATATATGCAGGTGCTTGCAAGCATGCATATCACTATGGATTTGATACGGTACATATTCATAAAAGCCTCCATTCTTTTGAATATTTTACCTGTCAGTTTTATTTCATTATAATCTTATGAAAGAAAAGTGCAACAGCCCCTGGTGTCCACTGGAGAGAACTTCAATTAACCACGAGAATGTTTGGTCATGTATCTATAATAAAAGTTTTTTTTTGTATTCTGTTGAGAATATTGCCGCTTTGTGCTATTCATAATAAGAGATTACGTGTAATATACGAGTATAAAAATAAGCCGGTCTCAATAAAGCCATAAAAATCACCAGGGAGGTGAAGGTATGGCGTTGATAGATTTTTTCTGGATTCCTATCAAAAAAGGTTCGAGACGATGAAGCAAATACCATCAGATAAATATAATGTAGCGTGGTTTACGCTGGCCGAATGTGTTTCTCGAGGTGAAAAAGTCAGGGCAATGAGTCTTTATAGATTACTTGCTCATTCAATTAAAGACAGTGCCTTTACATGCCAATTAAAAGGTGATTTATTACTCGCGTTTCGGGATACAACGGCTATTGAATTATATGAAGAAGCTGCAGAAATTTACATTAAGGATAAGCGTTTCCTTGAGGCTATAGGTGTTTATGAGCATCTGCTCACTCTTGAGCCTGAGAATTATCGCTATATAAAAGCTCTTGTAAAGTTGTACAAAACATTAAAAATCGATTCTAAAAGTGATGCATATTTGCAGCTACTGTTCCAGAAACTCAGCATATCTCAAGAGAGCAAGACTGTCGGTGATATTATTGATCAAGTTGAGGAAGCTTGTGAGTTTGGGCCCAGATCTATTGCGAAGAAGTTTATCCTCTATCTGCTTGAACAGAATGTGCCATTGCAAGATTATATGGTTGAATTAGGAAAAAAAGTGGTGGAAGCTTTGGCGCAGGGCGAACATAATGAAGAGCTACAAAAGTTTCTGTCACAAATCGAAGCTCTTAATGATGAATATTATCTCAATCTTTATGATCATGTTGAACATGTTGGTGGCTCTAAAGAATCGTAATGGCGACTCTAGGTCCTGTTGACTTTTCATGGTAACAAAAAACCTGCTAATATTTTTTAGACATATTTTCATAAATTTTATATCCCCGTTCGTGCTGAAGGTAGCCCATAGGGCGGACTTGAAGCATTCGAACGGCGGCTATGATTAATTATCTCTGGCTCCTTGGTAATTTGAAGAGCGTAATCTTCACCTTATTTAAAGAATCGTATATATTTACCACATTTTTATTCTCATCGATTGTAGTTTTCGCTTGTAGTTCTTGAAAGCCAGAGACGTGCCAGTGATACTGAGCAGTCGTTTGTTGGGTAGGAATATCAAGTGAAACTGCAAAGGTTGCTTCAATTTCATCCTGTGTGGCATACCTGTAGCCGCGGTGATAGCAACAGTTATGGTCATCAAGCGTGCAACTGAATATGACATAATATTCCTTTCCATCAGCGTGAACTATTTTGCCGGGAAGCGAAAATTTGTGATGAGGGTGATCGCTCTGAGTATGATGCCAGCTGCCCAGTTTTCCTTCAGTTAACAAGAAAAGATCGATACATGGTGCAAAGGTATGATAGAGCACAGAATCTGCGCTATATTGTTGGGCAAACTTTTTGTTGAACCAGCGGCGGATGCGTGGCGCGTAGTGGACTTGGGATAAAGCTGTGCCATGAACCGTGGTAGAGCTTTGGTGATGAACAGAGCTTGTTTCTTGTTGAGATTCTGCCGGTCTGCTTTGTTGCTCAGATAGCTGTTGGGAAGGAGGTACAGGATTTGCTTTTCTTTTTTTTCTTTTGTTTTTCTTTTTTTTCTGTTTAGCCGTTTTTGAGGCTGATGGATGCTGTGGTGAGAAGAATTTATTAACTATATAATCGATTATTGATGGGGCATTATCACTAAATGTTATAAGCTGCCCTATGGAGCATTCATCACGCCAGTCATTATGATCCCGTTCAATATCCAGTATCTGATCACGAGTCAGGGGAGATATATGTCGCCCTGATTGCTGAAAAAAGAAGGTCGAGTTTTGGGGTTGTTCAATGAAACCGTAATTGAGTGAAGGTTTTATTCCTTCTTGAACAAATGGTTTATCATAAGCAAGTCCTTCACTTTCGAAACTATCTAAAAATTGAGTAATCATGTTAGCAAGTTTATATTCTCGGTGTTTTAACTCAATTGATGTTTGTATGTTTTTTACAAAAGCATGTTGGGTGCTGGCTTTTGTGATGGTTATGGCTGAATAGGTGTTGACCATTTCTTCGGCTAGATAAAAAAGCGGCGCAAGATTGAATGATAATGATCGGAATGACTTATCTAAAACAAATTATACAAGGTGACTGATGGTGTGCTGCCGAATAAGCTTGTTTATATCAGTTTCTTCTTTCAGTAAATCGGCCTCGAACTCCTGTTTGATAAAGAGTTCATAGACGCATTGAAGTATACTGACAATTTTTTGAATATCGGAGGTGAGACTGACTTGATGAATACAATATAATGCTTGATAACCTATAGCTTTAACATTAGGATCTGTGCTGAGCGCCAATTTAGTAGCCTGTTGTATAGATGATTGCCGTTTTTTAGGGTCCTTGCAAATATTATCAGGATGAGATAAACCAAATGAATTCTGATATATTTTTCTCTGTTTCTGTGTAAGAAGTATTCTTTTATGATGAGGGAAATTGGCATCAAACCTTTGGATCATTTCTTTTGTGGTATCTGTAAAGAGCGGAATAAAACAGTCTGGACTCTTTAATTGATGAGAAATCATCTGGGCAATGGAGTTGCGTATCTCATATATTATTGAAATAAGCGTATCTTCCAAAATGGCAATATCTACAAGAGAACTTTTTGTTGATCTGTTCCAAAGCCCTGAAAAGTGTTCAATCTTTTCATATTGTTCCCGTTTAGATGGTGTATTTTTGATATTAATGGCTACTGCTCTAAACAGGTAATAATAAACGAATCGAACATCTCTACCGATTTTGCGTGCTATCAGTTGTTTTAGGGTGTCATGAGAAGCTATTTTATCTAAAATCTCGATGCACTGTTGCGTATACCCGGGGAAAAGACTGTTTAGTTCGATTTCTATAGCCCTGAAAATGTTATTAATCTCTTCAAAAAGACCTGCCACTGCTGGATGCATGTCAGGCGTTTGTTGGTAATAAATTGATTCATTTATGTTAAACAGTTCGGGCAGATCTTGAACTGCTTGCTGTGAAGAACTGGCCGTGGTTGTTGATGAGCTTGTCTCCATTGCATGCCCGTTCAAGCTTGCAAGCCCCAAGCCCAATAAGATCGAGCAGAATATCTTTTTTAAGTTAATTGCCATGTTAAACCTCAATTTCCCCTATAAGCACAAAAATAACCATGGTATATCAGTATAGCCAATAAATTTATATTTGTAAATTGGGTTTCGGGTTGGTTGTGCTCAGATACAGAGAAAAATCTTATCAGCAAAACTCGTTGCCGATAAGATTTTTCTCTCTTTTGTACAGAACACCGACATGGCGGTGGGGTGTGTGGTATTTGCCAAATCTGAAAAGCAAACAAAATATTTAAGAAGCCCGCTAGCCCTAGTCATGAGCGCAGACGAAGGGTCGAATGGGTCTGAGCGGGCAATGAAATTGGTGTTCGTATCCTTCGACTGCCTTTAGTCCTGAGCTTGGCAAAGGGTCCGGACGAACGGATATTGGAGTTTCCAGAGAAGCTGGCCTTAACCTTCTTCTTCAGCGCTTTCCTCTTTTCGAGTCAAATCGATAAGTGAGATAGGGTCTAGATAGAAATACTGGTTAAAATGGATCGTTTTTCCATCGTCTGGCAGCCAATGAGGAACTGCATACAGCGCCAGATTATTACTATCGGGTACAAACAAACCGGCGCCAGCTGCAAAGTTACACTGTTTATTTTTACAGTAGAAATGTTTCTTGGCGTCCTTTAGATAAATAATAGAAATGTCTCTTCTGCTCTTATAGATTAATTGAAAGAGATCAGCTTCATCTTTACCGTTGATGACAGGAGCCAGTTTGCTGGTATTACGCGTTGCTACAATGTAAATGAATCCTGTAGCGTAATCACGTACCAAATTCATATTTTGGTATTTTTTGCCTTTGTCATGGCCTACAAACTTATCAGCATGTAAGCTATATGGTTTGCTCAAAAAGCCATCTTTCATTTCGGTTGTTTTTGAATAATAAAAATCATAACGAATAGGCTTATTATCGCTGTCACTCCAGACGCCCAATAAGTAATGACCGTTATCAAGACGGATTAATGATGCGGCACCTCCTTTGACACCATTTCGTATAACTTCGGTTACTTGTTTGGGTTCTTCAGGGTTTGTTATGTCAAAGATAATTATTTTTGATTTATGTCCTTTGTCTTCATCGATAGTTCCTTTTTCCACCGGAACAGCAAGATATTTTCCTTCAATATCAAGCCCTCCCGCATGCCAGAGATTCTCGTCGAGATCGATTACCTTCACTATTTTATCACGTCGATCTGGTTTTCCCTCTTTGTTAAGATTCCCACTCCATGCGAGCTTATCACCCTCAGAGGACATTTTTATAATAAGCAGATCAGATCCCTTCGTTTTAGGATGATCTTTATCTCTTCCATGTGGATCACCGCCTGTGACGACAATATAGTCTCCTAAGCCGAGGTGGAATGGTAATCGCATAATCGACTGAAAATGATTTTGCCCACCTTGAATGATGCCCCAGGCGTTCGCACTCGTTTGAGTATAGCGTGGTTCGGTAATTTTGTTGTTTGTCCATGCGGCCAGATAAGCAGATTCGTTAACTTTGGTTGGGATTAAGATAAACTTTTGAATTAATTTTTTTACCCAGGGTTTATTAAACTCTGAACCTTCTTTATCGATAAATTGGCTTGGCTCTGGACTACCTGCGGAGCAATATTGCCCCTGCACTATTAACAGGATAGATAATAAGTATAATTGTCTCTTCATACAATCTCCTTTTTAATAAAAGATTAATAATCCTCTTCGATTAGACATTACTATATGTAGGTTGAGCCGTCAAAAATTATTAACGTATTCAATAGACCTTATGCATAATAATTTTTGCTTAAAACAAGAAAGATCAAGCGCCCCCCTCCCCATTTTCTAGATTTTGGCAGTGTTACCAATCATCTTAAAATTG
>Ga0180438_10004913_pt1 | contig 18952 bp, 25 predicted proteins | sample SS_ome_12_FD_132455 | JGI IMG/M metagenome (GOLD analysis project Ga0180438, IMG submission 132455) | Hypersaline lake sediment archaeal communities from the Salton Sea, California, USA - SS_3_D_2 metaG | ecosystem: Environmental > Aquatic > Non-marine Saline and Alkaline > Hypersaline >...
CGATGGTTGTTGAGGAGGTGACTACTTATGACGGAGTTTCCACTACCTCATGAAGAACGAGAGCACATACTCCGAGCACTAACACCTTTTCCCCTTGGAGAAAAACCACCAGAAAGGGGAATCTACATGCTCACCCTCGTAATCTTCACAGTAATCGGTCTTCTCTTGGGAGGCTTCTGTACTTACTACCTCTTCCCTCGTGAGATCGTAACAATCTACGAGAGACCAGTTCCTATTGATCTTAAAGAAGCACCTTTCCTAAGGAGGTAAAACGTATGGCTTTGTCTGACGAACTATACTCTGCAACCGAAATCAACGAAGAGAAAACCCTAATCAACTGCCTTCTCACTGGAGGCTCCGGCTCAGGAAAAACCACTTCCGCAATGACTGTTCCTGGCCACAAGCTCATCATCAACATTGACAACCGAGTTGAAAGTGTCGCAGGCTTCAAAGACGTCACCATTCTCGATGCCTACGAAGAAGATGCTTCGATGCCTAAAGCCTGGGACAAACTTGGCAGAATCAAAACTTGGCTCTGGTCTCAATTCCGCACTGCAAACAAAAAGGAGGAGCCACTTCCCTTTGATGCCATAGTGGTCGATGGCTTAACTGCTATGTTCGACGTTGCCATGAACTGGTCGTTACTCCTCTCCGACAAGCGTGGCTTAGGTGGATCACCTGCCGAACAACACTGGATGCCCCAGATGGTGGCTGTTGAGAAGTGGCTCCGATCAATCCTTGCTCTTCCCTGTCATGTAATTGTGACTGCTCACGAAGACATTGAAGAGCACAGAATCAATGGTGAGTTATTCTTCCTGCCCAAAGGAACTGGAAAGCTCCGCACGAAGATGCCAGCATGGTTTAACGAAACCTTCTATTGTTATCGTCAGAAGGAAAAGGAAAACTATGGCTTCTTTTGGCGGACCCAAGGCGAGGACAAACGAGACTACCTCAAGTCTTCGATCAACAAGCTTGGGAGTCTATGGACTGACCCTCTCCGTCTCGACTTGGACATTGATGTTCTGATGGGCAAAACGGAGTCCACCAAGCCAGTAGGTTTTGAGTGGATTCTGGAACAAAAGGCAGCCAGTCTGCCGAAGAAGGAGGAGAGTAATGAAACCAAGTGAGATCGACGAAGTTCACGAACTGAAGCAACGGATAAAGTATTGGGAGCATCGAGCAAATCTCTCGACTGCTTCATCCGAATACTATCAGGCCGAACTCACAAAGGCTCATGCTCTCCTTGGCAGAGTCATTCACCAAATGTCCGAGCGTTGGGACTCTGTCAACTTAACAAAATACTTCCCAACAGATAACCTCCATCACAAACGAGGTATCGGGAATCCAAAAGGAGGGATGCCGAAGGAACCGAAGTAATCCAATTGCCGCTCGCTCACGGGCATGGGGGCCAAGGGTTAATCCCCCTAAAGGGGGGAGAATATGGCCAGCCGAGGCCGGACGATCAAAAGGATGGTGGCGCAGTGACGACTGTCGTGTCCTTGGGGACGAAACCCCAAAAGCTCTTCGTTCGAGCCTCCGTTGGTGATGGAGCTAGGCAACTTGGCGGGCGAGTAAAAATTCAAAATTTGAACTTTTCGAGGAGGTAACAAACAATGCCAGTATTTGACACAGGAAAAGACTTTGACGACATTCAGGAGCCGGAACTTTTACCCGAAGAGTGGTACACAATGGAGATCGTCGAGGAACCTGAGCGAACCATGAACAAGAAGATGAAAGAAGGTGGAGCTGAAGCCGAAGGCGCAGGGTATAACATTGTGCTGAAGCTTGAGGTTCTGTATCCTGACGTTCCAGAGTACAACGGGCGTAAGTTCACATTGTGGTTATCTTTACCCGTTGAGGGAGACGAAAGCCGATATACAGCAGCCGGACAAACCATCGAAGACTTCAAACTCGACCAAATCAAAAAGATTGCCCAAGGATTTGCTGGTAGGGAAATCAGCGGATCGGAGGTCGAGTTCAACAAGGGAATGAAGGCTGATTTCTACGTCAAACAAGGGATTGCCAATGGTGGTGCTCGGAAGGGTCAACCTCAAAACGAGATCGACACATTTGCAGGAGTTAAAGTAGCTGGAGCTACTCTGTAGAATGGAAGTGGGGCGATGGACTGAGGTCTTTTACTCAGGTATAGGGGATGTCCGAGGACGCAACGTGAGAATTCGGTTCGGAAAAACCCTTGTCTGGTTTGCAGAAAATCAATATCGACTTGATACTTACGACTGTTCAGATCCGTACAAGTTAACGATAGTAATCCGCAAAGCCTTAGTCCATCGCTTCAACCTTGAGAAATTCATTTATCGAAGGAGGGAAAGAAAATGCTTAAGTCCATTACAACAGCTATCCTTGTGGGATTATTCACAATTACTGCGTTTGCGGGAACAAAGCAACTTACCTTCGCTTGGGAAAAATCTACTCTCGAACCTGACCTTGCAGGATTTGTCATTGAGTTCAGTACCGACGAAACCTCATGGCTCTCGTTCGCAGACATTCCATATGAAGAAGGAGTCCACGATTACTCCAAGACCGAACCCCTCACCTCACCTGACGGAGAGTCAATCACCTACTTCTTCCGCATCGCAGCCTACGACACACAAGGTAATTTCAGCGTGTGGAACAACCAAGACAACAACGGGGTCAAGTGCCAAGCAACGATTGACTTCCAATCTCCGACAGAAACTACAAACTTCACCGTCACAGTTCAAGTCAACCCACAGTAGGAGTATTGAAATGAATGTAGGACCAGAGGAAGTACTAGTCTACTTCGATGAGAAGCTAAATGAAACTGCAAAGGCTTTTCTTTTTTCGGCAGACGGAGACAACCACTGGATTCCCAAATCTCAGATCTTAGACCAAGATCCGCCTGGAATTGAATCGGGCTGTTGGAGGGTGGTGCTACCACTATGGTTAGCAAAAGCAAAGGGGCTGGTATGAAATTCGTAAGCATTGAAGCACGAGAAGAAATGGTAAGTGCTGTTGTACTCAGTCTCTTTGCTATTATTGCTAAAGAAAAGAAAATGAAGTTTGATAGTCCAGACGAGATGAAAGAGGCTGCTGCAGAACAATACAAAACAAACCCAAGGTTTCATAACTATGCAAATCTTCTAATCAACAATTCATTGAAAGTTATTGAAAAGGAAGTAACAAGAATACGAAGTGGGAGAAATTAAACCATGAGACAATTCTTGCTTGCCTTACTAATCTTTGGCGGAGCCTACGCAATTCCTCCAAAAACCGATCCTTACAACAACCAATCTTACTACAACCCAACAAGCACATGGATTAGAACAGGACCTAACTTTGAGATCAGCACTCATGGATTTCGAGGAAGAGTCACAACTCCCGACTATCACTACAAAGGACAAATCGAGCCGTCAAGGATGTGGTTTGAGTACAGGTTTAAAGTTGAGGAGGAAAATTGATGGACCAGACCAAGACTGTAAAAACTCAAATTCCTATTTCCCTTCATCGAGCATTTGTTAGGGCTTTTCCTGGGTATGGCGAACGCACAGCCTTCCTTAGACAAATGATTAGCTTTGGTGTTCGATGTGCTGAGGAAAAGGATTGCTTTCTTGAGCGAATCAAGGAGCTTATTTCGGAGGACCTTAATCAATGAAATTTTTACTTGGTTGCCTGATTTTGTTGTGTTTAGGTTGTGGTCCTAAGTGCACAAATTATTACTTTGATCAGAAAGTATATTACGACGACATTCTCATTGACGAATTCGAAGGACAAAATTATTCTGTTACTGTTCTTCCTATTCCTGGCAATCACCACATCAGAATCATCATCCAGCCAAAAGAGAAACCAGAATGGGAGGTGAGATGATGAATCGACTCCCAAGTGTAATCGGCCCTGCTCCTTCTGAGCTCTCCATCGAAGACTTTATTGTCAAGCTTCGGGCCGAGAGGCAGCGGGTTGTTCAAGCCCTACATGACTTCAAAATTGGATACTCTAAAAAACCCAAGACCAAAAAGAAAGCGAAGTCTAAGATCGATCCAGAGCTCAAGGCCATGATGGAAGAATATGGAATGAGTATGGACGATGTGATTGAGTTTGCGAAAGGATTGAAGAGAGGTGTCAGAGCAGGATGAGGGAATAGCACCATGACCGATCAAGACAAAACAGGGCCGAATCGAAAGGAGGAGAGGATTATGTTTAAATGGAGAGGTAAGAAACGAACTCCAAATTTAAAAACACTGACTCTAAATGCAAGAAGGCATAGTGTGCCTATTCCCTACACGGGCGGTGTCAGCCAGCTTTCGGAGCAGCTTAATAAAGACTACGAGGCGTTGGAGAATAAAGTTAAGTCTGTTGAAGATGAGAACAAGAGACTAAGAACATCATTTGAAGCTCTTTGTGAAGAACGTAACGAGAATGGAGGAGGCAAATGAAAAGAAGAAGAAGAAAAGAGAACAGTCCATATGCTCAATTCAAAAGAACCAGTAGACCAACCAAAGCACAGTACAAGGAACGAAGAAAGGAGAAGGAACGTCGGGAACTTGAGAGACTTGCTTTAGACCTCATGACCGACAGCATCTTGTTTACCCGACGTGCGACTGACATTTACCGTGACTTAACAAGAGGGAGGTACGAAGACTAATGGAAGTGTATTCTGCCAAACCGGACTCGATCAACGTAGGTGAGGACAGAGCGCGCAAGGAGTTTAAACGTCAACCAATGCTCCAGCTTATCGCTTCGATCAAGCGGTATGGACAACTTCAGCCTGGTGTTTGTGTCTCGGGAGAAGACGGAACCATCTGTTTAGTCGCTGGAGAGAGAAGGCTTCGTGCCTGCAAGGAAAATGGAATTGAATTTCAGTATGTGTTGAAGGAGGATCTAAGCTTTGAGAATGAGGACGAAGCCATGATCCTAATGGAGATCGAGCTCGAAGAGAACATTGCACGAGCCGAGCTTGACTATCAAGAAATCCTCGATAGGAAGTGTATGCTGCATGAACTCAAACAAGCAAGATACGGGAGAGCAACAAGTGGTGCGAGGGGAGGCTGGGGGATTGGTGACACAGCCGAAGCACTTGGTGAGTCGAAAGGTCTTCTATCTGAAGATTTACAACTCGCTTATGCGATGCGAGAACTTCCAGAGCTTCGTAATGCAAAAACCAAGACTGAGGCCAAAAAGATTCTCAAACGGATAATGACCACAGTAAAAAGGAGTGATGAACTTGAAGCAGCTAAAGCAACTGCTCAGACAGCAGCGCCTTCTTCTGCGCTCACTGAGGAATCAGCGAAGGAAATTGAGAAGCCGGTTACCTCAAATCACCTCACCAACCTTCAAACAAGACTTCTCGAATTCGACAAGCGTGTACTTCAAGGAGATATGGTCAATAGGGCGGAGGTATTTAAGGACGGCTCAGTCGATATATGCCTGTTTGATCCACCCTGGGCAGTGGGATTTGACCAAGTCCGTCTCAGAACGGGAACTACGAAGGACTACTCAGATGATATACAAGAAAACCTTGCAAATCTCCCTGGGTGGCTTGAACTAATATATCGTAAGATGTCCCCAAACTCACACCTCTATATGTTCTTTGGGATTGTAAATCATGAACTCGTATACAACACCTTGGAAGCTGTTGGTTTTGTCACTAATCGGATGCCATTGTTCTGGCACAAGCAGGGAGCTCATCGTGTTCGGACTCCTCTTGTGTGGCCTGGCAGATGTTATGAGGCTATTGCTTACGCAAGAAAGGGGAGTAAAGATCTGGCTCTTCAAGGCCAGCCTGACATTATTACCACTAAGCCTCCTACATCTAAGATGAAACGTGAGCATCCTTCTGCCAAGAACCCCACCATCTATCTCGATTTGATCCGTCGAAGTGCTCAGCCAGGAGATGTAGTTCTCGATCCAATGTGTGGCTCGGGAATGAGCTTGGTTGCTTGTGAAGCATTGACTGACGAACTCCAGCTTGATTGGTGGGGAATTGAACTTGACAAAGACTTCCGTGAGCTTGCAATTTTCAACCTGGCTCAGGGTCAGAAGATGGTCGAGCTTGACAGTGCGGAACACGAAGCAAGACTCAAACCCTCAGACATAACGGTTGTAGATCACTACACAAAGTGCAAGGTCGGATCAGACGATTGGAAAGCTTATTGGAAGGCTCACCCTGAGCAACAAGAGGAGATGTTAGATTGGAAAAACACTCAGCAATAAGTCGTCGAGACTTCATCAAGGGCATCGGCACTTTAGCTCTCTCGGCTTGCCTACCCCCGAGGTTTGCTATCGAAGCTGCAGCCAAGGTGATACCAGCACCTCCGGAAGTGGTAGCCGATGCCCTCTCAGTCTATGACATTGTCTTGCGAGAGTTTTATCTTGCTGCTGTTAAAGCCCAACTCGAGCAGGAAAGTATGTTGTGGAGTGCATTTATCAAAACAAGGAAAAATTCAAATAATGAACTTTTGGAGGGTAAACGAATTATCACTCCGATTAGGTATGGAAGGGAGGACTAATGCAAAGACTCCAAACGTCTATCGTACCTCCGGTTGGACCACTCGATGCAAAGATGTATTTCTTTGGGGAGGCTCCAGGGGCTGACGAAGACCGAGCCGGAGAAGCCTTTGTTGGTGATGCAGGACAACTATTAAACCGTGCTTTCAATGCAAAGCAGATTGTGAGGCAAGACGTATTACTCTGGAACATTTTTAGTCAACGTCCGCCAGGAAACAGAATCAACTACTACTTTACAGACAAAAAGAATACAGTTCCAACTTGGGAAGGAGAAGAGCACATTGAGAATCTTAGAAAATGGCTCACGGCTCGACTTCACGATAGGGAATCAGGAAGCGGGGGACCTAATCTTCTCGTTGCTCTTGGGGCTATCCCAACATTTATCCTTACTGGAAAGAAGAGAATAACAAAGTGGAGAGGGAGTGTGTTGCCCTGTACACTGGTTCCTGGCTTCAAGGTGTACGCCATGAATCACCCTAGCTACGTGAACCGTCTACTAAACGAACCAGTCGAACGGCTCATGGGTGAACGTAAGACCCAGCAAATGAATGCACTCCCTCTCTTCTTAATCGATCTCGAACGGGTCAAAGGGGAAGCCGAATTCCCTGAGCTTCGTTATCCTGAACGTAAGTTTGATTGGTCTGTTGAGTTTGGTGTGGTTGAGGCGGCCTTGAGGGGGATTAAAGAGAATGCTTCCATCCTTGCGGTAGACATTGAGACTCTTCCGTCGGCAGTGGGTCCTCTTGTCTGGATGATTGGATTTTCTTACTCCCCCGACTACTCCTTCACAGTTCCTATTATCTTTCGTCAGAATTTGTGTTGGACTCCAGTCGAAGAAGCTCAAATTTGGAGGTTGATCAGTGAAATCTTTCTCGATCCCAATATCAAGAAGGTTTTTCAGGGAGGAGCTTATGATCTCTCTGTCTTGGGGAGATACTATGGTTTACGGGTGGCGAGTGAAACCTACGAAGACACTATGCTTTGTCACCATGCTTCGTATCCGTATCTCCGCAAGGGTCTTGATACGTTGTGCTCTATTTATACCAAGGAGCCGTACTACAAAGATGAGGGCAAAGTTCATTTTGGGAAGCGGTCAACTGACGAAAGCGAGATTGCATACAATGGAAAGGATTGTTGTGTTACTAGGGAGATTATCCCAATTACTTGGAGGGACGCACGAGAACTTGGGACAGAACAGGGCTACCGGAGAACGCTGGGTGTCTTTCCGAGCCATTTGGGAATGACACTTCGGGGGGTGCGAATTGACACTAAAAAGAAAGACGCATTGGGAAGGGAGTTTGAACAAAAGGCTGAGGTTGAACAAGAAAAACTTAATCGACTTGCAGGAGCTGAATACACAATCACGAAAGATAAGGAGCTCAAGCGCCTTGTCTACGGATATCTCGGCCTTGACCCTATGTATCATGTCAAGACTGGAAAGGAGACTCTTGATAAGAATGCTATCAAACGCCTTAAGAGAAAGCAGAAAAAGGGCTCCGAAGCATGGCAAATCCTTGAGTGTATTACTGAGTTCAAGAAGTATCAAAAGCTATACACAACCTACACTACAATGAAGGTCGATACTGATGGAAGGATTCGAACAAGTTATGGTTGGGTCTCAACTTGGAGAACAAATTCTTCCGGCTCCCCTTTTGTGTATGAAAAGAAAAAGAAGGCAGGAGGAAATCTACAGAACATTCCAAACACTCGAACCGAAGAGGGAAGACTTGTTCGATCTCTATTCATTCCTGACGAAGGAAAGGAGATGATCGCAAGTGATTTATCACAAGCTGAAGCACGTCATGTTGCCTGGGAAGCAGACGATCTTGCAGCAATCGAGATGTTTCACGATCCGACTGCTGATATACACTGGAACAGATGCCGAGAGATCTTCGGTATTCCAAAGACTGTGCCGTATAATAAGAAAGCTCTCTTTAAAGATAAATACACAACCGAAGAACATAGCCTTGGAGACCTTCGGTACATTGCCAAGCGAGTGGTACATGCGGGTAACTATGGTATGGGACCATATATGCTTCAATCTATTCTTATACAAGACGGGTTTCATTTAGAATTCCGTACTTGCAAAGCCCTCATGGCATCTTTCAAGCAGAACAATCCCATGACTGTAGAATGGCAAAGGAGGATTCGTGAAAAAATACGAGCTACAAGAATGCTGGTCACGCCTCTCGGTCGTATACGGAAGTTCCTTGGTCGAGTTAATGATAACCTCTTCCGAAGTGCATACGCATTCAGCCCTCAATCGACTGTGGGTGAACTCCTTCAAATGGCCATTCAAGACATATGGACAAGACTACCTTATGTGGAGATACTTCTCAACGTACACGATGAAGTGGTCGCACAAATTGACCCAGCTGACAGGGATCGAGCCATCAAAGACGTATCAGAGTGTATGGAAATTCCCTATGAAATCAATGGCAGGCCGATAACTATTCCTTGTGACTTTAAGGCTGGCCCCTCCTGGGGAGAATTGAGGGAACTATGAGCGAGTATGCAGAAGAAGTGATTGAGGAAGTTGTGCAGCTCCTTAAGGACCGTGGATTCCTTGACTCAATAAAGGATCTTGAGACAATGTATCAAGGAATGATTGGCGAACTTGAAACCAAAAATCGAAATCTTCGAGACCGAAACACCAGGCTCAATCGTGAGCTTAAAAAACATATTGATTTACTTAAACCAAAAAGCAATATAGGAGTTGGAGATCCTGATGAGTCGTAAGTGCTCTAACTGGCTAGCGACTCTTGCATCTTATGTCGAAGACACTGAGAGTCCTCGTCATTTTTGGTTCTGGGGTGGACTGGTAACACTAACCTCCGCTCTCCAGAGAAAGGTTTGGTGTCCCCTCGGACTCGAACCAGTCTACCCCAACCTTTATGTGATCTTAGTCGCTCCGCCAGGACGATGTCGCAAGGGTTCTCCTTTGAGTCTTTGCCGTAAGCTTCTCCATGAAGCTAAAATCCAAACCTCAGTCGACAGTACAACTAAGCGAGCCCTCACCAAAGAGCTTGAGAAGATGGGTAAGAGTATGTACTTCGAGCACGATGGAGTCATGTGTCCTAATACGTCAATGTGCATAGTGTCAAAAGAGCTTTCCTCACTCCTTGCCATAGACCCCAAGGCAATGATTGAGCTTTTGACTGATCTATATGATTCCCACGATCAGTGGGCTTATAAGACATCAGGCGAAGGGCAGGACTTTCTTTATGGACTCTGTTTGAATTTATTCGGAGCAACAACTCCAACCTGGATCGCAGCAAATCTTCCCGAAGAGGCTATTGGTGGGGGCTTCACTTCCCGTCTTGCCCTTGTCCACGGAGAGAAAAAGTACAAGCGGGTAACAATTCCTAAAGAGCCTCCAAAAGAAATTTTCAAGGACTTAGTCCGAGACCTAGCTCATATTAAAACCCTAACCGGAGAATTCAAATGGGACCCTGAAGCACTGAAAATCTTTGACTCATGGTATCAATCATTGGGAGATGTAAGAAGGAGAACACCAAATGACAAACTTCATTCATTCATTGAGCGAATGCATATCATGGTGCTTAAGGTTACTATGGCTCTTCGTGTATCTTACAGCGATAACTTGCTTTTTACTCCTGCTGATATTGAAGGTGCTATTGGAGCACTTGATGCTGTACTTGAAAAAGCTGGCAAGGTGTTCGCTGGGCATGGCAGGTCTAAATCCTCCATAGACAATTTCAAAATCCTCAATCAGATCAATACTATGAAGAAAGTTTCGTTCCGAGAACTCCTCTCTTGGAACATGAACAACACCAACAAGACTGAGCTGGAGGAGATAATCCAAACCCTTGAAGCCTCTGGCACAGTAAGAGTCACATATGGAACTCAGCCTGGAGCTGACACAATGATCTATTCACTTCAAACTAAGCAAAGCTTGAAAGGAAATCTGAAGAAATGAGAGAAGATGATCGATCAGGATGGGATGAATTAGTCAAAGGTACAGGATTCAGAACAGACTTAGGTCAAAGAATTAGTCATCAATCTGCTTGTCTTATTGAAATCTATCGAGTGTTGGCTGAAATTAGGGAGCTTCTAATTCTTGCTGTTGACTCTCAGACTGAACATAAAAATCCGTCTGTTGAAGAACATCAAACCACAGATCCGCTTGATCAGGATGCATCCCAGACTCAACCCACAAATCCCGAGCAATAGCATCCGCCTTATCCTTCCACATTCTATCGAGGAGACCGTGACTCATAAGCCTACAAAGACCATCATGGACTGCGGCTCCTCGCATAGACTCTGGAGTGTCTGGAGTAAAGTCAATCGAGAATCCAACTTCAATTAGCCCAAGCCTGACTGCAGGTTCAATCTTCCCACTTGGACCATCGTAGCAGAATCCCCTTTTGAGAATAAGAAGACTTCGTGTCTCACTTACTTGTGCAAGCGACACAAAGTCCATCACTGCCGGAGAGATAGGATAGATGGGGAGTTCAACCCAGTACGGCTCACTCAATTGATACTCCCCAATCTTCCTATATTTGAGCTTATTATTTCTTTTCAATCTTGTGTCCAATGCCTACGATTGCACAGGCTCCTGAGATAATTGTCACACCTTCCCAGAACTTCACTGGGTCGAAGACATCACCGAAGGCTTCCGCCATCATAGCAACGCCAGAAGCAGCCACACCAATAGCTCCTATCCAAGTTTTGTATCCTTTCATTTTCCAACCTCCTTAAAGAAATCATAAACAGAACAATACTTTCCACCTTCATCCCTCCACCAGAAGGCTCTTTTTAGGGTAAGATAATCCCCGTTGGTTGGTCTAGTATCAACATGAATCCCAGGCCTAGACCAATAAGGATAAAACCCAATCCCACTAAACATATAACGACAGGCAATAAGAAATAACTTCGGTGCAGAAATAAGTATTCCGTTTTCCTGCTCAATGTCCAGATCAACAGCCCTCCCATAATGGTGCTGACTATTGCCAGATCCTTCCCTGTAGTCACTGTGAACAGATAGCTTAAGTGGTCCATATACTTTTCTCTCTTCAGCCATCATATTATCCAGAACACGAAGAAGTCTCCGATCTAACCTCTCTGGATTCTTAAACATTTCTGGCTTGATAAAAACAAGTCCGTCAAAGTTCATCTATCTATGGCCTTTATCCTTTCCTCAATCTTGTCCACTTTAGAAATAACCGATGCTCTTTCTTTTGTCATTTCTTCTTTTATCCCTGTCATTCGAGACATTATTCTTCCAGTCATTTCATGGATAGCTTCTCTGTTTGCCGATCCTTGTTGCCAATTACCAACCGAAACTCCAATCACAACCGAAATCAGAATACCAAACAGCCACATAAATAGTTTCATCCCCACCTTCCCATCAATCTTTTTACTTGTTTGTGTTTTGCAATCTTTTGACTCGGAACAAATAGCAGTAATCTTCTTTTCTATATTAACAATATCGTGTCTCACTGCTTCAAGACACTGTGGTCTTTTATCACATATCCCAGGCATAGATAATTCCTCTCGAAAAATTCAAATTTTGAACTTTTCCTCAATCAATCAATTCCCGCAAGGGACCGCCAAATTGAAACCCAGGATCCTGATGAAACTGAAGTATTCCTGCAGGAAGTCCCTGCCATCCTTCTTCTTGAACCGCTCTGCTCATGGCTTTGATTTGCAATCCACCAGGAACAAAGATCCATCCTGATCCAATGGTTGCCTTAACCTTGCGTTCGATTCCTTCCCAGTCTCCTGTCACAGGATAATTCGCAAGTTGTCCGAGGAGTCCAACGGAGTGATAAATCGGAGTCCATGCAGGTGGGATTAAGAACTCATTCATCTCGAGAGGAAACGGTCCGGCAAAAGCAATCTTGTGTGCCTTGGACTTTCCAAATCCAGCTTCAACAAGTTGCTCAGCAATTGCCATTGAGGTTATGGCTGTTATTGTACGAGAGGCTTTTGATCCTGGGGCCTGCCCTCCACCAAGCCATTTACCCAGAAGAGCTCCGTAGTTCATCCACCAACTCTGAAAGATTGCTCCAGTCTTACCAAGTCCTCCATACTTCTGTGCAATTAAAGGAGACTCAACAGAAGAATAAAGAAACTGAGTGTCTGCAATCACATCATAGGTGAATGCTTTCTTTGCTCCTTCTAGATCACCTCGACGAATCATGTCAGTAATTTTCTCTCGCATCCAAGAGTGTCTACCCTTGATTCCCGAAGCATTGACAAACTTCTCTATTCCTTTTCCTTGAGTTACCTCGGGGACTTTGAGGAGTGCCCTCTCCCATTTGTTTAATGCAGCTCCTCCAGTAACATATCGGTTCCAGCGATCCGACATCTTGAACATCCACATTCCAGTATCTCGTACAGTATCAATCTGGGGGAGCGAGACACCCAGTGCCTTTCGAGCCATGGGCAGCGCACGAACCTTAGTATAAAGCTCAGGAGCATATTCTTGTATTGCTCCGATACTTTTAATATAAGCTCGTGTCTCAGGACGCATAGCTCGAGCAGATCCCATCCCAAGGTGAGCGATATCTCGCAGACCGCCAAGATCCGCTGGGACCGTTACCAAAGGTTGGAATAAGTTTCTAACTGCCGAAAAGGGCTTGAATCCGAGTCCTCCTAGATGTGTTAGATTGTTGAGAGACATCGCCAGATTTTGCACCCTTCTTGCATCCCAAGTTCCAGATCTGCCCAAAAGAGTCTCTTCCAAGCCACCGACTGTCCGCTCCATAAACTTTGCAACTTTGTGATCAACTACCGAAGGAAGATTAAGGGTCCGACTAATAAAGTGATTTGTGTATTCAGCAAGTTGTTGGGGCATACCCTTGGCGTGGTCTACCACTTTAGCAATCACCGGATAGAGATTGAGCTCCTTGGCCTGAGCCATAACACGAGCTTCAATCATACTTCCGAAGTCTTTTATTTGAAACTCAGCTGTTGGTGCACGTCGAGACTTTGTATAAAAAGCTTTCATGTTGGGGGATAGGGCGGAGCCCCATTGACGAGACCGAGCAGCTCCTTGTTGTCCAATCCTAGCAACATAGTTTTCAAGAAAGTTTACAAATGTCCCTCCCCTTCCTATTGAGAGATCCTTGTTAAGATTCTCAAGCTCTTTAAACAAAGGCTTGCCCTGACCCTTCAGCCAAGGATGTCTTCCTTGTTCAAGCATTGGGTGGGCAAGAGGTTGTCTAAGCTTTGCGAGGATATTCTCAACCCCAAGCCTTTTATCAATGGAGGAAAGACGAGATGCTGTCGAGAGTGTCGCTGTAATATCGTAGTCAATCTCAGCAAGGATCTTATCAAACCCTCTCTTCCCTGCAGGGGTTAGTCTGTACTTGTCAAGGATCTGAGGAATCTTCAGCCTCATATGATCTGCATAAAGAGCATTGGAGAAGTCCTCCCAAGTCTTGACTATCTTTCGTGTTGGCTCATCAAGGTTGGCTGTAAGCTTGGAGATCTGAGCCGAAGCCTGAAGCAAAGACTCTTTCTTTCCCATAGCTCTAGCCGCTCCCATTATGTTATCTTTCTGAATAATTACTTTATAAGCAAGCTCACTTTGTTCTGAAGAAAACCCAGGCTTGATTTTAAATTTTCCTCCCTTTGTGGCCACAACCTTAGCAAGTCCATTTTGTTCAAGCATCTTTCCCCAGACTGCAGTATGATTAAAAGCTGCGGTGAAGGTTGCCTTGTGAGCTTGTACTATTGGTTCGTAGATCTTTGAGAAGGCTCCAAAGGGCTTCTCCATATAGCCAAAGACTACACGGGTAGGATTGAGAAGAGGAAACGAAACTCCTCTCGAACCAAGATCACCCATCTTTCTTACAGTCCGTGGGTGACTTACAATATCATCAATGAGGGAGGACATAATCTTTGGGGAGGCCTCTCCGATTCCAATCTTTGTTGTGTCGATTCCAAACTTCGAAGCGTGTTCTTTGTAAATATTCTCCATAATTGTCGGGTTGTACTTTTGCCCAAGTTCTTTCGCAACAAGTCCTTGGTATTGCTTTTGATAATGCTGAGCCTTGAGTTCCGAGTAAGAATATTTTTCATGAAATGCTCTTGAGATCTGTGTTCTGCCTTGTCTTACCTCCATTACTTCCTGAAGTCCCTTCGACGGAGTGATTGGCTTGGGTAGCTTTCCAGGCTCTGCAACAGCACGACTCAAGTAATTAGGAAGATTATCGTCCAAAACCGCTTCGATCTCAGCCGTCTTCAGTCCTTTCTTTCCAAGGGTTGATCGAAAAGACTTTTCATAGTCGAAGGGTTTAATCCCCTGCAGTACAGCATCTTCAAAAGGCTTGATCCTTTTTGGCTTAGGACTCAATGCTTTAATCGGAGCTTTGATAATTGACTTCGCTACTCCTCTTCCCCAAGGAGTAAGAAGCGCTGTGAAGAATGTGTCAAGGAGAATAGATCCAATCTGAGATCCAGTGTCCATCCTCTTGAATTGTTCCCGTCCTGAAGGAGTAACCGCCCAACCGAAGGGAACAAACCACTCAAAGAAAGTTTTTCCCATCTTGTAGGTTGTTGGATTCCTACTTGCAAAAGTAGCTTCCCAATCTGGTTCGTCTGATCTTGGTGTGAGAAAAATGGGTTTAGTGGTTGAACTCATACCAAAATCAAAATCTGGTGATCGCTGACCTTTATCACTTACTGGATTAAAGTCCATTATCTTCCCATCCCTTCAGTAAACGGAATTCTCATATCCTCAATATGCCTTGCAGCTTCGTAGGCATCCATACCAAACTCTAACAATGTTTCATAAGCGTCTTTCAAATTGCCTTTATTCCATTCATTCCCTCGTCTAACAAGAGAATCCTGAAGCGCTTTGTAATCTGGTTTCTCTCCAACAGTCCGAAGGGCATCATATACTTTCATTGTAAGACTATCAAGCCCATACCACATCTTGATCCAGGGTCCACTCATATAGCGATTGACATCTCCTAGGGTAAGACTTTTCTTTCTGGGCTCAGGAATACTTGGTTTCTCAGGTTCTCCCATTCCCAGATCTTCCTTGGTAACAGTCTTAGTCCACTCAATAAATCCTTCTCGATCTAAACCTCCATCAGGACCAATAAACTTCTTCCCGTTGGTTCTCAAATTTGTATCGTAGACATATCCGTTGGCTCCAAGGATTGCTTCGAACATTGCTCCGTCTGCAGTCTTAAGCCCTGGAAAACGTTCCCCAGGCATAATCGCAAGCTTTCCATACTTACTACCTGAGTTCCATTCCACATCAGCCCCGAACATACTTTCCAGAAATCCAGTCTCTTTGAACTTGGATTCATCAACTACCGTAGCAACAACACCTGGAAAGCGTCTTTCATAGAATTCTGCAGTAATCTTCTTGCGGAGGGCTTCGTCGGCTCCTGCCTCATCCATTTGCTGATGGAGGGTTTGAATCGTTGCAAGAATTTCTTTATCCTCTCCTTCATAATCATCTGCATCTATTGCCTCGGAGAAAAGATCAACAGCTTGATACTTCTTTATAAGATTTCGATCCTCCTTGGAAATTCCTGCCCAACCTCCTCCTTCGCCTCCGCTTCCTGCTTTGCTTGATCCCCAACCTGCATTCTCAAGGTAGATAGATTTCTTTCCAGTAAGAATGTTTACCCGATCATACACGAACTGCTTCATTCCATTTCGTGAGAAGGTCTCACCCCTCTTTGCACTTGTGACAAATCCATTCTTGAGAGCAGACTCAACTGTGTCTGTAGAGTCAACCTTCTTAATCATCTCTTCAATCTTGAGATCCTTGAGAGGAACCACCTTCCCATTGGCATAAACTTTGTCAAGGCCTACTCTTTGAAACGGGTCAAATGCTGGAGGCTCCTCTCCCATTGTTTTGGCAAGCCTTGCTTTGTAATCATACTGACCTTCAATCACATCACCAAGAGCAATTGCCTCCATATCATCGCTCAGTCCATCAGGAATATCTTCGAAAGTAGGAAAGTGATTGTTCTTTCTAAAATCTTCCTCAATCATCTTCCGAGGATCAACAGGTGTTCCTGAAATTCGAGCCTCCCATAGTTGTTTGTGGGCAGGAACCTGAATAGAATTCCCAAACTCGTTCATTCTTTTCAGGTAATGATCACGAGGAGCTCCTTTCAATCCGCTGAGAACTTTAAACCTCATCTCCATATCATACTTAAAGTTCTCCATCGCCCTGAAACTTTCCTGCCGTTGTCTCTCGTAGATCTGATTCTCTATTGTTCTTTGTTCAGCACGATGAGCTCGAGCATCATTCCTCAAGGCAATATCGGCATACATATCCTCGAGTCTACGAGAACGAGCAAGCTCAATTTCCTTGTTAAAATCAATATATCCTGGCTGTCCTCTATATCGAGCCATTCGCTGTCCTCCTTATCCCATTGATCCCCAGTATGCAATATCACTTTGCTCTTTCCCTTTTTCCCTTCTTGCCATAGCCGCCAAAAGATCTTGCCCTTCTCGAGTCGATGTAATGTCTAGGATATCCAATCCAGTTCCTGTCTTCATATAGTCTTCAATTCCTGTCAGCTTCCTAATTCCATAATTACTATAATCAGCAGGATCTTTGTATCCAAGACCTTGATGAGCTTTAGTATATCTGGTGTAATAGTCTCCTGTCTTTTCGTACATCTCTTGCAACTCGGGTGTGTTTCTTGCAAAGTAATCAAAATAATCTGTTCCGTAGGTTTGGCCTTCTTTGTTGTGTGGTTTGTAAGCGTGTTCATAACCATAGGCTGGATTGCCATATTCCTGGAAATATTTTTCAAGAGCATTCAATGTTTGTTGCTCAGCAAATGTTTTGTTTCCAGCTGGCATACTTGCAGGCAGTCCAATGCTCTCAATGGCACTTTTGAGATCCTGCTCCCCAGGAACATGTTGATACTCAGAACCTCGTTTCCATAAACCAGTAAGATCACCAATAATTCCAGCAGCAATCATCGTTGGAGGAGCTGCCATGGCTGCTGTTGCAAGAGCAGAACTCCCAGCAATAGTTGCACCTCCAGTAAGACCACCCCCAGTAGCTCCTGTACCTCCAGTAGCAAGAGCAGCCTCACCTGTAGCACTTCCTACATAGTAGTCCATAAGGGCTGCTGTTGCAGCATCACCAGCGTATGCACTCGGAACTCCAATTGCAGGCATAACACCAGCCATTGCTGCGGCCTCACCCAAAGTCCCTGAGCCTACAAAGTAATCCATCAAGGCCGCTGTAGTTGCTTCGCCCGCATTAGCTGCAGGCACTCCAACCGCTGGTCCAATTGACCTAATCGCTTCCAATCCCGTTCCTGTTTCAATTGCACCAGTCCCACCGCCTCCTGGCACATCTGCTCCCTCGGGAGCCCCTTTCTTAAAACCCATCCAATCCCAGACATCTCCTGCAACATCACCAAGCCAATCACCAATACCTGATCCAATTGTTTCTCCCAACACCCCACCCGTCTTTCCAATCACAGCTCGGGCAAAGTCTTCGGGAAGATCAGACCATCCCTGTTTCTCGGCTTCGAGCTTCTGTGCTTCAATATCCAACATTCGATTCTGATAGGAGGTTCGGCTGGCAAGCTCGTCTCGACTAAAGTCCAAGTCTTCAGCCTTCCACTCATCCCGTAAGCTTAGTTCTCTTTGACGAAACTGCTCATCAAGATTTGTTCGTCTTCTGTCTTCTGCAAGCTGACCCTGTTGAACTCCAATCCGAGCATCTTCCCATTCGTCCCTAAAACCAAGCTCTTTTTGTCGAAATGCTTCGTTCAAATTGGCTTGTCTTGCTTCCTCTGCAATTCGACTTCGATCAACAGCAATTCGGGCATCTTCCCATTCATCTCTAAAACTAAGTTCCTTTTGTCGAAATGCCTCGGTCATGTCTGCTTGACGAGCTTCTTCCTTAATCTGTCCCCAACCAAGCCCAATCTCTGCATCATGCCACTCATCTCGATAGCCGAGCTCATCTCTTCGGAATGATTCCGTAAGATCAAACTGACGGATGTCTTCAGCATGACCAAGGTCAAACTCACGGGCCTTCTCACCAAGCTCCTTATTCAAAAACCCATACTTCTGTTCTCTCTCAGCTACCCTTTCATCCAAATCAGCATAGAACTTATTCATTGCACTTGAATAACTTGAATGTGCAAGTCCTTCAGCTCTAAGCTGTGCCTCAAGTTCCCCTGGCCTTTTCCCTTCTGGCTTCAATGAAAAACTCGGAGCAACATACCCAAATCTCATTTAGCCCACCTCCTTATTGAAGTCCTCTTGTTTCTGCCTCAAAAATTAGTCGTCTTATATCAAACCCAAAGTTGACATAATTGGGCCTTTGTAATTTAAAAGAAACACAAAAGCATCCTGTAGCTTTACAAAGAATCTCAGCCATTGTTATATAACTATTTGATTCGTAAAGATAAGCATTATCCAAACTTATACCAGTAAGATCTCCATTTTTATAAATCCAAGAATAAAGCATGGCATTATCAGAATTACTAATTACATATAG
>Ga0180438_10004914_pt1 | contig 18951 bp, 16 predicted proteins | sample SS_ome_12_FD_132455 | JGI IMG/M metagenome (GOLD analysis project Ga0180438, IMG submission 132455) | Hypersaline lake sediment archaeal communities from the Salton Sea, California, USA - SS_3_D_2 metaG | ecosystem: Environmental > Aquatic > Non-marine Saline and Alkaline > Hypersaline >...
AGGTGACTCTTAGGTGTATTCTTTGATTCATGAGAATTCATGTGCAGCAGGGTCACTTCCACCTGCAGCGGGGTGTTGCCCAGCAGTCTTAAAAACTGGGTTTCGGTGACCACTTTGGTCGGCATAAGGTTTAACAATGCGATCTTCAATGGGCGGATATCCTGCTTTTGCGCACGCCTTTCTCCCATCACGAAGATATTCTCCCCTTCAAGTATTGATTTTGCCGGCAGCGTTTCTGGAATAATTACAGGCATAATAATCTCCTCTAAACCAGGGCCTGATCCAGGTCCCAAAGAATGTCGTCAATATCTTCAATGCCGATGCTGAGGCGAACGAAGTCGGGTTTCACACCCGCGCTGACCTGCTGCTGCTCCGAAAGCTGGCTGTGGGTAGTGCTGGCCGGGTGGATCGCCAGGCTCTTGGCATCCCCGACATTGGCCAGGTGGCTGAAGAGTTTTAAGTTGTTGATAAAGCGCTTACCGCCTTCCAAACCTCCCCGCACCCCAAAGCCCATGATTGCGCCAGGACCTTTGGGCAGGTACTTCCTCGCAGCTTGAAAATCGGGGTGGCTGGTTAACCCTGGATAACTGACCCAATTGACTTTGGGATGATTCTCCAGAAACTCCGCCACGGCTTGCGCGTTCTCTACATGGCGCTCCATGCGCAGGCTGAGCGTTTCCAAACCCTGCAGGAAAAGCCATGAGTTCATGGGCGATTGGCACGCGCCAATATTGCGTAATGACTGCAAGCGGGCTTTTAATATGAAAGCCTGCTCGCCTAAATCTGCATAAACCAACCCATGGTAGCTTTCATCGGGCTGCGTAAAATCAGGAAAACGCCCGCTCTTAGTCCAATCGAAATTTCCTCCGTCCACGATAATACCTCCGATCGAAGTGCCGTGACCGCCGATAAATTTGGTAGTGGAATGCGTCACGATATTCGCTCCCCATTCAAACGGGCGGCATAAGTAGGGCGTTGCGAAGGTGTTATCGATCACCAGCGGGATGCCTGCCTCTTTCCCAATTTTCGCTACCTCCTGGATCGGGAAGACATTGATGCCAGGGTTGCCCAGCGTCTCCCCCCATAAGATCTTGGTATTATCCTGAACAGCCTCCCGGAAATTTTCAGGTTCGCTTGGGTCGACGAATGTCACTTCAATCCTAAGATCAGGGAAGGTAGAACAGAATTGAGTATACGTGCCGCCGTACAGTGTGCTCGCAGAAACGATGTGATCTCCAGCCTTGCACAACGTCAGCACGGTCATCAGCTGCGCAGCATGGCCAGAACTTGCCGCGAGTGCCCCACAGCCTCCCTCCAGGTCTGCCAGGCGTTTTTCCAGCGCTTCGTTGGTCGGGTTCATGATGCGCGAATAAATGTTGCCGGGTTCTTCCAGGGCAAACAAATTCGCGGCATGGTCGGTATCTCTGAACACGTAAGAAGTGGTCTGGTAGATAGGCTGGGCGCGTGCGCCTGTTGCTGGATCGGGGGATGATCCTGCGTGCAGCTGGCGGGTTGAAAAACCAAATTCCCTGTTATTTTGATTATCTTTCATCGTAAAAACTCCTCTTACATTTACTGCAAATAATTGCTGCTATTATTTTCCTGAATCCTTCTCAATTACCAATCAAATTAAAAAGCGGCGGACAGCCCTTTCGCAAATCGATCAAAATCTGCGGGGTGGCTGTCCGCCGCCTGAGTACAATGGCAAAGGGGTTACACGTTAATCGCGGTTCCCTCGTTTTCCATCCAAGGCAGTGGGTTCAGCCCCCGCCTCGGGCATGGCCATAAAGTATATATACATATCAGGTGAATGATCCAATTCCAAGATTTCGCCAATTTTAGAGACGATTGGGAGATTTGTCAAGGGCTTTATCCAAATAGGATCAAAATTGATGGATAAACCCAGGTCTTGACCCCGCTTCTAAACTGCCATAAAATCAATCGGCCTCTTAAAGAATAAAAATGGTTGATAATTAATAAAATACTATGACACTAAAGCCTGTAGAAAAAGGATGCGCCGTTTTGTGGGACATGGACGGCGTGCTGGTTGACACTGGAGAATTCCATTACCTGACGTGGAAAGAAATGCTGGAATTAAACGGTATTCCATTCTCCCGCCAGGATTTTCAACACACATTTGGTATGAACAACGGGCAAGTGGTCACGTGTGTGCTTGGTCATCCTCCCGATCCTGAGCTGCTGAAAGAGATAAGCGATCGTAAAGAGGAGAACTTCCGTGAAATGGTCCGGGAACAGGCTGAGATAAATCCCGGGGTGCGCGCACTACTCGAACAACTCCACGATGCTGGCATAAAACAAGCCATCGCCTCATCCGCCCCGCAGGAGAACATTGATCAGGTGGTGGACAAATTAAAGATCAGGGGATTTTTTAGCGCAATGGTTTCAGGAGACTGTCTGCCCAGCAAACCAGACCCGACCGTCTTTCGGCTTGCTGCTCAAGAGCTAGGCGTTTCACCTGGGAATTGTATCGTTGTTGAAGATGCCAAAGCCGGGGTTGATGCAGCCAGGCGGGCGGGCATGAAGTGCATCGCGGTGGCTGCGACGCACCCGGTCGATGAATTGGACCAGGCAGACCTGGCTGTCCAGAACCTCGAAACGCTTTCAATAGACGACTTTCACCAGCTGTTTTATAACAAATTATTGGAGGAAAAATGCTGAATACGGAATATAACCAGAACGCTCCCTACACTGCCCAATACTTCCCACAGCATGTCGCCCTGCTTACCGTGGGTGAAAATATGATGCCCATTGGACACTGGACAGTCATCTCCAAAGATCCCTTCCGCCTGCTGATCGCAATGGAGATGGGAAATCACAGCTATGACCTGTTGAAAAAATATAATGAAGCCGCTTTCAACTTCATGCCCTGGAGCGAGCGCTTCAAAGTCGCCAGAGCCGGGTTCATCAGCGGGCGCGATATGGATAAAGCTGAGACACTTGGGTTCTCACTGCTCCCGGCTGAGAAGCTGGACCACACCCAACTGGTAGAAGGCGCGGATGTGAGTTATGAGATGGTGGTGTATGAAAAACTGGATGGATTATCGCGTGAGTTCGCTATTTATGTGTTCGACATTGTCGCCACGCATGGGAACCTCAAACCCGTCAGGCGCCAGCCGATCCTGTACCTGAGCCTGAAAGATTTTACAACCAATGGGGAAATGTGGAAGTACGAAAAGTAGGTAATTCTAATACACGGATACGAAAATCCCAGGAGCAAAAATGCGTTTCGGTTATTTCGATGATGAACACCATGAGTATGTCATAACGCAGCCGGATACACCCCTGCCCTGGATAAATTACCTGGGCAGCCAGGACTATATCGCCCTGATTTCGAACACCGCCGGGGGCTACTCGTTTTATAAGGATGCCAGTCTGCGGCGTCTCACCCGCTACCGCTACAACAATGTGCCCACCGATACTGGCGGACGGTATTTATACCTGCGTGATAGCAGCTCGGGGGATTTCTGGTCGCCTACCTGGCAGCCAGTCCGCCGGGATTTGGATTCCTATTTATGCCGGCACGGCCTCGGGTATTCGATTATCTGCTCTACTTATAAGGGGATTGAAGCCCAAATTCGCTACTTTGTGCCCCTGGATGAAAACCTGGAAATCTGGGATGTTGAGATCCAAAACCAGCGAGATGGACGAATTTCGCTGGATTTATTTTCCTGTGTCGAATTTGCCCTGTGGGACGCGCGCGACGATGCGACAAACTTCCAGCGTAACCTGAACATCGGCGAGGTTGAAATTGAAGAGGATGTCATTTACCACAAGACCGAATACCGCGAGCGCCGGGACCATTTTGCGTTTATGGCTTGTTCCGACCCGTTGGCAGGATACGACACACAGCGGGAAGCGTTTCTGGGACCCTACCGCGGCTGGAATAACCCGATCGTCCTCGAAAGCGGCGCGTCAACAGGTTCGATCGCGCACGGCTGGTCGCCGATCGGTTCCCAGCACATAAAACTTTCAATGCAGCCAGGGGCATCAAAACGGGTCATCTTCCTGCTGGGATATCAAGAAAATCCCAGGGAGGATAAATTTGATCCTCCGGGTTCCCAGACCATTAACAAACAAACAGTAAAACCAGTTATCAGGCGCTTGCTCAACCCGCAGCAAGTCGACGTTGCCTTCGAATCCCTGGGCAATTATTGGGAGCGGCTGCTAAGCATCTACCAGGTAAAAACCCCCGATCCGCACACAGACCGCATGGTGGACACCTGGAATCCCTACCAGTGCATGGTCACATTTAACCTTTCCCGGTCGGCATCTTATTTCGAATCGGGTGTGGGGCGCGGTATGGGTTTCCGAGATTCCTGCCAGGACCTGCTGGGATTTGTTCAAATGGTACCTGAACGGGCACGCGAACGCATATTGGACCTGGCCGCAACGCAGCTCGAGAACGGAGGCGCTTTTCACCAGTACCAGCCGCTGACCAAACGCGGCAACGACGCGGTGGGCAGTAATTTCAACGACGACCCGTTGTGGCTGGTGCTAGCTGTAGGAGCCTATTTAAAGGAGAGCGGCGATTTCTCGATCCTCGACGAACCAGCGCCTTTCGAGAACCGTCCCGGAACAGAGCAGCCTTTGTACGAACACCTGCAGCGCTGCCTGCAATACACGCTGGATCGTCTTGGTCCGCATGGATTGCCGCTGATCGGGAGGGCAGATTGGAACGACTGCCTGAACCTGAACACTTTCTCAGACGAGCCAGGTGAATCTTTCCAGACTACCACCAACAGGGACGGTAAGACCGCCGAATCGGTTTTCATCGCGGGCTTGTTTTGCCTGGCAGCGGAGGAGATGGCGCAACTTTGCAATCAGCTGGGGCTGTCAGAGGATGAGAGCAAATATACGGATGCAGCGACACGAATGCATGAGACTACCCTCAGCCAGGGTTGGGACGGCACCTGGTTCAGGCGTGCATACGATGACTTTGGGAACCCAGTCGGTTCGCACACCTGTGAGGAAGGTCAGATTTTCATCGAGCCGCAGGGGATGTGCGTCATGGGCGGTATTGGGCTGGAGGATGGCCGGGCTGAACAGGCGCTGGATGCTGTCGCTGAACATCTATTAACCTTGCACGGAATCGTGCTGAACCAGCCTGCTTACAGCAGGTATTACCTGCGCCTTGGAGAAATATCCTCCTACCCGCCCGGGTATAAAGAGAACGCGGGTGTCTTTTGCCACAATAATCCCTGGGTGATAATCGCCGAGACTATGCTGGGACGCAGCGACCGGGCATATGATTACTATATGCGCATCAACCCCTCGGTACGCGAGGCGATCAGCGAAATCCACCGCAGTGAACCCTATGTATATGCCCAGATGATCGCCGGCCGCGACGCCTATCGACCAGGAGAGGCGAAAAACTCCTGGCTGACAGGTACGGCAGCCTGGAATTACGTCGCCATTACGCAGTGGATACTGGGTATTCGCCCAACGTATGAAGGTTTGCAGATCGCTCCGGTTATCCCTTCATCCTGGGATGGTTTCGAGGCGCGCCGCCTGTTCCGTGGCGTACAGTATGAGATAAATGCCGCCCGCATGGGTCCTGGTAACCAGGTAAAGTTAGCGGTAAACGGGGTGGAGATAGACGGGAACATTGTACCAGCCCCGGCGGCAGGGACCAGTGTGGTCCAGGTCAGCGTACGGATTGGCGAACCAAAGATTGAAGCGTAGCCGAAACCATGCACGGATCGATGGCTGCCGATCGGGCAGGAGACAGCCGCAGGAAAACATTTGGGTGGATAAGAAAAAAAATAATACCGGTTTCGAGCTGCTGAAACCTTTTATAAATATTGCGAAGCAGTATTCTATGGTCGGTTGAGAAGGATTTTTTCTATGAATCCTTTCTAAACGGCTGGTTGACCTGCTCGATTTTTTGATCGAGGATGGCTTGAATGTCTTTCACAGCAGCATGGGTTGAATAAAGGTTATTCATTTCCTCGGGGTCGTTCTGGAGATCGTAGAACTCATACCCGTACGGAGCGCCCGAATAACCAAGATAACGGATCAATTTATACTGGTCCTGAAAGAGCGCGATTGAGGCTTTCTCAATTGGATCAAAGGTAGAATTCGATTTTGCTTCAACCGCGTACGTTGGGCGATCCACTGAAACCTCACCGCCAAATCCAGGTAAGACCGATCCGTCGCACCACGCGGGAACTGGCGTTCCGGTGATGTGCAGCAGTGTGGGCAGCAAATCGACCGTGTTGGTTATTGCGTGAATATCCATCCGGGCGCGTTGTCCGGGTACGGAAATGAACAGCGGGATACGCAGGACCGGTTCAAACACCATGCGGGTTGAATGACCTTTCGTACCGCGTTCGAACATCTCGCCGTGGTCGGAGGTAAAGATCACATAGGAATTCTCCATCAACCCGCTTTCTTCGAGGTGGTCCAACAAACGGCCGACTTCCGCATCCAGATTTGCGATAAACCTGTCGTAATCTTTGCGAGTACGGTTCAAAGCAGGCTGTGGGATATCCCTTGACAACTGGTGAACAGGTTTCTCCAGGGGTTCCCAACCGTCATTAAACATATCCTGGTAATCACGATGGGGCCGGTAAGGTGAGTGTGGCGGGATAAAATGCAGGTAAGCCAGGAAAGGTGAAGCCCAATATCCCATGGATTGGACAACGCCATCGATTACCTGGTTGATGGTAAATGCCAGCTGCGTTTTGGGTTGTTTAGGAAAACCCAGTGGGTATTGGTCATCGACTTTATTTTTTGCGATCCTTTCCGTTATGTATGTTATCAAGTCATTCACCGGCGATAGGAATAACGAACCGTTGATTTCTTCATGATCGAAGAAAAAGTCATCCAGAGCCCCCATTGCGTAGTACGAGTCCTTCTGGCTGAATTTATCGGAAAAAACACCCCCACCAAGAGAAAAGCTGCTCAGTGGAATATAGCGATCCAGGGAGGATGAAAACTGCCGCAGCAGCGTATCCGCGTAAAGGTTCTGTGTGTAGGCTATCTGGTTAAAAACATCTTTCAACAAGCGAAACATATTTTCAGGCGCCAGCTGTTCGTTGACCCGATTGCCAAAGCTGAAAGCGCGGTGTGTCCAGGGGTATACGCCGGTCAGGAATGAGGCGGTGCTGGGCGTTGTAAAATTCCCAGCTGAATGATGGTTGTGATAGACAAACGCCCGGTCAGCGAAACGGGCAAGGTTAGGGCTGGTGTCGCGCGGGTAGCCGTAAGTCGACATATGAATCGCGGATAATGCATCAAAAAGGATGATGATTACATTGGGGGTTGCAGGTTTGCCGCTGCTATCACCAGCCCCGCTCACAACAGGATCATTTTCCCCAATGTCCAGTTCCGTTAGGGTTGATACCATTGGGGAAATCAAAAACCCTGAGGTGAGTTTGAGAAAATCCCGGCGGGAAATGGACGATTTCATAAATAAAGGATACCAGAGATCATTTGTTAATTTATTAATGTGCGTACCAGTACAATGGTTGTAGAAACCATACCAACAGGTGCATATATCCAGGTGAAAATTACCATCCGGTCAGCAAGCGCCTCAATCAGGAATTTAATGCGCGGGTATCTTTTCATAAGGACTGAACAACTAACCAAAATCAGGAGTAATGAGAGCGCAAATAACGTGACCAACACCAGCACTGCACGTAAACCTCTTAAACTAGATATATCCATTTGATACTTCAGGATCAGTGCCCAGATTGTACAGGCTGTTACCATCAAACTTCCCTGAGTAGTAAATTGGTCGTGGAAGATTGGCCTGGGCGTGATTAGATTCAGGACGAATATAAATGCTAATACCAGCAAACTCTCGACGAACGCAGCCGCAAACACATAAACAGCCAGAAAAAATATGTCTGACTTTGTATGGGAATACAGCCAACTGGGGATTTGAAACAGCATCCGGTAAATGGTAAACGAGTAGACGATAAATAGGATCAATGAGATGACAGGCAGGATCTCCTGCCGGGATGGGATTTTTGAGAGAACCTTCATAAATATTCTGGACCAGTTGGAAATGCAATACCTAATTATAAAGGGTTATTGATTTCAAGAAAAAAATGAACTACTCAAAAGCTGCATAACTTTACTAATCCCTGTATTATTGCATGCTGTTATTTTGGATATCAAATAGAATAACCTAATTTTCTATCCCCCAAGTTTTTGGATAGTGGTAGGATAAATGGTAATATATAAATTCAAAGGTGTTTATGGCAGAAATTCTTACTTCTCCAAGTCTAAACCTGCTCAGAAACCGCCTTGATTTCAGGCGCGTGCCATTCAGCGACCGCGGATCCCGGCTGCTGGTATTCCTCGATCCCGAGCAGTGCAGTATATATATCCGCTTAGCTGAACGGTTAATCTCGCTGGAGGCGGATGTTGAGGCATACTTGCGCAGAGCGCACTTCATCCATGATATGACATTTATTAACCAGCATGGGGAAGCCCTGGAATATGAGACTACGACATATCCGCATTTGATCTATTTTAATACCGAGCTGGGGGAATTTGGATTGACTTTTGAGAACGACCAGACACTGGCAGTAGGTTTACCCCCCGGAATTACAGCCGGTTTAAAATTTCATATTTCTCCCCAGTTCTGGAAGACAACCAATTCGGGAGGCGAGTTCAAATCCATCCGCAATCTGTCCTATGACACCAATGCAGTAATTGTAAAAAATGGAATTGTACCCGAACGCGGCGGCTATACTGTGATTATCCTGGTTCAATCGGGTGACGACAGCACGATCACATTGAAAATCGGCAGCGAACCTGTCTCTACTGCAGAAGTGCCGTCTTTTTCCAGCATTTGCGATATTACCGAGGCGCGCTGGAAGGACTGGTTTGAAAAAATACCGCATGTGGCTGATACTTATGCGATTACTTACACATACGCCTGGTGGGTGATGGCAAACAACCTGGTGCGTCCCAAAGGCAGCATCTTTTATGAAGCCATGATGCCTTCAAAAGTCAATTATGTAGGTCTGTGGCTGTGGGACAGCGCCATGCATGCCCTGGCATTTCGACATGTAGATCCGGAACTCGCTCGCAACCAGATCCGGGCTATTCTGGAAAGCCAGCTCCCGGACGGCATGCTGCCGGACGCGGTGTATGATGACGGTGTGGTATCCGAAATCGACCATCCGATTTATGCCGAGGTCACAAAACCGCCCATACTCGCCTGGGCTGCACTGAAACTTCACGAGAGCGCGCCTGATCTGGGTTTCCTTGAAGAAATCTATGTGCCGCTGGTTCGCTGGAATGCCTGGTGGTTCAGCATGAACGACGATGATGTCGACGGTCTGGCCCAATACAACCACCCGTATTCCTCTGGTCTGGATGACAGTCCGTTATGGGATTTTGGTATGCCGGTGGAATCTCCAGACCTGAATACATACCTGTGCATCCAGATGGGGTCCCTGGCGATGATGGCTGAATTTTTGGGTATGGACACCGAAGCCCAGATGTGGCGGCGCAGGTCTAAAGCGATTGTCCATCGCATGATTCAGGATTTTTGGGACGAAGAGAGCGGCGTATTCCGCGCTGTAAATGAGAACGGGCGTATCCCCGTAGTCACTCCCTTCAACCTTTACCCATTGTGGACGGGACAGCTGCCCGACGATATTCGGGATCGCTTAATTGGACATCTTACCAATCCAGACGAATTCTGGGGAGAGTACATGCTGCCTTCAGTAGCCCGCAACGACCCGCTTTACGACCCCAGTACCATGTGGCGCGGACCCGTGTGGGTGAACATTAACTACTTTTTTATCGAAGCGCTGCGACAGATCGGTGAAGATAAACTCGCAGATGAACTCACCCAAAAAACACTGGACTTGATCATGAGTCATCCTGGGATATTTGAATACTATCATTCGGACAGCGGAGAGCCGTCAGCCAAAGCCGCCGAAGCTTTTGGCTGGACGGCGGCAGTATTTATCGATCTGGCGATTTCCGCCAGCCGCTTGCATGAGTAGTCCCTCCTTCACTGATCAGAAATAGGAGTCAACTTTGGAAGAACTCAATTTGGAAGGTGACGCAGCCCGCCGCTCAGTGGTCATCGCCTCAAACCGTGGTCCGGTGACTTTCCAAAAAGAGGCTGGTGGCGAATTGACATTCCAGCGCGGTTCGGGAGGCCTGGTTACCGCGCTGACCGGACTGATCCAGCATATCGACGCATCCTGGATTTCCTGCGCAATCTCTGAAGCGGATAAAGAATGGCGCGCCGGCCAAATCCCGCTCACTGAGCATGAAGATAAGATTTACTTGAAATTTATCGCGCCGGAAAAGGATGCTTATGAAGGTTATTACAACGTAATCGCCAACCCTTTACTGTGGTTCTTGCAGCATTCGATGTGGAATGTCCCCTATGTACCTGTGATCACCAAAGACACCTGGAAGGCATGGGAAAATGGATATGTCGCGATAAACCGGATGTTTGCACAGGCTATCATCGAGCGGTTGAGGCACATGTCAGCGCCGGTGCTGGTTATGCTGCAGGACTATCACCTTTACCTGGCAGCGCATGAACTGCGTTCAAGGATTCCACCTCGCCAGCGACCCACCATCCTGCATTTCACCCATATTCCCTGGCCTGGTCCTGAATACTGGGGGGTGCTGCCGCCCACAATGCGGTACAGCATCCTGGAAGGATTATGCGGAGCGGATGTGCTTGGCTTCCAGACCAACAATGATGCGTTAAATTTTATCCGCACTTGTGAGACATATCTGCCGCGCGCCAGCACGAACTATAAAAAAGGCCGCATCTGGTACCGCAACCATGCTACTCACGTGCGCGATTTTCCGATATCTATTGATGTCGCCGCTTTAAACGGATTAGCAAATTCAACAGAGGTCAGAGAATACCAGTCTGAAATCCGGGATATTGTCGGAGATCGAAAACTGGTTCTGCGTATTGACCGCATTGAACCCAGTAAAAATATCGTACGCGGCTTTCAAGCATTCGAGGAATTCCTCGATTTATATCCGCAATTTTGCGAGCAGGTTACCTTTTTAGCTTTACTGGTACCATCCAGGATGGATGTTGAGCAGTATCACGAATATCTGGATGTATTAATGGCAGCCGCCGGGCAGGTAAACGCAAATTACGGCACCCCGGATTGGGAGCCAATCCGCATTATGGTAGGCGAAAATTATCCCAGGGCAATCGCTGCCCTGAAACATTATGACGTTCTGATGGTAAACGCGATCGCGGATGGTATGAATCTGGTCGCCAAAGAGGGCCCAATCGTAAATCAAAGGGACGGCGTGCTAATGCTCTCGGAGCGGGCAGGCGCCCGTCAGCAGCTTGCCTCGGGATCAATTGTGATCCCACCTTGTGATATATTCGCCACCGCTCAGGCGATACACCAGGCGCTTTCACTGCCGGCAGAAGAACGCCGGGTCAACGCCGAACGGCTGCGCTGGCTGATTGAACGCGATGATATCAACGCCTGGCTGCGCCAGCAGCTTGAGGCCGTGTCAGAGTTAAACCTATGACCCAGGTCCGATGAAAACCAACAGAGTCGCCATTTTACATTACAGCGCCCCACCAACCATCGGTGGTGTGGAAGCGGTCATCGATGCGCACACCAAATTATTTATCCAGAAAGGTTACTCAGTATCCGTGATTGCAGGGAATGGGGACCAGGGGTCGCTTACACCTGCGCAATTTATCCACCTGCCATTGCTGGATTCGCAACACCCGCAAATCCTGCACTTGAATTCAGAACTCGAGAGCGGGCACGTTCCGGATGAATTTGAGGCGGTCGTAAATGATATCGTCGAAGCGTTGGAACCGATCCTCAACCAAGTCGACCACTTAATCGTACATAATATTTTCACCAAGCATTTCAATCTACCGTTAACCGCTGCGCTGGGGCGCCTGCTGGGTGAAGGATCAAAACCGCATACCATCGCCTGGTGCCATGATCTGACCTGGACAAGCCCCAGCTCTCGTTCCAAAGTGTATCCTGGTTACCCCTGGGACCTGCTGCGCACCAAGCTCAAAGAAGTCTCCTACGTGGCTGTCTCCGAACGCCGCCAGCGAGAATTAGCCGGTCTGTTCGATTGTTCATTGGATCAAATTGAGGTGATCTATAACGGTGTCAACCCGCAAGAATTACTGGCATTATCCTCGGCGGGATGGGAACTGATCACTCGATTGGATCTTCCGGATAGTGACCTGATCTTATTGATGCCGGTCCGGGTTACCGAAGCCAAGAATATTGAATATGCCTTGCGTGTCCTGGCAGCCCTGAAAAGGGATTACTCTAAGCCTAGGCTGGTCCTTACGGGACCTCCGGATCCCCACGATGCGGGTAATATGGAATATTTCCGATCTCTGCTTGACCTGCGGGAGGCGCTTGGTCTGGAACACGAAATGCATTTCGTGTATGAATCCGGTCCTGATCCTGCGCAGCCCTACCAGATCGGGAGCCAGGTTGTTGGCGATTTGTTCAGGGTCAGTGATGTGATGTTCATGCCCAGCCACCGTGAAGGCTTTGGTATGCCTGTCCTGGAAGCCGGATTGGTAGGATTGCAGGTTGTGTCTACTGATGTCCCCGCCTCGCAGGAGATTGCCAGAGATGACGTAGTGGTATTCGATGCCAGCCAGCCTGCACAGGAAACCGCGGATCTTATCCGGGCGGCGGTGGAGGCAAATCCGGTTTCCCGTCTGCGAAGCCTCGTGCGCACGACATACACCTGGGAGGCCATCTTCGACCGCAAGATCAATCCGCTGCTAAAAAAGGGAGGTAAATTACCCTGATCGGCCCGCAAGTCGCGATCGACCGTATTGCTAGCGCCGAAAGGCTGAGATTGTTCCTGGACTATGACGGAACGCTGGCAGGATTCGCGCCCACTCCGGATGTCATCATATCCGACCCGGAAGTGATTGATATCCTCACCCGGCTGGAAAATCACCCCCAAATTCAACCTGCGATTATCAGCGGCCGGCGTCTTAACCACATCCTCTCGCTGTTACCAGTCCCCGGGGTTCTATTAGCAGGCACGTACGGGATCGAGCTGCGTACACCGGATGGGAAGCGTGTAAACAGGTTAGATTATACAAAAATACGGCCCGGGCTCGAATTGCTCAAGCCGCGCTGGGAGCAAATCATCTCTGGTCAGGAGGGATTTTACCTGGAAGATAAAGGCTGGTCTCTGGCGATTCATGCACGTTTTGCGGATGATCAAGCAGCCGCTGAAATCTTATCCACAGCCCGGGCTGCTGCCGTGGATGGCATGGATGAGAGCCTATTTCGAATAATGGGAAAGGGTAAGTTTCTGGAAGTAAGCCCGAAACTTGCCAATAAAGGCGCAGCCATAGAATATATTCTGGAACGTTACCCAATGGGAGAAGAGCTGCCGGTTTATGTTGGGGATGATGACAAAGATGAAGAAGCTTTTGCGGTAGTAAACCAGCTAAGCGGCATCTCTATCGTGGTATCAGAAAACGAAAGAGAAACACACGCTGTCCTGCGGTTACCAGACCCGGCAGGTGTCCGGGAATGGCTTAAAGATCTGTTGGCTGACCCGCGATCAAAGATTTCTGGCTAACTATGGTACAAACCATCTGAACTTTATTAAATCTCCCAGTTTTTTATTCGAAATAACTGAAAAGATGCCCTGCCAGACTGGTGACAATTTAGATATTTTTGTATATACTCTTAACCAATCGATTTACGCTAATCAAAAATCAAATATTAAAGAGGAGCAAAAAAATGCTGGTTGGAGATCGAATGTCACATCCTGTAATCACTGTACACCCTGAACTTTCCATTCAGGAAGCTTTGTTCCGAATGCGCCGTGAGAATGTACGGCGCTTCCCGGTAGTAGATAAACGCGGACATCTTATGGGCATTATTTCAGAAATGGACTTGCTGGAAGCTTCACCATCGGATGTTTCTAGCCTGAGCGTTCATGAATTGAACTATTTGCTGCACAAGATTACAGTCGATGAAATCATGACTAAGAATGTCATCACAGTTGATGAAGACACCACGATTGAAGAAGCTGCCCGGATCATGGTGGATAAGAAAATCGGAGGATTACCTGTCTTATCTAAAGGAGAGGTTGTTGGTATTATCACAGAGACCGATCTATTCAAAATCTTTTTCGAGCTGTTAGGCTCCCACGAGCGAGGCATCCGCATATCCGTACTGGTACCCAACCTGCCAGGGGAACTGGCAAAGCTTACGAAAGCGATATCCGATTCGGGCGGCAATATACTTTCCCTGGGCACCTTTCTGGGTGAGAGCACAGAAAACCGTGAAATCCTCATGACGGTAGAAAATGGCGATTTGGCAGATATCAAGCAGGCTATAGAACCATTCGTGGAAGAAATTCTTGATATCCGTGAAACGCGGCTGGTTTAATGAAGATTAGTTTACTGGATTAACCTTTTCCTTCCACAATATAATATAACCCGGGAGGTGCAGGATCAGGGGATAAAAATGTGCAACTGTACCTGGATATTTACGGCATGCTTGTGGAATTCGCGTCCAAACCGGACGCGATCATCCCGGCTGCATAATATTGGTTATCCAAGCGTGCTAAAATAAATCCAATATAAGCTATTAGAAGAGCTTCAAACCATTTGGAAATCAATGGAGCAATTCACCGCGATATCCCATGAACTCGCCGGCTTGATTATTCAAAATCAAAAGAAGATCATTGATTCTTGGGCAATTAAGGTTTTAAACCTTCCTGATACGCGATATCAGGATTTTTCTAAAAATGAAATATCTGCATGGGCGGCAAAAGGGGTGGAGACGATTGCCGAAACATTGAGAACCAATACGGATCAAACGATTGACGAGTATGTCGGCAGCCTGGTACCAGCTAGATTACAGGCAGGTTTCCCGATTTATTCCATAACTGAAGCCTTCCTCAGCGCGAAAGATGCGATCTTGCCAATTATCGCCAACGCTTACACCGGCGAGGCTTGTAAAGCGCTCGAGGCAGCCGCTCAAATCGATTTATGCCTGAGGATCATCATCAGACAATTCGAGAATGCGTATTCGAATGCAATGCACCTGCAGCTTGTTGATGAATCCGAAAAGAGGATCGCCGAAAGCGAAAGCCTGCAGCGCACAATGACAGCCTTGCTTCAAAAATTGAAGCTTGACGAAATGTTGGAGATCGTTTGCGCTGAAGCTCAGCGGCTTACCGGCGCATCCGGGAGCGCAGTACTGCTTCTCGAAGATGAGGGATGGCTGCGGGTAACCATTGGAACCGGTAATCCTATACCCGCATTGGACAGGCTGCCGGTTGTAGATTCAATTGCGGGGATGGCCGTCCTAAAAGGGGAACCTTTCCTGACGAATAAACGTGTCAACCAGGTGCAGGCTTATCACCGAAATCCGAACCTGGAATCATTACTTGTGATACCGCTGCGTGTCGAAGGTACCAATATCGGGGCGCTGGATGTCGTAAACAAACCAGGGGGGTTTTCTGAGGATGACATACGAATCATGAGCCTTTTCGCTGATCAAGCTGCGATAGCAATTACAAATACCAGGCTGCACCATCAAGCCGAACAACTGGCTGTCCTGGAGGAACGGCAGCGATTAGCGCGTGAGCTGCATGATTCAGTATCCCAATCGCTCTACAGCCTAACCCTGTATACAGATGCTGCCAGGTTGGCATTATCTAAAAATGAAACAGAAGCGGCTGGAGAAAACCTTCAAGAATTACGAAATATGGCGCGTGAAGCAATGCTGGATATGCGGCTGTTGATTTTTGAACTTCATCCCCCAATACTTGAAAATGAAGGGTTAGTAATTGCGCTTCGCACCCGCCTGGAGTCTGTCGAAGCAAGGTCAGGCATACATACTGAATTTGATGTTGAAGAAGAGGTACGCCTGCCTATTGAAACTGAAGCCGAACTGTACCGCATTGCCCAGGAAGCACTCAACAATGCCGTTAAACACTCCCAGGCTAAAAATATCAGGGTTCATTTACAGTTCAAAGCATCTAAATTTAGAATGAATATATGGGATAATGGGATCGGGTTTGATCCAAAGATAAAGAAGCAGAGCGGCGGACTGGGATTACGCGGCATGGAAGATAGAGTAAAGCGAATAAACGGGAGACTGACAATTGTGAGCAATCCTGGCAGTGGAACACAGTTAACCGTTGAAGTCGACATCTAATTGTGGAGAACCAGCTTTTGAGTCAGCAGCCGATTCGTGTGCTTGTTGTGGATGACCATGCGATTGTGCGCAAAGGAATAAGCGCCTTGTTTGCACGGGTGGAGGATATTGAAGTTGTTGGAGAGGCCAGCAATGGGCAGCAGGCAGTAGAAAGGTCGGCTGCTTTACAACCGGATGTAGTGATCATGGATTTAGTGATGCCCCAAATGGATGGCATTTCTGCAACTTATCAAATTACTGACCAGCAGCTGGATGTTCGCATCATTGCATTAACCAGTTTTGCCACAGATGATAAGGTGTTTCCGGCTATCAAAGCCGGCGCGTTGGGTTATATACTGAAAGATTCTGACCCTGAAGAGTTAATCAAGGCTGTACGCCAGGTTTATCGCGGCGAACCTGCGCTTCATCCGAGCATAGCGCGTAAAGTACTGCTGGAATTGAACCGACCTGCGCAGGGTCCACCAACCCCAGACCCGTTAACGGAACGCGAGGTGGAGGTGCTGCAGCTGGTTGCGCAGGGTCACAGCAATCAAGCGATCGCTGACCAATTATTTATCGAAGAAGTAACTGTGCGTACCCATGTCAGCCACATTTTGAGCAAGCTGCATCTAGCTAACCGGGTGCAAGCCGCTTTATATGCGCTCCGTGAAGGACTCACAACTTTAGATAACCAACCGCCAGTCCCAGGAGATATTGAAAACTGATTAATTAATCCAAGGCATTTTTACCCCCCGATCTGAAAAATTTCCGTGCATACAACTTTTGTTGTACGCCGTATCAACAAACCTGAAAGCAGACCGTTTATAACGGTCTTTTTTTGTTGAGCTGAGTATCATTATCCATATGATGACAATTTGAGTCTTTCTGTTTATGCTCTTAACAAGCCGACAACCGGTAACGGAATCTTATCCGTGTAAAAAGGAGCAGTTAGCATGCAGATCCGAGATCGAATGTCACACCCAGTGATTACCATTCACCCCGAAGTCCCGATTCAGGAAGCTTTGTTCCGCATGCGCCAGGAGAATGTGCGTCGTTTTCCAGTTGTGGATAAACGCGGACACTTGATTGGCATTGTGTCAGAGAAGGACTTGCTCGACGCTTCCCCTTCCGATGCCACAAGCTTGAGCGTATTTGAATTACATTACTTGTTGAATAAAATTCGCGTAGAAGAAATTATGACCAGGCGTGTAATCACAATCGGTGAAAATACGCCGATTGAAGACGCAGCCCGCATAATGGCAAACAACAAAATCGGAGGCCTGCCGGTAGTGCGTAACAGCGAGGTGGTAGGAATCATCACTGAAACCGACCTGTTCAATGTTTTGCTGGAGTTAATGGGCGCGCATGAACGCGGAATCCGGCTCACCGTAATGGCGCCGAATGTAACCGGTGAACTGGCAAAACTTACCCAATCCATTTATGACATAGGCGGCAATATCGTTTCTTTATGTACTTTTATGGGTGAAAGCCCTGAGAATCGGGAAGTCAGTATGGTGCTGGAAGGTGTAGAAAAGTCAGCCTTACGTGAGGCTGTTGAACCGTTTGTTGAGCAAATCATTGATATAAGGGAGCCGTACCCGGTTAATGATTAATTCCATGGTCTCAAATAATTTTGAAGCTGCCTTACTCACCAGCGCCGCGGCATGCCTGGTTACTATGGCAGGTATTTTCATTATAAGGAAATATGAACATTGGGGTTTATCAAATGTGGCTTATTTTATGAGTTTCGCGGCTGGTGTTTTAATTTCCGTGTCATTCATCCACATTATCCCCAAATCTTTTCAAATGAATAAGGATGCGCCCGCTTACCTGTTGGTCGGTTTTATGGGCTTGTATTTGTTCAACCGCTTTCTAAAAACGTATATTTGTCATGAGCATAGCCGCAGCGCTTATTCTGTCGGGATCATCCCGATGGTGGGCATCGGGTTCCACTCATTGTTAGACGGCGTAATTTATTCCGTGGCGTTCAATGTAAGTATTTTTACCGGTTTTCTGGCAGCCACCGGCATGGTGCTGCACGAGTTTCCTGAAGGGATCGTCACCTTCCTGCTGTTGAAACGGGGCGGTTTCAACAAAGAGCGGTCGACCTGGATTGCGGCTGCGGCTGCGGCTGTATCCACACCATTCGGTACGCTGGTCTCTTATCCATTTATCAGCAAGATCAGTGATTCAACTCTGGGAGCATTGCTGGCAATTTCAGCAGGAGCGTTGGTTTATGTGGGAGCATCCCATCTCATTCCCGCGGTTGAGAAGGAGGAGAAGCGCTATACCCTTGTTTCATTGTTGTCTGGCGTTGTTGTGGCGGTGTTTATTGTTCTTTCGAAGTGAGTTATATAAGCGGAGATGAATAAAATGAAAAAACTCAGGAGTATCCTCGTTTTAGTCCTGGTAGTTCTGATAACCGGTATCAGCGCATGTGAGAAAGATACATCGACAGCATACACCGATTGTTCCCATCACATCGTATCCGCTCGGGGCGTTTATGAATCAACTTGCAGTATGGACGTGAATGAGGGAGCCAGCCAGGTAAAAATTGAGCTCGATTTTAATTTGACGTCCGGAAACATAAACTGGGTGTTGAGAGATCCTTACGGCGTCATAAAATTGGAAGGGCAAGCTGAACCGGGGGAACCGGTGATAGAAGAACACCTGTTAGCTGAGCCGCTTCCCGGATTGTGGTTGTTCGAATTTTACCTTCAAGACGCAGAGGGAGAATACAACTCTTACTGGTTTGTGCAATGAATTGGATGTGAGGGTATACATGTACAAAAAGATATTA
>Ga0180438_10004915_pt1 | contig 18951 bp, 5 predicted proteins | sample SS_ome_12_FD_132455 | JGI IMG/M metagenome (GOLD analysis project Ga0180438, IMG submission 132455) | Hypersaline lake sediment archaeal communities from the Salton Sea, California, USA - SS_3_D_2 metaG | ecosystem: Environmental > Aquatic > Non-marine Saline and Alkaline > Hypersaline >...
AAGTCGTCACTACGAACTATGGGTCTGCGTAAGTGTTGTGAAGGTCACGGATCGTTCTTGCTGGCGACGCCCTCGAGACGAGGGCTGGGAGCTCGGCACAAGAAAGAGAACGACTGAAGTCGTTACTACGAACTATGGGTCTGCGTGAGTGTTGTGAAGGTCACGGATCGTTCTTGCTGGCGACGCCCTCGGGACGAGGGCTGGGAGCTCGGCATAGGAAAGAGAACGACTGAAGTCGTCACTACGAACTATGGGTCTGCGTGAGTGTTGTGAAGGTCACGGATCGTTCTTGCTGGCGACGCCCTCGAGACGAGGGCTGGGAGCTCGGCATAGGAAAGAGAACGACTGAAGTCGTCACTACGAACTATGGGTTTGCGAGTGCTGCACGGGCTTCGTCCATTTCTGAATCGAGTCCCAGTTCCTCGAATATGTGGATCGCTTGCTGCAGGTGCTGGCGTCCCTCCGGTGATCCCATAGCCACGAGGGTGAGCCCCAGCTCGGAGGTGCTGCGCCCGAGCTCCAGGCGGTTGCCCGTCGGCGTGAGGGTCTCGACGCTCTCCCGCAGGTGCTGCTCGGCCTCGGCGGGCCTGCCAGCCAGGCGGTGGATATGGCCCAGCACCCGGTAAGCGATGCCCTCGTACTCCCGGTTGCCGATTTCGCGGGCGGTGCGGAGCGAGCACTGGCAATACTCCTCAGCCTGTGACACGTCCTGCATCTCGAGCGCTACCTCGGCGAGGAGCTTGTAGGTGTCGGTCAAGCCGGTCTTGTCGCCGATGTCGATGCTTATGGCGACGGCTTCTTCCAGATAGTGCAGGGCCTGTTGGCAGTTACCCAGGCTGTGATGTACCTCCCCGAGGTTGTTGTACACGTCGGCGACGCCCTTGACGTCCCCGATCTCCCGCCTGATCTCCAGGCTTTGCTCGTAGCTATCGATGGCCCGCCGGCAGTCCCCCAGTGTGTAGGCGATCACTCCCAGGTTATTATAACACATCGCCGTCCCATAGGTATTGCCGATGCGCCGATGGATCTCGAGACTCTTGCGGATGTAGTCGGCGGCCGAGTTGTAGTCGCCCTGGCTCCAATAGACTGCTGCCAAGTTGTTGTAGGAGCCGCTCAGGCGATGGAGGGCGCGGGCGCTTTCCTGTACCTGGATGCAGGCTTGAAAATGGGCAATCGCCTGGGGATAGTCGTTCTTGCGCCAGTAGATGGAGCCCAGGGTGTGCTGCAATCGGGCTGTGACGCGGTGACAGCGGTCGTCCTGGGGGAGGCGGCCTGCCACGTCCAGCCCCGCGGTCACTGCCTGCAGCGCCCCGGCGTAGTCCCCGCGCCGCATGGCAACCCACCCCGTGTCACTGTATATGCGGGCCAACTCCGGCGTCGGTGGCCTGTCGCCCAACGCTTCCCGGGCCACGTCTAGGTGACGCGCGGCCTCGTCGTAGCATCCCTGAAGCTCCAGGGTCTTGGCGATCTTGCGCCATACTTCGGCCGCCTGGGCGGTTGAGGGTGGTTGGCGCTCAAGCGCGCTGCGGTAGCTGTGCAACGCCTTGTCGTATTGTCCGACGAGCCGGCAGACGTCGCCCAGCGACTCACAAGTTTGGGCGGTGTCCTCGGTGGCCTCGCCGGATCCTTTTTGAGACAGGGCCTGATCGTAGTAGGCGATGGCCGCCAGGTTGGCGTATCGGGCTTTGGCCTTATCCCCCGCCTGGATCAAGTAGCCCCAGCTCTTCTCCCGGTCACCGCTGAGGTAGAAATGGTGCGCCAGGAGTTCGATCACCTCCTGCAGCCCACCGGCGTGCACTTGCTCCAGGTACTCGCCCACGCGATGGTGCAACTCCCGCCGGTGGGCGTACAGGAGGTTCTCGTAGGCTACCTCTTGGGTGGTGACGTGTTTGAAGATGTACGACCACTCGGGGGCGGGGCGGTCCAACGGGGTCAGGTCCAGCCTGCTCAGCCGCTCCAGGTTGCGCCGCAGCCTCTCGGGTGTGATCTCCACCGGGTAGATTCCGAGGAGTGTGCGGTACTGGAAGGTCCTGCCGATGACCGAGGCGACCTTGATCGTCAGCCGGGCGCTCTCGTCCAGCCGGTCGATGCGGCTCATCACGAGGGCCTGCACGCTGTCGGGGATCTCGACTTCCGATAGATCCCCTCTCAGATTGTAGCCCGTGCCATCAGAATGGCCCTTTAGAGAGGATGGCGTGCCATCAGAATGGCCCTTTAGAGAGGATGGCGTGCCATCAGAATGGCCCTCTAGAGAGGATGGCGTGCCATCAGAATGGCCCTCTAGAGAGGGTGGTGTGCCATCGGAATGGCCCTCTAGAGAGAATGGGTCCCCATCGTGTTTCGGCACCAGGTACCCGCGGTCAATCAGTGAGGCGAGCACTTCCTCAGTGAAGAAGGGGTTGACCCGTTGCTCGCCGCGCAGCACACACTCCCGGAGGGGCGCCGGCACCTGCGCCATGCCCAATCTGCACCGGATCAACTTGAGCGCATCCTCTGCAGGCAAGTCGACGAGCTCGATCCGGTTGTAGTGATCTTGGCGGGCCCACTCGGGCAGTTGGATGGTGGGGCGGTGGAGGGCCACGAGCAGGATGCGGTGGCCGGCCAGGTTGCGGGCGATGTAGTTCAGCAGCTCCAGTGAGATGGCGTCGATCCAGTGAACGTCCTCGAACACGATCAGGAGGAGGGGCACCTGTTGGGCCTGGTGTCGCAGCAGGGCCAGGGCGATGTCGAACGTGCGCTGCTTGCGCAATTGGGCGTCCAGGGAGGCGGTCAGCTCGTTGTCGGGCAGCGGCAGCCCCATCATCTGGGCCATCAGCGGCGCCCAGTCCCCAAGCGCCGGGTCTGCCTCTATCATACGCTGCCCTATGCGGTCCAGACGCTGGGCGGTGCGGTCATGCAGGTCGGCCTGCCCGCCCTCTCCCTCGGCGTTCAATTCGAAGAAAGCGGTGAAAACATCTATCCAGGGCAGATAGGGGGACTGGGAGCCATAGGCGAGGCAATCGCCTCCCAAGCCGGCCATGCCTGGGCTCTTCTCGTAGGCCAGTGCGATCAATTCTTCAAGCAGGCGGCTCTTGCCCGTCCCGGCCTCTCCGGAGATGACCAATAGTTGGCCGTGCCCCTGCGTGACGTGATCGATGACTTCCTCAATCTGGGCCAGCTCCCGCTCTCGCCCGACGATGGGTGGGCCACGGCGGACGGGCCTGCTCTGGGTGCTGGTCCATACCTTGGTCTCTGCGCGCACGCCGACCAGCCGGCAGACAGGGATTGGTTGCTGCTTGCCTTTGACGCGGACCGGAGGCAGTTCGTCGCAGACGAACGCGTTGTGGGCGGTGTGCCGATCGAGGAGGATCTCTCCGCTGCCGGCGAGCTGCATCAGCCGCGCCGAGAGGTTGACCACGTCACCCATGACGGTGTATTCCCTGCGGCGCTGCGATCCGACGGCGCCGGCGAAGACGTAGCCGGAGGCGATACCGATGCGCTGGTCGGTGATGAACGGCAGGGTTTCTGAGCTCAAGGCGCAATGTTGTAGCTCCAGCGCGCAGCCGAGCGCTCGCTTCTCGTCGTCCTCGTGCGCCACGGGCGCGCCGAAGATGAGGTGGAGGAGGCTGCCCTTGTCGCCAGTGATCACGCGGTTGAGCCTACCGCCGTAGCGGTGGATGATCTCCTGCATCGCGGTGAAGTAGCGCTGCAGCTTCCACCCGGCCTTGAGGTCGCCGTCATAGTCCAGCCCAAGGAAGTTGACGAACAAGCTGACCACGCGGCGGTGCTCCCCCATGAACTGGAGCTGTCCTTCCACGATCTGCTCGTAAACCGTAGGCGGCAAGTAGGGGGCCAGCCGCGAGATCGCCCGCTCGGCGGCGGTATCGTCGAGCGTTTCTCTGATGGACGCTTCTAAGCTGGGCGCTTCTGAGCGCACGTTATCCACCACTGCCTGTTCAACCGGCTGTGCCAGTCCCATCAACGGGAGGAATCCCTCCCTCTGCTGGCCGACGACGATGCCCAGCTTCTCCCAACTCCCGCCAGGGCCGGCCAGGCAGGCTCTATCTACGAGCACTTCTCCGGCAGCGGCGTGGTGCTCGGCCAAGGCCATCCGGTCGAGGGTACGTCCAGCCAGGACGTATTCGAGCCCCTCCCGCGGCTCGCCCACGGTCACGGACAAGACCGAACCAGCGCTGATACCGATCTTCATCCGCAGTTCGAAGGGCTGATCCATCGTCTGCACTGCCTGAAACGCCGCTATCCCGCTATGAAGGGAAGCGAAGCGACTCATCCGCTCCTGCATCGCCAAGGCGCAGGCACAGGCCCGCAGGACTTCGGCCTGCAGATCGTAGACTTGCAGACTTGGTGCAGTCTTCGGTTGCCATTTGCCGACTCGTGGATTCGCAAACGCGCAGGTCAGGGCGTCACCGCCGAACTTGATGACCTGTCCGCCGTAGCTGTGCACCAGGTCGATCATGGCGGTGAAATAGGCGTTGAGGATGCGGGTCAGCTCCTCGGCCCCTTGCTTGCCCAGCCGGGCCAGGCGTTCGGACATCGCGGTGAAGCCCGAGACGTCGGCGAAGAGGAGGGCAGCCGTCAGCCACTCCTCCTGCCAGGCGGTGGAGGCGCGGGGGGCGGCTATGGCCCGGCGGGCGACGAGGGCGGGGACGTACGCACTGATGGCGTGCAGAAGCGCCTGTTTTTCCTGTCCCATATACATCTCAAGGATGGTATACCATCCCTTTCACAAAGGGCCATTCTGATGGCCCCCATCCCCTACAAAGGGCCATTCTGATGGCCCCCATCCGGCCATTCTGATGGCCCACTATACCCCACTTCTGGATAAAGATCAAAGCGCTGTTATCTAGCATAATGAGGATTGGGGGTGGTGAGGGTTTCACTTGCGTTACAGGAGTGTTGCGCCATCTCCTTCAAAGGGCCATTTCCATATGAAGGAAAGCGAGGCGGCTTACGTCTGATGGCACGCCCGCGGGGACGGGGGTGGGGAATGGGGTGGCGGGGCGTGGTCTGTGGCCTGACGAACTTGGGGCTGGCTCCGAAGAACCAGCCCCTGTTCGCTCAATGACGGCTACAGAATAGAAACCAGGTCTTGTGCGGCTTCCAGGCGCGTTCTTGATGCCGGGAAAACCGGGTTGCTCTATCCTCCGAATTCCCTGAGGATCAGCGGCAGGTAGACGGCCTGGGCGCCCGTGCCGGTGCTCATAATGCCGAAGCGGGAGAAGTGGTCCAACTGGAGCGTGATCTCGTTGTGGACCGTGTCGACCACGTAGCTATCGGCCAGGATCCAGTGCCCGACCAGCGTCGAGTAGTAGACCGGGATCAGCATGTGCTCCGAGATGCCATGCATGGCCAACACTGTGTCGTCCGGATAGGAGAAGGTCATCACCAACTTCTTCTTGAAGTGGGTGATCTCCTTTCCATTCTGGTCGATGGCCCAGATCTCGTACCCGGGGCCGATGATCTCCCGGCCGGGCTGCGGCCGCATCTCTTGGGTGGGGAAGATGAAGAGCGTGACCGTGCCTTCGGCCAGCGCGCTGGGCGGGATGACGAGTTCCACCCCATCGGGCATGACGATGGTCTGCATCTGCGTGCCGTCGAAGCTGACGATGAACGGCTGGGGCAACGCCCACGGGCCGCCCAGCTCCAGGTCCTGGGTTGCCTGGCCGCCGGGAGGTAGGACCGGCACAGTCTCTTCGGTGCTCTCGTAATACAGGCCATTTTCCCGGTCCTCATAGATCGCCCCCACGTGCCACACCGTGTCGGAGACGACCCGCAGCGTATAGGTGAAGATGTTCACGCCTGAAGTTATGGCCTCGGTCTCGGCCCACTCGCCGGTGTCGGCCCAGCCCCAGACGTAGGCTGGATGGGTGGCTGTAGTGACGAGGCCAGGGGCGAAGGTGATCGTGCCGTGGATCTCGCCGTCCAACTCGCGGAAGTGCAGGTCCACGCCCGTCGCCGGGCCAGCGGTCGAGACATACGGGACATCGACAGGTCGGGGGTTCAGCCAGCCCAACTTCTTCAACTCATCGCCGGGCAGCGCTGCGCCCACGACGTAGCCTCCCTCGGGCACCTGGAGCTCATAGAAGCCATCTGGGTCGCTCTCGGCGTACGCCTCGAAGTGACCGACGAAGGGGGACTCGCCCTCGGCGAAGACAAAGGCGCCCTCCAGCGGCGTGCCATACGCGTCGAACACGTGACCGCTGATGGAGGCGTCGATCGGCCACACCGGCAGGTCCACCGGTGGAGACGTCACGTCGCCTGCGTGGACAGTCACCAGGGTCGTGGTCGGCACTGCCACGTAGCCGCTGGCCGGATCCACCCAGGCGCGCACGTTCCAGGTACCGGATATGGCGCCCATATGGTACCAGGCGCTGGCCTGGTCAACGCCAGCGACGACCCAGTGGCCGTGCTCGTCCTCACCGAAGACCTCGGCCCAGACGCCGTGTGCAGGCATCGTCGTCTCCGCGACGATCAGCCGTCCTTCGATGACGGCGTTCTTGTGCGGCAGGGACACGGTGGCGGTCACGTGTCCACCGGGGGGGACCGGCACGGGATCGGCGGTGCTGCCCGAGACGAATTCCGCGTGGGGCGGCACTTCCACGCCGACCCAGTATGCCTGGTCGCCCCGGACCTTGAGCTCGAAGCCGGCGTCCCACATGGGCGCGTCGGAGTAGAAGACGGGGTCGTTCGGTGGCGGGACGATCAGCTCGGCCCACGCCCAGCCGTCGAGCCCCCAGATGGGCTCGTCGTTTTGGTCCACGGCCACCCCTTCGACGCGGGAACTGCCGTCGGCCAGCTCAAAGTCGACGTGGGCCATCGTGCCGCCTGGCGCCACGCGCGCCAAGCGCGGGTGGTGATTGAAGACGTAGGGCTGTTCGGGGCGCGGTTGCGGCTCGACGAACCACTCGCCACCGACGACGGGCATGGTGTAGAACCCACTGGCGTCAGTCTCGGCCCAGCCCCAGCCAGACCCCTCCGGCCGCCAGCCGACGACGGACACACCCTCCACACCCGCGCCCGCCTCGTTGTGCACCTGGCCTATGATGCGGGCGTCTTTTGGCAAGAGTACGATGGGCTCCGCCAGAATCAGGCGCTGGTTCGGCCCGACAAGGACGGGGATTGGCCCTGGCCCTTGCAGTGTTTCGTGGTCTAGGTGGATCACCAGTTCGTACCGGCCGTCCGGAATGGGAATCTCGAAGTTGTAACTGGGCATCAGCCCGGCGCCGTTGTGGATGGTTTCGTTGCGTAGTTCGACCCAGATGTCCTCGTGAGGTGGGTCACCTGGGCATGGCACGGGGTCGGGGTCGCCGGGACAGAGTATCTGACCTTCCACCCACGCGTTGGTGGGGATGACCTCCAGGGTCGCCGTTTGGGTCTCGGTCGCAGTGATCGGCGACGCAAAGACGACCCAGGCGGGTGGACCGGGGAAGACCCACTCAGCCGGTGGAGCAGGCGGCGGAAGTGGCTCCGCGCCCAGGTGCCACTCACCGCTGGCCAGGCTCAGCGTGAACGCACCGGTCGGGTCTGTCGGCGTGTCGGCGTACCCCGCCTCGTCGAGGCGGTGCGCCGTCACCATCGCATCGGGCACGCCGGCGCCCGTCGTTGCGTCAATAACATGGCCGTTCACCGTTTTGAACGATCGGGGCAAGGTGAGCACGACGGTCACCGACATAGGAGGCGTGGGAACAGCGATGGTGAACCGTTCGCTGGGGAGCAGCCCCTGTATGCCCCAGGGCGGACCGGCCTGGATCCAGAACTCACCGGGAGCAGGCAGGCCGCGGAAGAGAAAGCTGCCGAACTCGTCGGCGCCGGTCTCTTGCCAGAAGTTGTCGTGGTAGACGACCACCCCTGCGCCGGGCACCGGTGCACCGGTGTAGTCGTGGACGGAGCCGACCACGTTGATCGGCGGGATGCACATCTCGAGGACCACGTTGTTTGAGATGGGCACGACCGTGATCGGAGCGAGCGGGACGTATTCACTTTCGGGGGGCGGGAAGGCCTCCAGCGTATAGGGCACTCCGATCTCGACGCCACCGAGCTTGAATGCTCCGTTGACGTCGGTGGAGTCCCATACCCAGTCGTCGTCGTGGTGGGCGGCGACTGTCGCCCCCGGGATCCGCATTTCGGGGATCGCGTCGCAATCACGCACGTAACCGCGGATCCGCGGTTCTGTCAGCCGGAGCGTGACGCTGGTCCACTCCCCGCTGAGGACGAGCGTCTCCGTCGGGCGGGAGGCTGCGTGTGGGGAGCCCTCGGGCGGGTAGGCGCGGAGGTGATACGGGCCAGGGGGCAAGTTGAGGATCTGGAACTCGCCGTTGGGATCGGTGTCCGCGCCCATCCACGGCCGCCAGGTTGCGTCGTGGACGTCGATCCAGGCCCCCTCCACCAACGTCGTGCCAGAGGGATCGTAGAGCGTGCCCTGGATGGCACCGGGGATATCCTCGGGGTTGTCCGGGCTGGCCGAGAGCGTTACAGACGACATCACCGTCAGCGTAATGGCCAGGCCGGCCAAGATAGCGACGCCCAGCCACATCAGGGTAAATCGGGGAACTCGGATTCGCCTTTCCATTTTCTATTTCTCCTTACTGAGATAGAGGGAAGCCCGACCGTCTGCGGTCGGCAGCGACTCCTTGTTGTTGATCTTGGCGTAGGTACGATGACAAATCGGACGAACATGGTGTAGTGTGTGTGGTGTTCGATCATTTCATCCGACCACCCCCTTTGCCGGTTGCTGTCCCTGCCCTATTTAAGGTCCCAGAGTTGTACAGAGACTCACTCGCCATCGCGTACGGGATCGGATAACCCGGAGGAGGCGTCGTCGTCAACTGCGAGAGGGAACGCCGGGTGACGTAGGGCACGTATCCCTCGGCGTAGGCGTTGGCGTAGGCGGTGGCTGCGTGTTCCAGCGCGTACTCGCAGTTGAAGACGGGAACATCCGCGTCCAGGTATCGATCGAGATAGCCGACGTAGTAGTCGGTCAGGTCGGCGTCGTTGATCCAATCGTAGCCATCGGGGTCGTGCCAGTCGTCGGTGGCGTCGCCGTCGTACCAGATGGCCTCTTGAGCAATGGCGTCGATGACGGTAAGTAGTTCGGGGTGGCCGTCGATCAGGGCTGCGGCGTTCTGCTGGACGATGAGGAAATCGGGATCTCGGGCGGTGGCGTAGGCCCGCATCTCCTGGATGAAGGCGATCATCTCGACGGCCGGGTCCAGGCCCTCGGCCTGCGCCGCCGCGATGACGTCGGTGTTCTCGTAGCCCTCCACCCAGTCGAGGTAGATGCCATCGAAGCCGTCCAAGATCGCCTCGTCGATGGCGCTGGTGTAATCCCGATCGGGATGGTTCCCCTGGTTTTCGCCGTATATGACGATGTCCTTCCAATCCTCGTCCCAATAGGCGACGGGGTAGTTGCCCGACCAGCCGTCGGGATCGCAGGCCAGGATGTAGTCCGGCCAATCGGTCGGGGGAGCGCCCACGCAGTCCCAATCCTTTGACCAGTCCCAGTACCAGCGCCAATCCTCGGCCTCGCCGATGTCCACGTAGGCCAGTATGACCTTGCGGTGTACCCCGTCGGATCTAAAGGGCCATTTCGATATGAAGGGAAGCGAAGCGACCCATTCTGATGGCGCGCCGTCGCCGGCCGGGCTGCCTTTCAGCCGGGCCACCATCCCTCGCGTATCGAAGTACCTGTCGTCCGACGACCAATCGGTGCGGGTCGGCTCCAGCACGAGCATGTCATACCGGGAGGCGACCAGCGCATCCACCGCGCCCGGTTCGCTGATGCCTTGAAGCTGGTAGGCCCAATAGGCGACCTCTGCCAGCGACATCGGGTTGGATCCAGGGGGGCTGTCGCTCAGCACGATCGGCAGGTGGGTCGTCGCCACGGCGGTAAACGTCAGGACTCCGGTGGGCTGGAGGTCGCTGGAGAAAACGGGGTATGGAGCTCCACCCACCTGGCCCGAGTCGGGGTCCACCATCAGAGACGACACGTCCACGGCCTCGAAATCGGAGCCCTTCACCTGGTGCAGTTCATGGAGGGCGTCGTTGTCCCAGCGCGGGTCGGGCGCGCCGGAGATGTACCAGGACGAGCCGTTGTCGGCCAGGATCATGCCATACGTCTTGAGAGCCTGGAGGATGACCTGCACCTCAGGCGAGAAGCCAGAGATGTCAAAGCCGGCCCGCAGGCGGAAGCGCTGGCCCATAGGCGGGGAATTCGGTTCTTCGTGATATGGCGCGAAATGACGTGCTGGCCAGACGTACGCTCTGCGGGTCGAGTTTGAGGTGAAACGAAGCGCGTGCCGGATCTCGCCCGCTGCTACTTCGTCGTAGCGTGCCAGTCCCGGCAGAATCGGCAGGCCGGCCGCGTCGGCCGAGGTCCAGCCGGCCGGGCGGAGTGCATGGCTGCTCAGATCGAAGACCGCACCGGAGCCTGCATGCCAGGTTCCATCGGGCTGTGGAAAGGCGTCGTACAGCTCGTACAGCGTGCAAGTATCGCGGTCGACCACCAGGACGTGCCGGTCGCCGGTGCTCTCTGGGCCACCCTCGACCGGCGCATCCGGGGGGATTGGGTAGGGGCCGGGGTCGCTTTCGTCGGCATAGTCGAAGGTGACGTCCACGAAGGGCTGAGCGCCCGGCACATCCACGTAGGGGATGCCAATGGGGCCGCCCTCCCAGGTGCCGGAACCGAAGTCGGCGTGAACGTGTGCGCCGGCGCCGATGACTGCGACGTAGGCGTCCGAGTTGGCGTCTACGGGGAGCGTATCCACGGGGATGTTCCACACGTTGTCGGGCGGAAAGACGGCGCACCCGGCCACGTGGGGGGACGCCTGCGATCTGTGGATCAGCGGCAGATACGTGAACCAGTCGTAGTCGTCACCCACCTGGCGCGGCACCTGAGCAAGGGAGGCGCCGGTCAGCGCCAGCAGCAATCCAACTGTAGCGACTGGACCGAGCCTGCGTGTGAATTTCATCTGAAGCTCTCCTGATTCCTTGGATTGCTGCCTGGTCCTGTGTACAGCCGGGCGATCAGCAGTTATCTATTCCGAAGTACGACCGGCAGGTAGATTTCATTGTCCAGGACGACGTTGCCCCACAGTTCGACGCCGGTTGCTCCCTCGATCTCCAGCGCGCGCAGCCGGAACCCGGACACGCGGGCGCTGTCAGCGGTGACGGTGGCGCTGCGCAGGTAGGTGCGCGATGGGCCGGCGAACGCGTCCAGGCGCACGGCCTGGTCCACGGTGGCGTCCTCTATGTAGCTGCCGGGGCAGACGATCAGCCGGTCGCCAGGGTTGGCCGCCGCGAGCGCGGCGGCGACCGTGCCGTAGACGTGGCTGCCGCCGGCGCACGGCGTGGAGCCGGTCGAGACGACGCGGGTCTGGGCGGCGGCGGGGTCCAGCGCGCGGCGGGAAACGCCGCCCGCCTTCTGCGAGACGTAGAGGCGCGATCCGTCGGAGGCGACCTCGAAGTCGTAGATGGATCCCTCGCGCATCAGCCCCTCATCGAACGAGTTCCAGCTCTGGCCGCCGTCGCGGGTCTCATACACCTCGGCGGTGTAGGTGCCATAGAAGAGATGGCGCGGGTTCAGCGGATCGAGCGCGAGCTGGTAGTAGCCGTCCTCGAAGCCGACGCCATGGGTGCGCCTCTTGCCGACGTGGAGGTTGTTGCTGCGCTCGTACCAGTGGGCGCCGCCGTCGGGCGTGGCGAAGACGCCCGCCGGAAAGGCGGCGATCGTCATCTCGTCGGGGTTCTCGGGATTGATGGCGATAGAGGTGACGGCCTGCCCGCTTGCAGGCTCGTCGGGCGGGGGCGCCCAATTCAGGCGGCCGGGGGTATCGGTGGGCGAGCGCCACAGGCTCTGCATCCCGTCGTTGGTGCCGGCCCAGACGTGGGAGCCGTCCTGCTCGACCATCAGGGTGTAGACGTAGCGGTTGCCCAGCCCGGTGTTGGCCGGCAGCCAGGTGGCGGCGCCGTCGTCGGAGCGATAGACGCCGTAGCCGTAGATCCCAAGATAGAGCTGATCTGGGTTGGCGGGGTTATCGGTCAAGGCGTAGTAGCCGTTGCGCTTGGGGTCGGGGAGGGTGAAGCCGGGCAAGCCGAAGTTGGCCTCGTGCCAGCTCGCGCCGCCGTCGGTCGACTTGAAGACGCCGCCGGGGAAAGCGGTGGCGAACAGGGTGCCCGGCCGGCCGGGGATGCTGAGAAGCTGGATGGCGTGGATGTGGGCCGTGGGGCCGTGGGAGCCCTGCCAGGTCAGGCTGTGATCGGGGTTGATCGTGGCGGTGTGCACGCCGCCGCCCAGCGTGCCGACGTAGATCTGTCCAAGTCCGACGCCCACCGCCGAGTAGGCCAGCGCCGGGCCGCCGGGCTGGGGCGTCCAGGTGTCGCCGCCGTCGGCGCTGAGGTAGAGGCCGCTCTCGGTGGCGGCGTAGACCGCGCCGGCGGCGAAGTCGAAGCCCTTGCCGACGACGCCGGCCAGGACCTTCTGCCAGGTGACGCCACCGTCGGACGAGCGGTAGAGGCCGGGCTCGTCGTCGCCATCGGGCAGGCCTGGCGGGCGCATATAGGCGGGGAAGCTGCCCGAGCACGCGCCGCCGTAGAGGGCGCCGCCGGCGGGGTCCCAGGCCATGGCGTTGAAGCCGACGTCAGGCAGCCCAGCGGTGACCCGTTGCCAACTTTGGCCATCATCCTCCGAACGGTAGAGGCCGTAGACGTGGGTGGAGGCCAGGAGGAGGCCGGGCTGGCCGGGCGACGTGGCCAGGCTGATGACGACGCGGGGCAGGGTCCCGGTCACGTCCTGGTATCCGGCGCGGGTGACGCGGAAGAGGGAGCCGTCGATGCCGTAGCCGCCGCGCTTGAAGGCCGAGACGTAGACGGTGTCGGCCTGGTGCGGATCGACGACCAGCGCCTGGAGGCGGCTGTACTCGGGGCCGGCGTCGAAGCGGCGCCACCAGTGCAAGCCGCCATCGGTTGACTGCCACAGCGTGGGCTGGATGCGGTCGGCGGCGTAGATGACCTGGGGGTCGTACGGATCGACGGCCAGCCAGGCGGCTGAGGCGGGCGCCTGGGGCAGGATCGTCCAGTGCAGGCCGCCGTCCTCAGTCTTCCAGGTGCCCCCGCCCCAGACGCCGGCGTAGGCCACCTCGGGGTCGCTCGGGTCGCGGGCGAAGGCGTGGATGGTGCTGAAGGTGAGCTGGTCGTTGAGGGGCGACCAGGCATCACCGGCGCCGGTGGTGCGATAGATCCGCCCGGGTGCGCCGGTCTGTCCGACGTAGAGCGTGCCGGAGATGGCTTCGTCGGCCGCCAGCCCGCGCCGGGTGGCGCTGACGGGCAGGCTGGCGTTGGCCTGGGCCCAGGTCGCCCCGGCGTCGACGCTGCGCCAGAAGCCGCCCAAGCGGGTCGTGGCGAAGGCCCGGCCGGGGACGTGGGGGTCGAAAGACAGGTCGAACAGGTCGTCGTCGGGGTCGGACAGTCGCAAGGCGGGGCGCCAGGGGTACGCATCTCCCAGCGGGGCGACGTCGTGGTAAAGCGTGCGGTCGCTCTTGTCGAAGGCCAACAGGTTCTCCGGCTCACGGCCGTCGGTGGCCAGGCGCGTGACGTAGGCCAGGTTGTTGCCGGGGCTGACGGAGCTGGTGCTCTCCCAGACGGGTGGATTGCCGGGCCAACGGGTGTGGAGGCCGGCGCCGTTGGTGGCCGCGTATAGCCGCCCGTGCGACTCGGCCAGACCGTAGACGGTGAGCAGGTTCAGGCCCGGGGCGTGGTCCTGCCAGGTTCGACCCCCGTCCTCGGAACGGATCATATGAGGGTTGTCTGGCGACCATCCGACGCCAGCGTAGACCGTGCCGGAGATGGAGGGGTGGAAGGCCAGGGCGTGGGTCTCAGCCTGGAAGCCGAGCGACGGGGCCTCCCACGTCTGGCCGAAATCGGTCGAGCGCAAGAGGGGGGTATCGTGTGAGCCGTCCAGCCCGGCGAAGACGCGGTTGGGGCTGTGGGGGTCGACGGCGATGGCGGGGAACTGGATATCGCCGCCCATCTGCTGCGGTTGAAGTACCGAGGTGGTACTCGATCCGATCGGGGTAAGCGTAACGGCATTCCACGTGTCACCGCCGTCGTCGCTGGTGTAGAAGAACTCGCTGTCACCGCCCAGGTAGAGCCGGTCGGGGTCGGTCGGGTCGATCCCGATCTGGCGCAGGTGCTGGAAGACCCCTTGCCCGACGAACTTCCACGTCTCGCCGCCGTCCGTCGTCCTGAATACCCCGCCGATGGTCGTGGCGACCATCGTGTCGGGATCGGTCGGGTCGAGGGCGGTGCCGTAGCTGTTGGCAAGCACGTCGCCGTCGTGGCGGAGGCCGTTGATCTCGAACCAGTTCCGGCCGCCGTCGATCGACTTGATGATGCCGCCGGCGTAGGTGCCAACAACCATCGTGTCGGGGTCGTCCGGTGCAAAGGCGTGCTCGTAGAAGAAGGTATAGACGGCGGATTTGAAGTTCTCGTCGAGCTTCGTCCAGTGGGCGCCGCCATCCTCGGAGTAGAAGACGCCGCCGTATCCCATGGCGTAGACCTTCTGCGGGTCCTCGGGATGGAGCGCGAGGCGGGTGATGGGGTCTACCGGCGACACGTCGAGCCGCTGCCAGCGAGCGCCGCCGTCGACCGACTTGAAGACATTGCCCGGCAGGTAGACGTCGTCGTCCACGCACCCCACGCCGGCGTAGAGGGTCTGGGGATCGGTGGGGTCGATCATCAGGTGGCTGACGGTCATATCCTCCAGGCCGTTGGTGATCGTGAACCAGGTGGTGCCGCCGTCGATCGACTTCCAGATGCCGTAGCTGACGGCGTCCGGATCTCCGGGGTCACCGCCGCCGCAATAGTCGCCGATGCCGGTGGTGGCGTACATAACGTCGGAGTCCGTGGGGTTGAAGGCGATGTGGCTGATGAACCCGGCGTCCAGGTTGTTGGACGGGTCCAGGTCGAGCACCTTCTGCCAGGTCTCGCCCCGGTCCTCGGAGCGATAGATGCGGCCCTCGGTGCTGGTGTAGTCACCCATCCCGACGAAGAGTCGCTCGCTGTCGGCGGGGTCGACCTCGACGGTCCATAGGGCGTCGTCCACCTCGGTGTACTGCCACAGCAGTTCCCACGACTGTCCGCCGTCGGCGGTGGTGAAAAGCCGCCCGTTGGCGGTGCCGGCGTACATCACGTCCTTGTCATCGGGGTCCATCGCCAGGCCGAAGACGTTCATCGGGCTGATGGCATGCTGCCCACTCCCACTGATCTCGTGCCAGGTCTGGCCGCGGTCGGTGGACTTGACGACGCCGCTGCCGGTGTTGGAGCTGACGATGAGCGTGTCCGGGTCGTCGGGGTCGAAGCGGATGCGGCGGATGTACTCCAGCCACGGGCCGTTGGTCTGCGTCCAGCGGTCGAGCCGGCCGGCAGGCTGGCAGGATAGGGCGCAGGGGCCGCCGCAGTCGACGCCGCCCTCGCCGAGACCGGCATCCCAGGCGCGGTTGGCACAGCAGTCCTGGAGGGCGCAGGAGCCGCCGCAGTCCACGCCGGTCTCGTCGCCGTTCTGGACGCCGTCGTAGCACTGGGGGACGAGGCTGTAGAGTCGGACGTCGTCGAAGTGGGCGCCATCGACCCCGAAGGTCTCCAGGCCAATGCCACCGCGCAGGGAGGCTGAGACGGTGTCGGTGTGGGTGAGGACGACGGCGCTGTCGACGGTGACGGTGATCCGGCGGCCGACGGCGTCGATGCGGTAGTCGTGCCAGGTCGTGCTCAGGGCGATGTCGGCAGTGTCCAGGTCCTGGGGGGAGCCGGTGCGCTCAGTCCAGAGGATCAGCCGATCACTTGCCAATTGGAGGCCGTACCCATTGGGACCATTGCTACGGAAGTAGAGGTTGACGTCACTGTTGACGCGGCGGGCACGCAGGAACCAGGCGCAGTCGCTCCAGGCGATCGAGCCGGTCGCGGCGTAGGATGTGCCGACCGCGGACGTGGTCCAGACGAGCGATCCGCCGTCATCGACGATGGTCCAGCGGCCGGGGTCGTAGTTCCAGCCCTGGGCCTGGCCGTCCTCGAAGTCCTCATCCAGGAGGAGGATGCCGCAGTCCTGGGGGCAGGTCGGGGCGGTCTCGCCCGGGTCGCAGACGCCGTCGCCGCAGGTGTTCTGGGCTCCTGCAGGTTGTGAAAACGCTGCCACGACGGCTAAGAGCAGCAATGATGCCAGGACAGAGAGAAGGTGTTTCAGTTCTGTCGAGGGGCTGGCTGCGGCATTGACTGGAGCCATGAGTTATTCCTCCTTACCGATGCAAGAGAGAGGCGGGGAACCTCCCTCATCCGAGAGAATATCTGGGGACTCCTATGACTTGAGTATTATACATCATTTGAGACAAGCTTTGGAGTCCACTTCATCGCCTGCTCTCCGGGGATGGACCGCGGGCATCCTGCCCGCCTCGTTCAGGGGAGTCGCTCCGGCCAATCCGGCGGCAGTGCAATCATAAACAGCTCAACCTCGCCCGTGTCGAAGCGCCCCCAGTTGGTTGTGAAGACGACGCGCGTGAAATCCGGGTTCACGCTGGCGTGCGGTTCGGCCCAGTAGTAGTAGTCCGACGGCTGGCTTTCGTCCACCAGCGAGTGGGTATGGGCCAGCCGCACCACCCGTCCACCCGCCTTGAGCTCGACGGCAAACACCTGGTCGTCCATCCAGGTGTACGTGGTCACCTGGTCGTCGTGGGTGGAGACCAGCACCCAGCCGGGCCGATCGTAGGCCAGCCCCGAAAAGTGCAGGCCAATCGCAGTATGACTGAAGTCGATCTCCCACAGCGGGGTCACGGCGCCCGTCTCTAGATCGAGCATGGAGATGTGGTCGGTGTCGATGTCCTGGTACACGATCACCTCGCGGCCCTGGGCGTCGAGAGCCGGGTCGTAGTGGCCGATGATGCGCAGCAGCCCCCGTCCGTTGGTCAGGTCGCGATCGTAGACCATCAAACCGCATGGATGGGCGTCATCGCCCAGGTGACCGTGCTCGCAGTAACGGTCAAAGGAGGCGATGAAGTAGGTCCCGAGGGGGCTCATGGTGACGTGGTCCACGTCCTCGTCTATGCCCGGCACGCCGCGCATGTCGCGGATCGTCACTTGATCGGTCTGCCGGTCGTAGACCAGGAAGGCGACGGGGATCCACTCCTCGTCCTCCGCCATGAGCCCGAAGTAGCGTCGATCGCGCGAGGGGCTGCCCTCGTAGCAGGTCCATGCGGCGACTATGTCCTGGCCGGGGAAGTCGTCGGCGAAGTCGTGGACTTCGTTCTGAGCTTGCGTCTGGACGTCGTAGGACAGCAACCGGGTCTCGTCCGAATAGTAGATGACGTCCGGGTCGACCGCGTCCCAGCGTGGCTCTACCCCAATGGGCAGTTCCCGCAGGGGCAGGAGCGTCTGCGCGTCGTACAGGTACCAGGTGCCGTCGGTGCCGTGCACCATCAACCGGCTGCCATCGGCGTTGAAGGACTGCACGCGCGCGTACTCGTTCGCCAGTCCAGGCGAGGGGTCTCCTGGGGACAGGTCGTGGGCGCGGTCGGTGACGCGTACCATGCAGGTGCCGAAGGTGGGATCGGTGAACCATTGGCGCGGGGCAGGCTCCGGTATGTCGGGCACGGGATAGACCTGCGTGCCGGCAATCAAGCTGAAGTCCGGTGGATAGGCCAGGCAGTCGCCACCGGGGGACGTGGTAGGCGGCGGTGGAGGGGTCCCAGTTGCCAGTTCGCTGATGGTGGGAGACGGAGGCGAGGTCGGTGCTGGACTGGGTGGCATGGATGGCCTGACCCCACACGCTGCGAGCAACCCGGTCAGGGTGATTAGCGTCAAGACATATTTCCGATTCATGTTTCACCTCACTACTTCAAGACTACCGGCACGTAGACCCACGCCTCCGGAACCCAGCGCCCGTATGCACCCCTGTCGTAGCAGTCGGTTGGTTCCTCGCCGGGTAGGTTTCGGCGCCCGTCCCTACGGTGTCCCATCCCAACCGGCCAGACGGGCGGACAACCACCACAACGCCTGCCCCTTGAGTTTGCAGTTGAAGCCGTGGGAGTGTTGACATTCGTCATCGGTTGTGGGAAGATTCTGACAGTCTCCGGGGTGATTGGCACACCAGGTGGTGCACCAGGGACAACTATCGTCTGTGTCTGGATAATGGTTTCCGGCCGGGTCGTAACTTTCGATGTCCGCGAAGTCATATAGAATCTTCCTGTGCTGCTGGACGTACTGCCGCACCTGGTTATTGTTCTGCGCTAGCGCAGCACTACCGCCGTCGGTGTGGCCGGTCATGTAGACAAAGCGCACGTTCGGATACTCGCTTTCCAACTGGGCCATCATATCCAGGTACTGCTGCACCGGGGTCTCCGGCTCTGACATTTCCCCGCACCAGGACCACATAAAGGCGGTGGCCTCCGGGGCGTCGTCGAGGAGGTCACGGGCCATATTGAGAAACTCATCCGGGTCCCACGACCACCCGTCGTCGTAGCCCATGCGCAGGCACGGAGGGGTGCAGGGGGCAGGAGGAGTCCGCCAACCCTGGGCAAAGTTGTAGGTGGGCGGATCTACGTGATCGCTCAGGCATTCGGCCCCGGCCCACAGTTGAGTTCCGTGCGAGGTGGAGCCATAGGCCCAGATGACGGTCTGCTTGGCCTGCTCCAGCCAGGAGGCTGGGATCTGGCTTAGATCGGTCGCGGTATGGTCTATGATGATGGCCTGACTGTTGGGCGTAGGGGAAGAGGTAACGTCTTTCAGGATGAGTGGCAGGTAGATCCACGAGGATGGTTCCCATACCCATCGTTCGTACGCCCCGATATCGGGGGTGGCGTCGCGAGGGTGGCCGTCCACATCTTGGGAGGGTGCGCCATCGGTAGTGCCTGCATCCACGGCGGGACTGCCCTCCTGCAGTTGCAGGTTCACGCTTGACCAGCCGTGGAGAAA
>Ga0180438_10004916_pt1 | contig 18950 bp, 14 predicted proteins | sample SS_ome_12_FD_132455 | JGI IMG/M metagenome (GOLD analysis project Ga0180438, IMG submission 132455) | Hypersaline lake sediment archaeal communities from the Salton Sea, California, USA - SS_3_D_2 metaG | ecosystem: Environmental > Aquatic > Non-marine Saline and Alkaline > Hypersaline >...
TGGGCTTCGCGACTTCTGCCCGTTCTCTGCTATAATTCCGTTGAGGCATTTTGACCGTTCACCTGACAGTTTGCGGTCAATATTGCCTCATATTCACCTAACCACAGAATCCGCTAGAACCAGCAAATTTATTTGAGATTCGTTAGAAAAGCCGGAGAAGGAAGAGTGGTCGTCAGGGTCGTGGCGTGGGAGTTGGCGTACGAGTAGGGACGCGCGTAGGGGTAGGCGTCTGGGGCTGGCCAACTCTTATATCGACTTCGACCGTATTGGGCAATACACTCTCTACCCGCAAACCTTCAGGGACTACCACGGTCAACTCGACCTTGTGAATACCCGGATCCAGGCCAAAGAGATCGGCGATTACTTTCATATCTCGGGTCGTCAATGACTGTAGCCTGGGCAACGGGCCAGAGAGAATCACGTCCACCTGGGATGGGCTGGCCGTGGCCGAGCGTGACTCGTTCAGCCCCTGGAACGTCACGGGCCGCTGTACCGTCTTCCCGCCCTCAATGGCAGATACCTCTACCGACACCAGCACCCCGCCAGCGTTGTCAGTCCCCTGGGTTTCGGGCTGGACCACCGACACACCGGACGGCAAATTCAGAGGAACCCGCTCGACGATGTCGTCCGTCGCGTTGGTCACATCCACTTCAGAGGTTTCGACAAAGCCGGGAAGATCGCTGAGAGTCGCCGGTCCTCCAACCACCGTCATAGTTGAGGGGTCCACGTCAATATTGCTAATCCAATAGCCCGGCGCTACCTCGCCCGCAATCACCACGCTGACGGACACATCTCGATAGCCGAACCTTTGATCAATCGGCACCACGACGTGAGTTTTGGGCGGCGAAATCGTCAGGCCTGTAAGCACATCACCCTCTGCGTCCCGCGCCGCCAGATCAACCGAACGCTCGACCGTCTCCTTGGCTCCGCGCAGATATGCTTCGCCCCACACTTGCGCGACCTGGTTAAGGACCGTCGCCGGGCCGCTAACAGTGGCCGTAATCGGGTCCACGAGCGGCGTACGCGCGATATAACCCAGCGGAGCGGTATCCACAAGCTCAATGTCGATGGCAAACTGGTTCTCAACCAGAGGCTCCAGCCGGACATTGACGCTGCCCGGCCGGGTTTCGAAGATGACGACCGAACGGTCCGAAACATCCACGTTCACCGGTACATCGTGTAGGCCAGACGTCAGGTTCTCCAGGTCAATCCAGGCCCGGAACTTGGCAGGCGATAGCTCTTCCCAGCTTGACTGAGGCGCACGCAGCCTCAGGGTGACCCTATCAGGCACATTGCCAAAAATGACGGTACCCGGTGGGAGATTTTCGACCTCCAGCGGAATCGCCTGCCCATAATCATCCTCGATCGGTGGGTTTTGTTCGCGCACGGCGACGAACCAGACCATGGTGGCCAGGATGACTGAAAGAGCTAGTGTACTTAAGCTTTGCAACAACCTGCGTAACATAACAAAACCTTTAACGGCGCTTGGCTATTTGTCTTAGACGTTGCCACCATCCGGGCAAGGATGATTCGAACTCAGCGCGGTACAAAGCGTTCAGGATTTTGGCCAATCGCTTCTCATCCAGGCGTCGAATGATGCGGCCGTTGTGGGCGATCGAGATGATGCCAGTTTCTTCAGAGACGACAACGGCGATGGCATCACTTGCCTCCGTCACGCCCAAAGCGGCCCGGTGACGAGTGCCTAATTGGCGTTCGCCTCCATCAGCGGTGCTCAGCGGCAGTACACAGCCAGCCGCCACAATACAATCCTGTCGAATGATAACCGCGCCATCGTGAAGAGCTGTGTTTGGGAAAAAGAGAGTCAGCAGCAATTCTTCAGATACCTCGGCCTCGATACGCACGCCGGTTTCGATGATATCCTGCAAACCGGTCTCGCGCTCCAACACAATAAGTGCTCCGTGACGGGCCAGCGCGAGTTGTTTGCAGGCGCGGGCGATGGTCTGGATCACTTCGCGTACAACTGCCTCTTGGGAGCGTACGTAAAGAAAACCGCCGGTGCTACGCCCCAATCGCTCCAAGAGTCGGCGCAGCTCTGGTTGGAACACAACCGGGATAGCTACCAGCAAAGCCGGCAACGAAGTACGGATCAACCAGCTAAATGCGGTCAATTGAAAGACACTGGTGATCACAACGGTGATGATCACGATGATCATAAGACCGCGCAAAAGCTGGACCGCTTGAGTACCCTGGATGATGGTCAGCAATGCATAGAAAATGACCGATACGAGCAAGATATCGATCACGCTCACCCAATTGAGCCGTAACAGTATAGACGGAACGTCTGTCAAAGCTGCGTCTCCAACTCAACAAATTGGGTTACTACTCAAGCTAGTCCAGGTGCAAGCACTTCAGTCGGAAAATCAGCCATCAATCCGGTAAATACAGCCCAGAATTCGTGCAAGCAAGTGCGTTGCACCTTTCGACTGAGTAGTAACGGCAATACAACGGAGCCCGTGTCCCCCGCCACGAGGTGCCGCGATGAAAGGTAGCCAAAACACGCCCCGGTACAGGTGTCAGGTCGCAAGCGTCAATCGAATCAGCAGGTTGGGGATTTTTCAGCGGTGGAGGGCACAAGACTGCTGCACCCCAATCACGGTTCACGGTCACAGGCCATGTTTCGCCAGGAGATGCTAGGTGCTTGCCTACAAACAGCTTGGTACTTCGACAATCAGCCCACGCGTGATTATCACGCTCGATTTGCCGGTAGAAAGGCGAAGTAACGATCGGACAAGTACTGAGTCTGCAAACTGACCGTTTTGCTGATATGTTAGCTACAGGCCGCCACCCCGTATTTGCGAATAAAGGCGGCGATACCCCTCCTCGTCATCGGGTCCCAGGCTGATAATGGTCTGAATGGTCCGCGCAGCTTCTTCACGCAGGCCTGCCTCTAACTGCATTTCGCCCAAGGCATCATATTCAGCGATGGCTTCCCTGGACATCCCCTGCCGCCCAAGAGCGGCGGCATACCTGGAGCGCAGCCCCATCTCCTCCGGTCGCGTCTGCACTGCCTCTCGCAATACAGTTAAAATGCTTTGCGTTTTGTCAGCGCTTTGGTAGACGCCTAGCAACGAATCGAGTGCCTGCAACGCCTTCTCATTCTCACCCTGCTTGAAATACAGATCCACCAACGCCAAGTGCGCTCGTTCATCATCTGAGGACAAAGCCATAATAGACTCATAGGCCGCAGTGGCTTGCGCCCAGTCAACGCGTTGGTTATAGATATCCCCCATTCGATACAAGATATTCACTTTCCAGCCAGTTTCGTCGTCAGACCTGGAGGCCAGTTGTAACGCTTCGTCATATTTCTCCAGTGCCTGGTTCACTTGCGCCAACTGGTAGTGGACGTCGGCGAGAGTCAGATAATGCTCAAGAGCTGGCTCTATCTCGCCTCGCATAATTAGCAGCTCAATTAGCTTGGTCCGAACCTTCACATCCATTGGGGCCAGACGGAGCACCCTCTTATAGATGTCGATGGCTTGTTGGGAGTCACCACGCACCTGATAAACGTCGGAGATGACCAAGTACTTGTTAATCGCTTCTTCAGTATGCTCCTGCTTCAAAAAAATGTCAGCCAGCCGAACGTGAAGCGGTAAATAGGTTGGTGCTTTTTGAATAGCTCGAAAACACTCCTCAGCAGCCGTCATCAGCATATTGCGCCGTACGTACTCCCCCGTGAGTGCCATCGTCGAAACAACAACTTCCGTTTCAGGTGTTTCCAGATACTCGGCCAGGGTCATCAGGCCACGGCTTTCCGATATACTTTGCATACGCCGACGAGCCTCGTGCGCCTTGCGCTCCCAGTGCAGCGCGGAGAAGAATTCTAAAAGCGTTGTTATAAACGTATTCGCTTTTTCTGTGTCACCCTGGGCTATGTAACGGTCACTCAACTGCTGGTAGGTAGCAGTCAGGCTCTCCACCTGCTCGGGCCGGACAGTCTCCATATCGATCGCCTTCACGAACTCGATCAGGTGCTCCAGCGATCGATCGATATATCCGGCCGCCCGATAGGTGAGACCCAGCGCGTAGTGAGAGCCCAGCGTATATGCCTCGTCACGCATCGAGCGGCGAAACGCCTCAACCGCTTCGTCGTATCGCATGCGCTCAAAATAGAGCATCCCCAGATTGAAGAAAACGGCTGTGCGAGTCAGGCCACTTTTTAGGACTTTGTTATAATTCTCAATGGCCTCATCCAGCGCGCCACGAGTCTGCTGATCAATGGCCTGGCCAACGACCGTCACTGTTGCCAAGTCTGGACTGCCATCTGTGCCAGCTTCAAAAAGCATAGCAGCCAGTTCTTGTAGCGCACGTCGCTGTGCCTGCTCCATTGGGCTGTGGCCTTCAGTCTCCTCAGCTTCGCGCGCCAAGCTCTCGAAGCTAAGTATATCTCCGGCTGCCGGCTCGACAGGTTCCGTTTCATACTCCAGCTCGTCCCAGAAGGTGAGATCAACTTCCTCCGGCTCGTGTGACCTCTGCAGCGCCTCGAACATGGCCAAGGCTTCGCTGTTATCAGGATCCAGCCTCAGCGCCTGCTGACAATGCTCCATGGCCATGTCTACGTCACCTTGACGCTGGGCGATAGATGCCAAAACAGAGTATTCGGCAGCCGCCTCCTCTGACCGGTCAAGTTGCACTAAGACTTGGGCGAGTTGAAGATGGGCTTCGACCTGGTCCGCAGCCAAGCGCGAAGATCGAGACCAGGCATCGGCAGCTTCTTCGAGTTTACCTTGCTGCGCAAAGGCGTATCCCGTCTTGATTTGGGTAATAGCCGCGTCTTCAGGTCGGCCCAGCCGCTCCTGCACCTCAGCCAGCTTGGCCAACGCACCCGTATCCTCCGGGGCAAGTTGCACAGCCCGCTCAAAGACCTTGAGTGCAACCTGCATCTGCCCCATCTCCAGAAATGCACCACCCAACCCCAAGGTTGCAGCCAGATCTCTGGGCGACTCGGTGAGGGCTTGCTTGTAAGCCTCGATGGCTGCTTTCCAGTTCTGATTCCAACTGTGATCATAAGCAGCACGCATCGCTTGCTCGTAATTTTCGCGGTTGCCAGCCATCTAGAACTCTCCCTGAGACGTCAGATGAAGTCCTCGACCAAGTATACCACAACTATGTCAAATTAAAAAGCGACCGGAGGAAGAAATTTCCCAAAAAGAAACCGCCTGTGTGGGCGGCACAGGCGGTTGGGGGGTCCCAAGGCTTCTGGTTGAAGGATTGAAGTCGCGATGTGCCTTGGGTCTTCTAAAGCCACGGTCGTTGTTTAAGGAAGGGGGTCACTGGGTTTGGGCTCTTCTTTTTGGGCTCACTTGGGAGGAGAGTTTATTAGTTGTTATCCCCTGCATAAAGGCTATACGAACCGTGACGATTGTATTCTATCACAAGATCAAGTCTTCATGGGTAAACCTAACGTAAGGCTATCGTAAATTTAGCGTAAAGACCTATGCTTCGCTTCGAGAGCAGTCCTGTGCGGTCAATTAGGCAACGAGAGGCTGAACACTGAAAACATTCAAGGCTTGGGTGTCGCATAGATAGTTTGCCGCCAGTTGCGGAACCCGAACAATGAGATCTTCAGGTTTAGGGCGGTCGAGCACATAGCCATCCAGTTCAAGATCAGCCAGGAAGCTAACGTCTGAGACAGGGCCATCCGAGATGCCAAGAATGCTGAGATTGGGGAATTGAAGGCGAATTGCTGGCAACAGACCTCGCAAGAAGCTCGTCAGCGCATCCAAATCTACAAGGAGAAGGTCCCATTCCTGATTGGGACGACAAAGCTCATCAATTATCCGGGTACTGGTTTCTACCTGTACGCCTTCGTCGGCTAGTGTATGAGCCACATCTTGGAGGACGGAATTGTCCCCACCACAGACCAATACTCGAATAGGTTTCATATGCGCACCTCGTGTCCCCTTCATAAGTTAAAGAACAATCACATGCCCTACTTTACCAGGCTCAAGTTTGAATTTCGTATGAGCATTCTTTGAATAGACTTTGAGATTTCTAAGAAAGTGGTTAAAAGCAGAACAAAAAAGTTAAGGGGATCAAAACCGTTCAGTTGGGGGCAAAGAAACCTGGTTTTTCCGCGCCAGGAACGCCTTCTTACTATGAAAAGCTACGATTGACCAGCACACATTGGCTTGTAGATGGCTGAAAAACCAGGTTTCTGGATACCCCTCTGAACGCTTACAAGGGATCAAGTGCGTTCAGCAGTAAGCTCTGTGTTCATATGCGGCCTAATTTGGAAACTGTCAGGTGGCCAGGCGATCAACGAAAAGAGAGCCATCCTTGATAGAGGATGGCTCTCTGTGCATACCCCAAGAAGATGTCAAGCTGTCTTGCTCGAAGCTCCTATTCTGCCTCTTCACGCTCTCGCTCGGCCTGGGCGATGACCTCCGTCTGAAGGTGAGAGGGCACCTGCTCATAGCGAGAGAAAGTCATGGTATAGATGCCACGGCCTTGCGTAAAGGAACGCAGGTCAGTGGCATATCGCTGGATATCAGCCAGCGGCGCTTCAGCATGGACCACCGCATTGCCTCGCTCCTGATCGGTACCCTGGACGCGGCCGCGACGTGTGGTCAAATCGCTCATCACATCGCCCATAAATTCCTCAGGTACGGTAATGGTCATATCCATAATTGGCTCCAGCAGCACCGGCTTGCCGTCCTTGAAGGCCAGCTTAAACACCTCACGACCTGCGATCTGAAAAGCAATATCTTTTGAGTCGACCGGGTGCTCCTTACCATCGAAGACCACGGCCATTACGTCCACCACGGGATAACCGGCCAGCGGCCCGTCGCCCATCACCTGCCTGATACCCTTCTGAATGGAAGGCTGGAAGGAAGAAGAAATAGCCCCTCCAAAGACCTCCCAATCAAACTCGTAGCCAGCGTCGCGGGCCAAGGGCTCCACTCTCATGTGAACCTCGGCAAACTGACCGGCACCGCCAGTCTGCTTCTTGTGCCGATACGAAGCACTGCCAACCTTGGTGACTGTCTCCTTATATGGGACCTTGGGCACCGAGGTATCGAGGCCCAACCCAAATTTCTGATCAAGACGCCGGACAGCGGTGTCAATATGGGCATCTCCCATGCCCTCAAGGATAACCTGTCGAGTGCTTTCTTCGTTGCGCCAGCGCAAAGTGGGATCCTCCTCAACGACTCGGGTCAGACTGGGTCCCATCTTTGCTGAGTCAGCCTTGGTCTTGGGCGCCACCGCCACCGCAAAGAGTGGCGTCGGAAACTCTATACCGGGCAAGACCAGTGGATGCCCTTTATCGCAAAGGGTATCAGTGGTAAGTGTTTCGCCAAGCTTGGCCACCACACCGATGTCGCCGGCACGAACCTCGTCTACCGAAAGCTGTTCCTTTCCGCGCAATATGAATGCCTGGCCCAATCTCTCTTGCGATTGAACACGACTGTTGAAAACCTGCGTGTTTGATTTCAGCGTGCCGGAGTAAACGCGGAAATAGGTCAGTTTACCTACAAACGGATCAGCCGCCGTCTTGAAGACAAAAGCTGCAAGCGGGCCAGAGGCATCAAAGGTGAGAGTTTCTTCTTCGGATGTGGCCGGGTTGGTAGCCATCGCTTCACCGGACGGGCCTGACAAATTGCGCACGATCGCACGCAGCAAAGGACGCACGCCGATGTTGTGTGATGCCGAGCCGCACAGCACCGGGATCACGGTGCCGGCAGAAATGCCGGCCGCCAATCCCTTAGCAATCTCAGCGTCGGTCAGTTCTTCACCATCCAGGTATTTTACGATCAGTTCGTCATCGCCTTCAGCGGCAGCCTCGATAAGCGCCAACTGGGCCTCTTCGACCGCCTCCGCCAGATCATCCGGCACGTCGCTCGCCTCGGCCCCTTCGCCAAGATAGGCCTTCATTTCAACCAAATCCACCACACCCTCAAAGCTGGCCTGCTCGCCAATGGGAAGCTGGATCGGAACAAAGAGACCTTCAAACTTCTCGCGCAGCATTTCGAGCGTGCCCTGGAAATTGGCGTTGTCTCGGTCCATCTTGTTGATAAAAACGAGGCGCGGCAATTTCTGATTGTCGGCATGCTGCCAGGCCAATTCAGTGCCAACCTCTACACCGGATACGGCATCCACCAAGACGATGCCGGCGTCGGCCACGCGGATAGCGCTAATGACCTCCCCCACAAAGTCCAGGTAGCCAGGGGTGTCAAGTACATTGATCTTATGCTCATTCCATTCACACGGAATCAAGGTCAGATTCAGCGAGATGTGGCGCCGCATCTCCTCCTCATCGAAATCCGAGATGGTAGTCCCTTCCTCCACATTCCCCATACGATTTATGGCACCTGCATTGAACAGCATCGCTTCGGCCAGCGAAGTTTTGCCCGAGCTGCCGTGACCCAGGAACACCACATTGCGCAACTTGTCGGTTGAGTAGACTGTGGTCATCCATTCCTCCTTAATCAAACACAAGACGTAACAATATAACGCACACATCCTATTCAGATGTGTGACAGCCTATTGTAGTTGATTCAGGGAGGATTGTCAAAAGATTATCGGCTCTGGGTGCGTGCCTCCAGATTTCTGCTGTCGGTCCGGTATGACCGGCAGAATATCCATTCCCAGCCCATCAGCTTTTTGAGCCGCGAAATACTAGGCAATTTGGCGGATAGGAATAGGATCAAGAATACGTTATCTGCCGACGCCCGTGTAGCCAATAGCACGATGTCAAAAGTGGCCTGACGCAATATAATAGATTACGTAAGGTAGAGGTAGAAAGGGTAACCTGCTATGAGTAAAATACGGGCTTTGAATCTGATAGTGAGAATCGGTTTGTTCGGGCTGATCCTTAGCCTGGGCACGATGGCTGCGCTGGTGACAGGTGAGACGCCGGGACTGGCGCTCACTGATCTTTCGAATGCGTCAGTTCAGGCTATGGCCACATCCACCGGCGGTGACCTTGTTTACGCCGGGCTTGTAGGTGGGCCGCAGCCAACCGGTATCTTTCGCAGCGAAGACAACGGCCGAACCTGGCACATGATCAGCTCTGGACCAGGCGTGGCAGTCAACGCGTTGGCCGTGCACCCTGCCAATGACCTGGTCCTTTATGCAGGCACATCTGGAGGTCCGGCCTCCACGACACACAGCCTGTGGCGGAGCACAAACGGCGGCCAGACATGGCACACCTTCACCTTAGGCCTGCCATCAGACTCTTACGGGATGATCCCCACTGTCACCGCCTTAGCTGTCGATCCCAATCAGCCAGAGCTACTTTATGTGGGGACTGACGGACAAGGAGTGTACCGCTTCGACGAAGGACGTAATAGTTACCAGTTAATCGGCGGCATCTCGCTGTACAATGCCCACGTGAACGGTCTGCTAACAAGTCCTGACGGCCAGATTTACGCGCTGACCAACGACGGCATCTTCGTCACCCAGGGCTATGATTGGCTGAAGCTTGAAACGCTGCCCGAGCTGGCGGTCAGCCTGGCAGTGGCCCCCAACGATCCACAGACACTGTATGCGGGTGGGGCCTCGACGGGTGCCTTCCGCGCGACGGACGGCGGCCAGAACTGGGAGCAGATAAGTAGCGGGCTGGAAACGATCCCCGGCGCTGCATTGCGTGTCACAGCATTGACGGTGGACGAGAGCAACCCGAACCACGTGGTTGCAGCTACCGCCTATGGTCTGGGCAGCCGACTTGCCCGCGGCGGCATCTATGAAAGTACCAATGCTGGGCTCAACTGGACTAAGCTAGCCGAGGCCGACGGCGTTGTCAAGCATCTCAACCTCAGCCAAGGCGTTGTTTACGCCGCCACCGCCAGTGGGCTTGCCCGCTACGGCGAGGCAACAGAGCTTACACCGGTCCTTTCACTGCCGGAGCTGCGCCTACTGGCTAATCCCACCGGTGTGCAGGTGCTGATACTGGTCCTTACCATCGCTCTGGCGGGGCTGGCCTTGATCGGCCGCCGAGAATGGATGCCGGGCAGTAGCCAGGCCACCGTGTAGCAGCCCGATAACCAGGGGTACATGGGAAGCCAGGGGCAAATAGGGGTAGCAAAATGAGAGTACTAAAATTCGTCGGTCTGGGCATAATCATCTGGGGATTGAGCATGGTTTGGCCTCAAGTCAACCAGTTGCTCACCCCCCCCATAATGTCTGGTATCGTATTGGGGCTGGGAGCGGTAACATTCGCCTACGTCACAATTCGACGTCTAGACCGAGATCAGATTGACACGGGAACCAGCCAAGATCATCCTACTCACCCAATGCCAGTAACTGCGACACGCTAACTGCGACACGCTAATTGCGACACGCTAACATCGTGGCTATCAAAACAGGGCCGGGTTATAAAAACCCGGCCCTGTTCTGTTTTGGGTGTGTTCAAGAGTATCGGACCGATTACACACCCAGAATCACCTGCGCGAAGGAGAAGTAGATCAGCAGACCGGTAGCATCCAGGATTGTGGTCATAACTGGTCCAGAAACGAGAGCCGGATCAATTCGTAAGCGGGCAGCCAGTATAGGCAGCAGCGCCCCCAAACCGTTGGCCCATAGAATGATACCCAGGATAGAAGCCGCAATCGTCAAGGCCAGCGCCGGATTTGGCTCCCACGTGATGGCCCTCAAATAGGCTACCGCCCCCATCCCCAAGCCCAAGGCCAGCCCGATGCGCACCTCGTGCCACCACACCTGTAGGGCGTCGCGCGTGTCGATTTCGCCGATGGCCAGGGAGCGGATGACCGTGGCTATCGTTTGTGATCCGGCGTTCCCCCCGGTGCCGATCATGAGCGGTATAAAAGCCGCCAAGGCCACCATAACCTGTAGATCATCTTCAAACGCCCGCATCACCATCATCGAAAAGGTGCCGGCCAGGAAAAGGCCCACCAGCCAACCGATACGCTTGCGTGTCACGACAAAAATGCTGGTATCCAGGTAGGACCGGTCCAAGGGTTGTGCACCGCCGAAGCGCTGGATGTCTTCCGTTGCCTCCTCTTCCAACACATCCATCACATCATCGACCGTGATCACACCCAGTAAGGTGCGATCAGCGTCGACCACCGGCAGCGCAAGTAGATCATAACGCGTCATCAGCCGGGCACACTCCTCCTGATCCGTCCCGGCTGGAACCGAAATGACTTCAGGCTCCATAATCTCAGCGATTCGGGTCTCCGGGTCAGCGACAACCAGATGGCGCAGGCTGACCACACCGCACAATCGACCGTGAAGATCCACGACAAAAAGATAATAGATCGTTTCGGCATCTGGCTTCCAGGCGCGAATAGCCTGGATCGCCTCACGCGCCGTCATACGACGGCGCAACGCAAGAAACTCCGAGGTCATCAGGCCACCGGCGCTGTCGTCGCGATGCAGCAGCAGAGGACGAACCTCTTCAGGGTCTTCTAATCCAGCCAGCACTACCTGTGCCTGTTTGGGATTGATATCGCCCAACAGGTCAGCAGCTTCGTCAGGTTCCATCTGATCCACGATGCGGATAATGGTCTCAGTGGGCAAGGAAGCTATCAACTCAGCAGCTTCTTCGTCATCCAGTTCCTCTAGGATGTCGGCCGAGTCGGCTGGATTTAACTCAGGCAAAAGCGCAACCTGATCTTGATCGTTTAACTCATTGAAAAGGTCAGCCTGGTCAGGAGGGCGCAGAGACTCAATAATGTATGCCGCGCCGCTCAGGTCATCACGTTCCAACACCTTACGGAGTTGTGACAAGACATCGTCGATGATAGGGGGTTCCATTGGAGCACCTCCGGGCGTAACGCTCCCCCAGAGGCGGGTTATGAGGGGGGATAGCTTCCGGGGGGCTAGGTTATTTGGTTGTCCGGTAGATAGTGGGACATACGTCCCATACTACGCGATGCAGGTCCGTCTTCCACTTCAATCACCACTTTGCTATCGTAAACGAAGGACATGGTAAGCTAATTGCGCAGAAATGTCAATAAGCTTTTCTGCATCTACATTTTACGTGACAGGTGGGTGGAATGTCATCCACCGAAAGGTGGGTAAGGGGGATGGAAAGAAACCCTCGTTGTCTTGACATTATGCCCGCACAAGACTAGAGTCTTCACCACCGGACACATTTTCACCTTAGCGAGCGGACACATCCTGAGCCTGTCGAAGGAGCCTCCGCTAGCCAGGGACTCTCACAACTGAGGTAATTAGGATGCGCCAGACACCAGCTTCTTCACCATCACGTTTCCCCTCGCTGACGTCGGTCTTGGCGTGGACGCTCATCATTTTCTTTGTGGGGGCGTGCACATCGCCCGCCTGGCCACAAACCGCTGAGCCCTTGCTCGTCTCGGCCGCCTCGAACCTCATTTTAGCCTTCGAGGAAATGGGCGCAGCCTACGAGGAAGAGACGGGCAGGCCGGTGACCTTCAACTTCGCCGCCAGCGGCCAACTGGCCCTGCAGATTGAGCAGGGCGCTCCGGTCGATCTGTTCGTCTCAGCCAATACCGCCTACGTGGAAGACCTGGCAGCCAAAGGTCGGGTGCTGCCCGACTCGGTGCAGACGTACGCCCGGGGCAGGCTCACCCTTTGGACACGCGCCGACGCTTCGCTTCCCATCGAGACGGTGGAAGATCTACTCGATCCGAAAGTCGAGCGGGTATCCATCGCCAACCCGGAGCACGCCCCCTATGGCGTGGCCGCCCGCCAGGCTCTGCAAACGGCCGGCGTGTGGGAGGTGATCCAACCCAAACTGGTGATGGGTGAAAATGTGCGGCAGGCTCTACAGTACGCCGAGACGGGCAACGTGGACGCCGCACTGGTCCCTCTGTCGCTCAGTATCACGTCGGACGGGAAATGGACCCTCATCCCTGAAGACCTACACGCACCCATCAACCAGGCACTGGGGGTGGTGGCGGATAGCCCGCGTCAGGACCAGGCCCTGGACTTTGCCGCGTTTATCACCAGCGCCCAAGGCCAGGCTATCTTGGGGGAATACGGATTTGCCCCAGCCGAGGAGGTGAGCTCACCTTGATTTGGGACGCATTACTGCTCTCTTTGCGGGTAGCCTCACTGGCTACACTATTGGTTACCGTGGTTGGCTTGCTGATCGCTCTGTGGCTGGCACGCTCGGACTTCCGGGGCAGGAGTCTGGTGGAGACGCTGGTCAGCCTGCCCATGGTACTGCCCCCCAGTGTGGTCGGCTACTACCTGCTGCGCTTCCTCGGCCGGGGCGGCCCACTCAACATCTTTGGCACGCAGATCGTTTTCACCTGGCTGGCGGCGGTCATTGCGTCGGCAGTGGTGGCGCTGCCGTTGATGTTCCATTCCAGCCGGGCGGCCATCGCCGCGGTAGACCCCACGCTGGAGAAGGCAGCCGGCTCGCTGGGCTCGCCGCCGTGGAAAGTGGTCTGGGACGTGACATTACCCCTGGCGCGGCGGGGTATCCTGGCCGGGATGGTGCTGGCCTTTGCGCGCGGCCTGGGAGAATTCGGAGCGACGCTGATGGTGGCCGGTAATATCCCGGGGCGCACTCAGACGTTGCCCTTGGCCATCTACGACCTGGTACAGGCCAACCGCATCCCCGAGGCCAACGCCACAGTTGTCTTGATGACGGCGGTCGCCTTTGGCTCACTCCTTGCTGTCAACCGCTTGGAACGCCGGGCCAGGTCCCGCGAAAAACGCTATGCTTGAAGTAGACATCGAGAAACAACTGGAGGATTTCACGCTGCGTGTCACCTTCCAGGTGGACCGCGAGGTCTTGGTGCTGTTCGGCCCATCGGGAGCGGGAAAGAGTATGACGTTCAGTTGCATCACCGGACTGGCGCGCCCTGACAGAGGCATGATCCGTCTGGATGGGCGCGTCCTTTTTGAGGACGATGGACGTAACCGACAGGAGGTGCCGCTCCACAAGCGCCACATCGGCTACGTCTTTCAGAACTACGCCCTTTTTCCGCACATGACGGTGGCTCAAAATCTCAGCTACGGCATACGCGATCGACGCGACGCAGGAGGGCGGGCTAAGGCGATGCTGGCCCGGCTTCACCTGGACGGGCTGGCCGATCGCTACCCACATCAGCTCTCCGGCGGCCAGCAACAGCGCGTGGCCCTCGGTCGGGCACTGATGATTGAGCCAGCTCTGCTGCTGCTCGACGAACCCTTTGCCGCTCTGGACGGCGCGGTGCGCGAGTCGCTGCAGGCAGACATCGCTGACTTACAGCGCGAAATGGCATTGTCGGTCGTTTATATCACGCACAACCTGATGGACGCCTTTGCCTTGGGGGACCGGCTGGCGGTGATCCAGGCCGGCCAGTTGCAGCAGGTAGGCCCCATCCAGGAGGTCTTTCAGCACCCCAACAGCCGCACCGTGGCCGAGATCACCGGCGTGCGCAACCTGCTGGAAGGGGTAGTAAGTTCATCCAGCGCCGAGGGGCTGGTTATCGACTGGGGTGGTCACACCATCTTGGCCCCACCCGCCCCCCGCGCGCGCGGCGAACCCGTCACGTTTTACGTACGTCCCGAAGACGTGAAGCTGCTTTATCCCGAACGGCCGCTGGCTCCGGCCGTGCAACACAATCGATTCACAGGGCGCGTGTCGAACGTTATGGCGGCTGGGACGTGGGTGACGGTGCGTTTGGGGATGGCAACCTCCTCATCGCCTGATGCGAAAGTTACGCTGGAATCCCATTTGCCGATGCGAGCCTATCGTGCCCTGGGGCTCGAGGTTGGGGCAACGGTCGACTTTTCGTTGCGCCGAGATGGCATTACGCTGCTGCCGAGCTAACGGACAAGCAAGAGATAAGGGTTACTTTTGCAGGTGAGAGAGATTTTCAGTGGTAACATCCTGTGAGGGATAGCTAAAAACCTATCCGAACAACCCCGTGTAGGGCGGCATCCCCATGCCGCTCGTCGACGCATAGGATGCGCCAGCCACGGGGTTATTCGGACAGGGACTAAATAGAGAGGGAATGGTCTTCGTAGATCCAGCAGGCCACCTGTTGCGCGCCCACCCGGAAGAAGGGGGGAAATTTCTCCTCGCAAATGGGGCCTACTTTGGCGAAGCAGCGAGGGTGGAAGGGACAACCTGAGGGTGGATCAATCGGGCTGGGGACACTGCCGGGCAAGATGACGCGCTCCTTACGAACTTCCTTGCGAACGCGGGGAATGGCAGCCAGCAGCGCCTGGGTGTAGGGATGGCGAGGCGACTCAAACAGGTCGTCGGTAGGCCCCTGCTCGACAATGTGACCCAGGTACATCACCGCCACCCGGTCGCTGATGTAATAGATGACGCTCAGGTCGTGCGCGATGAACAAATAGGTGAGATGGTATTCCTCCTGGAGTTCTTCCAGGAGGTTGATTACTTGAGCCTGGATGGAAACGTCCAACGAGGAGACCGGCTCATCGGCTACAATGAAGAGCGGGCGCATAGCCAGCGCGCGCGCGATGCTGATGCGTTGGCGTTGCCCGCCGGAGAACTGATGAGGGTAAGAATCGATGTGACGCTCATTCAATCCCACCCGGCGCAGCAATTGGACCGTCTCCTCTTCGCGCTCGATGGGGTCGGTGACGCCCCGCTGCCGCAGCGGAGTGCCGACAATATCGCGCACTGTCTTGCGCGGATTCAGGGAGGAATAGGGATTCTGAAAGATAATTTGCGACAATCGATAATACTTCACCCGCTGGAGCGTATCCTTGCCGTTGGCATAGACGGCCACCGTATCACCGTCCAGGGGCCGCCCCTGGAAGCTTATTTCGCCCTCGGTGGGCTCGTACAAGCGAGTCAGGACCCGTCCCAGCGTGGTCTTGCCACAGCCACTCTCGCCGACCAGCCCCACCGTCTCGCCGGGCCATACCTGCAGGTCTACGCCATCAACGGCAAGCACAACCTGCTCCCGAACCCGGGCCAGCGTGCGCGCCAGGAAGCTGGCCCGGATGAAGAAGTGCTTGCGGATGTTCCGGGCCTCGATGAGCGGGGTACCGACCACGCCATTATTAGAATCCGGCATTTGATCCCTCACAGTAACAAAAACGTAAAGGCGTAAAGCGTAAAACGTAAGCCCCGGTTTCCCAGATGGCTCAGTTACGTGTCACGCCTTACGTTTTACGTCCTTACGTTTTACGCTTTACGCATCACTTTGTCACCCCACCCCCAGCCTTCCTCGCGCTGGAAGTCGACGTGTAGCAGGCAGCGGCTTACATTGCCCATCGACGTCTCAACCAGGGGGATGGGGCCGGTGTCACACACAGCCTGGCGACGCGGACAACGCGGCGCGAACGTGCAGCCGGGAGGCAGATCCGCGAGGTCAGGCACGTTGCCCGGAATGGGCTCAACGCGTAGATCCCGCTCCGAGATACGCGGCCGGCAGTTGAGCAGTCCCTGTGTGTAGGGATGCTGCGGATGTGACACCACATCGTCTACCGGCCCCTGTTCCACGATACGACCGGCGTACATGACGGCGATGGTATCGCAAAACTCGGCGGCCAAGCCCAGGTCGTGGGTGACCAGGATGATGGACGTCCCGTGATCCTGATTGATGCGCCGCATCAGGTCCAATATCTGGGCTTGGATGGTGACATCCAGGGCGGTGGTGGGCTCATCGGCCAGGAGCAATGCTGGCTCACATACCAGGGCAATGGCAATCAGCGCCCGCTGCTGCATACCGCCGGAAAACTGGTGGGGATAGGCAGCGTAACGATCCATAGGCGAGGGGATGCCTACCTCCGTCATCACCTGCACGACCCGTTCCTTCTCTCGGGCACGCTGGGAAAGCCTCAGGCGCCCGTCATTCATCACACGGTGCAATTGAAGAGACTCGCGGATTTGCTCGCCCACCGGGTAAGCCGGGTTGAGGGTTGATAGCGGGTCTTGGAAGATCATCGAGATCTCCTTGCCACGGATATTGCGTATGGCGTTCGGCGACAAGTCCCGCAAGTTCTCGCCCCGGAACTGGATTTCACCCTGGTCAATACGCCCCGGTCGCCGGATCAAGCGCATAATGGAAAGCAACACAGTGCTTTTCCCACAGCCCGATTCACCCACGATGCCCAGAATTTGTCCCCGTTCCATGGCGAAACTGACGTCATCCACAGCCCGCACCAGCCCACGCTTGGTGGGGTAGATCGTCGTCAGGTTACGAAGCTCCAGCAATGGGTTGTGTTCCATCTTTACTCGACTTTCAAGCGGGGATCCAGGATGTCGCGCAATCCTTCCCCAAACACGTTGATGGACAACACCAGGATCAGGATTGCGATGCCGGGAACAGTAGCAACCCACCAGGCAACCAGCAGGTAGTCTCGACCGGCAGCCACCATCGAGCCCCAGGCCGGGGTTTTGGGCGGGATACCCAGACCCAGGAAGCTGAGGCTGGCCTCCAGAATAATCATATACCCCATGCGCAAAGTAGCCAGCACAAAAACTGATTGGATGATGTTGGGCAGGATCTCCCGTCCAATGACTGAGTTGTGGCCCAGGCCCGCCACCCGGGCTGCCTCCACATATTCGTGGGTTTTCTCAGACATCATCTCCCCGCGCACCAGGCGGAAGAACTCCACCCATCCCTTGAAGGTCAGAGCCAGGACGAGATTGATGAATCCCGACCCCAGAAAGGCCATGACGCCGATGGCGAAGATAAGATAGGGGAAGGCCATCAGCAGGTCGGCGAATCGAGACACCACATCATCAAGACGCCCCCGATAATAGCCGGTAACCGCCCCAAGGAACATGCCAATCGTGGCGGAGATGCTCACCGCCAGAATCCCCACCATGAGAGAAACTCGGGCCCCGTAGATAATACGTGTCAAGATGTCGCGCCCCTGGGCATCGGTGCCCAGCGGATGCTCCCAGTTCCCTTCGGGATGCCAGGCGGGCGGCTCCAGACGATGTCGCAAATTCCCCTGGACGGGATCATAGGTAGTGATGAGGGGAGCGAAGATCGCCGCCAGCACATACAGTAAGATCACGATGCCGCCCAGTAGAGCCAGCGGATGTTCACGGAGCTCGGCCAGGAACTCAGACGTATTGCGGCGCCACACCTTCAGGCGAACGCGCCATAGATAACTTTGCCGTGCGACAGGCGACTCAAACTGACGACCGACTTGCACAGGATATATTCCTCCAGCTACGCAGTATGCAGTACGAAATACGCAGTACGCAGTACAAAATACCCCTCACCACGCAGGCTAGCCCATACTGCGTACTCTAATCTCTTACAACGTAATCTTCGGGTTCAGGTACGTATACAGGATATCCACGACCAGGTTAGCCATAACAAAGGTGAATGCATAGATCATAACTGCGCCCTGGATGAGCGGAAAATCACGTTGGAAAATGGCGGTAACGGTCAGCCGGCCCAGGCCCGGCCAGGAGAAGACCGTCTCGACGATCATATTGCCACCCAACAGCACGCCCACCTGCAGACCCACCACTGTGACCGTGGGGATCAGGGCATTCCGCAGCGCGTGCTTGAGCACCACGCCCCGTTCGGGCGCCCCCTTGGCTCGGGCCAGGGTAACGTAATCGGAGCGCAATGTCTCCAGCATGCTGGAGCGCAACACGCGGGCGACGACAGCCGCCACTGCCGCGCCCAGCGTTACCGATGGCAGCACCAAGTGTCGCAGGCAGCTAACCAGGGCCTCCCAATTCCTGGTGAGGATGCTATCTAGCACATAGAGGCCGGTTATCTCTTCCAGCCCTACCCCGAAATCAATGCGGCCCTGGACTGGTAGCCACTGCAAAGCCACAGAAAAGACCAGAATCAGAATAATACCTAACCAGAAGGACGGCATGGAAATTCCCAGGAAAGCGCCTGCCATACTCAGTCGATCAACCAGCGAGTTCTGGCGAACGGCAGAGACGATGCCTATCGGCATGGCAATGAGAAGGGCGAAGAACAAAGCCCCGGCGGCAAGCTCGATGGTTGCCGGCAAGCGCTCGAAGATGAGGGTGGTGACGCGGCGCTTCTGCACATATGAGTAACCCAGATCCCCCCGCGCGGCGTCCTTAAGAA
>Ga0180438_10004917_pt1 | contig 18948 bp, 14 predicted proteins | sample SS_ome_12_FD_132455 | JGI IMG/M metagenome (GOLD analysis project Ga0180438, IMG submission 132455) | Hypersaline lake sediment archaeal communities from the Salton Sea, California, USA - SS_3_D_2 metaG | ecosystem: Environmental > Aquatic > Non-marine Saline and Alkaline > Hypersaline >...
GTCGGATCGTTTCTGTGATATGCATGATTTCCAGGGCTTCCAGCGTGAGGTCGCCTCCACCGGCCGCCGATGCCAAGCCCGGTCCTTCACGCAGTACCCCCGGCAAGTGACGCGGCTCGATCAGTCCACCAGGACAGAGCACGAAACAATGTTCGACGATATTCTCCAACTCACGGACATTGCCCGGATAATCGTGCTCCAGCAAGATCGCCATCACTTTGGGGGAAACGCCGAGGATGCGTTTCTCCTGCAAACGATTGAACCTGGAGATGAAGTGCTCTACCAGCAGAGGAATGTCTTCCCGGCGGTCACGAAGCGGCGGCAGTTGGAGCCGTACGACGTTGATGCGGTAATAGAGATCTTCTCGGAACGTACCTGCACCGACCAACCGGCCGAGATCCTTGTTCGTTGCCGCAATGACGCGCACGTCTACGTTGGCCGACTCAACCGAGCCCAGAGGTTCGTACATGCCTTCCTGTAAGACCCGAAGTAACTTGGATTGCATGGCCGGTGACACGTCACCGATCTCGTCCAGAAAGATCGTTCCGCCGTCCGCGAGTGCGAAGCGACCGGGTTTGTCATGCCGGGCGTCGGTAAACGCACCGGCCTTATAGCCGAACAGCTCGGACTCGAGCAACGTATCGGGCAGAGCACCGCAGTTGACGGCAACAAGGGGCTTGTTCCGCCGGTGAGAAAGGTCATGGATCGCGCGTGCAAACAGCTCCTTGCCCGTGCCGCTGGCGCCTTCGATCAAGACCGTACTGTTACTCTCGCCAAACTGGGGGAGGACGTCGAGAAGCCTCCGCATGGCCGCACTTCGGGCAATGATGTCGGCAAACGTGTATTTTTCCTCCAGTTCCTTGCGGAGTTGCTCCACCACGCTCAAGTCCCGGAACGTCTCCACCCCGCCGATCAGCTTGCCGTCGTGATCCTTTAGAATCGCGGTGGAAATACTGATCGGAATGCGGTTGCCGTCTGCCTTGACGACGTAAATGGGTTTGCACGTGATGGAGCGACCCGTCTCCAACGTCTCCCTAAGGGCACACTCGTTCTCGCAAATGCTGGCGTGGAAGACGTCGCAGCAACGCTGGCCGATGGCTTCATCGCGTGGCACCCCGGTGATTTGCGTGGCGGCCGCGTTGAAGGACGTAATCTGCCAGTTCTCGTCAACGGTGAAGACGCCGTCCACGATCGAGTCGAGAATGACGTTTTGTATCTGCTTCTCCAGCATGCCGGCTTCCCGGGACAAGGAGTGCCGGGTTGACCACTGCGTGTTGCCGCGCCGCGGCCCTGGTAGATCCCACCCGCTTTTAAGAACTCGTACAGCAACAACTTCCCGGATTCCGAAGGGGACAGTCCCATTTTCCCGTGGGAGAATCGGGACAGCCCCGAAGTTATTCACGTACGAGTTCTAAGAGCATCAACGATGCCATTCAGCAGCCCCGGGGAAGAACTCTGTAAGTTGTTTGTGTGGCGAGAGATAGGGCAATGCTGATGAACATGCCAGAGTGAGGCGGCATTGCAGCATTGCAGCAGTGCAATATGACGCGTTGCATCATTGCGCGTATGGCCGGGCGTGAGGCCACTGGTGGACGGCTGATCCCATGCCGGTTCATCTTCCGCCGGAACCTGCGCTTGTCGATTCCAAGCGCTTCGGCGGTCTTGCCACAGTGGCGGGCCGTGCAACATCCGAAGTATCGGCCTCGCTAGTCAGGACGCGGGTGCAGGCCTGCCTCCTCGACGATCTCGGGGACTTTCTTCTCCCACTCGATGGCCATCAGGTGGATGCCGTGAACCCCCGAAATCTCGCGCAACTGCTGGATCTGCTCGATGCAGATCTGGATGCCTTCCCGGGCTCGTTTCTCCTTGGGAACGCCCTTGATCCGCTTGATCAAGGCCTCAGGCACCTCGATCCCGGACACGTTGTTGGCCATGTAGCGGGCCATGCCCAGCGACTTCAACGGCGTGACGCCGGCCAGGATGTGCACCTTCTGGTCGAGGCCCTGGTCGACCACTTGGCACATCCAGGTCTTGAACTTGTCCATGTTGTAGATGCACTGAGTCTGAATGAAGTCCACGCCGGCTGCGATCTTTTTGGCCAGTCGGGTAACGCGGAATGCGAACGGGTCGCCGAACGGGTTGGCCGCGGCGCCGATGAACATTCGGGGCGCGCCGTCAATTTCGTCACCGCTGGCGACTTTGCCTTCGTCGCGCATGCGGCGGACCATGTCAATGAGTTGGATGGAGTCGACGTCATAGACGTTCTTGGCCCCGGCGTGGTTGCCGAACTTCTGGTGGTCGCCTGAGAGGCACAGTATGTTGCGGATGCCCAGGGCATAGGCGCCGAAGATGTCGCTCTGCATGGCGATGCGGTTGCGGTCGCGGCAGACCATCTGCATCACCGGCTCCAGGCCCATCTGAACCAGCAGCGCGCTGGCCCCAATGCTCGACATGCGAACAATGGCGGTCTGGTTGTCTGTGACGTTGACCGCATCCACGTGACCGATCAGGAACTCAGCTTTCTGCTTGACCTTGTCAACGTCCGCCCCTTTAGGAGGGCCACACTCGCCGGTGACGACGAACTGGCCGGCTTGAAGTAGCCGTTGCAGCCTGCTGTCGCTCTTCATGTTCTCAACTCCTCCGCTCGCTCGGCGTGCCGGATCAGCCGGCCCAGCTTCGCTTCCGGCAACGGCGAATGGGTATCCGGCTCTCGCGCCAACTTGCCGCCGGCCCGCTGTTTCATGGTCTTGCGAAGGGGGTTGGGTCCCAGCCGGCGGGCTCGCTCAGTCATTTCGTCGGCGCGCTGGGCAAACAGCGGCCCTTCCGAGGCCGCGACGTGGAAGAACTCCAGCCGCTCCGGTTCCAAGCCGATCTCGGCCAAGAGGTGTTTAGTGTAAGCCACGGTGCGGATTGCCGAGAGGTTGCCCTGCAGAAAGTGGCAGTCGCCGATGTTGCAGCCGGCCACGTAGACGGCATCGGCCCCGTCCTCGAAGGCCTTCAGCAAGAACACCGTGTCGATCTTTCCCGAGCAGAGAATATGCACCACCCGCACGTTCGGTGCGTACTTCAGCCGCATCGACCCAGCCAGGTCGGCGGCGGTGTACGCACAGTACCTGCAACAGAAGGCCAGGACCTTCGGCTCGTACGGGTCGCTGACGGCGGTGTCGCTGTTCATGATCTCAACTCCTCCACAACGCGTTTGCGTGGTCCGCCGTCCCGGCTCGTGGACCAGTTACGGACTGGGAGCACGCGGCTCATGTTTTCCAGTTTGCCCAGGGCGCTGAGTCGGTCATAGATGAGCTGCCATCCGCAGTCCACTTCCGGGTCGATCTCGCATTTGCCCCCGGAGGAACCGCCGCAGGGGCCGTTTAGTAAGCTCTTGGAGCAACGCGCGATCGGACAGATGCCGCCGGTAATTTCGAGCACGCAATCACCGCAGCCCTGGCAACGTTCGGCCCAGACGCCCTGCTCAAGGGCCGCACCGAGGAACGTGGTGTTGACGGCCGGCATCACCTGAACGGGTCGCTGAAGTCCGGCCGCGGCTTCGGCCACGTGTTGGACCCCTGCCCCACAGGCAAGCGACAAAACCACGTCCACGTCTTCGACCTCGGGAAGCAGGGGTTCGACGTACTCGAAATCACACTGCCGTTCGACGGTTGCCTCGCGTATCTCACGGTGTTCCCGGCGTGCCCGGCTCGCGATGCGTAGCTGGGAGGCCAGCACGGCCACCTCTTTCTCGCCGCCGGTGCTGCACACGGTCACGCACCCGCGACATCCCAGAACCAACACGCGAGTCCGGCCACGGATGGACGTTTCGATTTCTTCGATGGGTTTGAGGTCTCCGACAATCACTGCGTCGACTCCTTCTTGAGGGCATCCGCGCGGGAACGCAGCTTTCTTCCCGAGGCATTGACGTCGCGGTCGCTTATGTGCACCCGCTGGCCTTGGGTAGGCCCGACAGCTTGGCCGCACGTTTGCCCGGTTGCTTCTGGAACAGTCCGTGGAGTTCTTTGAACGACATGCCGCATATCTTGGATACCAAGGTCAAAATGGGTGGCACCTGGTGCTCTCGATAGTACGCCCGGATTATCCGGATCACCTTGAGGTGCTCTTCGGTCAGTTCGATCCCGTCGCGGCTGGCCAGCGCCCGGGCCACCTCCTCCGACCACTGGTCGAAATCCTTGAGGTATCCCGTCTCGTCGAGTTCCACGCTGCCGTCTTTAAGTTCGAGAATACTCATGTTGGCTCCTCACTCTGCCAAACTGAGTCGGCTGCGCCGGCCGGGTTCGTTTCGGTCTGCCGGTCGTCGAATACCAGGGCGTTGGCCAGCAGTGACCAGAGGTGGATTGCTTTCCAGGGACGCTGGTAGTGCTTGGCGAGGTCATCGATGGCGTCGAAGCAGTTCACACAAGGCGTGCACACCAGATCCGCTTTCGTCAGGTCGATCTGCTCCACCTTGACCTGGCCGTAGTGGAATCGTGCCTTGGCGAAACCGGAGATCAGCGCGCCGCCGCCGCCGGAGCAGCAGTAGTTGTACTCCCGGTTAGGCCACATCTCGACGAAGTTGGGGCACACCCTCTCGAGCACGTAGCGGGTGTCCTCCAACACGTCGGGAAATCCGTCGAGAACGGCCTTGCGCCCGGCGTTGCAGGGATCGTGCAGGGTCACCCGCTGGGGGTTGCGTGAAGGGTCCAATTGGAACCGTCCTTCGCGCATCCACTGGGCGTAAAGGTTCACTTTGTGAACGACCTCGAACTTGGGCTTGATACCGAACTTCTTGTAGCCGGCCAGCGTGGCATAGTATCCGTGGCCGCACTCGGTGTAGGCCATGTACTTACAGCCCAGTTCTTCCACCCGCTCGACCTGCTGCCGCAAAGTGTATTCCCATGTGTCCAAGTCGCCGGAGAACATCGCGTAGTTGGTGCCCTCCCACCAGATGGAAGGCATGGTCCAACTGATGTTGGCCGCGTGAAACACCTTGTAGATGCACTGCAACTCCATGGGGTAGTATTGAGGCAGCTTGGAATTGATGGTGACGAAGTAGTCGGCCCCCTCCTGGTCGATGGGAAAGTCCAGGTCCGGTACGTCATCCTGTGCCTCCTCCTTCATCCAATCGAGCGTCTCGATCCACTCCTCGGTGGGAATCTGCATGTTGTTGCCCTTGGTCCGGTGGAGATCGGCCGTTTGCTGGCTACCACCGGGTACCTGATCTCGCGGCCGCATGGACCGGGCCCGCGTGATCAGGTTGCCGATCTTCACCCCCATGGGGCAAGCCAACGAACAACGCTCGCATCCCGTGCACTGAAAGATGAAATCGGAGTCGATCACCTGCTGCTCCATTCCCAGCAGGACCATTCGGACCAGCCGTCGCGGGTCCCATTCCGAGTAGCCGTGCAGCGGACATACGCTCAGGCACTTGGCGCATCCCATGCAGTAGTTCAGGTCGGCCTGCCAGTTGCTCTCTTCCATCACGGCGTCGCGCAACGGTGTCTTCTCAATCTCATCGAGTTGGATCACGCGGCTTTCGCTGGACATAGTATTCCCTTGTCGTGTTCATTCCCCGATTTGCCCGGCGGGCATGCTCTTGGACGCCTCGGCCAGCAGGTGCGCCAACCGATGGGGTTCGTTGGCCGCTACTGTGTGGAACCAGACGCGCTCGCCCTCCACACCTACGGCTCCCAGCGCGTCGCGGACCTTGTCGACCCTTTTGCGGCTGAGATCCGATCCCCAGAGTGATCGGCAGTTGTCGTGGTGGCAGCCAAGCACCAGAACGCCGCGGGCGCCCTGCTCCAAGGCATCCAGGACGAGTTGATCCCCGACCAGACCCGCGCAAGGAACATCGATCAACAGCACGTCGGTGGGCAGTGCCAACCCCACGTGCCCCGCGGCGTCGGCTGCGGGCACGGCCGATTGCCGGCAAGCAAACGCGATGATCGGTCGACGGCCGAGGAGTTCCCGGGTGGCCACCTGAAGCGTGTCGTGCATCTGGTGAAATCGCAGACTTCCGTGTTCCAGCGCCCGCCCGGGACATACCGCCGCACAGATGCCGCACTGCCAACACGCTGGATCCAGGACGTCCATGCGGTGCTGGGAAGTGTTTGGTTGGATGGCCCCGTGAGGACACGCTCGGTAGCAGGTCAGGCAGGCGGCGCATTTGTCGGCATCGACGACCACTTTCTCGGCGGGGACCTGGATCGTCTTTTTGTCTGGAAGCAGCGCCATCAAGTCGGCGAGCACGGCCTGGGCTTCCAGACCCGCCTCCTCAGGATCACATTCGTCGTGGCAACCGCCCGCAAAGTAAACGCCTCGGCGTGCCGACCCCACCGGCCGATGCCGAACGTTGCCGGGCTGCAGGTATCCTTGTAGGTCGAGCGGCTGGCGCAGCATTGCCGCAAGTCGGGCATGGGACTCCGAGGGCCGTCTTGGCGCCGGAACCACCAGCCGGTCTACTGGAAACTCAAGCACCCCATCGGGCAGGGTCGCGTCGGTCACGGTCACCCGAAGGCCGCCGCTGACCAGGCTGAAACGTGGCGCGCTGTCGTATCGGATCACGGTGACTCCCGCAGCGCGGGCATCATCGTAAAGCACTTGCCCGCCGTGACCATACACCGGGATCTGTCGAAACAGCAGTGTAGGCTTACCGCCCTGGCGGGCGTGTTCGAGGGCCGACCTGAGTGCGGCCTGGCCGGCGCAACGCCGGTCGAGACCGTCCCGGTCGAGCACGATGCACACCGCTTGGCCGTTCAGCTTCCCATGTGTAACGACTTCCCCATATTCTCGCAGGCTCAAGACTTGTTCCGCGCCGTCAAGCGCGTCATCGAGAACGAGCGGACCGGGTTCGGCATCAACTGCCACAACCAGAGCGCCCACCCGAAAGAAGGTGCGTTCTCCCGGCGTACTAACGCGAAGCCGAAAGTCTCCGACGTGTCCTTCCACGTGCTCGATGGACGCGTCCGCGACAACCTGCACGTTGGCGTGCGAAGTGACCTGCCCCACCAGCGCTTCCGAGATTGGATAGAAGCAGCCGTCTGACGCCCCAATCTGGAGCATGAGGACCGGAAAGCCCGCCTCCAGCAGGACGTAGGCCATCCGAAAAGCCGCGTGGTTGTTTCCGGCCACGGCGACGGAGCGCTCCGCCGGAATGCTCGTCATGGTGCACGGCTCGGTGCCCCGGGCCCGAACCACCGCCAGCTCGATCATGCGTCCGATCTTGGCAGCGCGGGCGTGCTCGTCCTTCTCCACCCACGCACAATGCTCCCGAATCGCAGCCCAGGTGACCGGCACCCGAGGCTGCCCGTCCTCAACTTCAATCGACTCCGGCGCCAAACCCAGTGCGGGCGAGGGACCGCAGATCACCACTTGGCTGAGTCCGGCCTCCCGACACAATTCTGCGATGTGCGCGGGTGCGCCCCGCCCCGTCCAGGACGCTGCCCGGAATACGATCACGTCATCCTGTCCGCCCAAGCCCGCTTCAAACCCCTCCGGCGGCAAGGAGTCGGCTACGGTGGGATCACTGGTTTCTATCAGGACTCCGATGCGTCCGCTGGCAGACATGTCGATTGCCTTTGTTTGCTTATCTGGCAGCCGCTTCCCACAGGGTTCGGCTTCCCGCTTGGTGCCCGCTTTCCTTGCCAAACGTCTGCGCCAACAGGCCCGCCACGGCCATGGCCTGCCTGCGCGACCCTTGGATGTCGGTTGGACCGCTACAAGCACCGGCCAGGAAGACTCCGGGGCGAGACGTTTCCAAGGGGGCATCAGGGCCGGCCCCAGCAAAATAGCCGAACTGGTTCAGGTCCAGCCCCATCAGTTCGGCCAACGAACGATGCGAATCGGTAGGCACTAGACCAATGGCCAGCACGACACGGTCGAACTCGAAAGCCTCGGTTCGGTCCGCGCCCGACGCGACGCTATAGACCCGCAGCGAGCCCGGTGTTTCGCCGAGGGACACTTCGGCGGGTGCCCCTTGAATGAATCGCACCTCCTCGCGCACGCGATCGTAGAACGCGCCGAACTCCTTGCTCATGATCTGCAGATCAATGTAGAACACAGTGGCCTCGATGGCCGGGTGCAGATACTTCAGGCGTTGGACCAGCCGTATCGTCGTCCGGCAACAGAATTGGGAGCAGTACTCCCGGCCCGACTTTCGGTCGCGCGAGCCCACGCACTGGATGAAGGCGACCCGGAGTGGGGCGTCACCGTCCGATGCGAAACCCGCCAGGTCATCCAGGCGCAGGATGCGATCCAAATCCGCGGTGGTGAGCACGCCGTCGAAGTGTCCGTATCCAAGGAGAGGATTCTCGGCCGGGTCGTAAGGCTCAAATCCCGTAGCCAGTACGACGGCTTGGCACGGGACGATACGGCGTCGGCCGAGCACGCGCTCCTGCCAGGGAAGAGGCAGGGGGTCGCAAGCGGGCCCAGGTTCGAGTGCCACGCGGAAGGCGCCGGCCTCCCCCTGGCACTCAGCAAGACGCACACCCAGGAGAACCTCGATTCGCGGATGCGCCAACATCCTGGAGATCTGGTCCTGTACGAAACAGGCCGAACACCGGGCACACTCGTCGGTGGCCATACATGCCCAATTGGCGGCATGACCACCTAATCGGCGGTCGCGCTCGACCAGCGTGACACCGACCCCGAGGTCGGCGACCGCACGTGCAACGGTCATTCCGGCAATTCCGCCACCCACGACGATCACGTTTGAAGGGTTGTCGTTCACGGCTCGCGTTGTCCTCCGCGCATAACAGCGCCGCCCCACTTCACGGTGAGTTTCCTTGTGGCAGTACACGGCCTGCTTCACCCCTAACATGCTTGCAAGAACCGTGCCGGGAGCCCTTGGCCGAGGCGCGGACCAAGCTCGGCAGCCTCTTAGAGAATTCCGCAGCACTGCCACTACGCACACGGGTCCCCGGTAAATGGGCCAGTCGGTGTTGCGCATCGCGACGGAGTCCCGTTTTGACGACACCCGCATCGATGCCGCGATCATGTTGCAGATGATGCTATGCAACGTTGCATGCAACGCATCGTGCGACACGCGTGCGACCATCTCGGCCGGCCGGCAAGCCATTTCTCACGTCATTCGCAGGCGTCAGACGATATGGCTCGCCAGTTGCACACGATGAATCGAGGAGATCCCATGATGATAGCGGCCATACCACTATACGGAAACCGCGTATCGCCTCGATTTGCGTACTCGCGCGCGATGCTGGTGGTCGACATCTCTGATGGCGACGCAAAAGAGCACCGCATTGTCAATACGGAACGAGGTAGTGATGCCGAGTGGCTAGATCGGCTGGTCGCCCTGGGGGTGGACGTTTTCGTGTGCGGAGCCGCGGATGCCAGCTTCCTGGAAGAGGGAGAGCGTCTCGGCATCCGCGTCATCCCGGACGTCGCCGGGGACATCGACCAGATTCTGGCGGGTTTGGCCAGCGGGGACCTCCAGCCCGGCTACGGGACGTACGGTGGGCTCTCGGGAAGATCTCCGGTTAAAGCCATGGATTGTCTACGATGTCGGGACCGAGTCTGCTTGGAAGGGCAGCCCTGCCCGGGTTTGCTTCCGGATCTGCACTGTGGTGCGCCCGGCTCTGACGAGGAAGGTTTGCTGGAGGTCGCCACCGACATCGCTTGCGAGACCGAGCGAAGGCTGTGCCGTGTCGCAGAGTTTGTTCATTTTTGCCACGGAATGAGCTACCGGCACGTGGGGATCGCATTTTGCGTCGAGCTGTACCGGGAGACCCATATCCTGGCGCACTTGCTTCGGCGTTTCCTGCGTGTCACCCCGGTGTGCTGCAAGATCGGTGGGCGGCGGATCTCGGAGGAGGAGATCCCTTCTCGCCCTGCTCACGTTGCCTGCAATCCGATAGGGCAGGCTGCGGAATTGAACCGCCGCAAGACGGAGATCAACGCGATCGTTGGTCTGTGCATCGGGTGTGATCTTGTCTTCACGCAGCACAGCAGCGCCCCGGTGACAACGCTTTTTGTGAAGGACCGTTCGTTGGCCAACAATCCCGCGGGCGCCCTGTATTCCAACTACTACCTGACGGAGCTTGCCGACGTGCCTCGTCCGGCGAAGGCTTCGCCGTATCACTCAACACAGCAAGGAGTTCCACCGTGACCAGTATCGCCGTGAAAGACATCGGATTTTGCGCCCACTTCTCCCGCCAAGGAGATTGGGCGTTCGAGTTCGCCCTCTCTCTGGCCAGGCGTCTGGGGCACCGGCTCAACATCTTCTACTTCCCGCGACTGGACTCGTCCCTCTCAGACCGGCCGGCGGGAAGCTTGGATAAGGATGAATTGACTGCCCTGGACCGCCGGGTTCGGGAGTACTACGACGCAAAGCTGGGGGACTTTGTGGAGGCCGGGTTCCGTGTCTGCGAAGACTTCATCGACACCGAATTGCGACGCTGCCTGTTCCGGCGGGAGTACCAGGTGATGGTGCTGGGCTATCTTGACTATGGCATGGCCTTCGGTGACGACTCCATCGAAGCCTTCGCATATCGGTTCAATGGCCCCGTCGTGCTCGTCGGACCAAACCGGCCGGACCAGTTCTATCTCAATCCGCCGGCCCGCCTCGTCAGTTGGCGGATGGGCCTCTCCGAGGACGACTGGACGCCCCTTGCGGCCCCCGCCGAGGCCGGAGCCCCGTGATGATGCAAACGGGCGAACTGAATCACCAACCGATCGGCCGGGAGGACAACGCCCCCCAAGGTGCGATGTTCCCCTGGCCGTGCGAATCCGATTGCCGTAGAATGATACATCAAAGTGGAAATAACGGGCGACGGAGCGCCTTGGCTCTGTCGGCCGTCGCCGGTCGGAAGGCTCAGAAGCAGGTCCTCGGCCGTCTTGCCTACTGCACGAACCAGGATGGGACGAGGGATTCGATGGAAGCGAGCACCCGCAAAATCGCGGCCATCATCTTTGATAGTATCGGAGAGGGCGTCTTTACCACCGATCCCGACTGCCGCATCACCGCGTTCAATCGCGCCGCCGAGCAGATCACGGGCTTCACCAGGGAACAGGCGGTCGGCCGGTACTGCTTCGACATTTTCCGCACCGAGATCTGCCAATCCCGCTGCGCTCTGCGCCATACACTCGCCAACGGCAAGCCCGTCTCGAACGACCGCGTTACCATCATCACACGCGACGGTCGGCCGCTGCCCATCAGCATCAGTACCACGATCCTTCGAGACAAGCAAGGCGAAGTCGTGGGGGCCGTGGAGTTCTTCCGCGACCTGTCCGTGGAGGAAGAGCTGCGGGGACGGCTCAGCCGGATGGATGCCTTCGCGAACCTGCGGAGCAACAACCAGCGAATGCAACGCATGCTGGATCTGCTGCCGGAAGTGGCCACGGCCGAGTGCAATGTCCTCATCCACGGCCCCAGCGGCTCCGGTAAAGAGCTGATCGCCCAGGCGATCCACAACCTCAGTCCTCGCCGTCACGGGCCGTACATCCGCGTCAATTGCGCCGCGCTGCCCGAAACGCTGCTGGAGTCCGAACTGTTCGGGTACGTGAAGGGCGCCTTCACCGACGCCAAACGCGACAAGCCCGGGCAGTTCCAAGTCGCCTCCGGAGGCACGCTCCTGCTGGACGAGATCGCCGAAATGCCACCGTCGCTGCAAGTCAAGCTCCTGCGCGTGCTGAACAACGGCGAGTTCCAGCCGTTGGGTTCAACCAAGACACTCCACACCGACGCCCGTATCATTACCTCCACCAACCGCGACATCGAAACCATGGTTCGGGAGGGCGCCTTCCGCGAGGACCTCTACTACCGCGTCAACGTGGTCAATCTTGAAATCCCGCCGCTTCGCGAAAGGCTGGAAGACCTACCCCGTCTGGTCAATCACTTCATCGAGCAGTTCCGCGGAAAGCGGCAAAAGCCCATCGAGCGCGTTTCTAGCGAGGTGATGGTGCTGTTGCGGCGCTACTATTGGCCGGGCAACATCCGCGAGTTGGAGAACGCCATTGAGCACGCCTTCGTGCTCTGCCGTGGCGAGGTCATTGAGGTCGAGCATCTGCCGGAACGGATCGTCGCGGGAGCACGTGAAGAGGCGAATTCGTCAATACCCTTCGGCGATTCGTCACCCGAAGCCGTGATACGAGAAGGCCTCGCCCGCAATCGCGGAAACCGCAGCAAGACGGCCCGCGAGCTGGGCATGCACCGATCAACTCTGTGGCGGAAGATGCGTCAGTACGGCATCCGTACCCCTGAAATTCCACCTTCCTCTGGCCCGGACGGCGGATGACCGCAGCGCCCGCCCTCCGCCACGAGCCCGCAGGCACCGCCGCAAATGATGTCAGAGGCCGTAGTAGCGCACCTTCTGCTTTCACTCATCAAGGGATATCACCCGAAAGTACTGTGCTCCACGGGACACCCAAACGGATGCACAGGTCCTCAGAGAGATTCTGGAGGATGATCCGACCCCGAAAACCAAAAACGCCGACTGATGTGTACCCGGGTACATATCAGTCGGCGAAATGACGTAAGTCCAGTACAGCGCTCGCAGGTGCTTCGGGTGGGGGCGACCCGGTGCGCGAAGCCCCAGGCGACAAATCCCGCCGCTGTAATCAAATCGATGGCGCACCTCCGGGAATCCCAGCGACCTCGCGAATCAGAACGACTCGTGTGCGGGGTGTGTCGGACCCACGCACTTTTCGCGAAGTCAATAAGTTCAAAGGTGACCGCCACCTCCGCAGGTTGCGCCAACTTGAGAACTACAGAGGAGTGGTGGACCCACGCGCAAAACTGAACTGGCCGACGAATCTTAATTGGCTTGCGAGCGGCGATGTATCGCAGGGCAGAGCCCCGGCCGAACAGCGAACTGCGGCTTGGTTGCCGTGAATTGCACACCATGATCGTAACTTGCGGTGTTTTTTGGGCTTGGGCCTTTCTGGCCACTGATGGCGAATTCTCTTACGCTGGAGACAATAGATGGGTATCGCCGTATGGGTACGTCCATCGGGACTTCCGGCTGCGCTGGCGCGACTATGACAGCCGCGAGTGCATCGCCAACGCCGGCAAGCTGTGGTCGACACCCAAGGAGGACCTCTACTTGCGCGGTTATCTCAGCCAGGCTGGCATACTGAAGGGGATGTATACCCCGAAGGCAGCCAGTGGGAGCTTCGTCAGATCGGCGAGCCCTGCGCCCGCGCAAGCGATAAGGCAATCGAAGTCGCCGGAGACCCGGCCCAATATCGTCTTGATTATGGGCGATGACATTGGCTTTGCGGATTTGGGCTGTTATGGCGGTGAAATTGAAACTCCAAACCTCGATGCAAAGTGGGCGAACGTGGGAAACACGCCCTACCGTCATTTCAAGCAGGCGGGGCATGAGGGTGGAGCTAGGACTCACCTGATTGCGCATTGGCCCAAGGTGATCTCGCCAGGAACGATCCATCGAAGTCCCGTGCATTCCGTCGACTTCATGCCGACGTTCTTGGAGCTTGCCAAGACAGAATACCCCACGAAGGTCGATGGGTATATTTCTCCAAAGCTCGATGGAATTAGCCTACTGCCGGCGTTCGAAGGCAAGCCGACCGATTCGAATCGGCTCATAATCACCGGGCATGCGGACGATCAGCGAAAGATCCGATTCGGAGACTGGGCAATCGTGAAGCTGAAAGATTCGTCCTCCTGGGAAATGTACAATCTCCGCGAAGATCCAGCGGAACTTAACGATCTCGCGGCCGAGATGCCGGAGAAAGTCTCATCGTTACAGACGCTTTACGAAAACTGGAAGAACAACCGCAAGGTCGGTGGATTCAATACCAGAGCGGATACAACAATTGACAAGTGAGGATGTCATGAGAAGACGAACACAACCACCGGCCATCGCACTCTTGCTCTCCATCGCGACCGGATGTGCGGCGAAAATGTCCGAATCCTCTCAACTGTTTACTTTTACTAAGGAGGCGATGATGAAGAAATTGAGTCTCGTAGCGATGCTCGCGGCCTTCTTGATTAACGCAGGATTCGCCCACGCTTCCGAGGACAACGGCAAGAAGGATGCGGACCGTGGTACCGACAAACGGGTTTCCACTCAGTTGATGCTGCCAGAGCCAAAGGATGTGAAGACCATCTCAATCAAGTTTGATCATCCGAAACTCGATGACGTTCAGTTCACTGCAACTCCAGCAGATTGGAAGGCGATCCGGGCAGCCTTGTTGCCGGCAAAGCCCGATCAGAACCCCGCTAGTTGGGAATGGTTTGGTACTGTGAGAATCATCACGAAGGATAACCAGCCGTTCCGAATCGGACTTTACACCACGAGCAAGGATCCCGGCGCATTTGCCGCTGGAGAAACATTCGGGCAACGGGTCTATTATCGCGGTGGCAAGAAAGCGGAACTCGTCAAAGCGGTTATGGCCGCATACGAATTGGCGGCAGCCCCGACCGAAGATCACAACGCCTCGCCGAAACCGAACATCCTCATCATCATGACGGACCATTGGTTTTCGGATGCCATGAGCTGCGTGATCGGCAACGAGTATATCAACACCCCGGCGATTGACAGCCTGGCTGCCAATGGCATGCTCTTTTCGCGTGCCTATACTACTCCTTCCAGCACAAGAACGTCTGGCTTCTGCAGCCGTATGGGGACGACGACCTGTACATCTATACCGACCCCAGATTCGGACGGGTCGAGGAGGACGGCTGGGCCTTCATCAACCACGGCGACAAGGCCTACGCCGCCATCAAGGCCGTCAACCCGTAATGATCCGCACTATGCAAGATATCTGTTTGGCAGAGAGGGTACGGCCGATAGTACCGAGAAACAACAGACCGGTTACTTCGATCCGTTCGGCGAGCCTAGGTTCTTTCACATAAGGAGTTGCCCCGCTATGCACGTTGAGGCTCGCTTTCTCAGAATCTTCGCTGTTTCCGCAGTGGGATGGTGCCTCACACTGACGATCCCGTGTTCTGGACAAGACGAGGAACCGGCCACGGTTGCCGACATTTCCAGCCCCCAGAGAAGTTCCTCCATAGGACCCTGCGTGGAAAAGGCCGCTGGGCATCTCGACACAGCAGCAAACGCGGCGGACTGCCGGCCCCCGTTCCGCGGGCCGGGTGGCAAGCCGTTAGGCCCAACGTTGGCTCCGAAGCCTTATCGTATCGGCATCGCTCCGTCTCATATCACAAAGCCGACCGCGCCGCTCTTCGGCGAACGCATAAACGAGTGGGACGAAGTTCGCCGGCAGATAGACTTCTACAAGGTCTACTCGTTGCAGGCCGTGCCTCCCGACTGGGCGACTCCCTTGCCGGTCGATGCGTTCGCCCAGTTCGCGAAAGAACATCACATTGCAGTGGATGCCGAGTTTGGGAATTTCCGGCCCGGCGTGGGCGCGGGCAAGGCCGCCGCCGAACGGGCGCGAGCAATGCATACGTGGATGAAACACCGGGGCGTGCAAATGCGTGCCCTCCATCTCGATGGGCCGATCCGGCGCATGATGGGTTGCGACCGTGAAACGGTTGACGGCCTGGACCTGAAGCAAGCCGCCGAGGAATTGGCGGAGTTCCTCGTGGAATGCCGCAAAACCTTTCCGAAAACACGTATCGGCCTGATCACCAATTTCCCCAACTGGCATTACACTCCGGAACAGCCAGGCATGCTGGGAACCTGGAGCAATCAGAGCGGCGTTCACTATCGCGACGCATTAGAGGCTGTCTATCTTGCCGCGAAGAGAAAGGGAACGTGCTTCGACTTTGTGGAAGTCGACTGCCCCTGGAATTACTATCGGGCCAAGGCGAATCGCACCGATCCTACGCGGCGCGTGGACAACGCGGTCAAATTCAAAGCCCTTCAGCGATGGTGCGAACAGCAGGGTGTCGAATTCTGGCTGGTCGTCAATTATGACACCAATCCGCAGAAGGTGGCAGGCAAGCCGGAGTTGGGCAACCGCCTCTTTCATGACGAGACACTTGCCTACATCCGTCGCTTGCGTCGCGACGGCATCTTTCCGGATTGCCTCACGATCCAATCCTGGTACAAGCTGCCGGTCGAGCATCTGCCGGAAGATGGCGGCTACTCGTTCATGCACACGGCCCGCGATTCGATTCGGCTGATTCGTGAACTCTTCCCTCGACCAAGTGCCTCGGACAAGCGCAACACAGCCGAGACCTCGCCGGTGAAAGTGATTCTCGATACAGACATGTCCGGTGATTGCGACGACGCCGGGACGCTCGCTCTCCTGCATGCATTGGCAGTCAACCACTCGTCGAATCCAAAGGTCCCCGGATGATGCGTGTCGGATTCGAGCACGGGAACTCCAGGCCCGCGCAACCCGTTGAGATGCCACTTTCCGAAATGGCCAGTGGCGTAGCCCGCATGTTTCATCGCCTGCGGCAGCGTCTTCTCCTGATGACGCAACGGGCAACCGTGCGAATAGACGCCCGTGCGGTCGTGCGTCCGGCCGGTCAGCACGCTAGCGCGGGTCGGCGAGCAGACAGGCCCACCCGCGTAGAAGCGGTCGAATCGCAGTCCGTTGGCGGCCATGGCGTCGAGGTTGGGGGTCTTCAGCAGCGGGTGGTTGTAGTAACCGGTTTGGCCCCAGCCTTGGTCATCCGCCATCACGAAGACGATGTTCGGTTTCTCTCCTGCCGTTGCGTAACCGGTGAAAGACACGAGTACAAGCACGAAAACCAAACCGATGGCAAGTGACTTCATGTTCAAAGCTCCTCTGTCAACTTCTCTACTTGAGGCGTTCATTCCTCGTCCTGCTCCACACAATCCGGTCACCGAGCCATCGCTGGGGAGGGCCAGCAGCAAAAGGATCCTAAAGGCAACCGGTTGTGGCTCTGCTGGAGCATCTCGGCGACACCCGCGGCCGTGCCGGAGTTGCCGTCGATCTGGAGAGGCGGGTTTCAACAATTGCAGTTGCAGTACGACCTCTCAGTCGAGGAGTACCCGGGCGAAAACCGTTGTAGAAATGACCACATCCGTTCCATGGCCCATCAGGCCCGAAGCGCTTTGGGAGGGCGTGTCATGAGCGCGCAAGCGGAGGGTCAATTCAGTTCACAGTTCGCCCCCGCTGATGAGGGGAAGAGCGAGTTGCCAACTGATCCAGGTCGCCCCCATTGCGCCAAGCAAAGCTTGGGAGAGGAGGATAGAAATGTAAGGACACAATCTTGAAACCTTTCATCGGAATCTTGTGGGTGGAAAGCCCATCCGGTGGAGCCTGACCAGCAACCGGAAGCGAGTCTTGCGTGGGTCGGAGTAATCTGCCCTGCAAAGCGTAGACAGCGAGTCCGAAAGCCGTGCTATCGGGCGTCGAAAGACCAATTGTGGGAGCCTTCGCACCTGGGGGTCCGGGGGCCACGCTGCTGCACCGTAATGGTCTGGCGCAGGCAGTCCTGCCGGCGTCGGTAAGAACATGTGCAAACGGACAATCGAGATTCCCCAGGAACTTGGGAGATCCTGTCGCTTCCTCGGAGATTCCCGGCCGGAGATACCGGGTGACCAACTCCCGGCCTCGGCGGCGCACTCGTCCGCCGAGGAGCGAAAACAACGAGTGCAACCGCGGTACCGCCAAGCGAAGGAAACGAAGCGCGGCGGGATGGGCGGCAGGAAGTCATAGCGTCTTGATAGTACCAGCGAAGCTGGCGAACGGCCCCCAGCCGGAGCCAGTGGAGGGAAGCGAGACGTCGGATCATGGAACCGTTACTGAGAAACACGACGAATGCCTCGAAATTCGACAACCGTGTCCACGAAACAGCAGCGGATAGCAGTGTTGGCGAGGCAATCGCCGGTGGACATCCGGAAATTCTTCGACAACCTGGATCACGGCCACCTGCGAACGTTTCTCCAACTTCGGGTGCGTGACGGTGTGTTGCTGCGCCTGATCGGGAAATGGCTGAATGCGGGCGTAATGGAGGACGGGAGCGTGAGCTACCCCGATGCTGGCTCGCCCCAAGGCGGAGTGGTCTCACCCTTGCTCTCGAACGTTTTCCTGCATTATGTGCTGGACCTTTGGTTCGAACAAGACGTGAAACCTCGTCTTCAAAACCGTGCCTTTCTGATCCGCTATGCCGACGACTTTGCCGTTGGGTTTCGCGACCATGGCGACGCCCTGCGTGTGATGGACGTCGTGCCCAAGCGGTTCGGCAGGTACGGCTTGACGGTCCACCCCACCAAGACGCGACTCATCCCTTTCCGTCCGCCCACACCGTGGGCAACGGGCTACCGAGGTGAGCCACCGGAGCGTCCGGGGACGTTTGACTTGCTGGGCTTCACTCACTACTGGGGTAGATCCCGGCGAGGCTCTTGGATCGTCAAACGGAAGACAGCCTCTGATCGATTCAGCCGAGCCGTGCGGAGCATGGACTCCTGGTGTCGGGCCAACCGGCACCTCCCGATCCGCGAACAGCAACGGAAACTGAACGAGAAGCTACGCGGTCACTACGCGTACTACGGTGTCACCGGAAATGGAACGGCATTATCGCGTTTTCTCCATGAAGTCGAGCGTCGCTGGCGGAAGTGGCTTTGCCGCCGCAACTGCCTTCGCTCGCTGAACTGGCCCGCGTTCTGCCGCCTGATTCAGCGTTATCCGCTGGCCCGTGTGTGCGCCGTTCGTTCGGTCTGCAGGCAAGCAGCGAACCCATGATTCGAGGAACCGTATGCGCTAATGCGCGCACGTACGGGTCTGTGGGAGCCCTGGGGCGGCAACGCCCCAGGGCCACCTGGTCCGGTGCGACTTCGGCCGGCGGGCAGAGGTTGCGCGGGGGCGATGTGACCTGCGTCAGTTAGCGAAATGCGGTTCGAGATAGACCAAGCGCGTTCTCAGCGCGCGAGCGGCATGCTGTTTCCTGCAGAGGTGAATCGCAACTCGGCGCCGATATGCGCCCTCCAAGTCGCATCGGTATTGTCCAACCTCGGTAAGTTTGGGATGTCGCCGACTGTGGTCGGTCATCGTGACCGCCGCAGGTTGACGAACTTCGTTCAGCGGGCGTGTACCCAC
>Ga0180438_10004919_pt1 | contig 18939 bp, 23 predicted proteins | sample SS_ome_12_FD_132455 | JGI IMG/M metagenome (GOLD analysis project Ga0180438, IMG submission 132455) | Hypersaline lake sediment archaeal communities from the Salton Sea, California, USA - SS_3_D_2 metaG | ecosystem: Environmental > Aquatic > Non-marine Saline and Alkaline > Hypersaline >...
ACCCGTCTCCGCCTTCGTCGGCTCGCCATCGGGGCAAGGTGTCGCGGCCGCCGCATCCTGCCCACACGTCGCGACCAGCACGAGCACAATCGCACCGAGCATCAGGGCAGCGGTCCGCCCGCTGGTGTCCTCAGTCGTCACGCTTCAAAGCCTCCCGTAGCGCGTCGCGCACCTTGTCTTCATCGCCGAAGGCGTCGCGCAATGACTCGCGCGCAGCTTCGATGCCCGCCCGCTCCTCTTCCCGTTCCGCCTCCGCAGCCGCGACCGCCTCGGTTTCCTTCTGTCGAGCTGCGTCAACCGCCTCGTGTTCTACGCTGGCAGCCTTGCGTCGTGCCGCTTCGATTGCTGCCTTGCGCTCTGCGTTTGCTGCTCGCAGCTCCGCCGCCTTGCGCTTGAGGTACTCCGACCGCAACAACGCCGCGAGCACAATGAGCCCGAGCACCGCCACCGCAGCGACGGCGATCTTGACGTTGCCCCATGCGGTCGAAAGCCAGCTCATTCGCCGTTCCCGTTGCCCACGCGACGCTTGAGCCAACCGAGCAGAAGGTCACTCGCCTTGTCGCCGATCTTGCGCAGCGCCTTCATCCAGAGCCCGTTGAGCACCGCCAGCGCTCCGAACGCGGCGCCGTAGCCCATGCCCAGCGCGCCAAGCGCCCCGACCCCGACCCCGATCGCAGCTCCGCCGACCAGCGACACACCCCAGATCAAGACCGGATACCACGGGAATTGCTTGCTGATGCGCTTCAACACCGTGCGCTCCGTCGCGGTCTTCGGCGGGCTCCTCTTGAGCTTGGCGATCGCGGTCGCCTTCATTACCTCGACGACAGACCACATCACGAAGGTCGCGACCAGCCACGCGATGATCGCTTCGAAGATCGGGAACGCTGCGGCATCCGCCGCCACACTATCGAGCACGCTTTGTGCTGCTGCCTCTGCTGTCTCTTGCATGTCCGCCCCCTACTGCGCCCGCTCCGGGTGTGTGAGCCGACACGTCGTTTCCAGATCGCGAATGCGACCGCCTTGTTCCTTGTCCGCCTCGTACAGCTTGGCCCGGCTGCGCTTGGCTTCTGTCGCCGCGTTCTCGATCGCGGCAAAACGTACGGCGTGTGCTTCGATCGTGGCATCGAGCTTCGCATCCATCAGGTCGATCCGCCCTACGATGCGCGTCTCCGTCTTCGCTCGCGACCAGACCACGCCCACAAACGACGCCAACGGCGCTGCGACTGCGATTGCGATTGCGAGCCATTCCGGCATGTCACACTGCCTTCGCGAGCTGTAGCTCGCCCGTGAGGTACAAACCGAGATGATCCCAGCGATTGCTACGCCCCTGGCAGTGGTGATACCAACCGGGCGGCATTAGCGCCTTGTTCGCCTTCGTGCCCCGCTTGATCGCGCCCTTGTACCCCTTCACAGGTACGATGCGTTCCGGGTGCTCAGGATCGTCGAGCGGCGCCGTCATCGGGATCCCGAGGTGCACGTGTAGCGCCTTCATTAGCGCCCGCAACGCCTCGCGCTGGGCATCGGTTGCGCCCAGGAACATCCCCGGGTTCCAGCGCTTGAAGTAGAAGCCCGACAGCACCGGGCGCTTCGGCTGCCCGAGCTTGACAAGCTGCTTGTTGGCTTCCGCAGTCTTGTTGAGCGCGACCGGATTCGTCAGGTCGACCCCGATCGAGGTGTCGTTGAACCAGCCGATCCCGTAGTGGTACGCGCGCTTCGCGAGATCGATGAGCTGATAGATCGTGCCATCCCAATCGATTTCCAGATGCGTCGACACGCTGCGCTTCTGCGACCACGACGCCCGCCACGAATGTTGGATCGACCGGGTGCCCGTCCAGTGCACACCTACGCGGCAGATCGAGTCGAGCCCGCCGGTGCGATTCTTGAAGCGGGTTCCTGTCTTGCCGTTCTTCTTCTCGTACGTGCGCTCGACCACGAAAGCGCCCTCTTCACCAGCGGTCACGACCCGCGGCCAGTCGATCGGGCACAGCTTGCCGTCGATCAAGAGGTTGTCGGTCATCGCCGGCGGGTCGGCGACCTCGGCGGGATCGGGGTCTTCCCAGAACCAACCCGCGAGCCATTGCAGCAGCCGATTGTAGGTCACCGCGTCGACGATGCCGGACGCCTCGATCCCCTCAGCGAGCTGAAACGCCTTGACCTGTTCTGTCAGCTCGTCGCCGTACTCGTCCGCCGGCATTGACCACAGCTCGGGCGACCATCCGAGCACCTCGGCGCTCTCGCGGTTGTCCGCGTACTCTCGCTCGGTGTCTTCGCTCATACCGTGATCTCCTGGTCGTCAAACGTGATCTCTTCGAACGGCAGCCGACGCAGCTCGGTTTGCAGCTCGAAATCCGCCACCGCCCACCGAGACGGGCCCGGGTGCTCGCGATCCATGCACGCTAACGACCGCGCCAGCCCTTCGTCGATGGGCGGTGGCGCGAGCCCGTCGACATCCGGCAGCTTGCGAGCGAGCTTCACGAGCCGCTTGCGAAACCGCCGAGTGTACTTGCCCGGGGCGAGCGTCGCATACCCTTTGCCGACCACGTACGCGATCCAGCGCAGAGGCTCGTCAGAGAGCACCGCAGCGCCCGCGTAACGACTCCGAGAGACAAACGCGACCCAACCCCTCACCCCTTGCTCGACGCTATCCCAGCCGCAGAAATCCGCCTCTACGCGCCGACGCTTCCCATCGTGCCCGTACTCCGTTGTGAGCTTGCGCACGGTATGCGTGTGCCCGGTGATGCTGGTCTTGTCCCGCCGGAAGCGCGGCTTGACACCCCAGAAGTTGAACGATTGCGCGAGTACGTTGGTGCCCTTGCCGGATTCGAGCCGCGCTTGCGCCCAACAGACCTGCCACGGCACGCCCAGCTCGGTACAGATGGCACGCGCCGGCTTGCCGACGACCTCGACCCATTCGGCGAGCTTCACGCTGCCCCCGTCTCGCCGAGCTGCCAGCGCCAGGCGTTCGTCTGCGGTGAGAAATCGAGCCCATCGCCAAGATCGCGATCGGGACGGTAGATCACGACCGCGGCATCATCCCGCACGCCCGCATAGTTGCACCGAAGGTCATCCGCAAGGATCTGGTAGCTCATCGTGTCGACAGCCGCGAGCCCCGCCTCAAGAGCGTTTGACGCTGGCGCTGCGACCGGCGGATCGAACGGGAAGCACACGACCGCGTCGACCTCGGTACATCCCGCCCGGATGAGCGGCTCGACGGGCGCGACCGTCTGCACCCCGCCATCGAAGTACAGCGGGCCCGGAGCTGTCTCGGTCGGGCTGACGAGCTGCGGCACCTCTTGCGGCTCGAAAGCGTACGGGATCGCGCAGCTCGCGAGCACCGCGTCAATCAAGACCACGTGGTCTAGCTCCGTCCATTCGACCCACTGCCGCGACGAGTAAGTCACCGCCCCTACAATGAGCTTGCGCCCGCTGTCGCGCACCCGCCACGGCTCAAGGTGTTTGCGCAGAAACGAGCGCAGCGGTCGCAGGTCACGGACCCCCTTGCGCCACAGGCTGTGAATCATCCCGAACGGGCACCATCGCTTGTGCACGTCGGATGTCTTGAGCGTGTGCCACAGCTTCCGCAAATCCTCGAAGGCTTGCGCCTCCTCACCGACCGGGTACTGCGCGAGGTGCGCTGCGTTGACCGCGCCGACGCTGACCCCCGCGACGACATCCCACGGACGCGCCAGCGAAGCGGCCTTGCCCGCCTGCCAAGCGCCCCGTGCGGCACCACCACTGAGAGCCAGCCCGAGCATGTCTCACGTCCCCACGTAGCTGTCGCGAGCTGCCTCCGCCGCTGCGATGTCCGCAGCCGCCCAGACACCAGCGATCGCGGTGTCGCAGGTCTGTATCTCGCCGAGCACCGCGTCTCGTACATCGCCGTAGATCGCTTTGATGTCGTTGGCGCTCGCGAAGCTGTGCGAGTCTTGCTCATCCCACGTGCGCAACACCACCGGGTACGTGAGATCGTCTTTGGCGCCGTACAGCGCGTCCCAATACTGCTGATCGACGAACCCGACCGACCACAGCTTGCCGCTCGCAGCAGGGTATTCCACCGACATCCCGCCCTGGTCGACCGGCGCGTTCATCTTGAGATCGCGCCAATCCTTGCACTCTTGCGTGCACCGGGCCTTCGCCTCGCTGAGCGTCTCCTCGACGTGTCCCGCGACGAGCGCGTCGAGCGCTGCGATCTGCCCAGCGTCGAGCGTCTCCGCGAAGCGGTATCGCACCGCCTCGACTCCCGCTTCACCGTGCACACAACGCACTCCGGTGAGCGTGAGCCCGCCGAGCGTCGCATCGTTGACAACGCGACGGTGAAGCACCGAAGCGTCAAGACTGGCGCCGTCAGGGTAGTCGCCGATCGTGTAGCTGTGATCACTCATAGCCCAAGCGCCCCCGCGTTGATCTGCTTGACGTGGATGGATGAGAACACGGACGAAGCCGTGCCAGAAGCGTTCTCGGTGCCGATCTCGGTCGAGAATTTGACCCCGGGCCCGGTACGCCCGGATCCCAGAATGCGGATCGCGTCGCTGACGCAGACCGCCCGCTTAGTCGTGACCTGCATGTTCTCTTGCACGTACTCGTCCCCGATGAGATCGCTACCCGTCTTGTCATCCCAACGAGCCCGCACGAACACGTCGTAACTCCCGTTGCTGCACTTGACCGTCATGCACCACGTCACTTGCCAGGCTTGATCGCTCGGAATCAGCGGTGAGTTGAATTCGATCACGTCATCGAAGGCAGCCGGCGCAACCGTCGTCGAGTCAACCTGACTCGCGTTGCGCGCCGAGAATTCCCAACCACCGGGCGGATCCCAGCGCCCGTTAGAGCCCTCGATCGTCAACTCCAACAGGCCCGCCGGTGAATAGCCGTCTCCGACGATGTTGACCCGTGCGCGGCTTGGCTTCAACGCAGAATCAATGACGGCTGCGGCTGCGTCGCCAGGGAACGTCGCGCCCTTGCCGTAGTGCCCGACGCACTCGTCATAGAGCGGCGACGGCTGCCCCGCAATGTATACGCGCGTTCCGCTGGGCACGTACCCGCCGCTATTGGCGACGATGACCTGCCAGCCGGAATCATTCGACCACTGGATGAGATCGCCGATCGCGACCGTCGCGCTCCCCGAGTAGGCGGGTGTCCCCGCCGACTCCGCACGCACCGTCATCCCCGTATAGTGGTCGTTCACGCCCATCAGGTCGAGCTGCGCGACGGTCCGCCCGCCCATGTACCAAGCCGACAGGCAATCGTCCTGTAGCTCGATCGTGGGCCCGTGATGGCTGTGTGCGTCGGGGTCGACCTCCAGCCCGCTACCGCCCTCGACGATCGTGACATCGTCTGCAAGGCTGCCCGGGTCGACCTCCAACGTGCCGCCATTGTCCACAATGGTCGTACCGTCGATCGACGGGATGATCTGCGAGCTGCCATCAAACGTCATCCCGCTGCCTAGCTTGACCTGGAGCCAGTACGGGCCAGACATACCCAAGCCCTGCCCGAGTACCCCGTCGCTGATGCCAGCGGGAAGCCAAGCCTTTGCAGCTCCGATCTCGACGTAGCCAAACAGAGTGAGCGCGCCTAGCTCTCCTCCTGAGCAGTGATACAGCCAACCCTTGCTTGGTGCGATGAATGCCGGCGTCAAGCTCGTGCCGCCCCATTCCGCCACCTTGACGCTCTGCCCTGTCGCCGGGGCGTACAACGTGTCGCCGATGTCCGTCGACGCGACCAGCATCCGCACACCCGCTGCGGGATACCCGCCGACGTTGTCTCGAATCTTGACCCACTTGTCTTCGTCGGCCTTGTACTGCGCGGCATCGCCGATCGCGAGCGTGTCGGAACCGGCCTTGCTCGGCGTCCCGTTGCTGGTCGCGATGACGGTGATCCCCCAATCCGACACGCTCAGGCTCAAAGCGTCGATCTCGCCGATCGAACGGTTGCCGACGTAGCGCGGGCTGATAACGGTGTCGACGCCCGCCACACGTGTCCCGGCTGCGGTAGTCGCCTGGAGCGATTGACCATCGCGCTTGAGCCGCACCGAAGCGCCCTGTACTTCGAGCCCGACCTCTGCGACGACCTCTAGCTGTCCGGTGTCATCGTTGCGCGCCAGCCCGGGGCCTGCGTCGTAGTACGTGAGGTTGTGCGGATCCCAATAGCCATCAGGCACCGCTCCGATGAGCTGATGCTCGCGTCCGACGTAGAACGCAGCCGCGTTCGTGACGACAGCTCGGGCGCCCTTGCTCGGCGTCACGAGTGTCGGCGTCAAACTGCCTCCCGGGAAGACCGCGATCTTGCCGTTGTCCGTGTCATCGGTAAGCGGTGCGAAAAGCGTCTGATACGCGCCCGCCACACACAGCCGCGCGCCCACCGGAGGCGTCCCGCCGCTGTTCGCGACCACAACCCGCCAACCCGGCGCCAACGCCGCAGCGCCTCGCCATTCGACGATGTCGCCGATCGCGACTGGCGGCCCGCCGCCCGCTGGTGTCCCGGCCGAGCCCGCAACCGCCGTTGTGCCCCAGCGCTTCGACAGCGCGTCCAGCTCGGCGACCGTGCGCGTGCCTCGGTAATCGACGCCGTCGACGGCGAACGGGAGCAACGCCACCGGGTCTACTCCCGACGCCGGATCGTGACTGCTGCCGTGTGGGTCGAGTAGGTCGACCGTCGCACCATCGAACAGCGTCCCCGTGAAGGTTCCCCAGGTTGACAGGTCGCACTTGAAGCTGCCCGCCGGACCGTACCAGTCACCCCCCACGCGGCAATCGTTCAAGTAGCCGTTGCTGGCTTCTGACACGATGACATCGCCAGCAAACGAGCAATGAAACTGATCCCCCAGGATCTTCTTCACTCGCACGCTACCCGAGTAGTCCGTCTCGCGCCCCTTCAAGATCACACCCGTTGTCGGGGCGTACACAACCCCCGCGACGTCGCAATCTCGGAAGTTGATCCGAGCCTCTGCGGTCATTCCCGACCCGTCAAAGGCGTACGTAGCGCCGATCCCGACCAGCGCCCCAACCTCCAGTGAGAAGGTCTGCGGCTCGCCGGCCCCAACATCTGACACCGTGACGCCGCCCGAGATGACCCAAGCGCCTGATCGAGCAGCAAGGAAATTGAGCGCCGGGTCGATTCCAGCGATCGCCACAGCCGGATCCGTGACCCGAGACACGTTGCGCGGGCTCGTCGGAATGATGCCCACAAACGTGTAGACCTCGGCGATCATGTTCCAGACCCCGCCGTCTACCGGGATCGTGATGTCTTCATCGAAAACGCGCCCGCCGATGACCTTGACCGTGCGCTGAGCTGCGTTCGTGCCGATGCCGGGGATCGCTGCGATGTCGTCAACCGCGTCTTGAATCGACGCGAACGGGCGCGCCTCTGTGCCATCTGGATCGGGGTCCGTGTTGGTGCCGTCCACGTAGCGCGTGAATTGCTCTAGCAACGCCTCGGGCCAGGCTTCTACGTCGGTACGCTGCCACGTCGTACCGCCGTCAAGGTTGCTCCATTCCGCCGAGCCGTCGACCATGCGCGCCGTCGACGCCCGCGGCGCCGCCTCGACCCCGCTCGGGTCAGAGTCGACGACCAGATCCCACGTATCGCCCGATGATTTGCGGCTCAGGACTGCCATCGCCGATCCCCCTAGTTGTGCTTGATCAGGCGGTACGCGACCCGCCAGTCAATCGTGAGCCCGGCCTTGCCGTCGACACGCAGCGACACGTTCGCATCGCTCCCGGTGACGTAGATGGTCGCGGTCGTGTCCGTGTCGCCGCCGTCTACGTCGACGTCATCGTTAGGGCTCCCGCTCGTGTGCGTCGCGTTGCCGCCCCCGGTCCGGTACACGTTCGCGGTGCGCTTGTACGTGACCCCAAAGCCCGCCCCGTCGCTTCCGGTGAAGACCGCCTCGACCGTGTACGCGGCGCCGTCGTCGAGCGCGATCGTTGCCAGGTCTGCGACCGCGTCGCCGACCGTCTGCCCGGTCGCTTCGAGCCACACCCCGCCACCGGGCACGTACCCGTCGATCGTGTCGCTGACACGTCGCAGTGTCTCGCCGTCCACGATGGTCGAGAACGTGAGCCGGTCGCCGCCTTCGATGGCGATTTGATTCGCCTCGATCGGCGGGTAGTATTCGATGCTGGGCATGAGCTACTCCTACGGCGGAAGGGCCGGAAGATGGCTGTAGAGCATGAAGAACGAGATCCGGCCGCGGATCAGGTTCGTGAGGTTCGTCGGCGACACCGTGAGCGTTGCCGTCATCCGCTGATTGAGCGGCAGCCGGACCGTCGTGCCGTCTTTGAGCTGCGTCGCCTTCGTCGCCGCGTCAAGAATCCACGTGTTCGAAGGCGTGCCCAGGACATCGAACGAAGTACGATAGGCGTCCACGTCCGGCGTGTCGTCTTCGCCGATCTGCATGTCCGCGTTGGCAATCGGGCTACCCGAGAATTGCTCGTGCAGATACGCGAAGACATCGTGCACGATGACATCGCCCTCAATGCCGTCTTGCGCAATGGGCGCGAACAAGTTGGCTGTGTATGACGCGACCGCCCCGCCGGCCTGCCAGGCTGTGTAGTCCAGCGTCCCGACATAGAGTCTCTGCGCCCCTGGAATCCGATGCTCTAGCGCCTTGAGATAGACCTGATTCAGCTTGGTGACAGACCCGAGCGTGAGCTGTCCAGGTTCAAGCAAGGTCACCGCCGAGCCTTGCTTCGGCAGCCTGATAATGTCGACGAGTAGACTACCGCGCGCCACGGCTAGAACCCGCTCGTCTGGTACGACTGCACCGTGACCTTGCCCGCGCCGCCGGTGCCTACGAACGTGCACCGCAGCTCAGGGAACGGCGTCGAGACGACCAGAATGTCATCCTCGACCTTGCCGCTCGTCACAGGCGCGTACGTGCCCGCCGGCCCGAGTAGCTCGACCGTGACCGAGCCGCCTCCGAGGTTCGTGAATTGGAGCACGTGTTGCCTGTACGAGCCTTCGGGGTCGACCCCCAGCTCTTGAGCGCGCAGATAGACTAGGTTCGCCCCGTTCTCGGTGAAAACCCGAGGCTCCGGGTGGAGTGCGTTGCCGGCCATGTAGCACCTCTATGTCGGTCGTCGCGTCGACGCCCGAAGCCTACCCGGCTTGAAACCCCCTGGTCAATCAAGAGCATAGAGCCCGTCGGGATCCGCGTCGAGATCGTCATCGCCGCCGATGCCCAGCACCTCTAGCTCTCCCCAGAATTGTCGAGCCTGAGCTGCGCGTCGCTGCGCCATGTCGACCTTCGGCTTGTTGATACCCGCGTTCAGGTCTTCATCCTCGGGCCGGCTTTGAACCCCGACCGCGACCTCTTCGTCATCCGTCATCGCCGAGCCGACCTCGTGCTCGAAGACGGCGCGCGCTTCCTCGCGAGCGAGCCAAGCTGCCATCAGCCGGTCGCCTGTATGCGCCGCGGGGTCATAGCTCAGCATCTCGCCGATCCAAGCCTCGACCTCGGGCTCGCATCGGAGCAAGCCCTGTGAGTCTTCCTCACACGGGATGAGCCACAACCCGAGCGACAGCTCGACCGCGACGCCCTCGACCCCGTGCTCGGCGTGGTGCTTGTTGCGCCCCGTCGTCGCACCCCGCACCCGCATCCCGGGCATGTCGATTGCGAGATCCTGCACCACGTACACTTGCGCTGCGTTGTCCTCTACCCGGAAGCGGACCCCCGGGAAGCGCTCGTGAACCGACGCCAGCCGCGCCTTGATTTCCGGGCTCGTCCAGCGCCCGACCTCGATCCAAAGCGGGCGCACCAAGGGCTTGCGAACCGCCAGCTCGCTCGGGTCAATCCCGAACGCGACCGCTGGCCCGACCATGGCGACGAAGATGCACGTGAGATCATGCTGCGTCCCTTTGCGCGTTGCCAGGTCGACACCAGCGACGAGTGTGCAGCCCTCGGGCACCCGGTCGACAGCGTGCACGAGCGTGAGCCCTTGGCCCAGCCGCTTGCACTTGTTGATCCAAGCGCTCTGAAAGCGCCGCTGCGCGTCGCTGCGCGCTTTGCACCAGATGACCCGTGGAGCGACCGCCGGCGGGTACTGGTCGACCCGCTTCTGAGGCCAGACCTCGGGCCAGCGCGTCTTACCCCACGGGTGCGCCGAAGAGCGCGTCGCAGGGAGCGCGATTGGTGTCTCGACCAGATGCCAGCCATGGTCGCGCGCGAGCTTGTGCCCCGCGTCGTACTCTTCCCAGGCATTCATTAGCAGCGCGATCTTGCCGTCGACACCGTGCCCGGATGCGCGCTGATGGCTCATGCGCGACTCGACCTGTAGCAGAATCCACATCAGCACAAGGTCGCTGCGGTACTCAGTGCGCGTGTTTTCGATATCCATGATGTCATCGAAACACGCCCACGTGCACCGCGAGCCGAGCACCGCCGCATCGGGCCCGGCTGGCTGGACGCTGGGATCCTTGACCGGATCCCAATCGCCGCCGCGCTTGACGGTGAAGCCTTCCCGCGCCGACCACGGGCGACCACGGGCCAGGTCTGGGAACACCTCGCGCACCCGCGGGTTGCCCTCGATATGGCGCATGATGGTCGCGAGAAACTTCTGGCTCGCGATCTTCTGCGTCTTGCTCCCGAGGATGATTCGCGCGGTGTCGGGATCCTGCCCGAGCGTGAAGATGCTACGCCCGATGGTGATCTGCTGCGTCTTGCCTGTCTCCGGGCTCGTGAGGATGACGACGCGATCATGCTGCTCGATCGCCGTGTGCCAGTCGATCTGAAAGCTCTGCTGCTTGATCGGCTTGTTCGTCTGCTCGTCGACGAGCGCGTACTCGCAGAACGCGATCGGGTCTTCCCGGGCGAGCACCCGCAAGGGCGACTGAGCGACGTGTGCCCCCTGCCGGATGCGGCGCATCAGGTCGCCACGCATCACTCGACCTTGGCCGGCGGCTTGGGTTGGATTTCCCGCATCGGGTCGCCTTCTATGAACACGCGCCGATGCTCGGCCGGCTGCGCCCGCAGGAAGGGCCCTGCGAGCACTTCGGCAGCTTCGAGCAGCTCGACCACACGCCCCCTCGGGATCATGCGACCCGCGTACGCTTCGAGCAGCTCTCTCGTGCGCCGTACAACCTGCAACGCCTCGATCGTGGTCGTCTTCGTGGTCGGTTTCGTCATCGGACGAGCCCCGGGCGCAAGACCCACCCGATGCACTCCGAGCCGTGCGTCGCCCTGGTCTTGCCGAAGACCTCGCCGGTGCCCTCGAAGCCCTCACACGTCCCGAACGGCTCGCCAGCTCGCCAGCCGCGACAGGTCGCACAGCATCGCTCGACGACTAGCGCGACCCCGGGCTCGCGAATGAGCTGTGTCGCGTAATCGCCGTCGACAGCCTCACCGAGCCGCCATTTCGTCACGACCACGTCGCCGACCTTGACGCTCATCGGGGCCCGCTCCGCCGACCCCGGAAGGAATCGCCCCGGGCCCACTGCGAGCACCTTGCCGACCTGCCAGGGCCCGCAGTCGGCTCGCGGATGCACGAGCCCGCCGGGCAGCTCTTCGGCCGGCGGGATGACCGCCACTAGCAACCTGTCATTGATTGGGTTCAGCATGTTTCGACTCCCGTTGTAGCTGAGCATAGGCACGCTCGGCGGCTGCCGATGCCGTGCGGGTGATATGGATCGCTTCCTCGACCGTCAGCTCGGGCACCTTGTCGCCCGCGCTGTCCCCTTCGCCAAGGCAAAGCTGCGACAGCTCGTGCGCTCGCTCGTACCCGTTGACCGCCCGTTCTTGCAGGCTCACGAGCCGTTCAAGTAGTCCGACAATCGTGTCGGGCTTCGTGTCGGGGTCCGCCGCGAGTGCCTCGATACGGACGGCTAGCGCCTCGCTGAGCTGCGCCGCCGCTTTGGTGGCTTCGCCGATCTTCTCAAGCAGCATCGCGCCAGACCGCGTCGCGTGCCTCGCCGCAATGGCGTCGAGCACCCGCACCGTCGCCACGTCGCGCCGGATCGCTTCGATGTCTACCGAGCCCGTCGAATGCGCCTTCAAGACCTGCGACAGCGTCTCTGCGTCGTGCGACTGCTGCAACACAGTCTGCCGGCCTTGGGCACCGTCAATGACCTCGACCGCGGTGCGCACCTCGGGATCGAGCGTCTCCCGCTCGGGCACCGCCACGATGAAGGTCTTGATCGGCGGCGCCCAATCGAAGCGACCCCAGCCTTCATCCCACGCCTTCCGCACGAACCCGCGCGAGACGCCGAGAGCCTGCGACGCAGCTCGGAAGTTGCCGGGCTTCTGCCGGAAGACCTTGACCAGCTCCGCATACGTCTCGCGCGTCTGCCTCGCCCTACCGCCCGCCATCAGAGCGACCCCTGGCAGGTCGCCAGCCGCACCCGGCGCGCTTCGCTGATCCAACCCGGCCCCGCCTGCATGTCCAGCGCCTTGTCATCCTGGTCGCGCGTGGTCGCCGCGAAATCGACGACTAGCAGCTTCCCACCACCGACCGCGGCTGCATACGTCCACCGGGCTGGCGTCGGGAGCGTGATGCGCCCGAGGTGCTGCGGGCTCGGGATTGCGTCGAGCAAGATGCTGTAGAAGCGCGTCGCAGGCTTCGGTAGGAACGAGACGTGAAACACGACAGTCGGCGCTTCATCGCCAGGGCAGAGCACGAGAGCCCAGCCCGCGCCCCACGCCCGGATCTGCGTCCCGATGGGCGGCTTCTGTCCGCCGAAGACATGCGGCAGCACCTCGAAAACATCAGCAAGCCACCGCGGGTTCGCGTCCCGGTCGTCAAACGCTTCGAGAAGCTGATCAGCGTCTCGCGAGCCCAGAAACGAGCGCAGCGCGATCCGTGACACCGTGAGCCACGCGGGCGGAGCATCCGACAGCTCGATCGCCCGCCGCCCCTTGTCCGTGAGCACCGCAAGCAGGCTCGAAGGGCGCCCCGGTGCTTCGATGCGCACGAGCCCGCCCCGCTCTAGCGCCTTGAGAGCGCTAGGCGGCGCCTCGGGCTGTGGCAATCGCGAGCCCTCAAGACTCGCCCCGTCGAGGTAGCGGAGCACCGCCAGCCTCGCCTTCGTGATCCTGACTCCGCCGATCTTCAACTCCGACATGGCCCGCAACCTCCGAGGGGTGTCATAACTCCGCCGTTGTGACACCCCCTGTCATAACTCACGGAAGCCCCCGAATCAACGTCGGAATCGGCCCGGTCAGACGGGCGAGTTATGACAGGGGGGTGTCATAAAACGGGCTCTCAGGCGCCGTTATGACAGGGGGTGTCACGAGTTATGACCCACTTATGACACCCCAGCCCCCGCCCGGGGCCCGCCACGCTCACCACGATCGGTGAGGGGTGTGAGGGGTTGAAAAAGATTCTCAGTATGAGACGAAAACGCGCTAGCCCGCAGCACACCTCGCCGAGCCTACCGTTTCGTTTTTGAGCACACCAGCCCCGAGAGCACCCGAAAATCGGCCCGAAATCGCCCTCGGAGGGGTGTCATAGGGGTGTCATAGGGGTGTCATAACTCAGCCGCCCACGATGATCAGCTCGGGCACCGGCTGTCGCCCGTTGCCGTCGCAGGACACCGACCGAGGCGCCGATACTTCGTGAAGCTGCCACGCCGCCGGCGGATACAGCTCGCGCACTAGCTCGCAATCCGGTAGCGACACGACCACACGATGCCGCGCCGACACCGACCGCGCGAGCTGCGCGAGCTTCCTGTGTGCTGCCTCGCCGAAGCCCGCCGCTGTGTACGACGTGAAGCCGCCCGGATACGGCGGGTCGAGGTACACGACGTCACCCGGTCGCAGCCCCTCGAAGACCCACGCGAACGAGCCGTGCGTCAGCGTCGCCCCCTGCAACACCGACGACGCAGCCCGGAGCGCGACCGCGTCGGCGAGCGGCTTCGGTGTCCGCCCATAGGGCACGTTCATTCCGCCGGTCGAGTTGACCCGCCACACCCCGTTGAAGGCGCAGCGATTGAGGTAGTACGCCCGTGCCCCGCGGTCGTGGTCGTCGAGCCTGAGCAGCTCGTTGTGTTCCATGTTCCGAAGCGCGTAGTACAGAGCCTTATCCGCCTCGACCTCGCCCAGCTCCGCAATCAGCCCCTCGACGTTGTCGCGGACCGTGCGATACAGCGCCATCAGATCGCCGTTCGCGTCATTGAGCCACACGGGCACGGCGCGCTTCTCCCGTCCGCAAAGCGTGAAGAAAACCGCCGCCCCGCCCGCGAACGGCTCGACGAGCCGCTCTAGCTTCCGTGGGATATGCTCTAGCACCCGCGGCGCGAGCTTCCGCTTCCCACCCGGCCAGCGCACGAACGGCATCATGCCCGCCCCCTTCTCAGCGTCGCCACCGTGCCGCCGTTTTTGCCCTCTGAGCGCGTCGAGACGCTTCGCACGACCGAAGACCCGTCCGAAAGCTCCGACGCCGTACAACGCGAAAACGGCGGCATCCTGGTCAATCCTCGCAGCACGTACAATCGCACCGCTCGACCTTCGGCGCCAGACAGCCCGACTCTGCCCACACGAGCACGTCGACGAGCGCGTCGCCGAGCCGCACCACGTCGGCATTGAAGACGACCCGCCGCAGCGACCGAACCTGTACGTTCCAACGCCCATCGGGCAGCAAGCGAAGCGTCAGCTTGCGATACCCGAGAAGCTCCGCGAGGTGTTGATACGACCATGCAGGCGGCAACTCACACGGCTCGCTCGGCGCCGCAGGATCCGGCGCGGGCACCTCGATCGGCGGCTCCCCTTCCCGCGAGAACATCCGCGGATGTCTCGGCGGCCATTGCATCTTGCCTTCGTACGGGTTCTCACCCCGCAATCCGTCGTGTGGTTTCCCGCTCACAGCTCATACCCCCATGCCCTGAGTTGCTCGACCGCCGCCGCGCACCCGTTGCACACCGCGGTCAACCATCCGCGCTTTGCCAGCTTCGCCAGCTCGCGCTGTTGTTCCTGTGACGCACCACGCCCGCCATCCGCGCGTTTCAGCTCGATCGCGACCCCGGGCGGTTGTCGCCCGCCTTCCGACACCGCCTTGCGCAGCGCATCCGGCGGCGGATCGAAGATCAACACGTCAGGGAAGCCCTTGCGAGCCCCCAGCCGGCGCATCACTGCCCCACTGCCACGTGCCCGAGCACCGCCCATCGGAACGTGCACGAAGTACAGCTTAGCCAAGCGTAGCGCGGTCACGAGCGCGATTTGCTCGCTGTCCTCACTCGGCGGTTTCATGCCCTAACCTCCTGAAATCGTTGACGTGTGAGGGGTTGTGAGCGGCTGGTGAGCGGTATCGATCTCGCAAACCCGCATGAATAAAGGCCCGGGAGGGGCTTGAGGGGTGTGAGGGGTTCCATAATGCATATGCAGGCGCACACGCACACACATATAGGCGCGCCCGCCCTCGCGCGTGCGCCCTCGCGCGCGGGTGTGTGTGCGCTTGCCTGTGCCTGATCACGTACATGAGAAAACCCCCCACACCGCTCACATCTGCCCCCCGTCCGCCATTGGCGCGGGTTTCCCGCGATCCCTTACCGCTCACGACCTCGCACAGCCCCTCACACCTCAATGATTCTCGACACTTTGACCTCTTCGCAGTCATTCTCATTTGACCCCGCACACCCCACCCCGCCCGCGTTCTATGCGGGTCAGCGTGCTTTTCGCTTTCGCAGCAAAAAGACCCCTCACACCCCGCACCATTCTCGCGATTCGGATTTTGCATGTCGGTTTCGTCCATTCCGTCACACGATCCGCAGCTTCGTTGTCGGGCGTTTTTTGAATTCGGCCCACCACGAATACCGATCGCGCCCCTTCCCTTTCTCGAAATTGAGCCGCTTGAGCCGTTTCGCGAGCGAGTTGTTGCCCATGGGCTTGTACCCGTTGCGCTTGCACCACGCGACGAAATCGCTGTAGAGCGCCGAGCCCGCAATCAAGTGCTCGTCGGACTGCATCAGCCGCTCTTCGACGTACGACGCGACCTTGTCGCTCTCAAGGCGCCATTCCTTGAGCGCCGCGACGGATGACGACGGCATCGTGTACCGCCCCTTCGGGCCACGCCCGAGCAGCGCTGCGGCGGCTTCGATGACCATGACCGCGACCCCGGGCAGCTCCTCACGGATGATCCGCCACGCGAGCCCTTCCTCTTGCTCGCTCTCGGGGATGATGTTGGGGAAGTGCACCGCGATCCAGCGGCGCCAGTAGGCGTGCGAATGGTCCGTGGCGCCGGGATAGTTGTTCGCCGCCATCAGATGCCCGGCCCGAGGGCGGAAGCGGAAGGGCGCCTCGCGAATCCTGCGAGCCGTCATCTCGGAGCCGTCGACGAAGGCGCGAAAGCTCTCGGCGTGCACGACGTCGCTCTCGGGCACCTCGGTAACGACGTTCAAGAGCACGCCGGCCAGCTCCGCGCGGTGGTAGTCGTCGCCCATCATTTGCGGCGGGATGCACGCTCGCGAGCGGTCAGGGAAGAGCGCCGAGACGACGTCGAGAATCGTGCTCTTGCCGTTCGCGCCCTCGCCTATGAGCAGCAGCGCCCGCTGGTAGCGGGTCGCGACCCCGAGCAGGCTCGCCCCCGCAAACTCCAGAATCAGATCGGCGCGCTCGCCCGCGTCGTCGCAGCCGTCAAAGCAGCGGTCAAGCACCGCCTCGAAGATGGGCGCGCGCGATCCCGGATCCCAATCGAAGGGCAGCGTATGGGTCAACCGATGCTCGGGCGAGTGCGGCACGAGCACCGCCTCGCCGTCGTCGATCAGCACGACCCCGTTGCGGAACGCGATGCCCGCGGGTGCCTTCTCGAAGAAGCCGACCTTGTGCCGCTTGAGCTGACAAAGCTGGTACACGTTCCGCGACAGCGCCCGGGACACGCGCAGCTTGGCTCGCTTGCCGTACGAGGCGCCGTCGAGCCGTTGCAGCTCGTCGAGCAGATACCCCTCGGGCAGCTCCGACCAGATACCAGCCTCGGGCCCGTATTCCCACAGCAAGCCCTGGTCGCCGATGAGTGACTCCGCCCCCACCCGATGCCGCTCAAACATGCCGAGCACCACGTCAGCGACCTCGTTCTCGCTGCCAAGGTCTAGATCCCATTCCTCGCCCTCGCGAGTCGTACGGGGCTCGCCGACGACCTTGACCACGGGCGGGGCAGGGTAGCGCGAGATCGACCGGGCGATGGTCGCGATCTCCGACTCTTCGAGCGGCGGGTCGCAGCGCTCCTCATTGGCGACCGTGAGCGCCGCCTCGACCTCGTTCTCGCTGAGCCCGGAGGCGCGCAGCGACCCCGCGATCGACGCAAGCGCTTGGTTACGTGATCCCTGGGGGATCATATCGCCCGGCTGGCGCCGTTTCTTCGCGGCTCCGAGCCCGTCGAGCTTCGAGCCTGACCCGTTCGCTTTCCGTTCGCTTTCCGTTCGCTTTCCGTTCGCTTCGCTCAGCGCGTGAGCGACGACGGCGGCTGCGAGCGGTCCGCTGCTCGACTCGTACAGCTCGTGAGTCTGTCGTTCGCCGTCGCGCACGACGTACGGCAGCCGGTAACAGCGCGTCCAGTCTTTCAGCTCGTCGGGGTCGACTGCCCCGCCCGTTGACGTCCGCACCCGTTGCCGCCACGCGACCCCGAGCTGCTCGTACTCCGCCGGTCCGATTGGGTGCTCAAGCGGCCAGACCAGCCGGAAGCCGCCGCGGGTGCGGTAGAAGGTCGCCTTGTCGACGTGGAGCCCTTTGGCTTCATCCAAGGCGGCGATCTGGCTCAGATACCACGCCTCGACCGCGTCATCGCCGTCGCCCCTGACCGCCTTGGGCGCGTCGACGTCGAGCACGATGCACCCGAAGCGCAGACACCCGCCATCTTCCTCGACCACGCTCAGCGCTCGCTTGTTGACCCGCGGCGCCGCCTCTAGCACCTCGCCTGTTTCACCCGCTTCGGCGACGACGTACGGTACGAAGTGTGCGTCGCTCGTGTACGTCGCCCTGAGCGCTTCGGACAGCTCGATCTGCGGGTGCTCGTCGACCGGATCGGAGTAGTCACCATCCCAGCCGCGCACGGCGCGGTGGGCCCAGACCTGCACCTTGACCATCATTTCCCGCCCCCGTCCCCGTAGATCACTTTCGCGGCGTGACACTCGCTGACGGCGTGCCAGAAGCGATCGAGCGCGGTCGCGAGCTTCTGCCCGTACGCCTCGAAGTTGTGCTCGCCGTCTTCGCCATAGATGCGCCAGCGGTCGATGAGCTTCGTGATCGTGATGCAGTCGACCCCCGCCGCTTCGAGCCGCTGCGCGTACTCCAACACCGACACCCCTGTGAGCGTCATGCGCCGTTGTCCCGCAGCCGGATGACCTTCATCGGCTTCGTCTCGACGACATAGCCAAGCTCATCGGGCGTCGCTTCGAGCGCCGACATGAGCTTGACCAGGATAGGCCAGCTTGGCACGCGACCGCATTCGTACGCGCTCACCGCCGACTGCGCCATCCCGGCAGCCTTCGCGAGCTGAGTCTGAGACATACCTAGTCGCTGCCGCACGCGGCGCAGCGCCTCGTTTCCCGTTGCTGTCATGGCTCTTGCTCCTCAAGCGGGCTATCAGGGCCCGGGATAGCTACTCTAGCCGATCCTGATCCGAGCTGTCGAGTCTCTCGCTCAATCGACCCCGATCGAGCCGATCGAAGGGGTCGCTATCACCCGCATAGATACTGGCTCAAACGAAGCTCGAAAAATATATCTTGATCAGAGATAGACGGGAATCTCAATCCGTGATATGGGTCGAGGCGACCTTTCGGTCGGCAAACGCAAACGCAGCAAACAAGCGAGGATGACATGGCACGGACGACGGAGAGCACGAGGGGCGCGGCGGCGACGGTGGACGCGAGCAATCAGCACGTTTGGGAGCGTGTCGAGCCCGGTCATTACCAGGCGACGATCGGCCGGATGCAGATTTCGATTCAGCGCAGCACCAACAGCCACGGCGGTCCCGGGCGCCTTTGGAACATCTACCGCGACGTAAGCGGTGAGCTGCTCGG
>Ga0180438_10004920_pt1 | contig 18938 bp, 16 predicted proteins | sample SS_ome_12_FD_132455 | JGI IMG/M metagenome (GOLD analysis project Ga0180438, IMG submission 132455) | Hypersaline lake sediment archaeal communities from the Salton Sea, California, USA - SS_3_D_2 metaG | ecosystem: Environmental > Aquatic > Non-marine Saline and Alkaline > Hypersaline >...
GACCGTCTCGAGCCTCGACAACGCAAACGAAGGCCTAAGCCGTACAAACTGATGACCAAACCTCGAAACCAAGCCCGAAAGCAAGAAGCCAGAATACGTTAGGGAAATGTCAGTGCCATTCGGTTCAGGGTTCAGGACTTGAGAACGAAGGCTGGAAGCAAAGTCCTGAACCCCGAACCCTGAACCCTTTCCTCACTCCCGCCAACGGCCGCGCCGGGAATATCGCTCTACTCCACGGTCAGGTGTATGGCCGCAAAAGTGAACCGGGCGCTCTCCGGCACGGCGCAGAGGACCCGCTCGCCGGGCCGAAGCTTGCCCGAGTGGTACAGCTCCTCGAGCATGATCGGAAACGACGCCGCGCCGGTGTTGCCTTTGTACATCAGGTTGGTGAACCACTTCTCGGCGGGCAGGTCGAAGCCCTGCCCGGCCATCTCCTCGTAGAGCGGCTCCCGGAAGAACATCGACGAGATGTGCGGCACGAGCCAGTCGACGTCCTGCGGCTTAAGCCCCCGGCGCCGCCGGACCTCCGCAAAAAACCGACCGGCCAGCTTGACGATGTTCTCGCTTAGCAGGTTGACGTCCTGGGCCAGGTTGAAGTAGCCCCGGCGCACCGCCTCGGCGGGCCCCCCCTCTTGGCTTCGCCAGCCGCGGAGCGTGCCGTCCTCCTGCTTCAGCGCCCCGGTGTACATGCAGGCCGGCAGCTCGTTGGCGTAGGAGATCATGTCGATCCAGTCGATCCGGAGCGCCGGCCGGCCCAGGCGCGGCTCGGGCTCGACGAGCATGGCCCCCGCCCCGTCGGAGAGCATGAAGCGGAGGAACTCGCGGTCGAAGCCCAGGTAGGGGTTTTGCAGGGGGTCGCCCTCCGCCGGGCCGGTGAGGAACTGCAACGCCCGAAGCGCCGGCGAGACCAGCTCGGAGCCCGTCGCCACGGCCGCACGGCTCATGCCCGCCGCCACGCTCGCGCAGGCGTACTTCATCGCCGCCACCGACGAACAGCAGACGCCCGCCGTCGAAGCGATCTCACACGGCCCGCACCCCACAAGCCCGTGGACCATCGAGGCGTGGCCGGGGATCACCTGGTCGGGCGACGAGGTGCCGCAGGCGAGCAGGTCGACAGTCGCGAGATCCAACCCGCTGGTCTCCGCCAGGTTCCGCACGGCCTCGGCCGTCAGCTCGGCGTTGGTGTGTGTGGGCCGGCCGGTCTCCGGGTCCACCGCGTAGTAGCGCCACTTGATCCCGTTGCGCTCGAGGATCACGTCCCTCAAGGCCGACGGCACGCCGCCGATCATGCCCAGGACCGTTTCGATCTTGGCGTTGTGTACGGGCTTGTTGGGCAAAAAGGCGCCCAGCCCGGTCAGGTAGGCAGACATTCAGGCTTCCGTGGGTTGTTTCAGTCGCGAGACGTAGGTTGCCAATCGCCCGCGCACGAAGGGGTAGACGATCGGCAGCGTGACGATGGTAAGCGGGATTCCCAAGAGGATCATTAGCAGCAGGAAGTGGATGAACAGGAAGATGCCCACGTGGCGCAACGGCCGGGCCACTTTGCCGAAGCCGCGGATCACGCGGGCCCAGAACGGGAAGCACCGCGCGGCGACCAGCTCGGGGATCACGTAGCGGCGGTTCACTTCCACGGCCCCCAGCCCGCGGAGCAACGGGCGTCCGGCCGGCTCGTCCAGGGCGTCGAGCTGCCCGGCGACGGCTTCGCCCAGCGACGTCATGCGCCGCTCGGCGTCCTCGGGGATGCCGGCGGGCGGAAAGACCCCCCAGAGCCGGTCCCGCTTGCCGGTGAAGAGCGATCGCGTGGTGGTGACGAAGGTGGCCCAGGGCGGCCCCTGGTGCGTAACCACCACGTTGTCGACGTGGACCGCCCCGGCCTCGGCGAGCAGCCGCTTCATGCGGAGCGAGGCCCGGTGCCACATGTTGCGGCTTACCGAGATAGTCGTCACCTTGCGCCCGCGCAGCACCGCGGCGTGTTCCGTGCGGAAGAACGCCTGGATGGGGGGCGACGGGGACAGAAACCACACCTGGTAAGCCAGCACGATCAGGTCGAATCGCCCGTCGGGCGAGAACCCCGGCGGGACGATCTCCGGCGGCATTCCCAGCACGCACTCGGGCATCACGTTGAAGAACCGGTGGACGTTCCGCCACGGCGAGGGGTAGGGCTCGACCGGCTCGATTTCGGCCCAAACCACCTCGCACTCCGCCGCTTCGAGCGGGCTGGCGAACGCCTCGGCCATGCGCCGTACGTCGCCGGTCTGGGAGTAGTAGATGACCAGGATACGCTTCATCGAGACCTGCCGGGGAACCGTGTGGGGCACCCACCCATTGTATGGCGTGCCCTCCCCCCGCACAAGCGGCGGCGACGGCTTGGCAGGGGCCGCGTGGTCGGTTACCCTCTAGGGTCCTCGAACTGTGGGATGCACGCCGTGCGCGTGTCCTTCGTAATCACTCGTTTAGCCGCCGCGGCCACGCGGCGGCACGACCATGAAAACCGTCGTTCTCAGCGGGAGCCCCAAGGGCCCGCTCAGCGCCACGCTCCAGTACGCCCGGTTTCTCGAGAAGCAGTTCCCCGAGCACGACTTCCACATCGCCCACGTGGCCCTGGAAGAGGGAGGCCTCGAGGGGTACCCGTGGGCGCTGGAAAGCGTCGTCGAGGAGGTGCGCGGGGCGCAGGGCGTGCTCTGGGTTTTTCCCATCTACACGTTCCTGGTTCCCGCCCGCTACAAGATGTTCATCGAGCGTCTGCTGGCCGGCGAGGCCAAGGACGCCTTTCGCGACAAATACGCGGCGAGCCTGAGCACCTCGATCCACTTCTTCGACCACACTGCCCACAACTACGTACACGGCATCTGCGAAGACCTGGGTATGAGCTTCGTCGGGTCGTTCTCGGCCGGGGTCTACGACCTGATGAAGCCGGAGGGCAAGCGGCAACTGACCCTCTTCGCCCGGGATTTCTTTGCGGCCATCAGCGACGGGACGCCGGTCGCGCGGCGCTACGTTCCCCTGCGGCACCGCCCGCTGGAGTATTCTCCCGGCTCGCCGGCGGAGCCGGTGGACCTCCATGGAAAGCGGATGGTGATCGTCACCGACGCCCACGACGAAGACTCCAACGCCGCGAAGATGGTCGAGCGTCTGCGGAGCCGCTTCACGCCGGCGCCGGAGGTGGTCAACCTCCACGCCCTGTCGATCCGCTTCGGCTGCGACGGCTGTTTCCAGTGCGGGGCCGACGGCCTGTGTATTCGCCGCGACGCCGACGATCTGCACGCGCTCTACACCTCGAAGCTCGATCCGGCCGACGTGATCGTCATGGCCGGGACGATTCGGGACCGGTACCTGTCGTCGCGGTGGAAGCTCTTCTTCGACCGGGGGTTCTTTCGCCCGCTCGTGCCCTGGTTCCCCGGCAAGCAGCTCGCCTTCCTCGTCTCCGGCCCGTTGCGACAGCTTCCCAACCTGCGGGAAATCCTCGAAGCCTACGCGGAGTTTCACCAGGCGAACCCGGCGGGGATCGTGACCGACGAGGCCACCGACTCCGCCACGCTCGACCGGCTCCTGGACGGCCTGGCCGAGCGCCTCGCGTTTTGTGCCAGGGAGGGCTACGTCAAGCCGCGGAGCTTCCTGGGCATCGGCGGCTCGCGGATCTTCCGCGACGACACCTACGGGTTCCTGCGCCCGGTTTTTCAGTTCGCCCACCGATACTACCGCAAGCACGGGCTCTACGATTTCCCGCAAAACGACCTGCGCACGCGCCTGATGGTGTTCGGCGGAATGCTGATGACCAGGCTGCCGGGCGTGGGGAAGCGATTCTACCGGTCGCTGAAGAAGGACATCGTCAGGTGTTTGCAGAAGGAGGTGGACAACTGGAAGGGGGAGTGACACTCTGTACGACGGCCTTCCAAGGCCGTCGAGTGGCTGGATGGCGATGGCGACGGCTTTGGAAGGCTGTCGTACTTCGGACGGCGGAAGGGTTACCCACTCCCGTTGCCGCCGCCGGGGTTGCCGCCGTCCCCGTTTCCGTCGCCGCCGCCCGACTGGAGCCTGGCCAGGAACTGCTCGAGGATGTCGATCTTGCGGTTTAACTGGGTGATCTGGGAGATGATCCATCCCGCGTTGGGTGGCGGGGGTTCCACGTCGAGCATACCTTGAAGCCGGCGCACGACCCGATAATAGAGACGGAGGAACGTCTCGGCCATGACTTCGGCCACGCTGGGGATTCGCGGCCGGTCGTGCTCGCGCGGTCGGCCCTTTATGCGGTCGATCAGCTCGTCGACCCGCTCCTCGGCCAGCTCGAGGTCGGTGCTACAGAATTGGCGCAACCGCGGGTGGAAGTCGGGCGCCCAGTTCTCCCAATAGAGGAACTCGTCGTCGCGGTCCAGCGGGCGCAGCTCCGGCCGGAAAGGGGCGTTGAAGATCGCTGCGGCGGCAGACACGTAGGCCTCGCGCAGGCCCGGCTCCTGGGCCAACTCGTAGATGGCCGGGATCCGCCGGATCCAGTTGTCCCACAGGCGCGTGCGCTGAAACTGCCACTTGTTATCGAGCAGGTAGGTCGAGTTCTGCAGGTTGAAAGGGCCCAGGGCCGCCATGAGCGGGAAGTCCCGCTCGGTCGCGGCACGGCCCACGAGCAGACCGCGCGACGGGTCCAAGAGCTCGCTCCGCACGAAGTTGCCGTTCGGCAGCGGCCCGCGCACCACCGGGTGGTTCACGGCGGGGTCGTCCCACTCGGGCACCTGGCCGGCGTCGCGGCCGGGTTGCACCTCGCCCTCCCAGTAGGCCGGCTTGAGGTCGCTCGGGCCGGTGCGCGGCCAGCGCGAGCCAAAGGCCGCGTGCCGCGACATGCTCAGCACCCGAACCTTCCACGCAGCGGCCACCCCGAAGTTGATCATCAAGGCCATGATGAACAACAAGACCGGCAAGGCCAGGACCATCTCCAGCGTGGAGAGGCCGCGGCGGCGGGGACATCGTGCTTGGCGGGTCCTGTGCATCACTTCGCCCCAGCAACGAAAAAGGGACTTGGTTTGTTTTGTGCGAAGCACCCTTCGGGCCGTTCCGGCAAAATAGACCAGGTCCCTTTTTCGTCGCCTACGTTCTCAGTGCGGGCTGATTCGCCCTATGTCCTCTCCGTCCACGTCGTACAGTTCGGGATACACGATGTCGTCCTGGAGGAACTCCGGCAGCGGCGGGGGGGTCGAGAGGATCGTCGGCAGGGCCCGCTGCGTGCAGGGCACGAGCTGGCACGTCCAGTGCTGGTTCAACAGCGTCCACTCGGTCGGCACCCGTTGGCGCGTCACGGTCCAGTACCCCACGCCCGCGTCGTCTCCTGGCGCGGGCTCTCCCCCGCCGCCGATGTCCGGGTAGTCACCCGGCACGCCGCCGACGGGCATCCCGCCCCCGTAGCCCGGCCTGACGTGCTGCCACACCAGCCGCGACGTGGGCACGAAGACCCGCACCTCGGCGTAGGCCTGGGGGTCGGCCTCGATCGGGCTGCGGAACAGCCCGGGCAACGTCTCCGGCAGCTTGTCCCAGTAGACCACGGCCACGAAGGTGAAGTGCTCGTTGAGGTACTGGTTCGGGTCGGTCTCGGCCTCGTCGGCGGGCGGGTCTTTGCACCCGCAGGACCCCCCGCTCGAACGCTCGGGGCTTCGGCGGTACGTAGCCACCCCCTCGCTTCCCGGCCCGCGGATCACGAAGGGCAGGTTGAAGTCCGGGTACTCGTCCTCGAGCAGCTCGGTAAGGTAGCCGCAGGTGAAGCTCCGCCACAGCGCGCCGAACTGGCACATCTTGGCCTCGTGGTCGAACATCGAGAGCGACTGCCGGTTCCAGTGCTCGAGGTAGCGCCGGGCGAGGCGCTCGCGCTGGGCGATGGCCGTGTCGCGGTAGTAGTCCATGTTCGGGCCGGTGCCCAGCACGGGGTCGACCACGTCGAGCGAAGGGCTTGCGAGCTCGAAGCCGCCGCCCACCGGCACGCCGCTGGTGCGCCACAAGGCGCCGAGCATCCGCCCGCGGCCGTAGTCGGGCTCGCCGTTGCGCGCGGCGATCTCGAGCACCACCGCCTGGGCCATGTCGGGAAACGTGGCGGCCACCGCCCGCTGGTACTCGGGGATCAGCTCGTCGGCCAGGATCTCCTCGAGCACCGGGAGCACCCGGGCGCTGACGGCCGCCGACCATTCGCTGTAGGTATCGACCAGGTCCCGTTCGAGCCGGATCTCTTGGATGATGGCCCGGCCCAGGGCGTCGAACTTCGGCAGGCCCGAGGTCGTCAGCACGGCGCCGACCGGCTCCCAGGCGGCGAGGATGCGGGGCGCAAACGACGCCGAGTTGCCGTCGCGCGCCTCGCGCATGAACGCCGTCAGGGCGAACACGTCGGAGAGCAGGTGATTGGTAAACGCCAGGGTATTCATGCCCCGCGTGAGCACCACGCCGCCGGAGTAGGCCGCGGCGTCGGCCGCGTTCTGCATGCGGATCTTGCCGTCGACGTGGCGGCCCACGTTCAACACCATCCCCAGCAGGATCACCAGCACCAGCACGGCGAACACGGTGAGGATGCTGATCGTGCCGTCGGCGTCGCGGTGGAGGCGGCTGAACAAACGTGCCATCGCTTCCCCGTTCGTCTAATACACGTCGTAGATGTACGGAATCACCGACTTCTCGCCCTCGTTGCCCATGGCGATCGACGCCTTCAAGGGATAGACGTAAACGCGCCCGCGGCGCTCGACCGTCTCGCTCACGCTGTCCGGCTCGCCGCCGGGACGGTACGTTTCGCGGGCCAAGAGCCGCCCCGGGCCGGGCAACAGCGCCAGGTCGTGGTACACCGTCACCGTGATCTGGTCCTGCCAGCCCAGCTCGTTGTAGCGGAACTCGGCGGGCGGGATCCAATAGGGCCTCAGCGGCGGCTCGGTGTTCTTGTGGTAGAAGCGGATCTCGACCCGGGTGTTGTCCATGGCGTAAGCCATCTTATTGCGGAGCCGCCGGGGGATGGCCCGGTTGGCCGTGCTCTCGGGCGAGAGGGCCGAGTAGACGCGATCGACGATTTCCGCCGCCCGGGCCCCCTGGCCGTCGAGTTCGGCATCCGTGTCGCGCGAAGGGCAGATCGGCAGACAGGCCATCACCGCAGCCGACTCGATCTTGGCGTACTTCAGGCTCCCCGGCTCGACCAGGTACGTCACGCCCCCCTCCGACGGCCCGAAGTCCGGGTGGTCGGGGTCCATGATCGGCACTTGCTGGTCCGGGGCCTCGGGATCGGGGGCGTAGTAGCTGACACGGTTCTCGGTCTCGGGGTCGCCGATGTTGGCGGGAATCCAGACGCTGGCCGACCGGGCCGCCGCGTAGGCCGCGTAGTGGACCACCACCGTGGCGATCATGAGCTGGCTGACCTGCACGATGAACAGCAGGATCATCACGAAGAAGGGCAACGTGAGCACGAACGCGAGGCTCTGGGCCCCGCCGGCCTCGTTGCGGTGCAGACGCCACAGTCGCCGGAGCCGGCGCAGCCGCGAGCCGTCGATCCGCACCAAGAGCAGCGCCACGCCCACGGCCAGCACCAGGCAGACTACCCACGGAAGACAGGCCAGGAGCACGGCGCGACCCATGGTGGCTCTCTCCCCTGCGGCTCGTTGCGAAGCCGCAAGCGGCTTACATTGTCGTCAACCAGTCAAGCAGCGAAAAACGGACGATCGCCGCGGCGGCCAGGGCACACGGGGCGAGGAACAGCGGCGGCCGGAGCTCGCGGCGCTCCTCCGGCGAGAGGGAGGCAAAGCGCCCCAACCGAACTGCCCACATCAACTGCCGAAACACGCCGCGCACGATCCGCCACGGCCCGACCCGCCAGATCAGCACGATCAACCCCATGCACCCGCCCAAGACGAAGGTCCACAGCATGGCCTCGATGCCCTGTTCCGTTCCCAGCAGCGCCCCCATCATGGTCAAGAGCTTCACGTCGCCGCCGCCGACCCGAAACATCACGTAACAGACCAGCATCACGAAGCCGCAGGCCACCAGCCCCAGCAGGCACTCGACCAGCCCCACGTATCCCAACCACTTGTCTAGCACCTCGGGCGACGTTCCGGCAAAGGTCACCAGCGCCTCGCCCAGGGCATTGATCCCCAGGGCGGCCAAGATGCCCGGGTAGGTCGTCGCGTTGTATATCTTGTGCCGGCGGACGTCGGTCACCGCCGCAATGGTCACCAGCCCGAGAAGCAGGATCGTGGCCAGCATGGGCTGTCGATCAGAAGTCGCCTTCGGCCGCCTGGTCGGCGCCCTCTTCGAGCGTATCCAGGCCGCTCTCGAAGTAGGCCTTGATCCGCGGCCACCCGACCTTGATAAGGAAGATCAGGATCGGCAGGGCGATCGCCCCGATGATCAGGATCGTCTCCAGGCTGATCGCGCCCCGCTCGTCCCGGTGGACCTTGCGTAACAGGCTCGCCAGTGACGCCTTCTGCATACCTCTCCTCCTATCGCTCAGGGACCGAAAGGCCCTTCTCGACGTTCCACCTCCGCCTACATAAACGGCCACGAGACCAGCAGACAAACCATCTCGTAGGCCAGGCGGATGATCCGCGGGCCGGCCCACATCAAAAACGCCACCAGCGGGAACACGACCCCCAGGATCAAGGCATAGTCGAGCGAGCTGGCCCCGGCCCGGCTCCGGGCGCGGCGCCGAGCCCTGTTCCGCTGCCGAACTCGCCCTCTTCGCCCCATGGTTTCAATATATCAGGACACGCGGGGAATTGCCACATCCTTGCGGCCGCACCGAGGTCGCCCGCCGGGCCCGTTGAAGTACGACGGCCTTCCAAGGCCGTCGCCATCGGACCCGGGACCTCGACGGCCTTGGAAGGCCGTCGCCATCGGACCCGGGACCTCGACGGCCTTGGAAGGCCGTCGTACAAAACCGTTCGCCGCCTCTCACGACGTCGGATTACCTCCCTCCAGAGGGGACCACAAACCCCCCGTCAACCGGATCCGTCCTTCGCGGCCCTGCTCATAGGGCTCGGCCGCGAAGCTGGGCCGCTCGCCCGTGGGCACCAGCTCGGCCAGCAAGCGCCCCTCGGGCGACCGCCCCTGCATCCTCAGCGTGAACAGGTCGCAGAGCCGGTATCGGTTGTTGTCGTCCAGTCCCCTGGCCTCCGTAATTCGGGTGACCTTGCGCGAGCCGTCCTCGGCAAACCGGGCAATCTGCACAACCAGGTGAATCGCCGAGGCCACCTGGGCCCGGGCCACGTAGACCGGGATCTCCACGTCGGACATCAGTGAGAGCGTCTCCAGCCGGATCAGAGCGTCTTGGGCCGTGTTGGCGTGGATCGTCGACAGGGATCCCGTATGGCCGCTGAGCATCGACTGGATCATGTCCAGGGCCTCGCCGCCGCGGACCTCGCCGACGATCACCCGGTCGGGCCGCATCCGAAGCGAGTTGACGAACAGCTCGCGCACCCGCAGGGCCCCTCGCCCCCGCAGGTCGGCGTGCCGGGCCTCGAGGTACAGGCAGTGCTTTTGGATCAGGCGGAGCTCCGAGGTGTCTTCGATCACCACGATCCGCTCCTCCTCGGGAATCGCCCGGGAGATCGCCCCCAGCAGGACCGTCTTGCCCGTGCCCGTGCCGCCGGATATCAGGATGTTCTTGCGCAGCAGCACGCACAATTCGAGGAACTCCCGGGCCACCTCCGAGAGGCTGCCGAAGCGGATCAAGTCGTCGAGCGTGAGCGCCTCGCGGCTGAACTTGCGGATGGTGAGGTAGATGCCCGTGCGCGCGCTGGGCGGGATCACCGCGTGGACCCGCGAGCCGCCCGGCAGCCGGGCGTCGAGCACCGGGTGCTCCGGCCCGATCTCGCGGCCGACCCACTGGGCCACGTTCTGGATCGCCGTGAGCAGGGCGTCCTCGCTGGGGAACCTGGCCTCCGTCGCTTCGAGCTGCCCGTGCCGCTCGACGTAGACCTCGTCCGGGCCGTTGACCATGATCTCCGTGACCGTCTCGTCCTCAAGAAACGGGACGATCGGCTCGAGAAAGTAGGTCACGCTGGCTTCGAAGATGGCTTCGCGGGACATGGTTGCTTTCCTTGTTACCCATCATCGCTCCGACACGCGACAACGTCAATTAACCGTTGGGGGACGCACCCTGCCGCGGCTTCACACATCTTGCCCTTTCACCGGCCGGAGCCGGCTCTTGCTCAAGACCAGCCTTTTGCGGCCCGCGGGCGGGGGGAAGTCCACCGTGGCCTTGCGCGAGGCGCCCGAGCCGCTCAGGGCCACGACGTGACCTAGCCCGTACTCCGGGTGGCGCACGAGCATGTCCTGGTGGAAGGCGTCGGGGTCGACCGGCGGGGCAGGGCGCCCCCCGGCGGCCAGCTCGGCCGCGGTGGTCAGGTGGACGCCCAGCGGGGCGCGGGTCCCTGCCCTCGGCTCGGACACCAGCGGGCGCGCGCGCGGCTCCGTTTCCCAGGCGCCCGGCTCGGCTTCCCAGGGAAAGCCGGCCTCGCCTTCCGGGCCAACGTCGATCCCGCTTAAGGCCGGCTCGACGTACGGCGGCTCGGCCGCGTAGTGCTGCCCGGCCGCCAAGTCCACGAGCTCCATCTCTTCGCGCGGCAGCTCCATCAAAAACGAGCTGGGCACGGTCATCTTGCGCTGGCCGCGGTAGTCGCGGTAGCGGGCCATGCTGAGCTGCAGCTCCTGTTGGGCCCGGGTGATGCCCACGAACATCAGACGCCGCTCCTCCTCGAGGTCGGGCTCCCGCTGCCGGCTCCGCTCGTGGGGCAAAAGCCCTTCTTCGACGGCCGTGAGATAGACCACGGGGAACTCCAGGCCCTTCGAGGCGTGCAGGGTCATCAGCGTCACGCGGTCGGCACCCCCTTCCCAGTCGTCGGTCTCGTTCACGAGCGACGCCTCTTCCAGGAACGCCTCCAGGGCGCTGCTCTCGCCGTAATGGCGCTCGTCGAACTCCCGGGCGATGCTGAGCAGCTCCTCGAGGTTGGCCAAGCGCTCCTGGTCCGCGTCGGCCTGGGACTCGCGGAGCTGCTTCTGATAGCCCGTCTCGCTCAGCACGTGGCCCACGATCTCTTCGAGCGGCCCTCCCGAGATTGCGGCCAGCCGGTCGTAAAGTGCGACGAACTTCTCGAGCAGCTTGGCGCTGCGCCGGCTGGGGGCCTCGATCTCGCGGGCGGCCCGGGCGGCATCGAGCACGGTCGTGCCCCGGCGCAGGGCGTGGTCGGCCAGGCGCTCGACCGTGGTCTTGCCGATGCCCCGGGCCGGCGTGTTGATCACGCGCAGCAGGGCCCCCTCGTCGCTCGGGTTGTTCAAGAGCTGCAGGTACGCCAGGACGTCCTTGATCTCCTTGCGCTGGAAGAACTCCACGCCGCTGACGAGCTGGAAGGGCACCCCCTGGTCGCGCAGCGCGAACTCGAACGGGGCTGACAGGGCATTCACCCTATAAAAGACGGCGAAGTCCCGCGGGCGATGCCGGCCCGAGCGTACCGCCACGGCGATCTCCGCGGCCACGGCCTCGGCCTCGTCGCGCTGCGTGGGGTAGGTCACCAGCCGGACCGGGCACCCCAGACCCTTCTCCGTAAAGAGCCCCTTCTCCTTGCGGCGGACGTTGTGCGCGATCAGCTCCCCCGCCACGCGAAGGATGCTCCGCGTGCTGCGGTAATTCTGCTCGAGGCGCACGACCTTCACCTCGGGGAAGTCCCGCTCGAACTCGAGGATGTTGTTCAGGTTGGCCCCGCGCCAGCCGTAGATCGACTGGTCCGGGTCGCCCGTGACCGCCAAGTTTGGATGGTCGACCGACAGGGCGCGGACGATCGCGTACTGGGCCAGGTTCGTGTCCTGGTACTCGTCGACCAGCACGTAGCGGTATCGCTCGTCGAGCGCCGCGCGGACCTCCGGGTTCTCGCGCAGCAGCGTGGCGACGTGCAGGAGCAAGTCGTCGAAATCGGCGGCATTGCAGGAGGATAGGTGATTTTGGTAAGCGGGGTAAATCTGGCGCACTACCGAGCCCAGGGGGTTTCCCGGCTGCGGCTCGTACTGCTCGGGCAGGATCAGGTTGTTCTTGGCCCAGCTCATAGCCTTGGCCACGGCCTCGGGCCGGGCCAGTGCGGCATCGATCCCGGATCGGGCCATGACACGCCGCAGCGCCGCCACGGAGTCGCCCGTGTCGTAGATCGTGTAGTTCGGCTGAAGCCCCACCAGCGGGCCGTATCTACGCAACAACTGGGCGCAGAAGCGGTGGAACGTGCCTAGCCATACCCCCCCCTGGGGGGAAAGCTGGCTCACCCGGAGCTTCATCTCCTCAGCCGCCTTGTTGGTGAAGGTGAGCCCCACGACATGGCGTCCCGGGACCCCCTGTAGCAGTAGGTAGGCGATCCGGTGGGTGATGACCCGGGTCTTGCCGCTGCCCGGTCCAGCCAGGATCAGAAGCGGGCCGTCGACGTGCTCGACGGCCGTTCGCTGGGCGGCGGTGAGGTGATCCAAAAGGGGGTCCAACGGGCGTCCCCGGCACGTCCTGCGGCGAGCGGCTCCAGGCCCCAGTATACGCGGCCCGGCCGGGGGCGGGAAACGGGGTAGCCGGGACCACTACCCCTGAAACCACAAAATCGGTATACTGTTTTGCTTGACGGCGGGTCGGACCCGCCGTCTGGTGAGCCCTTTGCGACCCAATGGATTTCGGATGGGAGGGAGCCCATGGGAACCCGCGTTCGGTTGAATACTGCCGGCGATCGCGAGAAGGATCTGGCCGAGAAGCTGGAGATGAGCACGGCGGAAATCGGGCTGTCGGTCCGCACGACGAACTGCCTGGAGGAGCGGGGCGTCTTCACAGTCAACGACCTGCTGCACTGCACTCCGGAATTCTTGTTGAGCATTTCCAACTTCGGGGAAAAGACCCTCGAGGAGGTTTACAAGGCCCTGGAACGGGTCGGCTTCTATCGCAAGTGGAAGCGCGACGCGGGGGCCTGCGAAGACGATCCGTGGGTCTCGCGGCCGCGCTGAGCAGAATGGCCGTCTCGCGCGGCCCGGCGACTGCCGCGCGACGTTTCCCCGTTCCCTTCCTCCGCGTGGGAACGGACGGTCCCGACGCTCTGCGTCGGAAACGGCCGAACACGTCGCTTCCCGCGCCGCGGGGACGCGGAGCGTCCGGGCATTCGGTTCCCGTGCAGCGCATGGGAACCGGGACGATCCTTCTTCTTGGCCCAGCGTCCGTGGAGAGACCCCTTGGCCCGGCGACTGCGATATTTCGAGAAGAAGCGGGGCAACCGGCGCACCGGGTCCAGCAAGCTCGGTTTCGCCTGGGAGGCGCTGTTCTTTGCCGCCCTGCTGGCGGTCGGGTGCGTGTCGCTGTGGATCATCGCGGTCCGGCTGGTCCTTCCCGAGTGGCAGACCCGGGGATTCGTCGAGCACCGCTGCACCGTGCTCCGCAAGCAGATCGGCGAGTACCAAGGGGGCGACGGCACGACCTACCGCCCGGAAATTCAGATCACCTACGAGGTCGAGGGGACCAGCTACACCACGGAGACCTACGACGTTTCCTGGCGCTACACCCCCGGCAAGGAGCACGCCCGGGCGATCCTCGACCGCTTCGAGCTGGGCAAGGAGTACCCCTGCTGGTACGACCCGGCCGATCCGCGCGTCTGCGTGCTGGTGCGGGGTGATAACCCCTGGGTGTGGCTGCTGCTGGTCATTCCCGTGTCGTTCTTGGTGATTGGGGGTTTCGGGCTGTTGTGGCGGGTGTTTCATTGGGGCAAGTCGGCGGAGCGCCGGGCCGCCATGGTGCAGCGCGTGCAGCCCGAGGAGCTGTTCGGCACCAACGGCCACCGGCCGCCGCGCCTGCCCGGCGTGCCCGACGGCAGCAACATCACCAACAGTCCCGGCACCAAGCTGAGCTACCGCCTGCCGGTCGACGTTTCGGCGGCCTGGGGGCTTTTCGGCTGGGCGTTGGCCTGCGCGTTTTGGAACGGGATCGTGTGGGTATTCCTGGTGATTGCCGTGCGGGGTCATCTCGAAGGGCGGCCCGACTGGTGGCTCACCCTGTTCCTGCTCCCCTTCCTTCTGGTCGGTGCGGTGTTGATCGGCGTGCTCGTGCGCCGGATGCTGGTCACCACCGGCATCGCGCCGACCCGGGTGGAAATCTCCCAGCACCCGCTGCGCCCGGGCCAGTCGTGCAAGCTGCTGGTTTCCCAGCCGGGGCGGCTCGAGGTCAACGCGATCTCGGTGCGCCTGGTCTGCGAAGAGGAGGCCACCTATACCCAGGGGACCGATACGCGGCGCGAGAGCCGCGAGGTCTACGACCGCGAGCTGTATCGGCGCGAAGGGTTCACCGTGGACCGCGGCCGGCCGTTCGAGGCGGAATGCCACCTCTCGGTGCCCGACGAGGCCATGCACTCGCTGCGCACCCCGCACAACGCCGTGCAGTGGAAGGTGGTCGTCGAAGGGGACGTGTCGGGCTGGCCCGAGTACCGGCGGGCCTTCCCGCTCGTGGTCTGGCCGGCGGCCGGGAGGGACGGCGCGTGACCCAGCCCGCCGTGAACGTCCGCTTCGACGGCGATGCGGAGGTCTTCGCCCCGGGCGAGACGCTGGCTGGGGACTACCGCGCGGGGGGCGTTCGGCCCGACGAGCTGCGCGCGGTCGAGCTCTCCGTGCTCTGGCACACCGAGGGAAAGGGGGACGAGGACCTCTCGGTACACGAGTTCGCCAGGCGAAGCGCCGAGGACGATGACCTCCCGGAGCCGGGTGAGCGGGTCCGCTTCGAGACCAAGCTCCCGCTGAGCCCCTTGAGCTACGACGGGGCGATCCTAAAGATCCGATGGTGTGTTCGGGTGAGGGTCTTTCTCCAGGGGGGCAAGGAAGTGGTGGGCGAACGGCAGTTCCGCCTGGGCCGGGTGCCGCCGGTGGGGGGACCCGCGAAGTGAGCGGTTTTGCATTACGCACCGCGGCCGACAACCCGTTCTCCACGCGCTGCGTGCGCCCCGGGGCCGTCCCCTTTCTGTTTCCCGACGACGAGGACGTGCAGCGTCTCGTCGGGCGCCTGCGCGAGCGAGGCTGGTGGGGCGCGGTGTTGGGGCCGCACGGCTCGGGCAAGTCGGCCCTGCTGGCCACGCTGGTCGAGGCCCTTAAGCGTCTGCCGCGGCGGGTGCTCCGCGTGGAGTTGCACGACCGGGAGCGGCGTCTGCCCGACCACGCCCGGCGAACGCTGGCCCGAGATCCGCCCGAGCAGCTCGTCGTCGACGGCTACGAGCAACTCGGACGCCTCGCGCGCTGGCGCCTGCGGCGGACTTGCCGCCGCCGCGGGCTGGGGCTGCTCGTCAGCGCCCATCGCCCGGTGGGTCTCCCGGAGCTGTACCGCACCCGAGTCGATCTCGACCTGGCACGGCGCCTGGTTGAGCACTTACAGGCCGGGTACGAGCCGCATGTCGCCGGCGACGACGTGGTCGTGGCCCACGGACGCCACGGCGACAACCTCCGCGAGCTGCTCTTCGCATTGTACGATCTGTACGAGTCACGCCGGTGAATCGCACGTCATACTCTCGACGCAATCCTCACAGTCCGCCCGGCTTCCGGCGGCCGGGGTGTCCTGCCCCGGCTGCTTGGCTGGCAAACGCCGAGCGCCGCTAGCGTTGCCATCGCCGGTTTCTCCCCCTTCCCCCTTTCAGTGCAGCGATTCGTGGCGTAGGCTAAAGAGAGGTATGAGGTCGCCTCGCTGCGCGCGCCTCGGCGGCGCAAATGCGGCGAACCGAGTGCCTTGCTCGGCACGTATAATTCCCGGTGCCCGGGGGGGCGTCGAGAAGCCGAAACGTTACGGCGAAAAAGGGACCTGGTCCCCTATTTCGCTTCCCTCAAACCAATCTGACTGCGGAGCAAAGCCATGGTTTCTCGAAGCGTACGCGGGCTGCTGCTTGCGGGCATCGTGGCGGCGGTGGTGCTGGCCGGAACGACCGATGCCCCGGCCCAGGGCCTGTTCGACCGCCTCTTCGGCGGCTGGGGATGGTGGGGAACACCGTACACGACCTACCGATCACCCTGGTGCGACCCCTGCGGCCCGACGGCGTGTCCGACCTCCTGCTCGACGTGTCCCACGTCCTGCCCGACCGGCGTGACGGCCTATTCGCCGACCTGCGACCCCTGCTCGGCACAGACCTCTTACTACACGCCGGTGACGAAGCGCCGCTGGCGCATCGTGCGCGAGCCGGTCACCACGTACCGGCCGGCGTACACGCAGGACCCCTGCACCGGCTGTATGGTGACCAGCTACCAGCCGGTCACCCACTATCGCTGGCGTCTGCGTCTGGTGCCGTACACCACGTACCGTCCGGCCTACTCCTCGCCGTTCTCGACGGTGAGCTACTACGGCGGGTCGTACTCCTGCAACCCGTGCGGCTCGTTCGGGTGCGACCCGTGTGCGGGCGGGGCCTGCTCGGGCGGGGTCTGCGGACCGGCGAGCTACTCCGGCGGGGCAAGCTGTGCCGCGGGCGACTGCGGCGGCACGCAGACCTACAACGGCGGCTCCGGCGCGATCGACCTGAGCAGCCCCCCGGCCAAGACCTTCCAGGAGAACGGGCAGCCCCAACAGCAGCGGAGCCTCAAAGTGGTTCCGGAGTCGGAGGAGGCCGAGCAGCCCGAGCCGCGCCTGATCGGTCCCGAGAGCAACACGACCACGCGTCCGTTGCTCCAGGCGGCCCAGGTCCGCCTGGTCTCGCTACCGCCATCGGCAGCCCCAGCCCGACCCGTGCCCCTGGAGTACAACGGCTGGCGCCCGGCCAGTGACTGAGAGTTCGTAGTGACCGCATTCATGCGGTCCCCGGAGGTTCGTAGTGACCGCATTCATGCGGTCCTGATTCAGCGAAAGCCCGTCTTTCCGCCGGAAGACCCGATGAATCGGGCCACTACGAACGCAACTTCCGGCCGGCGAGCGAGCGAAACGCCATAGTCCTGGAGGCTTAACGGCCCGGGCCCCTGTGGGGGGGTCCGGGCCGTCTCTTTTCTTGCCGCGCCGGTTGGGCAACCGGTCCGTGGAAGCCCTGGTCCGCGCGATCCTCGCTCACACGACTGCGATGCGTCTGGTCGTGTCTATTTTGCGCAAACCTCGTATTTTCTCTCCAGCGGGCCCCTATCGTCCCAAGAAAACCCCACCAGAGAGGTAATTTGGAAAAAATTCCTTTCCCAGTGTCAGGAACGCGGGGCGAGCGGCAAAGTAGAACGGATCGTCGGGAATTTTGGCTCTGTTCTTGGGCTGTAGCCCGATCCGGTCGTCCGGGCCAAAGGGTGGCTGTACATCAGTTCATATCTCGAACGCGAAGAGGCAATCGTCCCCGAGCCCGCCACGCTGCTCGTCGGTCCCTGCTGTTTGGGCTGGGGATCGGCGTGGGATGGCGGCGGAGGAAGTAGGCGATACCAAAGGACAAGTGGGGGCAGGGAAGCGCAGAGGTGAAGACAGAGAGTTCATCGAACACGCCCGGCCCGATCCGGCCGCCTGGCCGCCGGATTGTCCGGGGTTTGCTCCTCGAGAAACAAGAGCCTCAATCCAGGAAAGGGAAACTCGAATGAATCGCTGGATAGCAGGTTTGACCGGTGTGGTGACGCTTCTGGTCTGTCTCGGCCCACTCCGGGCGGCACAGATCGGTCACTGGGCGTTCGACGACGGCCTCGGGACCACGGCCACCGACGCCCTTGGGCTGCACCCTGGGGTGCTGAGGAACGGTACCGCGTGGACTACCGACTCCAAGTTTGGCACCCATGCGTTGAGCTTCGACGGCTCCAACGACTACGTCTCCGTGACGATCGACGTGCCGGAGACCAACACGGGCGTCTCGTTGTGGCTGAAGACCACCGCCGACAACCGGGGCGTCTTTGCCGTAGTCGACGCCGACCTGGGCGGCGGCGGACACGACCGGCACCTCTATCTGGATAACACGGGCAACCTGCGGACCCGAATCCACGCCACTGAGAGTATCAGCACTACCGGCCTAAACCTGGCCGACGGGGAGTGGCACCACGTTGTGCACACCTACGGCGGCGCCGCCGGCGGGCAGAAGCTCTACATTGACGGGGCATTGGAGGCCAGCGGGTCGAAAGCCGACTCCGACTTCGACTGGCAGCAGCGCATCAACATCGGCTTCTCCAACGACGGGGCGAACGACTGGTTCCAGGGCAACATCGACGAGGTTCAGTACTTCGACGCCGCCCTGGACGCCACCGACGTGACGAACCTCTACCTGTTCAACACCATCAGCCCTGCCTTCACCGACCTGGAGTGGACCAAGGGCGCCCACGGAAACTGGAACGAGGACACGTCCTGGTCGCCGGGGCCCGCCGTCCCCGACGCGATGACCAACGCCTCCCTGAACACCGACCACACGATCACCGTGCCGTCGGGCGTTAGCGGAGAGGTGGCCAACCTCTACGTCAACGACGGCAAGGTCGCCGTGGCCGCGGGCGGGTCGCTTAGCGCCGTGCCCGGCGTGCAGGTCGCCTCGGGGGCCGAGCTGCACGTCTCCGGAACGCTCAACACCCACTCATTGACCAACGACGGCTTGCAGAGCCTCGGCCCCGGCGGCGAACTGATCGTCGGCCCCGGCGGCGGGAGCATCGCCACCTTGACCACCGGCGGTGACGCCACGATCGACACTGCCGGCGACCTGGTCGTCTCCGGGTCGACCTACAACGACCAGGGCATCGCCGGCACGATGACCAAGCGAGGCGCGGGCACGATGTCGCTCGACAACTGGTCCGGCAGCGGCGTGATCGCCTCGGATACCACCTTCCGGGTCGAGGCCGGGACGTTGAAGGCAGTCGGCGACGCTCCCCTGGGCGGGTCGCCGCACCTCGTGCTGGCCGGGGGAACCGTGGAGGTCGGCAACAGCCGCTTGCCCGGCGGCGCGGCCGCCCACTACTCGTTCGACGATTCGGGCAACCCGGGTTACGACGACAGCGGCAGCGGGCATCAGGGCTCGTTGCAGGCGGGTGCGGCC
>Ga0180438_10004921_pt1 | contig 18938 bp, 16 predicted proteins | sample SS_ome_12_FD_132455 | JGI IMG/M metagenome (GOLD analysis project Ga0180438, IMG submission 132455) | Hypersaline lake sediment archaeal communities from the Salton Sea, California, USA - SS_3_D_2 metaG | ecosystem: Environmental > Aquatic > Non-marine Saline and Alkaline > Hypersaline >...
AGGGTTTAGAACAAAAAGCTCCTCCTCTTCGAGCGCTCCGATCCCATAGGCATTGGCTTCTAAATCGTTGATGAGAGAGACCTTGGTAAGGCCCATCTCCTTCGCAAGCGAGACAGCATCGATCACCCAAGGCAAGTTGGTTGCATGGACAACGCCTCCCTGAACAGGGCCTGCGATCCCAAAGCAGCTAGCGATCACCTGATCATCAGGGCGAGTCGCTAGAAACTCCTTCACGATATCGATCAAGTTGGGATAGTTGCTACTTGGGAACTTCTGATCGACGATCCACTTCCGCCTTTCCCCTTCCGGGAAAAGAGCGAGGTGCGTCTTCGTTCCCCCGATATCTCCTGCTAAAACGACTTTGCCCATCTCCTCATCAAAGCAAATCTCTCCATTTTTGTAACTCTCCGTTTTTCTCAGAAAGTATAAAGTTGATCTACTGAAGATAAAGAGCGGGTTTAGTATATTGTGTAAAAAGTTACCGAAAGCTCTCTTGACGACACTCTCTAGAGAAAAACCTTATAATTTACGTCTAAAGCTTTTGCGAGTCTATGAGCCATTTCCTTTCCAATAGTCCGCTTTCCGTGTTCCATTTCACTGATATGGTGGGGCAAAACTCCAATTGCAACAGCTAGCTCTCGTTGAGTCAGCTCTGCCTTAAAGCGCGCTCCTCTCAATGCCAGACCCGACTCGGTGTATTTTTTAATGTTTCCCTTAGCGACTTCTCGCCATGGAATACTCTTGCGGACTTTCTTTTGGGCCGCTTTAGCCTTTTTTCTGCTCCCCCTAGTACGGCGCTTTTTCGTGTGTTCCAACATAAAATATCTCTACGTGTTTGTTCTTTTTATCTACAGTCCACCAACAACTCACATATGTTGGTTTTCCTTTTTTAAGGTGACAGTGGAATGCCCCTTCAGGGATATTGCCCGTTTTCTTCAGAGGTCCATAATTCTGCCAATTCGATCGGCGAGGCCCAGCCTTTTCGATCTCTTGAGCCAAGAAATCAACTAGGACCTGAATTTTAGGAGGCATTTTCTTCCGTTCTTTAGAAGCGCGGTTTGAAAATGTGACTGTCCACTGATTCTCGTTTTTTCTCTTAGCCAAAGCTTCATTCCTTTAACTTAGGCTATGTTACCATTTTTTGGTAATATTTTTCAAATAGTCACTCCCTTTACCCCATCTCACTACCCATAAATAGGTTAAAGATCCTCTATACTGGCACCTCTTTTTCTATTGACGAGAAGCGAAGAAATCGCCAACCTAGAGGGACTAACCAAGGAGCGATATCATGTCAGGATACGAAGACAAAAAGAAGGCGCTAGAGCTCGCTGTTTCCCACATCGAAAAGCAGTTTGGGCAAGGCGCTGTGATGACCCTCGGGAAACACCAAGCGAACCGCGAAATCTCTACGATCTCAACAGGGGCGATCACACTGGACATTGCGCTAGGCATTGGGGGTGTTGCTCGTGGTAGAGTCACTGAAATTTATGGCCCTGAGTCTTCAGGAAAATCCACACTCGCTCTTCACATCGTTGCAAGTGCTCAAAAAGCGGGGGGTATTGCTGCCTACATCGATGCTGAACACGCTCTAGATCCTTCGTATGCTGCAAAAATCGGTGTCAACCTCGACGAACTGATGATCTCGCAACCCAACTCGGGAGAAGAGGCTCTAAATATCGCTGAGATGCTCGCCCGCTCGAATGCTGTCGACGTGATTGTCATTGACTCGGTCGCCGCACTCGTTCCAAAAAGCGAACTGGAAGGAGAGATCGGAGATTCATTCATGGGCCTTCAGGCGCGGATGATGTCGCAGGCACTTAGAAAACTCACCTCTACTTTGGCAAAAAGCAACACTGCCGCCATCTTCATCAACCAGATCCGAGAAAAAATCGGAGTGATGTTTGGCAACCCTGAAACAACCACAGGTGGACGGGCACTCAAGTTCTACTCTTCAATGCGGCTTGATATTCGACGAATTGGAGCGATCAAGGGAGCAGAAAACGCCGATGTGGGGAACCGCGTGAAGGTCAAAGTGGTGAAAAACAAGCTGGCAGCTCCTTTCAAGATCGCCGAGTTTGACATCCTCTTCAACGAAGGGATCTCTAGATTTGGATCACTGCTTGATCTCGGTGTTGAGTTTGGGATCATCGACAAGAAAGGAACCTGGTTTAGCTATGAAAGCACTCGTCTTGGACAAGGTAGAGAGTCAGCGCGTGAAGAGTTAAGAAAGAACGCTGAAATGACCGCAGAAATCGAAGAGAAGATTCTCGCTAGATGCGCTGAGGAAGGAAAACTCGATCGCAAAGAGAAAAAAGAAGAGCTCGTTAACGCTTAACTTGCTTCCTTAACAACTCCCCCATCTTTTCAAAGGATGGGGTGAGGATTTCAAGATCAGCAAGTCCCTTCTGAAAAGCTTCCATTTCTTCATGAAAAACATCTAGAGCCCGTTCACGCCCAAGGACTTTTGCGGCGTTGATCTCTCTTTGATTGTTCTCATCCTGAGCTAGATCTCCCAAATCGTCCGCAATCTGAAAGGCCATCCCAAAATGGTAGGCCACTTGCTTTACTTGATCGATCTGAGCAACCATCCCTCCGCCGAAGAGCCAACCAAAGAGGAAAGCGATCTCGAAAAGGGTGACCGTTTTTTTGTAGAGAACCTCGCGCACTGTGTCGAAGTTGTGATTGGGTGGGTAAAGGTCAAGAAATTGCCCCGTAGTGGCTCCTTGGATGCCCGCCAGGCGGCTAGCTTGACCCAAGGCAACACAACACACATGCTCGGCCAGTTCAGAGAAAGGAGGGTCGCTCTCTTTCATCACACGCGCGTTCTCATGGATCTTCTCATACCCCGCAAAAATGAGTGAGTAGCTAGAAAGGAGAGCGGTCGACTCTCCGTAGGCCTTATGGACCGAGGGCTTTTCCCTTCGCTCATCGTCGTTGTCCATACAGGGAAGATCGTCGGCAATCAGCGAGGCTGTGTGCAAAAACTCGACAGCCAGCGCTGCTGGAGAAGCGTTGAGGCCAAAACCCAGTGCATCGGCCACCATCAACGTGATGATGGGGCGAACCCGCTTTCCGCCACTCAGCAGGGCATATTCACAGGCATCGCGAAGTTTGTTTTTTTCACCAAAAGAGAGGATACTACGGGCGATTTCTTTTTCGATTTGATCACGGAGAAGGAAAAATGAAGATCTAGAGACTGTTTCTGTTGATAGCATGTGTTGTCACCGTCTTTTCTGTGGATTTCAAAATAGCACCTGGGGGAACAAAACCCCCGACAAGGAGGGAGGGGTAGCAGAAAGCCCCCTTCCCGATCACTGTTCCTGGATTGGTCACCGCGTTGCAGCCGATTTTGGCTCCCTCCCCAATGATCGCTCCGAGTTTTTGGAGGCCCGTTGAGATGGGACCACTCTGATCGTAGATGAGGACATCGGTATGATCGAGTCGAAGGTTAGCGAGCTTAACTCCGGCGCCTAAATTGGCTCCAGCGCCCAAGATCGAATCTCCCACATAATTGAAGTGAGCGGCGCAGACCCCGTCGAGGAGAATCACCCGCTTGAACTCGCTGCAGTGGCCTAAAACACAGTTGCTACCAGCAAGGACGAATCCCCGCAAGTAGGCGTTATGGCGTACTTCGCAGCCATCGCCAATGATGCAAGGACCGCGGATATAGGCGCCTGGCTCGATGAGGACATTCTTCCCAATTGAGATGAGCTCAGGGTGAACGAGGTGGACTCCCTCAGGGACCTGTGATTCGATCTTCCCTAGCTCGGCCTTCTCGAAAAAAGACTCGAGGTGGGCCAGGGGCTCCCAGGCATAAGTACACCCTTCGAAGATCTCAGTAAGAGGTCCGCTAATATGGGGGAAAAGGGCTTCAACTAAAAATTTTTCCTTCATTGATGTGCATTCTATTCCAAGAGAGGGAAATTGTTAAAGGAAGAAATCTCTCTTTGCCCTCGGGTTTTAAGAAGAATATTCTCGATCTATATAATATTCTTCTTCTTCATAGGGTGTGGGAGTGTAGATAAAGGGGGTGTTTTCCTAGGAAAAAGCTCTGTTCATAGATTGTCGATGGATGGTTGATAAACTGAAGATAACCCCCCTTATGCACAAGCCTGAACAGGCTCACTGACAGGTTACGAACAGAGTTTTCCACAGGTAAAAAGAAAGGAATCTGGATGAGAGGATTCGAACCTCCGACCTCTTGCACCCCATGCAAGCACGCTACCAAGCTGCGCTACACCCAGATATTAGATGTTTTGGAGACCTTCGAACTGGAATTCGGCATTTTTGAACTCTTTCACTCCAATCCGCGCACACTCTTCGATGATTTTCTCAAGCACGTCTCCAGGATGGACATCGGCTGCTGAAATATCGACAGAGATCGAGGCGGTGAAGTTCACTCCAGCTCTTAGTCCCATCACTTTGAAGTTGGCAAAGATCGAATCTTTTTTTCGTGAAATATTTTTGAATCGGATCAGGTTGTTTTCGCTCAAATCTTTCATGTTTTCTCCGTGAATAAAAGAAGATCTTATAGAGAAACACCCTTTCTGTCAATACTCTCTTGTGGACAACCAATGAGTGGTTTAAAATGGTTCATATGAAACTTGTGAAAAATTGGCATGAGGTCCTCAAAGACGAGATCGAAAAGCCCTATATCCAGAGACTCAAAGACCTTCTTGGGAGGGAAACGGGAGAGGTCTACCCAACCGAAGATCTCATTTTTAACGCCTTTGGGATGACCCCCTACAAGGATGTGAAGGTGGTGATCATGGGGCAAGATCCCTACCATGGACTTGGACAGGCCCATGGAATGAGTTTTAGCGTTCCACCGGGAGTCACAGCTCCTCCTTCCCTCAAGAACATCTTCAAGGAGCTGCAAAGCGATGTGGGGATCCCTGAGCCAGAGACTGCCTGCCTAACTTCATGGGCCAAGCAAGGAGTGCTTCTCCTTAATGCGACACTCACTGTTCGAGCAAGTACTCCCAAGTCCCACTATGGTATGGGCTGGGAGGAGTTCACCGATGCGGTGATCCGCAAGCTCGGGGAGCGGGAAGATCCGATCGTATTTCTCCTCTGGGGGCGCTCAGCCAAGGAGAAGTGTGATCATCTTCTCGAAAGTTCTCATCATGCGATCTTGACTGCGCCTCACCCATCCCCTTTCTCAGCCCATACTGGGTTTTTGGGATGCCGCCACTTCTCAAAAGCCAATGAGTATTTGCAGAAGTGGGGAAAAGAGCCGATCGACTGGTCGGTGAAGTGAAAAAACCCTATAAATCTCTTTCAGAAAAGTATGCCAAAGAGGGCAAGGGTCGTCTTTCCAAGGAGGAGGCAGCTGCCTACGTCGAAGCGCGGATGCCTGCCACTCAAGCTGTCGTGACCCGGATCTTGTCCGAGGTGGCTGAGAAAATTGATCATCCTATCACAAGCCTTCTTGATCTCGGAGCGGGCCCAGGGACTGCATCTCTTGCCGCAGAAGAAATTTTTAGTCTTGAGAAGATCACCCTTGTTGAAGAGAACCCGGTGATGGCTGACATGAAGGTGGTCGAGGGAGACTGGCTACTTCAAAGCTTTATTGGGGGGAAGTGGGAACCTCATGATCTGGTGATCTTTTCCTACTCGCTTGGCGAGATCGATGAGAAACACTACTCGGCGGTTTTACAAGAGGCGTGGGATAAGGGGAAAGTTGTGCTCGTTGTAGAGCCCGGCACGCCAAGGGGGTTTGCTCATATTCTGAAGGCTCGCCAGCTGCTGATTGATTTTGGAGGGCAGGTGATTGCGCCTTGTCCGCATGAAAAACCTTGCCCGATGAAAGGGGGGTGGTGCCACTTTGCTGAGCGTCTTCCGAGAACCTCTGCTCACCGTAAAGCAAAGGGGGGAAGCCTTGGGTGGGAAGATGAGAAGTTTTCCTACGTGGTGGTGAGCAAGTCTGGAGGCCAGCGGACAACTGCAAGGGTGCTCCATACTCCCAAGAAGGGATCTGGGCACATTGAGCTTACCCTCTGTATGGATGAGGGGATCGAGAAAAAAACCGTCTCACGCAAAGAGGGCCCGCTTTACAAAAGAGCTCGAAAGCTCAAGTGGGGAGACGATTTTTTGGAGTATGAGGGGTTAACCCCTCATACAAAGCCCTAATATGAGGGGTTAACCCCTCAGATAAGCCCAGCCTAAGTTCTGAAGCGGTTGTAGAAGAAGGCGAGGATGATCCCAAAGAAAAGGCCATCAAAAAATCCCCAGACTCCTCCAATCACACCACCTAGAAAGGAAGGTACATAGCCAATGTAAATCGAGCTCATCATCTCGACGAAGCCATTGCCCCATCCAAACATGGAAGTCCATCCGGCGATGACCATTCCAATGCCCCAGGCGACTCCCGCACCAAGTCCAAGACCTAAAACACTGAGTTTTGCTGTTTTTTCCTTTGCCATAGTTCAATTCCTCCGTTATTCTTCCTATAACAGGAAGGAGAAATATGTTTACAGGTTCAATTGTTGCCCTAATTACCCCATTTGATGAGAAGGGAGAGGTTGACTTTACGGCTTTTGAGGAACTTGTTGAAAGACAAGTCGATGCAGGCACAGATGGTCTTGTTCTATGTGGAAGCACTGGGGAAGGGGCTCTTCTTTCCGAAAGAGAAAAGCTGCAGGTTTTTCAAAGAGGGGTGGAAGTTTCCTATGGGAGGATCCCCATCATTGCCAACACGGGGGTTTGTGCGACCCGTGAAAGTGTGGAACTTACCCAAAAAGCCAAGGAGCTTGGGGTGGATGGCGCGATTGCCATTGTCCCCTACTACTGCAAGCCAAGTGAAGAGGGGTGTTTTGCCCATTTTTCTCTGATTGCTGAGGTAGGGCTTCCCCTCATTGTCTACCACCATCCGGCGCGGACTGGATTGAAGCTCTCAAAAGAGGGGCTTGTACGTATGGGGACGATCCCAGGTGTGGTTGGAATCAAAGAGGGTTCAGGTGATCTTGAGTTTGCCAAAGAAGCGCTTGCGCTCTCTACCGTTCCCTTTCTTTCAAGTGATGATCCCATGGCTAATGAGCAACTAGCAGCGGGATTTGCTGGCTCGATTTCGATCATTGGAAACCTGGTTCCCAGGGAGTGGAGTGAGTTTGTTAAGACGAAGAAGGGGTTTGAGGGTCTTTTCCCTTTGTGCGAGTCGCTCTGTCTCGAGACCAATCCGCAAGGGGTAAAATACGGAGCCAGTGTCCTAGGACTCTGCTCTTCGAAAATGCGTCTTCCCCTGATGGAGCCAACAAAAGCTACTCAAGCAGTCATTAAGAGAGAGCTAGAAAAGGTCGCCCGACTGGTGGATCAACTTCGCCACTAGCGCCGTCCAGCCGGTCTGGTGGGAGGCGCCAAGCCCCTGCCCTGTCTCTGCATTGAAGTATTCATAGAAAAGAGGGCTTTCTCCCTGCTGAGTAAGGAGGGTAATGAGCCGCTTCGAGAGCTCACGGCTGATTTCCCAAAGGGTGAGGTGATTGCCTGACCCGGTCGGAAACTCGAGTTTTAGCTCATCCCCATAGTAGTGGTGGTATTTCTGGAGCGATTCGATCAGGAGGAAGTTGATCGGGAACCAGATCGGCCCTCGCCAGTTGGAATTCCCCCCAAACATCTCATTATCCGACTCTCCCGGCACATACTTCACTTCATAGGAGTTTCCGTCGACGTTGAAAGAGTAGGGGTGCTTCTCGTGGTATTTGGAAAGGGAACGAATCCCAAATGGTGAGAGGAACTCTTCTTCATCAAAGAGGCGGGTTAGGATTCGAAGAAGCCGCTCCTTGGTGACGATCGAAAGGAGGCGCCTGTCTTCGCATCCCCCCTCATAGATGCAGGCGAGACTGCTGCTCATGTCGGGTCTTTTGCTGAGAAACCATTCCATTCTGCGGCTTAGCACGGGAAGGGACTTGAGAGTTTTGGTTTCGAGTGTTTCGACGGCGAGCAAGGGGAGAAGCCCGACGAGGGACCGCACCTTGAGGGGGTGTATTTCATCATTGGGGAGGTGGAGCATGTCGTAGAAGAATCCATCTTCCTCATCCCATAGGGAGTGGTGCTTTTCCTCTCCCCCACAATGGGTCATTGCGGAGGCGATTCGAAGGAAATGTTCGAAAAATTTGGTCGCCATGTCTTGGTAGATCGGCTCTTCTTCGGAGAGGTGGATGCTGATTTTGAGCATCTCAAGGCAGTAGAAACTCATCCAGGCAGAGCCGTCCGATTGGTCGATGTGGCCACCCGTGGGTAGGGTGCTGCTCCGATCGAAGACGCTGATGTTGTCCATCCCCAGGAAGCCCCCTTGGAAGATGTTGTTCCCCTCCTCATCCTTTTTATTCACCCACCAGGTGAAGTTGAGGAGGAGTTTGTGAAATAGGCCCTCGAGGAAGGGGCGGTCGAGTTTGCCGTAAGCCTTCCCATCAATCTTATAGACTCGCCAGATCGCCCAAGCTTGGACGGGTGGGTTGACGTCGGAGAAGGCCCACTCATAAGCGGAGAACTGCCCATTGGGGTGCATATACCACTCGCGGGTCATTAGCTCGAGCTGCCGCTTCGCAAAGTCGGGATCGATCATCACCATGGGGAGCGCTTGGAAAGCGGTATCCCAGGCGCAAAAGTAGGGAAACTCCCATTTATCGGGCATGGAGAGGATGTCGAAGGTGGTGAGGTGGCCCCATTCATGATTTCTTTGAATAGATGATTCTTTTTCCCACTGAGGCTGGTCAAGGTAGTAGAACTGTTTCGAGAAGAGGAGTCCAGCAAAGGCTTCTCTCTGGATGAGTTTTAGGCGGGCGGGGAGCTCTTTCTTTTGGATCGACGCGTAAAACTGGTTGGCCTCTTTGATTCGAGTTTCGAATACTTTCTTTGGGAAGGTGGGCTTTTTTTCTCTGGTGAGGGAAAGGGTGATGGTTTCGCAGCTTCCGCCAGGGATTTCGAATGTGTAGAGGGCGGCGGCTTTCGTCCCTGTTTTCTCTGGGTTTACAGCCCCAGATTCACCATTGACGACATATTTATGGAAGGCATCCTTTCGGCCTGTCTCGTTCTCGGTGAATAGGAGCTCCGCTTCCCGCTCAAAGTGGGCGTAGTAAGTCCCGAGGACCGGGTGGTCGAGTAGAAGGCTGTCTCCTTCCTGGCGAAGATTGGGTTTCCCCCCATCATCCCCCGTCGGCCCATTCTCAAAGCCCAAGTCCCATGTGTTCCGAAACCAGAGGGTGGGCAGGAGAGTAAGAGGAGCGGATTCTTTGCCTCGGTTGGTGACGGTCACCCGGCAGAAAATGTCCTCTTCTTTCTCTTTGGCATACTCAAAGAGGACGTCAAAGTAGCGATCCTCCTTAAAGATCCCAGTATCTGCGAGTTCGTATTCGGGATCAGAAAGGTTGCGGCGGCCATTCTCCTCACGGAGCTGCTCGTAGGGAAAGGCTCCTTGCGGGTAGTGGTAGACCATTTTGAGGTAGCTGCTGGTCGGTGTTGCATCTAGATAGAAGTAGCTCTCCTTCACATCCTCGCCATGGTTCCCTTCCGCGGTATTGAGACCAAAGAGGCGTTCTTTGAGGATTGGATCCTTCCCGTTCCAAAGGGCAAAGGCAAGACAGAGGTATTGGCCCCGGTCCGAGATCCCCCCAAGACCATCTTCTCCCCAACGGTAGGGGCGTTTATGGGCCTCGTCAAAGGTGGAGTTTTCCCCTTCGCGCACCGTTCCCCAACTCCGTTCACTGAGATAGGGGCCCCATTGTTTCCAATTGGCTTTCCGCTTGCGATGAGCGAGAAGCCGTTTCTTTTCATTCATAAATGCTTCAGAAAAAGAGTCACGGTTTGTTGAAGAAACGCATCTACTTGCTCTTTGGCCCTTCCGGTATTTGGGTGAAGCGCCTCTTCCAATTCACTTTGGCTGAGGCCAATCATGGAGGCTAAATCGCCCCCTTCCCGGTGGTACGTTCTGAGCTTTTCGTGCACCTCTTGCCGATCTTTTCCCTTCTTCACGCTGTACATCAAAATCGTTTCAAGTGCAAGAGAGGAAGCTTCTCTCTCTAGATTTTGCTGGCAGATTTCGGGAAAGACTTCGAGCTTGGTGAAGATCTCGGTGAGAAGGTTGAGTAGGGCATCGGCTGTGAGAAACCCTTCTGGAATCACGAGGCGCCGATTGGCCGAGTCGTCGAGCGAGCGCTCGAGCCACTGGGTGGCGTGGGTGTAGGCGGGGTTTTCCGCAAGAGAGAGGAGGAACCGGGCAAGGCCACATACCCGTTCTGCGAGAATCGGGTTTCTTTTGTGGGGCATCGCCGATGAGCCTACTTGCTTTTCCCCAAAACCCTCGGCCATCTCACCCAAATGGGCAAGGAGACGGAGGTCGGTGGCGCACTTGTGAGCGCTGGAAGCAAGCCCTTGGAGGACTGCAAAGACGCGCACATCCTGTTTCCGGGTGTAGGTTTGTCCGCAGACGGGGAAAATCGTCTCGAAGCCCATTTCTGTCGCGACCAATTTGTTGAGCTCTTCGACTTTTTTCTGATCCCCATCGAGCAGAGTCAAGAAGGAGCTCTCGGTTCCCGTCGCTCCTTTGACGCCTAGGAAGGGAAGAGAGGTCTTTTTCCCCAGAAGGTCTTCGGTGTCCATCAGGAAGTCTTGGAGCCAAAGGCAAACCCGTTTTCCGACGGTGGTGGGCTGAGCTGGTTGGAGGTGTGTGTACCCAAGGGTGGCAATCCCCTTAGTTTTCTCCGCGAGCTCGCTCATTTTTTGGAGCAGATGGGAGAGCTTTCCTTGAAGCAAAGAAAGCGCTTCTCGCATCCGGATTAGATCGGTGTTGTCGGTGACAAAGGTAGAGGTAGCGCCCAGGTGGAGAATTCCTTTCGCTTCGGGGGCAACTTCGCCAAAAGCATGAAGGTGCGCCATCACATCGTGATGTAGCGTTTTTTCGATCTCGGCGACTCTTGAGAAGTCGATCGTCTCAACGTTTGCTTCCATCGATTGGATCTGGTTGTCGGTGATAGGGAGACCTACTTTCTGCTGCCCCTTGGCCAGAGCCACCCATAGGCGACGCCAGCAAGAATACTTGAACTGGGGTGAGAAAAGAGCGCTCATCTCCTCGCTCGCATAACGAGTGGCAAGGGGGGAGGCGTATCTATTTAGAGGGTCTTCTGCAGAGATTGTAGTACCTCAAGAAGTTGTTTTTTCTGTTTCTTAGAGGGAGAGAACCGCTCGCTTTTCCAGAGCTTCTCCATCTCACTAAGCTGCTTGAGCGATTGTTTCGCAATATCACTGGCTCGCTTATCTTTCACTGCAATAGGGAACCGGTCACGAATCATCGCCAGGAGCTCTTTTTTGGTCTCCCCTTTGTAGTTTTTGATCAGCTCTTCCTTTTCATTCTGCTCACAGCCCCGTGTGGCAAGGGTGTAGACCGCTTGGCGAGGCATCTCGTCGAGTTTTTGCTGAAGCGTTTTTGGGATTGCGCTGTAGAGCTCAAAGTATTGGAGGAAGTTGTAAGGGGTTTGCCGGTTGCCGTAGGTTTGGACGAGCCAGGAGGTGAATGCCCCCTCTTGGTATCCCTTCAAGATCTCTTGTGCTTGCTTGATGCGTTCCCCGTGCAAGATGGCTGCTTGGTTGGTGATCGCCTTTACTTCGGAGGTGATCGCTGAAAGCTCGGTGAGGTGAGCCTCGACATCTTCCCCTTCTTGGTGATAGGCGGTGAGGAGGTTGCGCAAGCCCTCTTGTTCACTCTCCGATAGAGGTGTGACGCGGAACACTCCCGCAAAACTCGAGAGGTTCCCCTGCGAGCTCATCTCGGCAAGGTCGGTCATCTTCGAGAGCTTCTGGGAGGCCTTTTTGAATCGCGTGGTGAGGAGTTGATTGACTTTTGCCATGATGTAAATCCGTTTTACAAGCGGGTTAAAATTTCTTTCGAGAGGGAGCGATAATCTTCAGCGGCTCGACTTTTAGGAGCCACTTCGAAGATCGGTTTCCCATGGATGCTCGCTTCAGAGACGCTGATGTCTCTGCGCACCTTGGAGTTTAACACCTTTCCAGGGAAGGTGGATTCGATAAGCTGGATGAACTCGTCGTTGCTTTTTCCGCGTGGATTCCAGAAGGAGAGGGCGACACCCAGAACATCGAGAGGGTGGCGGTGGGATACGCTTTGCATGAACTCGCCAAGTCGTTCAAGTCCCTTAACGCTGTAGAACTCAGGAGTTGCGCAGACGAGTGAATACTGAGAAGCGATGAGCGCGGACTCGGTGAGCCAGCAAAGAGAAGGGGGCGTGTCGATGATGATCGCATCATAGTCGAGACCTTTGAGAGTTTCCCGAAGCCTTTCATGGGAGTAGCGATCGCCAGCGAGAGGGTCGGTCACTTCAACCCGCTCAAGCCAGGTGTCGGCAGGGATCAAGTCGAGACGAGGGATCTCGGTTTTCAAGATCACCTCTTCGATCGGTTTTAGCCCCTGAAGAACGGGCGCCATGCTTTCATGCGTGTCGGGATCATAGCCAAGACCCGTCGTCAAATTTGCCTGCGCATCGAAGTCGATGATCAGCACCTTTTTTTTGTGGTACTTGGCAAATGAGGCGGCGAGGTTGAGTGAGGTGGAGGTTTTGGCTGTCCCTCCCTTAAAACTGCTAACCGCGATACACTTCATACTTTTTCAAAATAGGACGTTAATGCTTTTTCTTCCGATTCCTTTCCAAGTGTAGCTAAAAACGAATTAAGATCCACCTCTCCGACTACTTGGTTGTCTCTTCGGCGGAGATTCATCGTCTGATTTTCGATTTCGCGGTCACCGACAGTGAGCATGTAGTTGATTTGCTCGAGCTGCGCATCGCGTACTTTTTTGCTCACCGACTCATTGCTCGCATCGACGTCGCACTCGAAGCCAGCTGCTTTAATAGCGGCAGCCATCTTATGCGCAAACTCGTGGTGTTTTTCGCCAACCGGAATGAGCCGTGCAACAAGAGGGCTGATCCATGCGGGGAATTTCCCGGCAAAGTGTTCGATCAAAATTCCGAAGAACCGCTCGACCGATCCGAAAATCGCCCGGTGGATCATCACTGGACGTTTGTGGAGACCATCTTTGTCCATGTACTCGAGATCAAACTTTTCAGGTAGAGACATATCGAGCTGGACCGTTCCACATTGCCACGACCTTCCGAGAGCATCTTTGATGTGGATGTCGATTTTCGGACCGTAGAAGGCTCCATCTCCTTCGTTGATCCTATAGGGGTGGCCATACTCATCGAGAGCTCCTTGCAGACCCTTCGTGGCAGTTTCCCACTCCTCTTCCGATCCGATGCTCTTCTCAGGGCGAGTAGAAAGTTCAAAGCGCCACTCCAGTCCAAAGGTTCCGTAAATTTTCTCGACCATTTGAAGCACGCCTAAGATCTCACTCTGGATCTGATCGGGACGCATGAAAATATGCGTGTCATCTTGGTGGAAACCTCGAACTCTGAAGAGTCCATTGAGCGATCCCGACGGCTCATGTCGATGGACATGACCCAGTTCACCAACGCGCATCGGCAGATCGCGGTAGCTATGGGTGGACCCTTTGAAAAAGAGCATGCAGCCGGGGCAGTTCATCGGTTTGATTGCGAAGTGGCGATTCTCGATCTCGAAGTAGTACATGTTTTCCCGGTAAAACTCCCAGTGGCCAGATCTCTCCCAGAGCTCTTGGTTCAAGAGTTGGGGCGTTTTGATCTCGACATAGTCAGCATCCCGCTGAAGATCTCGCATAAAACTGGTCAACCGGTTCCAGATGATCATCCCTTTTGGATGGATGAAGGGCATTCCCGGTCCTTCTTCCTTGATGGAGAAGAGTCCAAGCTTTGGTCCGAGGATCTTGTGGTCCCGCTTTTTCGCCTCTTCGAGCATATACAGGTAGTCTTTGAGCTGCTTTCGGTCGGGGAAAGAGATCCCGTAGATCCGAGTGAGCATTTCCCGGTCGCTATCGCCACGCCAATAGGCACCTGAAGTTTTCATGATTTTGAAGGCTTTGATCTTTCCCAAGTTGGGGAGGTGAGGACCGCGGCAGAGATCGAAAAATTCCCCTTGGGTGTAACCGCTGATGCCCCCTTCAAACTCAGTGATGAGCTCGGTCTTATAAAGGTTCTCCTTGAACCGCTCGAGTGCCTCTTGCTTGTCTTTGAACTCCATCCGCTCAGGTCGGTGGTTTTCTTTGATGATTTTGGCCGCTTCGTCTTCGATTTTTTTGAAGTCGCTATCGGAAATGGTCAGGTTGGCGAAGTCATAGTAGAAGCCGTTTTCGATGGGAGGGCCGATGGTTGGTTCCGCTTCAGGCCAGAGGCGAAGGATCGCCTGGGCGAGGACGTGGGCTGAGGTGTGCCAGAAGAGTTCCTTCCCGATCGGATCTTCGAAGGCGGGAAAGACCACCTTGTCTCCATCATTTAGGGATGTGTTTAGGTCTTTGAGCGTTCCATTGATCTCAGCAGCGAGCGCTTCATTTGGGGCGCGGAGATTGAGTCTTTCTGCGAGATCTTTGGCAGAGCTCCCTTCGGGCAGCTCAATTTTTTCTTCATTGTGGATAACAAACATGGGGTCCTCAGGGTTGAAGCTCCATTCTAACGGACGGGGGGGAATTCTTCAACCGAACATGCTATGATGAAGAAATGGACCCTTTTCCACTAAAAGACCACCCGCTCACCCCCCTGCTTGACCTGGAGGGAGAGTGGGTCCTTCCCCACACTTTTTCCCTTAGGGCGAAAAGGCGAAGCGTTCGTCTTGCGAGAGCGCTTGTGAACGAAGAGGGGAAGCTTGAGAGGCTCAAAGAGATGATCGAGCTCTTGGAAAAGTGGGGTGATATTCCTCTGCCGGGAGGAATCGATGACGCGGAGATTACGCAGCATTTTCTTCGAGTGCTTCGGACGCTAGAGGGGGATAAGGGAAAGCTGTTGGAGATGGAGAGCTTTTCCCTTCCTCTTTCCGATCCCTCGTTTGAGGAGATGATCCGGATCACTCTTGAATGGGAGGGAGACCTCACCAACCCGGGGCTCGTCGCTGGGATCCTCTCGGCGCTTCTTTGTCCTTTGCGTCAGAGTGTCGGCTCTTGCTTTGCGACCGCTCCTGCGATTTTGGTTCACGAGGAGCAGATGGGCCTCTTCCTGAAAGATATGCGGGAGATCTTGTACCAGGGGCGAGTCACGCGGGTGTTTGGAGGGACTGAGTTTACAGTGCCAGCCTCACCCTCTCCTGGGCTTGGCAATTTGAAAAAGCCCTACCAAGAGGGAGACTGCTCCTTTGAGAAGGCCCTCGAAGCAGTCGGGGTTGAGCAGAGGAAACTCGAGGGGGAAAGCTATCTCGATGTCCTCGATACTCTTTTGCTCTCCCACTTTGATTTGCGGCCCAATGATCTCAAGCTCGCTCCAACAAAAATGGACCCCAAGCTGATCAAGATCGAAGAGATGCGGGAGACAAGGCGACTTGCCCAGTGGAATTTTGTTGCTGGGACCGATCACCTCCTTCTCAAGGTCTGGGAGTTCACGATCGCCTCATTCACCGATGTAAAGACCGAGTTTTCTAGGTGGAACCTCTACTCGAGCCTGGGGCTCCATCCCGACGAAAAGGGTGGAATCGGAGAGCTGATCCACCGCTATCTCCAGGAGAAGCTCGACGAGGCAAATGAAAAGCTGGCTAAGTTCCAGACTGACTATGAGATTGCCTTTGACCAGGTACGAGCAACTGAGAGATTGATGGGGAATGCGAGCACCGAACAAGATGTTCGCAGGCTCAAAGCTGAGCTGCAGATGCGCGCTTTCCAAATGCGCTCATGCGAAGAGATGCGCGATGTGTGGGCAGGTCGGACTGAGAAAATCGCTAACTTTTTTAGCTATATCCTCGATGCGTATGTGGGGAAATTTCCCGAGTACTTCCAGGAGGTATATGACGCGGACATGCACGAGGTGAAGGGGAACATCTACGACGATAGCCCGGCGGGTTTTCGACTGATGTTCAAACATGGAAGGAGCCATGTGGCGAGCTGGACTTTTGTTTATACAAAAGAAGAATATATCCAAGCCCTCACTGCGTTTTTTCGGGGGGTTGAGTATCCTCTTCGTGATGAGTGTGAGTGGGCTGAAGGGAAAGAAGAAATCTCTCACCTCACGACGGCGATCCTGCAGCACCTTGTAGGTGACGAGTTTATCCTCCAGGCCTTCAGCCGGATGGCGAGCGCGCACAACGTTCCCGTCACAAAGATGACGCTAGAAGACCTCGATCAGATGGAGAAAAAACCCTGGGCCTACACTTCAGGAGGGACGATTCCGACTCTCCTGAAAACCTATTTTTGCCGAGAAGGGGTCCTTTCTGAAGAGGCTCGGTGGGTCGAAAGCCCTCTTGACCTGCTTGTTTTCCTTATCGAAACCTTCAAAGGACTTCCTCCGTTTGTGACCGATCCGTTTTTGGAAAATCCACGCAAACGGATGCTCTGCACCTCGCCGACCCATGCGTTTTCTCTATTCCTTGGGCAGCCGCTCTTTGCCGAAGGGTGGCAAGATACTGGCTTTACTTACACCTGGGTGCGGGATAAAGTCCTTTTGCCCAAAGCAAAGTTCTACAAAAAACTCAAGCTCGAGACCGATGATCAAGTTGCTCTGGTGAGAGCCGCCGCAGAGAAGCTCCCATTGCTTCTGGGCCACGAGCTTGAGCAGCGGGTCGAGATCACCCACAAGCCGGTCACCGTCCAAAAGTTTTATGAGCAGCTCTTCTCTCATCTTCCCCCACCTCTATCGAAGTTGGTCGATACTGCTTTCTATGAGCTTCTCCCATTTGCTCCTCCCAAAAAGATTGAAGAAATCTACACGCAGCTTGGCCTTGCCTCTCCTCCCCACTGTGGAAAAATGGGGAGACTCCCACTCCATGAGCAACTTGTCGCTGATCTTGGGGCTCAGCCCGGAGTGGATGTCCATGAACGGGTCCTCACCAAAATGGAAGAAAATGGACTTAGTCCTCCAAGGGCGCTCGTTTTTGCCGATAGTAACTGGGCGAAGTATGCATTCACCTTTGTCGTGAACCCCGGCACTGGAGAGCTTGAGTTTTGGCGAACCGACCGCCTTGGCCTAAGAGGAGCGCCAATGCGCGAGTGGGAACACTATCTAACCGGAGAGACTAAGCAAAAATGGGGGCTTTACCTCTACCCATATGAGTATACTGGTGAATAGAACTCCTGATTGTTACCTACTTCTCCCCATTTAAGGCCGTTTCAAGGTTCATCTTTTGAGCTTTGCTCCTCAACCAACTCTTCTGAGTTGCTCTTGTCGCGCATCTCTAAATCTGATTCCTTGAAAGAGCTTCTCCGTGGAGAGATAGGTAGCAATCAGGAGTAGAACGTTGTCGAATAATCTTTAAAGAGGTAGACTCACCGAATTGAACTTTGTACAACTAGACTTATGAAGAACCTCTGTTTTTTTCTAGCCTCCCTTGCCTTTTTCCAAACCGCTGCATTTGGTGACACGATCGAAGCGGGAGGAGAACTCGATGACAGAGACATTCGTGCGCTCAAAGAGTGGGTCGATACAAAGCGGCAAATCTCCCTCAAGGAGATCGGCGGGGATCTTTCGATCAGCGGCGAGGTGCGGACCGAGTTCCAAAATGCCTGGGAGCGGGTAGACGGGCGAAGTCAGCGAGGAACAGGAACTGGCGAACCTCAAGCTAGTGGATTTGACGTTGAGGTCAACCTCCTCTTTGACTACCGGACCGACCGAACTTGGGCAGCCGTCAAACTTGAGTTCGATAATGACGCTGGTGTTTTTAGCGGAACGTTTAACAAACTTGCTCTTGAGAGAGCCTACTGGGGTGTGCGAGCCGTTGAAGGAGATGCGCTAACTTTTGATATTGAAGTGGGAAGACGGAAAATGCTGACCGTTTTCGACTCACGCCTCCAGTTTGCTTCGATTTTCGATGGGATCCTGTTTCGATATGACCAGTCGTTTGAAAAAGTGGGGGATTTCTATTTGCGAGCGGGCCCTTATGTCATCAATGAGCTCAAAAACCACTTTGGGTATATCGGAGAGCTCGGCCTTCTCAATATTGCAGGGACAGGCTTTTACGCCAAAACTTCCTTTGTCGACTGGGATACGAAAGACTATAAGAGAGAACTCATCAACCAGCAGTTTGATTTCATCATTTCTCAGATCAATGCCGGCTACCGTTTCAAAATCCAGAGCATCGAAAAACTGGGAGTCATCTACTCCGCTTTCCTTTGGAACTGGGCTGCTAAGAGGAGAGACATCACCGGTGGCGCCAGAGCCAACTGGGCTGCATATGTAGGAATGTCTATCGGTCAACTCCGGAAGCAGTGGGATTGGGCCTTTGACTTCAACTACCAATGGATGGCTCCTCAGTCGGTCCCCAATTTTGATATCTCAGGAGTGAGCATTGGGAATGCAGAGAGAGAGGGGTTTTATACTGTCCAGAGCAATGAAATTAGCAAAAGTGTAGAGCTCACTCCACAAACCCAAAAAACGGCTCGAGGAGGGACAAACTTTCACGGCTTCATGGCAGTGTTTGATGTTCTTCTAACAAATAAGCTCGACCTGCAGCAGAGCTGGATCCAGTCCTGGACTCTTTATGACTCGATTGGACCAAGCCGATGTTTCTCCCAATACGAAATCGAATTCATCTATACTTGGTAACCCTTCGAGCTCTTTTACCTATCTAAATTACTTATGTAGGCTTGATCTGAATGGTTTGGCTTATCGGGGTACCGTAATCTAAGAAGCTTCTTTTCTACCATCTTGGAAAGGAACCGATTTCTTAACCCTTCAGAATTTCTGCCCAGCAAGTCTGCTAGCTCTCTATGGGTAAGCCATCGCCGATGACAAAGCTGCAAAAGAGTAGACTGGATCTTACCATCCGACTGACGTTTGTTTGCCCTTGTAAATTCAGCAATTTTAAGGAGTTTATCCCACTCATCTGCTTCCACTAAATGTGAGGAGCTCCCCCCCCCCCCCCCACCTGGGGGG
>Ga0180438_10004922_pt1 | contig 18938 bp, 13 predicted proteins | sample SS_ome_12_FD_132455 | JGI IMG/M metagenome (GOLD analysis project Ga0180438, IMG submission 132455) | Hypersaline lake sediment archaeal communities from the Salton Sea, California, USA - SS_3_D_2 metaG | ecosystem: Environmental > Aquatic > Non-marine Saline and Alkaline > Hypersaline >...
GCTGTGCAGTGCTGGACCTCGATTCAGAAGAACTACGGCGTGAACGCTTGCACGCTGATGAGCATGATGAGCGACCGGCTGATGCCCAGCGCCTGCGAGGTGGATGTGATGGGCACCGTGTCGATGTACGCGCTGCAACTGGCGTCGGGCAAGCCCAGCGCGCTGGTGGACTGGAACAACAACTACGCCGATGACCCGGACAAGTGCGTCCTGTTCCACTGCGGCAACTGGGCCAAGAGCTTCTTCACGGAGGTCAAGATGGCCAACGCGGAAATCCTGGCCACCGTGCTGGGCACCGAGAACACGTATGGGACCATGTCGGGACGCGCTCTGCCAGGCCCGCTGACCTTCGCCCGCATCAACACCGACGATCTGCACGGCAGGATCCGCACCTACGTGGGGGAAGGCAGGATCACCGACGACCCGCTGGACACCTTCGGCTGCCGGGCCGTGGCGGAGATCCCGGGCCTACAGAAGCTGATGCGGTACGTGTGCAAGAACGGCTTCGCCCACCACGCGGCGATGAATCCGTCGCGGACGGCGGACATCCTGGCGGAAGCGTTCGAGACGTATATGGGGTGGGAAGTCTACTACCACGGAGAATAGGGGAGGTGTGCTGTAACTTCGACCCCAGCCACCTGTTCTGGAACGGCGTGGATCCGGTGGCCGCGACCCGCAAGCTGGGCGTGGCCATCGTCCACGTCCACAGCAGCGCCAAGACCACCTGCTCTCCAGAACCGACCTAGGGACAGATAATATGATCAACTTCGATCTCAAACTCGTTCCATTCAGCCGCTACGGGTCCTACATCGCCTTCTCGCACCTGGAGAAGTCAGCAGAGTGGGAAGACGGTCTGTATATGCGGACCGTTCATGGCTGTGGCTCCCACGCCGGTTTATTCCACCCGATCTTCCACGTGCAGCTTCTGCGTGAAGGGGAACCGGTCTCGTTCAAGGAAACTGCATCCCCCACCCTCCTACGGCTTGAGACAGACGCAGGTGCGTACGTGGAGATATGCATCTCGGAGCCGAAACTCGTACGCATCCGGGGCGTCGGTGCCGGCATACGGTTGAGTATGGGCACCGGTAAGTTCGACTGCGCGTTCCCCACAGAAGAAGGGCGGTGGCAGGTGACCAGCTTCACCACGGGGACCAAGTACATGCTCACCCCCATCCAGGGACAGCTCGCGGTGAACGCTCCTTGGAGCGTCGATAGGTCCGAAACCGTCGTCGTGGATTTCGCGCCGGAGGCCGGCGGCGCGTCGGCTGACGCGGGGATGTTCGAATGCGCCATTGAGGAATTCACCACTGTGTGGGAGAAGCAGAAGTATGAGAAGAGCTTCGACGCCTGTCTCGAAGTTGTGGAGAAGGAGTTCGACGCCTGGCTGGACAAAGTGCCCGGCGTGCCCAGGGAGTATCTCGAAAGCGGCTTGCTGGCGGCCTACCTCACGTGGTCGTGCGTCGTCGCCCCGGAGGGACATCTGACCCGTCCGGCGATGCTCATGTCCAAGAATTGGATGAACAGCCTCTGGAGCTGGGACAACTGCTTCAACGCCATGGCGCTCATTTACCGGTATCCCGAATTGGCGTGGGACCAGTTCATGATCCTGGCGGACAACCAGGATACCAGCGGCGCGTTCCCCGATAGCATCAACGACAACGTCCGCCAATGGACTTTCTGCAAACCCCCCATCCACGGCTGGGCGCTCAAGTGGATGATGGAACGCACGGACTTCATCGACGCGGAGCGGCTGGCGGAGGTGTACCAGCCGCTAGCCCGCTGGACGCAGTGGTGGTTCGAGCACCGCGACGACGATCACGATGCGATCGCCCAGTACAACCACGGGAACGACTCCGGATGGGACAACGCCACGGTCTTCGAGGTCGGCCCTCCGGTGGAAGCGCCGGATCTCACGGCCTACATCATCATCCAGATGGAGACGCTGTCCGAGGTGGCTGAGATCCTGGGCAAGGAGCACCACGCGCAGTCCTGGAAGGGACGTGCCAAGATCCTGCGGGACCTGCTGTTCACCCACTCCTGGCGCGAGGACCGGTTCGTGGCGCCGCGCTCCGGCGACCACGAGGTGTTTGAATGCGATTGCCTGCTGCCGTTTCTGCCCATCATGCTGGGGAAGCGCCTGCGCCCACATATGCTGTCGAAGCTGATCACCGGGTTGAAAGAAGAAGGACGGTTTCTGACGGAGCACGGACTGGCGACGGAAAGCCCAAACAGCCCGCTGTACGAGCCTGATGGGTACTGGCGCGGCCCGATCTGGGCACCGTCGACGATGATCATCATCGACGGGTTGGCCGCCAGCGGCGAGATGGAGTTCGCGCGCGAGTTAGCCCGCAGATTCTGCGATATGATTGCCCGCAGCGGGATGGCCGAGAACTTCGACGCGCTCACGGGCGAGGGACTCCGCGACCGCGCGCACACCTGGACCGCCAGCGTCTTCTTGATCCTGGCCCACGAGTATTTGCGGGGAAAGGCGAAAGAATAGAATGATGATGTCGCATCAGAGGCTGAAGCCGTCCGGCGGTTCAGGCCGCCGGACGGCGCAATCATCCAGGCAAAAGTGAAGCTGATAAGACTATGCACCTCAGGCCAGGATCTGGCGATCCAGGCGTAGCGGGCGCGTGATCAAGATCCATCCCCAGGAAAGCGCTCGCTGCGGGGATCATAGTGGCCGGCCACAGCTCCCGGCTCAGACAACGGCTGGCTTTGCCCCGCCACGGGCGGCAGATTGGGCGCGCCGGGGCTGGGCATCCAGTCAGCGTGCCATGTACCGTCCTCCCCACGGCTGTAGCTGGCGCCTGGGGCGAGCGCGCCGAAGGCGACGGCATCCACCATGGCGCCATCAGGCCCCAATAGCCGGACCTCGTCACCGCCGTCGTCGAGAACCACGCCGGTATCCCGACCGTAGAACAGCGCAAACGCGCCGGATCGCAGCATCGTACCCTCAGGGACCTCATAGGGCGCACTGCCCCCGACACCGTCGTCGACAAACCACCCGCTCAGGTCGACGTCGACAGGACCGGCGTTGTAGATCTCAATCCACTCGTCCACATCACCGGGAGCCCCCTCCGCGGCTGGCACAGGCAGAACCTCGTTCAGGCGGACGGCGGCCGGGTCGGGCGTCGGTGGCAGCGGCGTTGGCGTCGGCGGCAGCGGCGTCGGCGTTGGTGGCAGCGGCGTTGGCGTTGGCGGCAGCGGCGTTGGCGTTGGCGGCAGCGGCGTTGGCGTTGGTGGCAGCGGCGTTGGCGTTGGCCAGGCGCCTATCCGCTTCCACCAGAACCTGACCCGCGCATCCCCGCCGCGCTCGTAGTACTCGACCACCAACCGGCGTTTGTCCCGCAGCGCCAGCTCGACCGTGTAGACCTCATCCCCCTTGCTTTCGTGCCACTCATCGATCACCAGGTTGTCGTCCACGTAGACGCGGATCCCGTCGTCCGTCCAGGCGTTGAGGCGGTAGACGCCGGCATCGAACTTCACCTGGCGGCTCCAGCGGACGGAGAAGTCATCCGCTGGCAGGCCGGCAGCCGCAGCCTTCTGACCCCAATCGAAGTCAATCGCCTCGTCGTTCCGCACCAGCGCCGGTTTTCCCTTCAAGCGCCGGTTCGACCAGTACTCGGCCCTCCAGTCCGGATACGAGGGGGACGACAACTTCTTCCACCACACGCGGACGCGGGCCTCGCCGGTGTGCTCGTAGTACTCCACCCGCAGGCTGTGGGGACCGCGGGTCAGGGCCCGTTCGGCGGTCACCTCGCGCGCGCCGCCGTCGCTCCACGTGTCCAGGATCAACTGGCCGTCCACCCACAGGCGAGCGCCGTCGTCGACGAGGACGTAGAAGCGGTAGGTCGCCTTGTCGAACTCAACCGAACGCGTCCAGCGGGCCGAGAAGTCGTCCGCAGGCACGCCCGCCGCGGGACTACCCTGGCCCCACGCGAAGTCGACGTTCGCGTCGTTGCGCACGAGAGTCGGGCTGCCATCCAGCCGCCGGTTGGACCAGTACTCGCCGCGCCAGTCGGGATAGGCGGTGAGTTGCTCCCACCAGAACTGGATCAGCGCATTGCCGGCGCGCTCGTAGTACTCGACCCGCAGCGCGTGGCTCCCGGCACCCACCGTCCGCTCCACGGCGTAGGTGGTGCCTGTGGCATCGTGCCACTCGTCGAAGATCAGCACCCCATCGAGCCACACTCGCACGCCATCGTCGGCACGGGCGTAGAACCGGTAGGTCCCACCGCCGAAGGAGACCGCGCGCGTCCAGCGGGCAGAGAAACCGTCGACCGGCAGGGCCACCGCAGGAGAACCAGTCCCCCAGCCGAAGTTGACGGCAGCGTCATCCCGGACCAGCACCGGGGCGCCCGACAGGCTGCGGTTGTTGAAGTATTCGCCACGCCAACCCGTGACAGGCGACGCGGGAGCCGGCGTCGGGCCGACGACGATTCGCACCCAGAACGTACCCGCCGCCTTGCTGCCGGGACCGAACAACCCGCCGCTGGCGTTCCGCAGCCGCCATCTCCCCTCGTAGGTGCCGTTAGCGGCCGGCGCGGTTAACGTGACCGAGAGGTCCACCGTGTTGCCCGGCGCGACCGGCGCCGGCAAGGGGACGGCAGCAGGGCCGCTCAAGCTGTCCCCACCAACGAATACAAGGGCATAGCCGGTGGTCCAGGTGCAGGTGCCGTCGTTGCGCAAGCGCCAGGTCTTGACGAAGGTCTGGCCGGGCGGGAGAACGGTGTTGTCCGGGATGGTCACGTCCCTGACCAGGGACATCCGATCCGTGCAGGTGGCAGAGGTCGGCTTCGGTGGAACCTGGGTCGGCTCCGGTGGAACAAGCGTCGGCTCGGGCGGAACAGGTTCAGGCTGCGGCAAGAACTGATAGTCCCACCCGAAATTCACGTCCGGCCTGCGCTCGTCGGCCAACAGGTTAATCGTGTAACCGGCCACACTGCTGCCATTGTTCACGACAGGAAAGGTCCAACTTCCTGGCAGCAGAGTCACGTTCTGGGCCATCAACGCGTCCACCGCCACGCAGTACGTTCCTGCGCGCAACCCGGTGAAGGCGAAGGCCCCGCTGGTGTCAGACGTGGTGCTCGCGAGCCCGGCGGCGGGGCACGGTCCGGCGCCAAGCTGGACCAGTACACCGCCGATCCCGGGCTCAGCGGTGTCCAGCAGGCCATTGGCCCAGTACCCACCGTGGCCATCCGGCACGCAGCCGGCGGATGGCCGCGCCAGCGTGCCCCCCTCACCACCCGCGACGGCGCAGATGTCGTGCCACACCCGACCACTGATCGAGGCGGAGGCAGGGATCACTTCCTGAGTAGGGGTTGAAGCGACAACCGGAGAAGCCGGTGTCACCCTGGGGGCCTGCGCCCTACCCATCCACAGGCCGAGGCCTCCTGCCAGCAAACCCAGGGCCAGCACAACCAGCACCAGTACAGCCAGTACTCTTTTCGTGTTCATGCTTTCCTCCACAGTTTTCTGATTTCGCAGTTCAGCTTCCCGAAAGCCTGGCCAGGGATTTTCCCGCAGGGGCTCCCCGATCTGGCTTTCAGCAAAGTATCCTACCACGTCACAGCCCGGCACACATCGGTCGAGAGATAGAATCGAGATCAGATAATTGACGCATCCTGCACCCGGTCAGGTGACCAGGTACCGTGACGTAACCGGTTCGACCCACAACACGCACAGGAGCAACAAAATGATCAGCATCCCGATTCCGAGCTTCAGGAGAAGACGCACGTGGCGAGGCACCCGCCGCCTGTGTGCGCGATCATCCGCCCCCAGCGAGGATCCTGCGTCCAGTGGAGGCATCCTTAGCCGGCGCCGCATCGTAGACACACCCATTTTCCGTCCTCCTTCACATTCACACTCCCGGGCTGCACAACAAACTCTCTATGATCGCCACGAGCCTGCGGGCAGGGAACCCCTTCAGTAGCGCAGCATCCGCGCCAGCAGCTCTGGCCTCCCACTGCTGCTGGCCACTGTCGGCGAGAACGATGCACTGGGTTCGAGGAGACCTGGCTTTGATCTTTCTCAATGCGGTCCAATCCCTGTCTCCCGGCAGACGAGCATCCAGCAAAACCACGTCCAGACAGGTCTCTGTAACCAGCCTCATTACGGATAACATATCATCCGCCTGACTCACATACTCGATGCAAGGGATTGTGGTCAGCAGGGCTACCAGGCTATCCCGCAGCGGGCCGGGCCTGCCTGCAATCAATGCCAGTGTATGGTTCTCTGTCATTCTCCCAACATCCTTTCTCTTCTTGTCGCTCATCTTCTCTCGCCCTACGAAGACGATATCTTCTCCCACCAAACGTGAATCCGTGCCTCGCCGGTGTACTCGTAGAAATCCACCCGCAGATGGTGTATGCCCTGCCGCAGATCCTGGTCGGCGGTCACCTCACGAGCCGAACCGCCGTCCCAGGTATCAATGATCAAGCGGTCATCCATCCACAGACGAGCGCCATCGTCAACCCATATGTGAAAGCGGTAGGTCGCGGCGTCGAACCCGGCAGTACGCGTCCAACGAATGGAGAAGTTGTCGGCAGGCAGGTCTACCGCAGGTGCAGCCAGACCCCAGTTGAAGTTGATGTGCGGGTCGTTACGAACCAACGCAGGCTCGCCACTCAAGCCCCGATTCGACCAGTATTCTGCCCTCCAATCAGGATAGGATGGGACGGCAACCTTCTCCCACCAGACGTGAACCCGTGCGTCACCGGTACGATCGTAGAACTCCACCCGCAAGGCATGTGCGCCCCGTGACGGCACGTAGTCCATCGTTCGTTCCCGGAGGCCACCGTCCCACCATGCATCGAGAATCAGACGATCGTCCACCCACAGGCGAATCCCATCGTCGGCCCAGGCATGGAAGCGATAGGTCGTCCCATCGAACTCGGCCGTGCACGTCCAGCGCATCGAGAAGTTGTCCGCAGGCAAGCCAGCAGCCGGAGCGTCCCATCCCCAGGCGAAGTTGACGTCCGCATCGTCGCGCACCAGGGCTGGCTGACCTCTCAAGTCAGGGTTGTCGTAGTACTCACCACGCCAATTGGCGGTTCCTAGCAGAGAGGATGGCACCTGGCCAACGATGATCCGCACCCAGAAGGAGGAGCCAGCGGGACGATCGCCAGTGCCAAAGAAGTTACCACTCGCGTCCCGCAGTTGCCACTTTCCCTCATATGCACCGTTGCCTGCCGGCGCGGTCAAAGAGACCGACAAATCCACTGTGCTGTCCGGCGGGACCGGATGCTGCAAGGGGACGGACGAGAGCCCACCCATGCTGTGACCACCGGCGAACACCAGGGCATAGTCCGCGGTCCACGTGCAGGTACCGCTGTTTTGCAGCCGCCACGTCTTCACAAAGGACTGGCCTGGGGAGAGGTAAGTATTATCAGGAACGGTCACATCGCTGACGAAGGATGCCCTGTCGACGCACCCTGTGGCGGGCAGTGGCCCGGGCGAAGCAGGTTCTGGCGTCGATACTGGCTGAGTAGGCGTGAGCGTTACGGTAACAGCCGGCGTCGGCAAGAGCGCCTGGGCTGAGCCCGACACCCGGAGTCTGGCCAGAACCTCATCACCGGTCGCAGGAGACCGTACCGATACCAATACGTATGGGAGGCTGGTCCACGGCCCATCCGACGGGAACACGAACGAGGTCGTGAAATGCCCCTCTGGCCTCACCACGGCGAACGCCAGAGGTTCCGGTGTCTGCGAACCAAGCGAAATGCCGTCCAGCCGCACGAACACGGTATCTCCCTGCCGCCAATCCCGGCCTGTAACGGTGATGAGCTCCCCTGGCTCGCCCTCCTCCGGCGAAAGCTGGATGGAGGGATTCGGCACAGGCGTAGGGGTGATTGCAGGGGCAGGCAGCGGACCCCGTGCCCGCGCCCGCACATCAAGCACCGCCAACGCCGTCAGGATACCAACCAACACCACCAACATAAACATGGCTATGATAAGCGCCCACCGAGACGCTGGTCCCGGTGACTTCTTACCGGGTCTTACATCAAAATCCACCCCTTGTGTGTTCATTTGAACGTCCTCCTCACCCTACCAAGCGCATTCAAGCGCAGGTCTTTAGCTTTGGCTTGTTTCATCAACGCTCCCATATTCGACAAGATCATACCACGCTTCAGGCTGCTAGACATCGGTCAGAAGACGAGTTCTGAGCCAAACAAAAAGACCGCTTTCGAAGCGGTCTTGGGTGCGCCGGACGGCCGAACCGTCTGCGACAAACGACGTAGTGGGTTTAGTCCGCGTCCAGGCTCGCCAGCCCTTCCCGCAGCGCGTACAGCGTCGCCTGAGTGCGGTTTGCCAGGTGCAACTTGCTCAGGATGTTGCTCACGTGGGTACGCACTGTCCGCTCACTGATGAACAACTTGGCCCCGATTTCCTGGTTCGACAAGCCCCGCGCCACCAGGCTCAGTACCTCCACTTCGCGTCCCGTCAGCGGCTCCTCGGTGGGAGGCAGGTTCGAGGATCGCTGCAACTCACGCATGAGCTTGCGAGCGATGGTGGGATGCATGGTAGGCTGCCCTTGATATACGTCGCGGATTGCCCGGAGCAGCTCTTGGGGCGACGAGTCCTTCAGTAAGTAACCCAGCGCTCCGGCCTTGATGGCAGGAAAGACCTTTTCATCTTCCGCGAAGCTGGTGACGACCAGGATGCGCGCATCAGGGTTTTCGCGCTTAATCTCGGTGATCGCATCAATGCCACCCATGCGAGGCATCACCAGGTCCAGCAGTATGACATCAGGCTGCAGGGAACGGGCCTTGTGCACGGCTTCGATCCCATCCGCAGCTTCCCCCGCCAATTCCATCTCCGGCTCGACGTCGATCAGAGCTCTCAATCCTTCGCGTACCACGGCGTGATCATCAGCGATAAGAATACGAATGTTTTCGATCATAGCGACACCTCCGGTCAAAACCGAACGCACACAAGCTCACAACTTCGACGCCCCATCATATCCCAGGACTCACACGCACAATGATCCTCGTGCCCTTACCAGGGGCCGAGAGGAGGATCAGTTCCCCTCCCAGCTTCTCCGCACGTTCTCGCATACTCACAAGCCCCATCCCTCCTGTATCACCCAGGGCATCGGGATCGAATCCCTTGCCATTGTCGATCACCTCCAGCTCCATGTGATTGGTTCGGGCGCGAACGATCACCTTGACCCAGGTGGCGGCGGCGTGCTTCAACGCGTTGTTGAGTGCTTCCTGCGCAATGCGGTAGAGCGCCTCCGCTGTAGCCGCCGGCAGTTCGATTTCCCCCTCCGCCAGGAGGCTGGCCTTCACGCCCGTCCGTTTCTCAACGGCGTCCAACCGCTGCTGCAATGCCCCCACGAGACCCTCTCTTCTCAATGCCAACGGTCGCAACTGGTATACCAGCAACCGCATCTCCTTCAGAGCCTGCTGCGCAATATCGCCCAGCCGCGCCACGTACCCCCGCACGCGCTGGAAGTCTCCCGCTCCAGCCAATCGCTGTGCAGCCTCGGCCAACAGGGTCAGGCTGTATAGGGACTGGGTGACCGAATCGTGGAGCTCTCGCGCCAGCCGCTCCCGCTCCCTCACCACCGCCAGTTGTTCGGCCTGCTGATACAGCCGGGCATTCTCCACGGCCACGCCCACCTCGTCGGCGATAGACGCAAGCAGGTTCACCTCCTCCGCCTTGAACTGTCGTCCCACCTCACCGACCACACCAAGGACTCCCAACACCTGGCCCTTGGCCCGGATCGGAGCACCCACGTAGGCCTGGGAGCCACTGGAGGGGATCGCCAGAAGGGGGCGCAGACCGACAGATATGTCCGGCACAACCAGCGGTGCGCCGTGTTCAATCACCCAGCCTGCGAGGCCACCATCCACCGGCACCGACTCAATATCGGCCAGCCGATCCTGCGGAATGCCCCGGTAAGCCGCCAGCCGCATCTGATCCTTGGTTTCGTCGAGCAGATGGATGACCCCCACCTCACTCTCCATCGCGGCCAGGACTGGCTCCAGGCAGTTTTCCAGCACCGTCTGCAAATCCAGGGAACCAGTGGTAACGGCCATCACCTCGTACAGGGTTGACAGTTCACGCGTGCGATCGGCCACCCGCTGCTCCAACCTCTGATGAGCTAACTCCTGCTCCGTGACATCGACGATGTACCCCTCCAGCGCCAGCAAGTCCCCGCTTGCGGAGAGCACCCCTCGTCCATGATCCCACACCCACTTTTCCTCGCTGGCGGCAGAGACAACACGATAGGTGACCTGGAAGGGCCTGTTCTCCCGCAGGGCAGACTGCACATCGTCCCACACGGACTCGCGGTCGTCAGGGTGGACCAGACGTCCGTAGAAGACCTCTTGGTTCCCGATCAGCTCAGAAGGTCGATAGCCGACCAGCTCAAAGCATCCCTCACTCACGAACTCCATTGTCCGATCCCGATCGTTGCGGCTTCGATAGGCCATACCGGGCAGATTGCTCATCAGGGTCGAAAGAGCGCGCTGGCTCTCCCACAGCTCTTCTCTGGCCCGATCCCGCTCAGCCACCTGGCGTTCCAGGGCCTCCGCCATTTCATCAAAGGCAAGGGCCAGGTGACTCAGCTCTCCTTGCCCGTAGGGCAACCCTGTACGCGCACCCAGATCGCCCGCGCTCAGTCGCTGGGCCGAGTTGACCAGTATCCGCACCCAGCGCATGACCAGCAGATTTCCCCCCAGCCACGCCGCTGCAAGCGTCAAACCGGCGACGAGTCCCAATCCGACCAGGGTGCGGGCCAGCACTCGATTGGCATCGGCAAAAGCAACTGCGGTGGGGATACCAACGCTGACGTACACGTCCGCGCCGCCGGACACACCGGACAGCGGAGTGAACGCAAACAGGCGCGGGACACCGTCCACGCCAGGCGACTCGGTCGTGCCCTCACCCTGTTGGGCCAGAATCGTCTCGATAATCGGGGCCTCGGGCACGGAATGCCCCACCCACGTCTCCGGGTCGGGGTAGCGGACCAACACGGTGCCGTTCCGGTCAACGACCATCAGCGTGGAGCCCTTGGGCAACTGGGCCTCGGCAGCGAGGTGGTTGAGCCACTCCAGATCAAGCGAGGCAAGGACAACGGCCTGCAGACGGCCCGCCTCATCGAGGACCGGATATCCGAGGTCGAGCGTCGCCTTGCCTGTAATGCGCTCGCTCTGGTAGCCGCCAATCGCAAAACTGTGCGTCTGAAGAACGCGCTGAAAAAAGTCACGATTGGCCAGGTTCACCGGCCTGGCGGTTGGGGGGGCGCTACAAAGAGAATCTCCCTCCGGGGCAACCACGCCCAGGAGAGCATACTGTGGGTACTGGCCCAGCAACCTGGCGAAGAATTCGGAGCAGCCAGCAGACTGAGTGCCATGCACTTCGGGGAGCTGCGCCAGGGCAAAAAGAAGCTGACGGGTGTCCTTGATGGTGTCTTCTTGATCGCTGGCAACAATTCGGGCCAGCCGCAGCGCCTCCCGCTGCACATCAGCAGCCGTCAAGCGGCGCACCTCGGCATAGGTGAAGAGCGTCAGTCCCAACACCGGAACGACGGCCAGCAGAACTAGCATCAGCAGGCGGAAACGCAGACTGCCGAATAAAGGAAACCGCGGCATGGACCACCCCCCGGACCCCATTTCCCAGGAACACCACGCCCACCCTGAAGGGCCTGACCATTGTACCCGCAAAATAGGAGCTGGCCAAATCGAGTAGATCCCATCCGTCCCATCAGTCCCCTCAGTTCCTTGAATGAGGACGAGCACTGCCAGCCGAACGACCTGTATGGCCTACCTGCAGTCATCCCCGGCCGGCCAACCCACCGGCAGCAGGTACAGAGGCTCCTCCTGGCGCGAGAGCGTGAGCACGCGGTCCACGCCCATGCAGTCAAACTCGACAATCGGGACACTCGCCAGACCCAGGGCAATCGCTTGTAGCCGCATCCTCTCGACAACCCGGCCGACTTCTATCGGCAGGCAGTGCAGCCATCGGCGTCCAAATCGCGCTGTGCCACACCTGGGAATAGCAACAAAGACCAGGATACACGGCGCCTGAGCGATGAAACACCGGTTCCGAGCTGCGTCCGCCAAGTCCCCGCGCACGTCTTCGCGCAGGTGCTTCGTCAGGCAATGCTCCTGCGCGTGATACCTCCAGGCTCCATCTGCGCGGCAGACGTAGAGCATAAGCCAGGTTGCCCCTTTGGCATGTTTGCTCTCGCGGATGCCACAAGAGACACGGCCAGCCCACAGGAGCTGCCCAATCTGGTCTTCAGTCAGTTGCTCACGAGCATAGGGGACGACAGGATACGTTTGAACAATAGCAGATTCCCAAAAAGTCCCGCTGTTGATGCCGGGAAGGGGCAAAGGAATGTACGAATCTGGCATTTGTGTGTCCTCCCGCCACGTCATAGAACCACAATCAGGTCTGCCAGGAATACAGCGCCAGGCGGACAACGAGGCCCCCATATAGCGAAGTGGCAAGCGCAGGGAGCCTCGTCTATCCACAACCTGGTTCGCCCTAACGGCAGTCCACTGGAGGTCGGATGCGCAGTCCAACTACGGCGGTCTGACCAGCGGAGGTCACCGCCGCCTCTCCAACGATGGCGATGCCTCGACTGGCGCTTCTAAGCTCAAAGGTCAGTGGGCCAGCCATCGGGCCACCCTGCACTTGCCGCTCCCACGTATAGGTATACCGGCAGTCTCCGCCGTGTCCTTCCACGAAGATCTTGGCCGTCCATCCGCCTCCGGTACAGGTCCGCTCGACGGGCCAGGCATCGAGCCGCAATGGGCCGCCGGAGCAAACGACAGGTTGAGAACGGACCGGCGAAGCAATGGGCGCTGGACCGACCCGCTGCCAGTCCACTCGGACCATCGCCGCTTGGGCTCGCTCGAAGTACTCGACGCGTACGACGTGACTCCCCTGCGACAGCGTACCATATCCGGTGCGAATCCCGCGCGCCGGATACCAGGCATCGATGATGAGTTGATCGTCCACATAGAGCCGCACACCGTCGTCAACAGTCGCAGTGAAACGGTATTGACCGGCCTCGAAGGAAAAACTGCCACGCCAACGCGCGGAAAAATCGTCGCGATTCATCTCCGGCACCGGCCCATCCCAACCCCAGTTGAAGTCGACGGTAGCGTCGGTACGGACGAGAGTAGGCGAACCGGTGAGATCCCGGCTGTTGAAGTACTCCCCTTGCCAGGGACCAGGCAGGCCAGGGCTGGAGACCGGCGCAGGCGGGGGACTGGTGGGAGAGGGAGTGACACTGCTCAGTTCCCACCAGAAGCGGACACGGGCACCTCCAGCGCGCTCGAAGTACTCCACCTTGAGTGTGTGAGATCCTTCCAGGTAGGTTCCATCTACGTAATGCCACGCGTACTCCTGCGGCTGCCAGTAGTCCATCAACGGCCTCTCATCTAGCCAAACCCGCACACCGTCATCGGAGCGCACGTTGAAGCGGTAGTAGTTGGGCGCAAAATCGACGCGACGCGTCCAGACAACAGAGAAGCTGTCGGCAGGCATCCAGTCGACAGGCCCACCCTCACCCCAGTCGAAATCGATGGCCGCATCGTCACGGATGAGCACCGGGCCACCGGCCAACCGGACGTTATCGTAGTAGCGGCCCTCCCAGCCATTGAAGGTCTGCTGCAGGTTCCACCACACGTGTGCACTGGCCTTGCCGCCGTGGTCGTAGTACTCCACAACGACGGTGTGTCGCCCAGCCGCGAGTGTGATGTCGCCCCAGCGGGTGTTAGGCAACTTCTGATCCTGCCACGCGTCCACGATGCGTTTGCCATCCACGGAGATACGCACGCCATCGTCGCAACTGGCGTAGAAGCGGTAGGTGCCCGGGGTGAAGCCCAGGGTCCGCTTCCAGCGCACAGAGAAGTTATCGGCCGGGACAGCAGGATCCGGACTGCCGTCTCCCCAGTCGAAGTCGATCGCCGGGTCACGGCGCTCCAGGACAGGCGAACCGTCGAGCTTGCGGTTGGCGAAGTATTGCGCCCGCCAGCCAACGCTGCTGCTGTCCCGGTCCCCGCTCACTTGGACCGCTGACTTGCCGGCCTGCCCGTAGGATTCGCCGTACCACACACCCCGCGCGGCTGCCGGGGCCGCCAGTGCGCTGAGCCACAGTGCGGCCACCACAACGGCCACCACGATGAGACGAAGCCATTTTCGGTTCTTCACTTCCATACTCATTTTCGAACCTCCCATAGTGACTGGCAATAGGTCACCCGCCCAATCCCTTTGCTTGGAGCTATATGATAACCTGTTCCAAGCCGGCGCGCATCGGCTACACGGCCGATCTGGTCACAGACAAAAAGACCGCTTTGGAAGCGGTCTTCGCTGCATCAAACGACCAGACGATTCGCGACAAACGACGTAGTATCTCTACGTTATCCCCGAAGCAGCAGCCACGCCCCAGACATCATAATGGGACGAATGCCGGCCGCCCGGCAGGCGGCGATGGCCCTCTCAGCACGATATTCGTTGAAGACTTCGATGCCGGCCAGAGCCACGATGCGCGATTCCTCGCTCCTGGGCCGCCTGCAATTGGGGCAATAACAGGTCGAGCTCGTCATCGTCCCCGACCAGGAGCACCACTTCAAGAATCGATCAGGTGAAACAGGGGCATAGCGCACCTGTTCGGCGATAGACCCGGGGGTTTTCACCCAGCACGCGTGCCCGAACGTTTGGGATTTTGGGTTTTGATTTTTGAGCTTGGGATTTGGAGTTTGAGTATGGTAGCCCCAAGGGGAGTCGAACCCCTGTTTCCGGCTTGAGAGGCCGGCGTCCTAGACCACTAGACGATGGGGCCACACGCGCGCTATTGTACCAGCCTCCCCGTTTTTTGTCAAACTGTGCGTGCGGTGTTATACTTCGGGTTCGCTGGATGCTCAGGCTTGGGTGACGCGAGATGGACGTGAGTCAATGGAGCAGGGGCAGGAAGCAGGGAGTAGAGAGTAGGGAGTAGAGGATGGAACAAATCGAGGTTTCGACCGGGGGGCGGCAGGCATTCCACGATATCACCAATGAGGTGCAGGCCGCCATCAGCCGCAGCGGCGTGCAAGACGGGGTATGCTTCTTGTTCTGCCTGCACACGACGGCAGGACTGACGGTGAACGAAAACTGGGACCCGACCGTGCAACAGGACATCGGCACAGGTCTGGATGCCATCTCGCCGCAGCGGCCTGAGTATCGGCACAGCGAGGGGAACTCCCCCGCTCACCTCAAGTGCTCGCTGATAGGCCCCTCGCAGTTTGTGCCGGTCGCCGGAGGCAAGTTGGTGTTGGGCACCTGGCAGGGCGTGTACCTGGCCGAGTTCGATGGTCCGCGGCGGCGCAAGGTGGTCGTCAAGGTGGTCGAGGGGTAAACTGAAACCATCCTTGCGAAGGTTAGTGGATCGTCCCGTGCGCGAGAGACGTTTGGGCAGGGAGAAGGGACTGCGGATTGGAGCGCGATGCGAAACCTTCGCAAGGATGCTGTGAGCCAACGGTATGCAGATTGACTTAGACAAGCTGGAGCACGTCTTACCCACGGTGCAGAAACCGGGCCGCTACGTGGGCGGCGAATACAACAGCGTCGTCAAGGACTGGGAGACCACACCCACGCGGGTCTGCCTGGCCTTCCCGGACATCTACGACCTGGGGATGTCCAACCTGGGGATGGCGATTCTGTACGACCTGCTCAACGCGCTGCCAGACGTGCTGGCCGAGCGGACCTACACGCCGTGGGCGGATATGATCGCGGCGATGCGACAGGCCCGCATCCCCCTGTACAGTCTGGAAAGCAAGCGACCCCTGGCCGATTTTGGCATCGTCGGCTTCAGCCTGCCCTACGAGCACCTGTACACCAACATGTTGGAAATGCTCGATCTGGCCGGCCTGCCGCTCCAGGCGGAGGCGCGGGACGAGAACCATCCGCTGATCATTGCGGGCGGCCACGCGACCTTCAACCCGGAGCCAGTCGCCGAGTTCGTGGACGCTTTTGTCATCGGTGACGGGGAGGAGGCCATCGTCGAGCTGGTGCGGGCCTGCCAGGGAACGCGCGGAGAGCCGCGGGAGGCCCAGTTGCGAGCGCTGGCGCGCATCCCCGGCGTCTACGTGCCGCGCTTCTACGACGTGCGCTACAAGGACGACGGCACGGTCGCCGCGATTGAGCCCACCGTCCCGGAGGCCCGGCTGCCCGTCCTCAAGCGTATCGTGTCCCCCCTGCCCCCACCGCCGACGCGGCTCATCGTCCCCACCGTCGGCGTGTCCCACAACCGGGCGGCGATCGAGATTCAACGGGGCTGCACCCGCGGCTGCCGCTTCTGCCATGCGGGGATGGTCCTCCGGCCGGTGCGCGAGCGGCCCGTAGAGGAGGTACTGGAGGCGCTCGGGGCCATCCTGCGCCAGACCGGCTTCGAGGAAGTCGGGCTGCTGTCGCTCTCGTCGTCCGACTATACCGGCATCGGGAGCCTGGTGCAGGCGATCGACGAGCGGTTCAGCGACGCGCACCTGGCGATATCGCTGCCCGCGCTTAGAGCCGACAGCTTCTCAGTCGAGCTGGCCGAGGCGACCGGGGGAGGCAGGCACACCGGTTTCACCTTCGCGCCGGAGGCAGCCACGGAGCGGCTGCGAAGCGTGATCAACAAGCCCATCTCGACCAACCTCATGCTCGAGGTTGCACAGGAGGTATTCGAGCGCGGGGTACACACGATCAAGCTGTACTTCATGATTGGGCTGCCGGGAGAGCGGATGGAGGATGTCGAGGCCATCGTCGACCTGGCGCGGGCGGTACGAGCTGCGGGGCGGAAGGTCCACGGGCGGCGGACGCAGGTCAACGTCAGCGTGAACACCTTCATCCCCAAGCCACACACGCCGTTCCAGTGGGCGGGGATGGAGCCCCCCGCCTCCTTCCGGGAGAGACACGCGCTCCTGCGGCGCGGACTGCGCGGGGGTGGACTGAAGCTAAGCTACTCCGACCCCAGCGAGGCGGCGCTGGAGGCTGCGCTGACACGGGGAGACCGGCGGCTGGGGGCCGTGGTGCAGCGGGCCTGGGAGCTGGGCACGCGCTTCGACGCCTGGGGCGAGCATCGCGACGCCCACGCGTGGACGCAGGCCTTCGCGGAGAACGGACTGTCCCTCAATTTCTACGCCTATCGCGAACGCCGAGAGGACGAGATCTTCCCGTGGGAGGTCGTCAGCACGGGGGTGCAGAAACGGTTCCTGCTGGCGGATTATCAACGCAGCCAGCGCGGGGAGACGCTGCAGGACTGCCGGGAGCGCTGTCACGGCTGCGGCATACTGACGGCCTGTGGAGAGAACTGGACTGAGGAATGGTGCTGTCCGGAACCGAAGTGAAACGAAACACGGAACACGAAATATGAACGCGTGTTCCGTATTCCGTGTTGCGTGTTGCGTAACAAGTCACTAAAGAAATCGAGGTCATGATGGATCCACGAGTTGAGAAACTGGCAGACGTCTTGGTCGACTATTCGGTAGCGGTGCGGCCGGGGGACAAGGTACTGATCGAAGGAGAGACATCCGCCGGCCCGCTGCTCAGCGCGGTCTACGCCAGGGTATTGCAAGCTGGCGGCCATCCGCTGATGATGGTCTCCCTGCCAGACGAGGAGGAGTTACTTTTCCGATGCGCCTCGGATGAGCAGTTGCAGCACGTGCCGGAACCAGTCCGGCTGGCCGTAGAAACCTACGACGTGAGCATCTGGATCATGGGCGAGGAGAACACCAAGGCATTGAGCAGGGTCGACCCGGCCAAGATGGTGCTGCGCAACCGGGGGCGGGAGAAGCTGATGAAAACCTACATGCAGCGCGGCGCCTCCGGTGAGTTACGCTGGGTGGGCACCCTCTTCCCGACGAATGCCTACGCCCAGGACGCCGAGATGAGCTTGAGCGAGTACGAGGACTTCGTGTACGGCGCATGCCTGCCGGACGTAGACGACCCGGTGGGGTACTGGAGGCGATTTTCGGCCTGGCAGCAGAAGATCGTCGACTGGTTCCAGGGGAGGGAAGCCGTGCACGTCGTCGGCCCAGAGACGGATCTGCGCCTGAGCATCGCAGGGAGAACCTTCATCAACAGCGACGGCAGGAACAACATGCCCAGCGGCGAAGTCTTTACCGGACCGGTGGAGGACAGCGTCGAGGGTCACGTCCGCTTCTCCTACCCGGCCATCTTCCAGGGGAGAGAGGTGACGGGCGTGCGGCTGTGGTTCGAGGGTGGACGGGTGGTGAAAGCGAGCGCGGAGAAGAACGAGGATTTCCTGCTCCAGACGCTCGACACCGATGCGGGCTCCCGCTACCTGGGCGAGTTCGCCATCGGCACCAACGAGGGCATCACCCAATTCACGCGCCAGATCTTGTTCGACGAGAAGATCAACGGGAGCTTCCACATGGCGCTCGGCGCAGGGTATCCCGAGACGGGCAGCAAGAACGAGTCGGCCATCCACTGGGACATGATCTGCGACCTGCGCGACGGTGGGGAAATCTGGGTAGATGGCGATCTACTGTACAAGGACGGCAAGTTTGTGATCAAGTTCTGATCCAGGCAGGTTTCAGGTTTCACGTTTCCAGGTTCCGGGTTGTTGGGGAACGTCAAACCTGAAACTCTGCAACCTGAAACCTGAAACCTGAGACTCTATGTCCACAGACATGCACCGACTCCGAATCACGTTCACCAAGGATGACCTGATCAAATACAGCTCCCACCTCGACCTGGCACGGATGTGGGAGCGGACCTTGCGCCGGGCCGGGGTACCGCTGGCCTACGCGGGTGGATTCAACCCGCGGCCCAAGCTGCAACTAGCAGCCGCGCTACCGCTGGGACACACCGGTGAGACGGAACTGCTGGACGTCTGGCTGGAGGGACCGATGCCCACAGAGGATTTGGCCCGGGCACTGGCCCCCGTGACGCCCGACGGGCTGACGGTGAAGCAGGTGGTCCAGGTA
>Ga0180438_10004924_pt1 | contig 18934 bp, 18 predicted proteins | sample SS_ome_12_FD_132455 | JGI IMG/M metagenome (GOLD analysis project Ga0180438, IMG submission 132455) | Hypersaline lake sediment archaeal communities from the Salton Sea, California, USA - SS_3_D_2 metaG | ecosystem: Environmental > Aquatic > Non-marine Saline and Alkaline > Hypersaline >...
CGAGGCCAGGAGCTGCTTCTGCCCGGTGTCCCCGATTTCGGGGAGAAGAATCTGCCGCGAGTAGCGATCCAATTCACTCATTCGCCGTTGAACAGCCCCGTGCTCAAGTATCGTTCTCCCGTATCGGGGAGGATGGCGACGACGAGCTGGCCCGCGTTCTCCGGCCTGGCCGCTACCTGCAGAGCGGCGAAGGCGATAGCCCCCGAGGAGATCCCCGCCAGGATGCCCTCCTCTCTCGCCAGCCGGCGGGCCGTGGCCGCCGCGTCCTCGTTGCCCACCTGGACAATCTCGTCCACGAGGCCCAAGCGCAACACATCGGGTATGAAGCCTGCACCGATGCCCTGGATCTTGTGTGCGCCGGGCTGGCCGCCGGAGAGGACGGGAGATGCCTGCGGCTCGACGGTGACGGCCCGGAAGCCGGGCCTACGCGATTTGAGCACCTCGGCCACGCCGGTGATGGTGCCCCCCGTCCCCACGCCCGCCACGACGATGTCCACCGCACCGTCGGTATCGCGCCAGATCTCTTCCGCCGTGGTGCGGCGGTGGATCTCTGGGTTGGCCGGGTTTTTGAACTGCTGCGGGACGAAGTAGCGCGGGTCCTCCGCAGCCAACTCCTCGGCCCTGTGCACCGCGCCCTTCATCCCCTCGGTGCCAGGCGTCAGGATCAACTCCGCCCCCAGCGCCCGCAGCAACCTCCGTCGCTCCACGCTCATCGTATCGGGCATCGTGAGGACGAACCTGTACCCCCTGGCCGCGCAGACGAAGGCCAGGCCAATACCAGTGTTGCCGCTCGTGGGCTCCAGGATGATCGTGTCCTCTCCGATCAATCCCTCCTGCTCCGCTGCCTCGATCATACTGACGCCGATGCGGTCCTTTATGCTGCTCAACGGGTTGAAGGATTCCAGTTTGGCCAGCACCGTGGCCTGTGAGCCTTCCGTCACCCGGTTCAAACGCACCAGCGGCGTGTTGCCGATGGTCTTGGTGATGTCATCGTATATCTTTGCCATTGTAGCACTCCCTCGGTCGGTTGGTTGGTCGACGAAGTTGGTCACGTGCAATCGAGTGCTATGTACACAGGGGCTCCCCTCCTATGCCGCGCCCTCTATCCAGCGGAGAGGGTAGGCCAAGCTGTCGCGCCTCGTGGCAAAGACTCTGCAGAGTGACCGAGCCCAGCAGCTCGACCATCGCCGCCGATAGCCGTGCCCAGAGCAAGCGGGTCACGCAGCGATCCACACGATTGCAGGGATCGTCGTTCTCAGGGTCAATACAGTGCACTACTGCAATCGGCCCTTCCACCGCCTGCACCACGTCCAATGCAGTGATCAAAGCAGGGTCGCGTGCTAGCCGGTACCCGCCGCCCGGCCCTTTCACGCCCTCGACCAGCCCAGCCTCATGGAGTGTCCGGAATAGCTGCGCGACGTAATCTGCCGAGATATCCTGCCGATCGGCGATATCCTGGCGCGCGACTGGCCCCTCGCCGGCATGCATGGCCAGGTCTACCGTTGCCCGCAGCGCGTACCGACCGCGTGTTGAGACTCGTATCATAGTCTTATTCTCTCGTGGGGAAGGAGCCTGCACAATAGTGTAGAAATCCTATCAACTATTCTAGTTACAGTATACAGCAGTTGAGTATTTTTGTCAACCATTCATCCATCCGCCAAATAGCGGGTAGGGAAATAAGCCAATTCCCCCTGGCCCCGGTCTGCCTCCCGTGATACGATGAAGTGGCAACGAGATATCCTGTACAAGGAGGTGGGTTGGATGGCGATCGATCCAGTCTGCAAGATGGAAGGGGGGCTTTTCCACACCCGCGAACTCACTTTGAAGTGCGCCGAATGGCGGGGGTAGGAACAGGCCAGACGTCTCTGGCCGCCGGGCGGCTGGTGTGTCAAGATAGAAGCGCGATATAAGTGATTCTGGAGGTGCAAGATGATGATGGGATTGGGTTTTTTGTTGCTGCTTCTCCTAGGAGGCGTATTGGTTGCCGTTCTCCTTGGCGGGGTGGGGCTGTTGTCCCGTGAGGGCTCGAACAGCCAGTGGCTGGGCGAGCAGCGCCAGCCAACGGCCCGGCAAGTTCTGGACGAGCGATTCGCTCGGGGGGAGATCGACGCGGATGAGTATGAAACGATCCGTGCTCAGATAGAGGGATAGGGGGAAACGAAATGGGATTTTGTCACAACGTTTTTGGATGGGGAGGCTGGATGGGGATGGGAGGTGGGTGGATCGGCCTGATCCTGAACGTGGTGCTGTTTGCCGGTGCACTGATCTTGGTGGGGCTGGCAGCAGTCTGGCTCGCCCGACAGTTCAGGCGTACAACGTCGACCGCGGAGGTGACGGTAGCTCCTCTGGAAATCGCCCGGCGGCGACTGGCAGCGGGTGAGATCACCATCACTGAGTTCGAGGAGATCCGGGACCGGCTTCAAGATTGAAGCCGGATTGAGAAGAAGGTGCCTGGCGCCTCACCGGTCGCTCTTATAGATGATTCGCCCTCCGACGATGGTCTGCACGACGTGCAAGTCCGGGGTCAGCAGGACCAGGTCGGCGGCCAGGCCGGGGGCGAGCCGCCCTTTCTGGTCAGATATGCCCAGCAGGTCCGCGGGCGTGGCGGTGACGGTGGTGAGTGCCGCTGCGGCGGGGCAACCGCTGAAGGCGACCAGGTTGCGCACGGCACGGTCGAGGGGCAGGATGCTGCCCGCCAGTCTTCCGTCAGCCAGCCGGGCGGAGTCGCCGTCCACGGTCACTTCGAGGTCCCCGATCAGAGACCGCCCCGGCGGCATACCCAGCGCGGCCATTGCATCGCTGACCAGCGTCAGCCGGTTCTCGCCGGCAACCTTCCATATCAAGGCCACCACCGCCGGATGGACGTGGATGCCGTCCGGGATCACGCCGACCCGCACGCGCGGGTCGTTGAGCAGGGCGCCGATGAGGCCGGGCTCCCGATGCTCCAGCGGTCGCATAGCGTTGAAGAGGTGTGTGCCATAGCGGATGCCGGCCTCAATGCCGGCCTGGGCCTCGGCGTAGCTGGCGAAGGAATGCCCGGCGCTGACCACGACGCCCCGCTCGACGAGGGCGGCGATGGTCTCTAAGGCGCCTGGAAGCTCCGGCGCCAGCGTCACCAGCCGCACTCCCCGCTGCGGTGACCACCCCGCGACCAAGGCGGGATCCGGCGCTTGGAAGTAGGCGGTGTTGTGCGCTCCTCTCTTGGCCGGGCTGAGAAACGGTCCCTCGACGTGCAACCCCAGGGGCGTTGTGCCAGCCCACGCTCGGGGCGGCCCCTGCGCCAGTACCTCCTGTGCAGCAGCGATCGTTTCCAGGGGCGTCGTGACGATGGTGGGCAGGAAGGTGGTCACACCGTACCGGGGCAGGCGGGCGGCCACCGCCCAGATCGTGGCCGGATCAGCAGTGAAATCACTCCCGAATCCCCCGTTGAGCTGCAGGTCGATGAAGCCAGGGGCCAGCACCAGGCCGCCGGCATCTGCGACGTGGGCCTGCGCCGGGCACTGTACTGCCTCGGCACTTCCCACGTCGGCGATCCGGGCACCGTCGACGAGCAGCGCTCCGTTCTCCAGGCAGCGGTCCGGCGTGTAGATGGTGGCGTTGTGTATGTACAACATCACGGCTCTCCCAATGTCCCGTCTGACTCACTCCATCTGCCGGACGTCATCCAGCACCCGCCTCCCTTCCTCCACGTTTTGACAGTGGACGACGAAGAAAGCCCTCAGGCCCGTCTCCTCCACGGCCTGGCGGAACTGGAGGAATTGTTCCGCGTCAAAGGCTTCGATGATCAAGGGCAGGCCCTCCGTCGCCTCGGCGATGGCGCGGATGTCCTCGCTGGTCACGTCCGTGCCCCCCATTTTGCGGGGGGCAAAGGCCAGGATGTTCCCCAGGCCCCGCAGTGCGCCCCATATCTGTTTCGTGGTCACGTCCCGGGCGAACACGAAGCCGTCGAAATGGCTCAGAAAACGCCGCAGATAGGGGGCCAGGAAGGTCTCAAACATTTCGCCCGAGACCAGGTCTGACACGTTGTCCCCGACGTGACCCAGAGCCGTGCCCGGCGTCCAGAAGCCACCCTGCCAGGTGGTGCCATAGCCCCCCAGCGTATCGCCGCCCACCACGCTCCGCTGATGCTGGATGAAGTCGACAACGGCCCGGGTGCAGACGTCCATCAGCTTGTGCACGCCGTCGGGATTCAGCACCAGGTCCAGAAAGAAGTCATCCCCCCGGCAGGCCTTGGCGTAGTCGCTGGGGTTCGCGTCCTGGCACTTGGGGTTGAGCAGAAAGCGCCCGTGGGCGCGCGCCGCAGACCACTGGTTGATCTTGGTCACGATGACGCCCCAGGGGCTGTCGGGGTTGTAGCGGATGCGTCCCCAGTCGAAGGTCTCGTAGTCCGCCACCACCGGTTCCATGGCGCTGGTCTGAGCGTAGAAGTGGACCTGAGCACCCTCCACGGAGGGTGCCACGATTTCGGCCCAGCCTATGCGTGGCTCGAAGACCGGGATGAAATCGTCGTCGAGGCCCCATTCGGCCTTGGTCTGCCAGAAGGATTCGAACTGCGCCAAGCGGAACGACAGGTGCTCTTCGAGCTGCCGGTCGTCGAAAAAGTCGAACTCGGCCAGTGGCCGTGGCGTCGGGATGTCAATGTGGAGATCCCAGTCGAAGGATGGCCAGCTATCCGGAATGATGGTGACGAGGTACGTGCGCTGTCCCTCGAACCAGGCCCGATGTCGCTCCACCACATTCGCGAAGTCAGGGCGCCAGTACAGCTTCGTGTCCGGTGTGTTTGTCACATGAACCTCCCAATGTATATCGGCAATGTCACATGGGCAACCATCTGATGTGGTGTGGGGTCACAGGTAAGACAATCTCTCCCGATAGTGATCGAGCCAGCGCTGGTTCTTCTCGTCGCCGCCGTCCAGGTTGGCACTGATGAAAACCGGGGGTTCGAGTCCCCGATCGAGGAGCCGGGACACCGTCTCGACCACGAGCGCGTTCACCAGGGCGGCGCCCACGACGGTCGACGTCGGGCCGGTGGGCTGAGGCAGGCCGTCGAGATGGACAGCCGCGTCGCCGATCACGCCGCAGTTGTCGATGACGTAGTCGGCCACCTCCATCAAGCGCAGGCCCTTCGGATGGCGCGACGTCACCGACTTGCTATACGTCACGCTGGTCAACGCGACGACCGCAGTCCCGCGTGCACGGGCCCCCTCGGCCATTTCCACGGCGACGGTGTTTCGTCCGGAGACGGAATGAACCAACAGCAGGTCATCGGCCGTGATCCCCGAGGCATCCAGCAGGAGGGCAGCATACCCAGTGAGCCGCTCCATCTGGCTGGTCAACGTGGCCGGGTGGACGTTCGTGGTGATGCCCGGCCCGAATATCGGCACGACGGGCACGAGGCCGCCGGCCCGGTAGAACATCTCCTCGGCGATCATCCCGGCGTGCGTCGCGCCGAACACGTAGATCAGGTGGCCGGCGGCGATGGTGTCCGCCATTACGTCGGCCACCCGGCAGATCACTTCAGACTGCGTTTCGATTGCCCGGTTGAGAATGGGCAGCATGGCTTCAAAGTATCTCAGTTTCGACATGGTATGCTCCAGAGGTTGCTACAGGATCTTGCGCCGGAACTCCCGGTAGTGATCGTAGACCTTGGCGTTGTGATCAGGATCCAAGAGTACGTTGGGAGAGATGAACGTGGGGACGTGCACACCCTGGGCGGACAGTTGCGCTGCCGTCTCCGCCACCAGGGCCATCGAGATGACGATGGCGGTCACCGTGGATGCGGCCGCCACGGGTTCCTCCCAACCAGGCAGCGAGATCAAGGAGTCTTGAGGAGGAGCGCCGTTGTCGATCGCCACGTCGGCCACGTCGGCCAGCGCTTTCTCGGAGGAGTGGGTGGGCGTGATCTGTTGCCGGTTGGCCAGCGACGTGATGCCGATCACGCTGAGGCCGCGCTTCTTCGCCTCCAACGCCATCTCCACCGGCGCCGCGTTGACGCCTCCGTGGGAGAAGACGATCATCGTGTCGCGGGAGTCCAGGTTGTAGTAGCGCAACACGTTCGGTATGTATCCCTCCTGGCGCTCGATCCACAGCAGTTCCGGTGTGCCGCCGGGCCCGATGACGTTGAACCACATCAAGCGCGGGTCGTGGACCGGCTGCAATCCGACGAAGGATCCATAGCGCGGGAAGACGTCCAGCGCGGGGAGCACCGAGTGGCCCGATCCGAAGTAGTAGACCGCACGGCCGGCGGCGATCGAGGCCGCCATACGCTTGGCTCCTTCCTGGATGGACCCCAGACCCTGGGTTTCGATCTCCTTGATGATGGTTCCAATTTTGTTCAAGTACTGTGATGCAGACATGTTCGTCTCCTTGTGGTACCTCGTGATTCCGCGAGGTGGATGTCGGTATCTCGGAATGAGTTCAGCCCACCGAGTCCCTTTTCAACTCCGGTCGAAACATCGGCGAGGCGGTCGTGAACAGCCGGACCGTCTGGTCAAAGCCATCGGAAAGATAGGCCGCCAGGGGGTGGTCGGTGGAGAAGGTGACCGCGCGGGCGTACCCGGCCGCCGTGCCCCTGAGCGTCGCCAACGCGCAATAGTAGTTCAGGTAGTTGAAGCTCGACACGCCGCCGGCAAACAGCTCGTAGCTGCGGATGGCCTCCACCCATTCTTCGAACACGGGGGTCACGTCCAGGTAGATGTGTGGCACGTAGCCCACGTTGTCCTCCCAGTTCTCGGCCAAATAGGGGCCGATGACCTCGTGGGCCGGATGAGCGCGCCGAAAACTGGGCACCGCGGCGTAGTAGATCGCATCCTTCACGATTGCGTAGGCGGCCACGTGGTCCTTGTGGATGCTGCCCGGCCAGTGGGTGATCAGATGCGTGGGGCGCAACTTGCGGATCAAGTCCGCCACCCGCATCTTCGCCTCGTCTGTGGGCGCCAGCTCGCCGTCTCCGTATGGCAGGAAGTAGACGCCGGCCCCCAGCCGCCGGGCTGCCTCGGTCGCTTCGCTGCGCTTTTGTTGGCCGTATTCCTCGTCCGAGAGAGTCTGGTGTCCTTTGGCACCCAAGGTCAGGTGGACGAGCGTGGCCCTGTGCCCCTGGCGTGTGTGGCGCAGAATGGCCGCGCCGGCTGTGACCTCCACGTCCCCGGCGTGCGCGCCAATGGCCATCAGATGTAGGTGTTGTGTCATCGCTCTTCCCTCAGTATCACCCAGACGTGTTGTATCGCCAGCCCTCGTCGAGCATGGCGAGGAAGTTCTGCACGGGCACGTAGTTGGCGACGGTATTACCGCTGCCGAGCACATAGCCTCCGCTCGGGGCGCAGCGCTCGAGTATCCGCCGCGTGCCGGCGCGCACCTGTTCCTCGGTGCCGCGCGCCAGCAGGTTCATATCCACCCCTCCGATGATGCCAATCCGATCCCCGTAGCGGGCCGCGAAATCCTCGACCGGGATGATGACGTCCTCGTACGAGTGTTTGGCGTCGATGCCCACCTCCTCAATCAGCTCCTCCATCACGGCCTCGAGGTTCCCGCAGGAGTGCAGGAGGAAGGGCATCCCCTGTTCGTGCGCGATGTGGGCGACTTGCTGATGCATCGGAAAGACGAAGCGGCGCAAGTGCTTGGGCGCGATCATCGTGCCAGTCTTGAACCCCATATCGTCGCCCATCCACAGGGCGATCACACCGTCCATCTGCGCCAGGGCGCGGGCCAGGGAGACGTAGATGTCCGCTAGCCTGTCAAAAACCGCCTGAACGAGGTCCGGTTGGTCATAGATGGCCAACGCAAAGGTCTCGTACCCCATCAGCCACATCGCGGGTTCCAGGACTCCCATGGCCTCGGCGATCAGGCCCATGCCTTCAGGAAGATGGTGGACGGCGTACTCGATCGGATGCAGGTCGGCGTCCGCGGCGCGCGGCCACGGATAGCGCTCGAAATCCTCCCAGTTGGTGATGATGCCGGCTTTCTCGTCGACCCAGCGACGCTTGTCCCGCGGCATGGAGGCGATGTCGTCCGACTCCAACCGAAGCAAGTCCGGCATCTCGAGGACCGGCCTGTGCCAGAAGGCATCGTAGCCCAGGAGGTGCCAGAAGCGGATCTTCTGATCGGCCTCCTTTTCCATCGCCTCTCGATCTGCGGCCTTCCCCACCTCGTACGAGACCGCCGGCTCGCCGAGCACAGCGGAGATCATCTCTGGGTCGGCGGACAACTCCAGAAACGGCACGTGGTGTGGTTCACCCTGTCTGCGCAACGTCCGCAGCAGGCGGGTGTAGTCCGGTTGTGGTTTCCAGGGCCATTCGTGAGGGTGCACGTTTATGCTTCCCTTATCCTTCCGTTATCCTTCTATCTTGTCAAGCACGGCGCGCGCGGCGCCGAACAACTGGGCATCGTGGCCCAATTGGGCCGGCTCGACCTCGACCGCGCGGGCCGAAACCGGCTGGGCGTGGGCGGTAACGAGACGCTGGAGGGTGGGGATCCAGGGGACCAGCGCCAGGCCCACGCTGCCCCCCAGCAGGATCTTGCTCAGGTTGAGCAGGCTGACGACGTTGGCCAACACCCGGCCCAGCCGGTCCACAGCGTCCTCAACGATGCTCAATGCGACCCGATCCCCGGACAGCGCCGCGTCGAAGAGCAACTGGGTGGGATGCTCCTCACGTCCATCCTGCAGCAGGGCTGATAGCCGGGTCGGAACGCCCGATTGGGCACCGGCGAGCGCACGCTTCTCCAGCCCAGGGCCGGCGACCGCCTGCTCAAGGTTCGGGCCGTCCTCGCGGAAGACGGACCAGCCGAGCGCGCCGGCGACGTCACAGGCCCCGGCGTATAGCTTGCCGTCCAGGACGAGACCACTGCCCACTCCTGTGCCGAGGACCACGCAGATGAAATTATGCACGCCCTGGCCCGCACCCCGCCAGCCCTCGCCGAGCGCGGCGAAGTGGCCATCGTTGCCCAGGGCGACCGGGCATGCATAGGCATTGCCGAGCCATCTCCCCAGTGGCACGTCCACCCACCCAGGCAAGTTCGGTGCCCATTCAACCATCCCTGTGGCGTCGTGGGCAATGGCGGGGACAGACACGCCGATTCCATCCGGGCGCTGACCTGGGAGGAGGCTCGCGACCAGCCCACGGACCTGATCCAGCCACGCCTCCGGCCCTTCGAGGTCCGTGGGCTCGACCCGCCGGGCACGGATCTCGCCCGACCCACTCATCACCGCGACAGCCGTCTTGGTGCCGCCCAGGTCGATCGCCACCACGTGTTTCATCGTTCGTGAAGCCCGGCGCCGCGGGCTATCCTTCCGCTGCGCACGACGGTCGCGCGTTGTAGGCCCGCTGGATCAGCCGGGTGGCCAACTTGGGCTGGCGCATCCGGTCGTAGATGCCCCATCGGAGGAGGCCGTTCACCGAGGAAGACGGCCGGCAGCGGTAGTCGCACAGACACCACCACCAGAAGCCGACGACGTACGGCTTGGTGCGGGCGTATTCCCAGGCCCATTCGAAGTAGCGCGCCTGGAACTCCTCTGAGTACCAGCGGGGTGGGTCGCTGTGCATGCCCGGGACAGCGACGTCGCCGAAGTAGAGGATGACCGGCTTGTCGGGGTAGCGCTGGTGCATATACTCGACCTGTTCATCGATGAGGGCGACGCCCTCGTCCCAGTCCTCGTGCAACCGCTGGCCGATCCAGAGGCACAACATGTCGACGATGTCCTGCGCCTGGTCCTGTTTGTACAACAGGCAGTGCCAGATGTAGAACACCGGTCTGGTCGGATCCAACTCACCCAGGAGGTCGTAGAGCGTCTGGATGTAGGTTCGGCCTCCCTCCGTGATCGTGCGGGGCTCGGTCGCCAGGTCCCACAGGATGACGGACGGGTGGTTCTTGTAGACCGCCACCGCCTCCCGTGCCCACGTCTGCACCTTGGCCAGCAGCCGGGGGTCCTCGAGCGTCTCAGGCAGTAGTTTCCCGTAGTTAGGAACGTCTACGACGACGCACACGCCGGTCTGGTCACCCAGCTCGACGTCGGGGATGGAGGGGAAATAACCGGCCGACCGGTAGCAGTTGGCGCCACACTGCTTGAGCAGGTCGTGATCGCGCCGCAGGACGGGGCCCCAGCTCGCCCGCCCCTGGATCGGGAAGTCCTCAACGCGGCTGATGCCCTTGAGGAAGAACGGTCTGCCGTTCAACAGCAGCTTCCCGCCGTTGACTTCGATGGTGCGCAGCCCGCAGCCGAACTCGACCTGGTCCTGGATAGCGCCGGCCTGTACGACCTGCACCCGTAGCGTGTACAGGGTGGGGGCGTCCGGCGTCCACAGCTTGGGAGTGGCAATCTCCCAGGCCTGGCTGAAGGAGGAGTCCACGTCGGTCCCGGTCAGCCTGCCCTCCGCCACCGTCTGCCCGTCCGGGTCCACCAGCGCCAGCAGTACGTCCACCGGTCCACCATCCCCGTCGCCGGAGATTGCGCCCTGAATGTGTACCCCGGCGCTCACCGCCGAAGCCCGCAGTGTGCGAATGGTGAGGTCCTCCAGGTGGACGGGGTTGACCGCCTCCAGCGTGATGGGGCGGTACAGGCCACCCCAGTTGTACCAATCGATGTGGATCCGTTTCTGGCCTGTGCCCTGGGGGATGGTCTCCAGGGAGACGGTGTTGTCGACCCGCACGACGATCCCGTTATCCTCACCATATCGGAGGCTTTCGGTGAGATCAACCTCGAAAGGTGTGAAACCGCCCTCGTGCTGCGCCAACCGGCGTCCGTTGCACCAGACGGTGGCGGTTAGCAGCGCGCCCTGCACGACGAGCCGGACGCGCCGCCCGGCCCACGAGGCCGGGATGGTCACGTGGCGGCGGTACCAGGCTGGGCCCATGTAGTCATCGTAGATGGCCCGCTGTTCGTTCCAGGCCGCAGGTACGTACAGCGTATCCCACGGACCCGGGGGGTCCTCGAACCATCGTTCCGCCTCGCCGGCGTTCTCGGGGTCTGTCCGAAACTGCCAGAAGCCGGCCAGGTCTATGGATGCACGGTTGGATTGAGTGACTGCGCTAAGCATGATTGAGGCCTCGTTTATGAACTGCGTATGAACTATCGTCCACTGAGTCCGGTGAGGGCCACGCCCTCGACGAAGTATTTCTGGGCGAAGAAGAACATGGCGATGACGGGCAACACAACTACCGTCGATGCCGCCATCATCAAGTTCCAACGTGTGACGTATTGGGTTTGAAACAGTCTCAGGCCGATGGACAGCGTCTTCTTCTCCATCGAGTCAAGATAGATCAGGGCGTATAGAAACTCGTTCCAGTTGGCGATGAAGCTCAGCACCGCCACGCTGGCCAACGCGGGCTTGGCGAGCGGCAGGATGATTTGAAACAATATGCGCAAGTGGCCGGCGCCGTCCATACGAGCGGCCTCGTCCAACTCGCGCGGGATGCCGGCGAAGAATTGACGCAGGATGAAGATGTAAAAGGCACCGCCGCCCAGAATGCTGGGGACGGTCAGCGGCAGGAAGGTGTCGACCCAGTTCAGTTTGGTCATGATGATGTAGTTGGGCACCATCGTGATGACCGAGGGCAGCATCATCGTCGCCAGCACAACCCGAAACCAGAATTTGCGCCCGAAGAAGTTGACCCGCGCGAACGCGTAGGCCGACATGGAGGCCACGATCAACGTCCCCACGACGTTGGCGAGCGTGATGGTCAAGGTGTTGCGGAAGAAGAGGTGGAACGGCAGCGACGTGAGCGCCTCGCGGAAATTGCCCCATTTCACTGGATCGGGGACCCACTGCGGCGGATAGGTGAACTCGGCGCCGCGCGCCTTCAGCGCGGTCGACACCATCCACACGAAGGGCAACATCATCGCTACTGCCAACGCGATCATCAGGACGTAGACGACAAGCGTGCGGATCCCGTTCCGAAAGTGCGCCTGTCTCCGTGCACCGCCCGCGGTTTCAACCATACTCTCTCTCCCTTTCTCACACACTAATCCGGTGCGACTTCGTAGTACACCCAGCGACGTGACAGGTAGATCTGCAGCAGCGTCAAGACCAGGATGATGAAGAACAGCAGCCAGGCCATCGCGGCCGCGAACCCGAAGTCCAGATACTGGATGGCCACGCGGAACAGGTAGAGGACGTAGAACAGCGTCGCATTCGCCGGGCCGCCGCTGGTGGCGATGTAGGCCGGGGTGAAAATCTGGAAGCTGGCGATGAACCCGTTGATCATATTGAGAAACGTGACCGGCGAAATCATCGGAAACGTGACGTGGACGAAGCGCTGCCAGGCGTTGGCACCATCGATGTAGGCCGCCTCGGTCAGTTCCTTGGGCACGTTCTGCAGGGCAGCCAGGAAGAGCACCATGGTCGGGCCCATGCCCCAGATGCTCATGAAGATCAAGACCGCCTTGGCCTGTTGGATGTCATACAGCCATCTCTGGGGCGGCAATCCGAGCCCCTTGAGCAACATGTTGGCCAGGCCAAAATCCGGGTTGAAGATCCACATCCATATCAAGGTGCCGGCCACGGCTGGCACAATGGCCGGGAGGTAGTAGATGGTCCGAAAGATGGAGATTCCACGCACTTTTTGATTGAGCAGGACGGCCACCCCCAGGGCCACCACCGTGTAGATCGGCACGCCGATGAAGGTGTAGTAGCTGGTGTTCGCGAGAGACTTGAGCACCAGTTCGTCCAGAAAGAGCTCCCGATAGTTGACCAGCCCCTGCCAGACCGGCGGTTTAAAGAGATTGTACCGCGTGAAGGAGAGATAGATCGAGACGCCCATCGGTATCGCGAGCCAGGCCAGGAAACCAGCCAGCCAGGGCAGGAGAAACAGGTAGCCCGCGACGTTCTCACGGATCGTGCGCCGTGACAGACGCCGCCGTCGCATCGGGCGAGCGGATTCACCCGGTGCAACGGCAAGCGATGCCGCTTCGTCCGTGCTTATGGACCTCTCGTCCGCAGTCCGTCTTTTCACCACTGTCGCCTCTCATCGCTTAGATGGGTCACAGAATGCCGCCACCGAGCCTGCGCCCGGTGGCAAGCATTCCGTGACTGCGGTTACAAAGGGCTCAGGAGAACAACGATTCTGCCTTGCGCTGTACCTCGTTCAAGGCCTCCTCTGCCGTCTGGTCGCCGGCGTAGACGGGATCCATGCCCGCCTCGACCAGGTTGGTGAGTTCGGAATAGCCACCGAAGACCGCCTCCGGTCGAGCAAACTCCAGCGAGTCCACGAACACCTGGGCGTGCTCTGGCGGCTGACCAGGTTGGATGAAGCTATCGGAGTTCAACACTGGCAGATAAGCCGGGAACATACCTCCGGTCAGAGCCAGTTTCTCGACCACGTCGTAGCTTGCCCACCACTTGATCAGCTCCCAGGCGCCCTCCGGGTTCTCGGCGTCCTTGGGAATCGCGTAGGCAGCTCCAGAGGTACGCGTCATCCGTCCGGCCGGCCCCGTGGGGAACGGGGCCACGTCGAAGGCGGTCTCGATCCCCAGCTCTGCCATCGTGTCGCGCAACACCTGGACGTCCCATTTGCCACTGACGTACATCCCAATCTGGCCGTTGAGGAACATCTCCCCAATGCTCTGGCCCGCCAGCGAGCCGGCGGAGGGGGCCACCTTGTGGACGTTGATCAGGTCGGCCAGCCACTGGTAGCCCTGGATCGTCGCCGGATCGTTGACCGTGGCGCGCGTCTTGTCGGCGCTCACGATGTCGCCACCGAAGGACCAGACGATAGGCATAGCCGCCCAGTTGTTGCCTGCGCCCACGGGCGCGTTGAATCCAAAGCGGCGCTGGGTGGGATCGTCGCTCTCGACGGTGAGCTTCTTGGCCGCCTCCAGGAACTTGCCCTCCCAATCCCAGGAATCGTCGGGGGGCTCGATGCCGGCATCGGCGAAGGCCTTCTCGCTCCAGAACAACACCAGGGTCGAGCTCTCGCGCGGGATGCCGTAGATGTGGCCATCGACCGTGAACATGTCCACGTTGGCCTTGGCGAAGTCCTCGATGGGGAAATTGTCCCGGGCGATGAACTCATCCAAGGGAAGCAAGATGTCGTTGTCGACGAACTCGAAGATGTTGTTGAAGTAGAGCCAGAATACGTCGGGCGGGTTCTTGGCGGCGAACATCGTGCGTATCTTGGTCTCGAAGTCAGCAAAGGGCAAGCTGTCGATCGTGACCGTAAGCTCCGGGTTCGCCTCCTGGAACTTGCCCGCGTACTCCTCGTAGACATCCATGATGTCGCCGAGGAACATGTACTTGACCTCGCCGGTGGGACCCGCCGGGGCTTCCGTTGGAGCAGGAGCGTCGGTGGGTGCCTCGGTTGGGGATGGTGGGCTGGTCGGTTTCTCGGTAGGCGAAGCTGGCGCGCTGGTGGGCGTGCTCTTTGGCGCACAGCTAGCTAGCACGGTGCCGAACGCTGACACGCCCAGCATCTTGAGCACGTCGCGCCGCGACACGCCGCCCTGGAGGGAACGGACTAGCTTGGTCCTCGCACTCTTTTCACTCATCACTTTCCTCCTCATATCATATGTTCGTGAAGTTATTCGTGCTGGCAAATCAGGGGTTCCGCTGTTCCTGCGACCATGGTATAATAGACACGCCGACATGCTACATCAAGCTCGGACAAGTTTCAAGGGGTTTAGTCCGGTCTTGGTCCCATTCTAGTCCCCTGGGCTCATATGCCTGATTTCTCTACACCTCCCGCCCGCGAAGAGTTTGCGAAGTGGGTTCACGACGCCCTTAACCGGCTCTACGATTCTCCCTACCTGCAGAAGCACCCGCTGGCAAATCTGCTGGCCAGGGAAGACGACAGTGCACGGCTGCAACTCAGCCAGCATCTGCGCCGGGTACTTCTGGATGCCATCGCGGCGATGCGCCCCAATTCCGGCGTGCCGGCGCAGTCGCCCGACTGGCGGGGGTATCGTATCCTGGAGCTGCGGTACATCGAAGGGATGAGCCCAGATGAAGTGATGAACGAGCTAGCCCTGGGCAGAAGCCAGTACTTTCGCGACCAGGCCCGCGTCTTGGAATTACTGACGGACGTCTTGTGGAACCGCTGGCAGGAGATGCGCGTGGCAGATGCCCCGACCCTGGCCGCGACAGCGGACGCCCGAGAGAAACTGGTCCATTCAGAGACAGAGCGACTGCGGGCACACGCAACGTGGGAGGCCATAGACGTCAAGGAGATGTTGGAGGAGTTGCGCGGCGTCGTGGAGTCGCTGGCAAATGCGAAACATGTGTCCGTCCACCTGGAGCCGCTGCACCACCTGACTGTGCCCAATGCCGACCGGGTGATGCTCCGGCAGGCGCTGCTCAGTCTAATCGCTTGTGCGCTGGACGTCGCCCGCGCGGGACGCGTCGACGTTGGTTGTTTCGAGTACGGAGAAGAAATGGGCATCCAGGTCATCGCCTCGGGGTCAGCCGGAACAGCGTCGGATTCTGGCGCTGGGGTCGATCACGGAAAAGATCTGGACATCTGCAGCCAGTTGATGGCGGCGATGGGCGGACGGCTGCGCCTGGAGACGGAAAGCAGCGAACATTGGGAGGCGCGCCTGGCGTGGCCCACATCGCAGCCGCGCGTCCTGCTGGTCGTGGACGACAACCGGAGCTTTGCCGATCTTTTCCGTCGTTACCTGGCCGGTCACGGCTGGCAGGTCGTGGGAGCGGGCAACGGCGCTGAAGCGCGCAAGCTCATCGACGAGACGTCCCCCACACTCATTGTGTTGGACGTGATGATGCCCAAGGAGGATGGATGGGAATTTCTGCTGGCGCTCAAGAGCAGCGAGCAAACCCGGAGCATTCCCGTCATCATCGCTTCTGTGCTCAGCGAACCTCAACTGGCGGTGGCTCTGGGGGCTGAGGCCTATCTGGCCAAGCCGGTCACTCAAGAGGCGCTCCTGCGGGCTGTGGCGGCGTGGAACTGACGGGGTGCCAGTCGGGCCGCAACGCATTGAGCAGTGCTTCCAGCGTGCGCACAACCTCCCCCAGTTGGAACCCACCGGGTCTTTCCACGTGGATGGGGCCGCGCAGATGTATGCTGGCCTGATCCAGGTCCTTTGCGGAGACGACGATCACGGGAATATCCGCCAGCGCAGGGTCAACGGTCATTTCCTTGAGCACAGCGCGGCCGTCCATCTCAGGCATCACCATATCCAGCAACACCAGATCGGGCCGATCCGTGCGTATGAGGCGCAGCGCCTCCGCTCCGTTGTACGCCTCCAGGCAAGAGCGGGACGGGATACGGGTGCGAAGCATGCGCTTGAAGAGGCGAACGATCTCCGGGTCGTCGTCGGCGATGAGCACGCGCCGCACAGGCCGGCCGACGGCGTCGATCGCGGCCAGGAGGCGTTGCCTGGAGACTGGTTTCACCAGAAGATTGTCCGCACCCAGGGCCTTCGCTGCCCGGCGACCGTTAGGCAGCGGACAGTTCACAAACAGCGGACCACTTGCGAGCATCGGCTGTGGCCCGGCAGGCTCAGCCACCACTGCCACCGCGTTGACTTCCCGCACCACGGCTGCCCCTTCCTCCAGGTCCGGCACCCCCAGCACGCGGTAACCATCCAGATAGCGCTGCAGCATAGGCGCGATGTTCGGATCCTGATGCACCACGATGACGGCGGGCTCGCGAGTTCTCGTCTGTACGTGGGTTCGGGGACGATCTATCTGCCGCGGCTCGCGCTCAGGAAGACACACCGGCCCACATGGAAGCGTGAACCAGAAGGTCGATCCTTGCAGGTACGTGCTCTCCACCCCCATGCGGCCGTGGTGCAACTCGACCAGCTTCTTGCTGATGGGCAGGCCCAGGCCGGTGCCGCTGTGCCACGAAGACGGCGGTTGATCCGTGGCGCGGAATTCCTCGAATACGGTGGGTAAATCCTGCATCCGGATTCCTTGACCCGTGTCCGCCACCCGCACCATGACCTCTTCGCCCTGCTGGGACACCGCGATGGTGATCCAGCCGCTCTCGGTAAAACGCGCAGCATTTACGAGCAGGTTTAGAATCACCTGGCGGATGCGCAGCCGATCGATGAAGACAGGTGGTAAATCAGGGCTCAACTGAACCTTCAGGTCCAATCCTTTGGCAGAGACGTAGTCCTTCACCATGCCTATCGTCTCGTCCAAGAGGGATGGCAGGCTGACCTCCTCCCGCATAAGCCCAATTCTGCCTGCCTCGATGCGCGCTAGGTCAAGGACGTCATCGACCAAGGCCAGCAGGTGCCGCGCATTATGGTAGATTGCATTGAGATCGCCGCGATAGGCCCCCGGGATCTGTTGGCCGTCATAGCTTTCGGGCGACGTCATCATCATCTCACTGAAACCGATGATCAGGTTCAAGGGCGTGCGCAGTTCGTGACTGACGTTGTTCACGAAATCGGCCTTGAACCGCTCTGCATCCTCGGCAGCCTTGCGAGCGGCGACCAGGACAGCATTTGACCGTTCCAGCCGATAGTAGGCCTGATCTAGATCCTTCAGTACCCGGGCTAGCTTGGCCCGGTGCTGCCGGGCGTCCTGCATGTTCTTCTCGGCCATGGTGTAGCTGTGCAGAGACCAGTGAAGCGTGGTCAGGAGAGAATACCCGGTCGCCCACCCCAGCAGTCCGGTGAAGGCGCCACCCAGCACGATGCCCAGGCCATAGGTAACGGGCAACGCAGGCATGATGGGGCTCGTGGATAGCCACCAAACCAACAGGAGGATCAGTGCATTCATCGCCAGGCCGGCCAGCCAACCGACGATGATGACGGCGCCAAGCGGCAGCAACACGTAGAGGAAGGCAATCTCAGGCCGCTTGAACAGGTAGACGGCGAGGGTGATCGCCGCCGTGATCCCCAGGTGCCAGAGCGCTTGTGCTGCCAGAATCTTCCTTTCCACCAGCCGGAGGGAAAGGACAAAGGTGAGGACGACCACTACCGAGACGTACCAGATATTCCAGCCGAATTCCTCGGGCCAGATCACCGTCACCACCAGGTGCCAGGCCAGGTAGACGCCACCGGCGGCAAGGATCAGATTCCGCAGCGTCGACTGCAGGAGTTCATTCGCCGACGAGAGGAAGTCGGGGCTGACGTCCGATGCCGCGTTCAGGGTGTACCACATAAGAGTCTCCAGATGTCGCGCACATGGGAGTGCGCAGTCGTGAAAGGGTACCAGATGATAGGGGGGCATGATAGTCGAGATGTTCGGAAAGGTCAATGATTGGTAGTGGAACCTCCACAAACAAAAACGCTTCAGCCCGCCGGGCCTTGATGGCTGGCCGGCGGGCTGTGCCTCCCTCGCTGTCCTCCCTGCGCTACGTGTCGAAACACGAGATGCCGCACTCGATGTGGCCGCCGAAAATGCCGCCGCCGGATACCCACCGGCAGTACGGCCGGCACTTCTGTGGATTCGGTGGCTGAACGATGAACCCCGTCACCCGATACCCATCGATCCCGTACTTGGTCAACACCGCCGCCAGATCCGTCGTGATGTCTGTGTAGTTCTCGCGGAAGGTGTCGTCCACCTTGGAAAATTCATCGAAGTCGATCTTCGTCGGCTCGGGAGTGACCGTTTGTTCGCTCTCCTTCTTCTGGTTCATTTGAATACCTCCCTCATCTGTCCTTGAGCCTGAAATCCTTCCGACCGCCGCTGGGTTTCAAGATCCATCCTGGTCGATTGCACCACCTCCTTCACCTCGCTGCCCGCTCTCCGGCAGGAAGCTGTCGTCCGCCAGCCCCACGGCTACCGAGATCGTCAGTCCCATGCCCGTCCAGATGACGACGCCCTCCCAAGCCAGCCCGGTCAGCGCTCCAGCAACTGCGCCGGCAAGCGCGCGCACCACCAGGCGTTCGCGTTTCTCCAGCTTGCGCCCTACAACGACGCCAAGGGCGATGCCCCCACCGTACACTGCGCCCAGTACGGCCCCCAGTATAGCGCATCGCAGGCTATCTAGGTTGCTTCCCTGGCCGTAGAACCACCCGATTAGCGCCCCTGGC
>Ga0180438_10004925_pt1 | contig 18933 bp, 16 predicted proteins | sample SS_ome_12_FD_132455 | JGI IMG/M metagenome (GOLD analysis project Ga0180438, IMG submission 132455) | Hypersaline lake sediment archaeal communities from the Salton Sea, California, USA - SS_3_D_2 metaG | ecosystem: Environmental > Aquatic > Non-marine Saline and Alkaline > Hypersaline >...
CCTTTACGGAGGACGGGACGATGGTGTTCTCCGGAACGCTGTCGCTGAAGAACCGCGGCGGGTTCTCCTCCGTCCGCACGCGACCGAACCGCACGGACCTGTCCGACTACGACCACCTGGTTGTCCGCCTTCGCGGCGACGGGCGGACGTACTGGCTGACGGTCAACACCAACGTGCGCATCCCGGCGGGCAGCTACCGCGCGCTGATCGCGACGAAGGCGGGCGAGTGGCAGACCGTGCGGGCCCCGTTCTCGAAGTTCCGGGCGACTTCATTCGGCCGCGTCCTGCCGGTCTTCGTCCCGCTGGACCGGTCAAAGGTCGAGTCGATCGGCTTCCTTCTGGCCGACAAGAAGGCCGGGCCGTTCCGGCTGGAAGTGGACTCGATCAAGGCCTCGGCCGGCGATGCGCCCGGTCCGGCCCCGTCCGCCTCTTCGGCCCGCAAGAAGGCCGCCGGCAAGGCCGCCTCCAAGGACATCGTTGACACGGCCGTCGCGGCCGGATCGTTCAAGACCCTCGCCGCGGCGCTGAAGGCCGCCGGCCTGGTCGAAACCCTCAAGGGCAAGGGCCCGTTCACCGTCTTCGCCCCGACTGACGAGGCCTTCGCGAAGCTGCCCAAGGGCACGGTCCAGAGCCTGCTGAAGCCCGGGAACAAGGAGAAGCTGACCGCAATCCTGACCTATCACGTCGCGGCCGGCCGCCTGGCCGCCGCTGACGTTGTCAAACTGTCCAAGGCCACGACACTGAACGGACAGCAGGTGGATATCCGCTTGCAGAACGGCGGCGTCCGCCTCGACAACGCCAAGGTGATCAAGACAGACATCTTCTGCTCCAATGGCGTGATTCACGTGATCGACGCGGTGATCATTCCCCGCGCCGCCGACCAAGCCCCCCCCAAGGACATCGTTGACACGGCCGTCGCCGCGGGATCGTTCAAGACCCTCGCCGCGGCGCTGAAGGCCGCCGGCCTGGTCGAGACGCTCAAGGGCAAGGGCCCGTTCACCGTCTTTGCCCCGACCGACGAGGCCTTCTCGAAGCTGCCCAAGGGCACGATCCAGAGCCTGCTGAAGCCGGAGAACAAGGACAAACTGACCGCAATCCTGACCTATCACGTCGCGGCCGGCAGGACCGAAATCGGACGCCGTAGCCTCAAGAGCCTTCAGGGCTCGCCCCTGAACGTCGCCTCCGGCGACGGCCTGGCGGTCAACGGGGCCAAGGTGATCACCCCGAACATCGCGGCCTCCAACGGCGTGATCCACGTGATCGACCGCGTCCTGTTGCCGAAGCTGCCCGAGCCGACACCGGCGGACCGGGCTCGCAAGCTGATCGAGCTGGCAATCCATCGCGGCGTGCCGCTGTTCAACGACGGGCAGACGGCGGCTTGTGCGGCCATCTACGAGATCGCCGCCAAGAGCCTTCTGCAGGGCAACGCCGACGTGCTGACCGACGCCGACCGCGAGACGCTCCGCAAGGCCCTCGGGGAGATTGCCGATTCGGACAGCTCCCGCTCGAACGCCTGGACGCTCCGGCGGGCCCTGGACCGTGTCTACCGCAGTCTGGCGCGCGGCAAGTAGACCGTGTCTCCCGCCTCTGGCCTGCGGGACGGGCGTTGGACGCTCTTCACTATCAGACGGGCGCATCGCCGCACACCCGTGCCACGTTCTGCCAAGGCCAGGAAGTCGCGCCCAGAGCAAGCCGAGTGGTGAGGCGTATAATGGACTGATGTGAGCTGAACGGGTGGGTCAGGAGATTGACAATGGACCTTGCCGACTATTTCGAGAACGCCAAAGGGATCGGTCTTCTATCAACCGCGGGAGCCGAAGGCGACGTGGACGCCGCAATCTATGCTCGCCCGCACTTCACCGACCAGCAGACCGTAGCCTTCATCATGGCAGACAGACTGACCCACCGGAACGTCACAGAGAACCCCCACGCCATTTACGCCTTCATCGAGCATGGCGCCGGGTACAAGGGCAAGCGGCTCTACCTGACCAAGACGGGCGAGGAAACGGACCCCGCCAAGATCGAGGCAATTCGGCGCCGTCCGCTGCCTCGCGAGTGCGGCGTCGAAGCCGAATCCCGCTATCTCGTGGAGTTTCGGATCGACCGCGTCCGTCCCCTGGTGGGTGGCTAGGTCTTGGGACCCGTAGCGTCGCCCTTTGGGCCACAACGCGACAGTGAAAGCGCATAATCACGGTTCGTTGGCGGGGCGAACCGGTTACGGGATTGCGTAAGGAGACCAATCATGGCAAAACAGAGCATCAAGATCGGCAACAAGGCACCGGCGTTCACGCTGGCTGACCAGGACGGCGCGAAGGTCTCCCTCAAGGGCCTCTCGGGCCAATGGGCTGTGCTGTACTTCTATCCAAGGGACGACACGCCCGGCTGCACGAAGGAAGCCTGCGAGTTCACCAGCCACCTCGAGCAGTTCGAGAAGCTCGACGCCCGCGTCCTCGGCGTCAGCCCGGACTCGGCCGAGAGCCACCAGAAGTTCATCCGGAAGCACAAGCTGAAGATCGACCTGCTCAGCGATCCGGACCACAAGACGCTGGGCCGCTACGCCGCGTGGGGCGAGAAGAGCATGTACGGCCGGACCTACGAGGGCGTGATCCGAAGCACCGTCCTGATCGATCCGGCAGGGAAGATCGCCCACCACTGGCCCAAGGTCAAACCGGCCGGCCACGCCGAGGCAGTTCGCGAGAAACTGGCGGAGCTGACCGGCGGATAGCCAACGCAGTTCAGCCGGCGGAACCGGAAGGGCCGGGCCGGTCGATGCAGGCCAATCTGACCCCGGTATCCCGGAGATCGACAGATGCCTACGCCAATGCTCCCACTGACGGGATGGGCCGCTATGGCCGTGGTCATGGCCGGCGCTTACGTCCTGGGTCGGGTCCGACGAGATGCGGGGATCGTCGACGCGGTCTGGGCGTTTGGCGTCGGGGCGCTGGCCGTCTTCTACTCGGTCTTCAGCGACGGCGACCCGACACGTCGTGTGCTCCTGGCGATCATGGCCGGGGGGTGGGCTGGGCGGCTTGGCGCGTACTTGCTGCGCGACCGGGTCCTGCGCGGCGAAGAGGATGGGCGCTACCGGATGCTCCGTGCCAACTGGGGGCGTCGGGCGAATGCGTACTTCTTCGTGTTCTTCCAGGTCCAGGCGCTCTGGGCGGTCCTGTTCTCCCTGCCCTTCCTGCCGGTGGTGATGAACAGCTCTCCGGCACTGGCGTGGCACGACTTCGCCGGGCTTGGCGTCTGGCTGGTGGCGGTGTGCGGCGAGTCGCTGGCGGACAGCCAATTGGCGCGATTCCGCCGGAGGCCCGACAGCAAGGGGAAGACCTGCCGGGAGGGCCTTTGGCGCTACAGTCGGCATCCGAACTACTTCTTCGAGTGGGTTCACTGGTTTGCGTATGTCTTCCTGGCCATCGGTTCGCCGTACGTCTGGCTGACGCTGTGCGGCCCCGTGGTGATGTTTATCTTCCTGTTCAAGCTGACCGGGATCCCGTATACCGAGAAACGGGCCCTTGCCTCGCGAGGTGAGGACTACCGGCGATACCAGCAGACGACGAGCGTATTCATCCCCTGGCCGCCGAAGGAGGCCTGATCGTGGGCAGACTGATCGACCTGATGGAGCGCGGCCTGCTGCCGGACGCACTCATCCGCCGCGGCATTCGGCTGTTGGACCGGGCTCGCCTCCGCCTCGAGCACGCGGACGACCCGGAGGCGCTGACCCGGGCGAAGATGGACCTGGTCGCCCGGCTCCGGGAGAGCCCCATCGCGGTCCACACGGACGAGGCGAACGAGCAGCACTATGAGCTGCCGCCCGGGTTCTTCCAGTTGGTGTTGGGCCCCCGGCTGAAGTACAGCTGCTGCTACTGGCCCGAGGGCGTGAAGGACCTGGCCGGGGCCGAGGAAGCGGCGCTCGCGCAGGTGGCCGAACGCGCCGGCCTTTGTGACGGGCAGCGCATATTGGACCTCGGATGCGGCTGGGGATCCCTTTCGCTCTGGATCGCCGAGCGATTCCCCGAGGCCAAGGTGCTGGCCGTGTCGAACTCACAGCCGCAGAGGCGATTCATCGACGCGGCGTGCGAGGAGCGGGGCATCACCAATCTCGAGACGTTTACCGCCGACGCCAACGAGTTCGACCCCGGCCGGCAGTTCGACCGGATCGTCTCGATCGAGATGTTCGAGCACATGCGGAACTACCGGGAGCTGCTTGGCCGCATCGCAAGTTGGCTGGCCCCCGACGGCCGGCTGTTCGTCCATATCTTCACGCACCGCGAGTGTGCGTATCCCTTTGAGGCCGAAGGGGACGACAACTGGATGGGCAGGTACTTCTTCACCGGCGGGATCATGCCCTCCGACGACCTGCTGCTGCACTTCCAGGACGACGTCGTCCTGGAGGATCACTGGCGCTTGAGCGGCATGCACTACCGCCGCACGGCGGAGGCGTGGCTGGCGAAGCTCGACGCGGCCCGGCAGAAGGTGCTGCCCATTCTGGCGAGTGTCTACGGCGAGAGTGAGTCGAAGCGGTGGCTCCAGCGCTGGCGTGTCTTCTTCATGGCGTGCTCGGAATTGTGGGGCTACCGGAATGGCCGCGAGTGGGGCGTGAGTCACTACCGGTTCCGCAAGCGCTGAGGGCCGCGGCAGCCGTCAAGGAGATAGGCGATGCTGTTCTCAAGGATCCTGCTGGTGCTGCTGGGGCTGATGTTCCTCAGCTTCGGCGTGGCGTTCCTTCTGCGGCCGACGCAGATGGCGCAGATGGTTGGCATCGAGCTGCCGGAGGCGACGGCGAGGATGGAGATCCGCGCGTTCTACGGCGGACTCGAGATCGGCTTGGCGGTCTTCCTGTTCGTCTGCGCCGCGACGGGGGCCTGGATCAAGCCCGGGCTGCTGGCGGCCGGCCTTGCTTGTGCCGGACCCGCCCTGGGCAGGACGGTCGGCCTGCTGCTGGACGGCAAGCCCAAGTCCGTGATCTTCACGATTCTGGTCGTAGAGGTCGCCTGCGCTGTGGCTGTGGCGCTTGCGCTGATGCTGGAGTGGCGGCAACCGGCCCACGGCTGAAGGGCCGCCGTCTTCACTCCGTATCGCATCCCTGAGAACGCCCGGGCGATCGCACCATCGTTGCCAAACGCCCCTCCAAGGCATCGCTCAGCCACACGAGTAGAGGGACGGCGCCTGCCCAGGCCACCGCCAGGAGCGCCGAAGATCGGATCACGGGATCCCCGAGAGACAGGGCACCAAGCTGCTGCCCGGAGTAGTACGCCAGCGGTCCGCCGATGGCGCCCAGCACCGCGGCGAGCAGGAGGCGGCCGCGCAGCCAACGGAGTGAGACGCTCAGCAGCGGCGCGAAGTTGCCCCACATTGCCACCAGCCAGACCGTGGCCAGAGGCTGCGGCAGGAGCCGACGCCTCGGCTCGTGGACGCCGAGCAGGATCAGCAGGGAGTCGCAGGCGAATCCGATCACCATGGAGGCGGCGATCAGCGTGAGTTCCGCCCGTCGGTGGCGGCATAGCCATAGGTCGACGGCGAAGATACCGGCGACGGCAAGGGGGCCGACCCAGAACCGGTCGGCCGCCGCCCCGAGAACGCACGCGAACCATCCGACGTTAAACAGCGTGACGTTCAGGATCTTCCTGGCCGTCGGTTGGGCCGCGGAGAACCGGGATGTGGGCGCTTCCGTCATGCCCCATCCTAGCGCTGTCGGCCTGCGGGCGATGGCCGGCAGCTCAGGGAACGTCCGCCAGGATCGGCGCCGCGCGGCACAGGGGCTTGGCAAAGACCACCTGGACATCTCCGATGTATCGCTCAGCGAAGGCCCCCTCGCAGTAGGCGAGGTAGTACTCCCACATGCGGAGGAAGCTGTCCGGGAAGCCCATGGCCCGCACGTCATCCAGCCGCCCCAGGAACCGCTCGCGCCACATCCGCAACGTGGTCGCGTAGTGCGGCGTGATGTCCTCCAGGTGGACGAGGCGAAGGTCCGTCGCCCGGGTCGCCGCAGAGCAAAGGCTCGTGACGGAAGTCAACGTGCTGCCGGGGAAGATGTACCGCTTGATCAGGTCCACGGAGCGGAGGTGCCGGGCGTAGAGTTGATCGGCGATGGTGATGGCCTGGAGGGCCATCATGCCATCCGGCGCAAGTAGGTCGCAGCAGCAGCGGAAGAACGTGTCCAGGTACTGTGCCCCGACCGCCTCGATCATCTCGATCGAGACGAGCTTGTCATACCGGCCGCGAAAGTCGCGGTAGTCGTCGAGGCGCAGCTCGACCCGGCCCTCGAGGCCGGCGGCGGCGACGCGCTGCTTCGCCAAGTCGTGCTGCTCCTGTGAGATGGTCGTCGTCGTAACTCGACATCCGTACCGGCCGGCCGCGTGGAGGGCGAAGCCCCCCCAGCCGGATCCGATCTCGACGACGTGATCCGCGCTCGTAAGACGGAGCTTGCGGCAGATGCGTTCGTACTTCGCGGTCGAGGCCTCCGCCAGCGTCGCATCGGGCCGCTCGAAGATGCCACAGGAGTACGTCAGCGTCTCGTCAAGGAACAGCCGGTAGAACTCGTTGCCCAGGTCGTAGTGGGCGGCGATGTTCGCCCGACTGCCGGCCTTCGTGTTGCGGCGGAGCCAGTGCCAGAGCCGCCGGGCGGGGCTCAGCAGCCGCACCCACCCGCCCTCTACGTCTTCGAGCACCGCCCGGTTGCGGACCATGATTCGGATCAGCCCCGGCAGGTCGTCTGCGGACCAGTGGCCCGCCATGTATGCCTCCGCCGCCCCCAGGCTGCCGCGGAAGGCCAGCGCAGAGTAGAAGCGCGGGTTGTGGATCGTGACCGTCACCCGGGGAGCGTCCTCACGGGCCCGGCCATACGTGTGGCTGTCATCGCCCTCCACGACGATGACGCTCCCCCAGGCGATCTGCTCGAGTTGGCGGAGAACGAGGCTTCGTGCCCAGCAGTCTCGCCTTCTCGGCACGGTGCTGAGGGGGCCGGGGGGCTCGTCGGGCACGATGGAACTCGTCATGTTCGGTCCTCCCCGGGCGCCTGCCGCTTCGACGGATGGACGTGGAAGGGCGCCTTCTTCCGCCAGAGGCGCAGCGCCTGGAAGTGGATGGCGGCGGTGACCTTCAATGTCATCGCCGGGTATCGCAGCAGGGCGCGGGTCAGCTCGGCCCGGCAGATGGGCCGGCGCCGCAGGCCCATCGTGGCGTCGAAGATCTTCACGCCGCCGCGGCGACTGTCCATGTGCACCTGGATTCGCCGGCCGGGCTCGAGGAATCGCCAGTCGTAGTCGAGGCCCATGCCCATGAACGGCGATACGTGGAATTCCTTGGTCAGGCGATACCTGCGCCAGCGCGGGTTGCCCGACTCGTTCATCCGGTCATCGCAGACATAACAGTGCCTCTCGCCCCAGGGCGTGTTGGTGATCTCCGTGACGATCGTCTCGACCCTCCGGTCGCCCGCATCGTAGCAGTAGTGGAAGCTGACGGGGTTGAAGCAGTGTCCGAAGTAGCGCAAGTGCGTAAGCAGGCGAATGGGTCCGTCGGGCCGGCGACCCGTGCGGGCGGCGACGAGCTCGCGCACGGCCTGCTCGATCGTTGTCGAGCAGTCGCCGAAGTGGTCCGCCCGGCGGAGATAGGCCAGATTGGGCTTGCCCACCGACCAGAGAGGATGATCCCCGAACACCCGGCCCAGCTCGTCGAGATCGAGGAACACCATGAACAGCGGATAACGGAAGCTGTTGCGGATCGGCCGGAACCGGCGGTGGCGGACCCAGCCTTCGTAGATCGCGCTGCGCAATTCTATAGCCCCTTGCCAAAGAAGCGGCATACGGCCAGAGCGCTGTTGACGCCGTCCTCATGGAACCCGTTTCCCCAGTACGCGCCGCAGTAATGGGTTCGGTTCACTCCGCTGATCTCGGCATGCCGCTGCTGAGCCTCGACGGCCGCGGGTGTGTAGATCGGATGGGCGTACACGATCGAACGGATCTTCTTCTCTGCGTTGATGCTCTCTGAACGGTTGAGCGTCACACAGAACTCGACGGGGGCGTCCAGGCTCTGGAGGATGTTCATGTCATAGGTGACGGCCACGCGGTCCCTCGAGCCGGCGGGGATATGGTAGTTCCAGGCTGCCCAGACCTTCCGCCGGCGAGGCAGCAGCGACGTATCGGTATGCAACTCCGTCACGTTCTCCTGATAGGCGATGGCTCCCAGGATGTCGCGCTCGGCATCCGTCGGGTCGGCCAGCAGCGCCAGCGCCTGATCGCTGTGTGTGGCGATGACGACGTGGTCGTAGAGCTCTGAGGTCGCTTCACCGGCGGTTACCTCCACGCCGGTGGCGGACCGGCGGACCGACCGCACGGGACAGCTCGTGCGGATCCGCTCGCCGAGCCCGGCCGTCATCCGCTCAACGTACCGCCGCGAGCCCCCCTTCACGACGAGCCACTGTGGCTGCCCGCGGAACTCGAGGAAGCCATGGTTCGTGAAGAACCGCACGAAGCGCCTCGCCGGGAACTGCCGGAAGCCGACCGGTTCGGCCGACCAGATCGCCGCGCCCATCGGCACGATGAAGTGCTCCACGAACTCGCGCGAGTACCCGCGCCGATCGAGGTACCCGCCGAGGGTCATCTCGCCCTCGCCTTCGAGCAGTTCGGCCGATTCCTTCCGGAAGCGGTAGATGTCTCGCAACATCCGCCAGAAGCTGGGCCGGATGATGTTGCGCCGCTGTGCGAACAGCGTGTCCAGCGTGGTGGGCCGGTACTCCAGCCCGGTCCGCTCGCAGCGAACGCTGAAGCCCATGCAGCTGTTCTGCCACTCGACGCCGAGCCTGCGGAACAGCGTCACCAGGTTGGGGTACGTTCGCTCGTTGAAGACGATGAAGCCCGTGTCGACCGCGTAGGTCCTGCCCTGCACGGTTACGTCCACCGTGTGCGTGTGCCCGCCGACATAGTCCTCCGCCTCGTAGACGGTCAACTCGTGTTCCTCGTGAAGCAGGTATGCCGCGACGAGGCCTGAGACGCCGGTTCCGATGATTGCGATCCGCATTCTTCTATCCCTGCCGGCTGGCGGCCCGGCTCAGTCACTGCCCTGCCTGGTGGGCAATCCAGGTCGGCCTTCCTCGAGGACCCGCGAGGGAACAGGTCGAAGATCCCGGACCAGGCCGAGCCACGAAAGCAGCACGAGAATACAGTGTGTCAGGTCGAACTCCCACCAGAAGAACCCCTGCCTGGCCGACGTGGGATAGCGGTGGTGGTTGTTGTGCCAGCCCTCGCCGAAGGTCAGCAGGGCGAGGACCCAGTTGTTGCGGCTGGAGTCCGGGGTATCGTATCGGCGCCGGCCGACCATGTGGTCCAGTGAGTTGATGGTAAAGGTCGCGTGGTAGAGGACAACCGACCCATATCGGGCCCAGGCATAGAAGGTGCAGTGCCACGAAGGGCAGGATCCTCAGCCAGTCGACACGATCGGCGTTGGCCGATGCGAGCTGCGTTCGACCGGCCTCGTCGTCAAACCACCTTGCCACAGACAGAAGCAGGTGGTTGGTCTTGATCGCCTTCCACCGCTCTCCCATCGGCTTCCGCTATCCGTCGCACACCGACAGACCCTACCCATGCTGAACGACCACGCGGGTCGCGTCAAGTGCCGGCGGGACCTTTCTCACGCCGCATCTCCGACCGGCGCATGGGCATCGCGTCGATCCGCGCGAAGATCTCCTGCGTCGAGACGGGCTGCGACGAGCGAAGCTTGACGCCGCCATCCTTCCCGATCAGCACGACCGCAAACCCCTCGGCTGGCACGCCCGTACGCCGACGCAGGCGGGCTGCCGCGTTGGTGGAGACGGGTTCCTGGCCGATCTGCCCCGGCTCCTCGGACAGCAGCAGCATCAAGACCATGTCTCGCTCTTCGACGCCCCGTTCCTGCCCGCGCCACATCGCCGTCTGCTGCTCGAGCCTGGTGTCCCGGCGGCTCTCCGCGAAGACGAGTAGCAGGCGGTTGCGCCATCGGTACGAATCAAGATCCACGCTGGCCATGGCTGCCGGCTCCTGCTGCGAACGACAGCCTGCCACCAGCGCAGCCGTCGCACAAGCCCAGGCGGCCAGGACGGCTCCCATGATCGCCATGCTGTTGTTCCACGTACCCATCATAGTATTGTATGCATCAAGCCGAACGCCGACGACAGTCCGAACTGCTTGGCTCGGATGGGAGCTGCCTCGTGCCCTCGGACAGATTACAAGCCAAAGGGGTCCGGAACCTCGTCCTGGTCCTCGGCGATCAGTTGTCCGAGCGCTCCTCGGCCTTTGACGGTTTGGATCGGTCGGCCGACGCGGTCTGGATGGCCGAGGTGCCCGAGGAGTCCAAGCACGTCTGGTCCTCGAAGCCCCGCGCGGCGATGTTCCTCAGCGCGATGCGTCACTTCCGCGGCACACTGCGGAGAAGGCGCATCCGGTGCTTCTATCGACAGATCGATGACCCGGACAATCGCGGCAGCTTCGCGGAGGAGCTCGGCCGTTGCGTGCGCCGCTGCCGGCCGGCCGGGCTGATCGTTGTCGAGCCGGGCGAGTACCGCGTCCGCGAGGAACTGCTCCGGGCCGCCCGACGCCTGGGCGTCCCGCTGGAAGTCCGTTGCGACCGGAGCTTCCTTTGCTCCCACGAAGCCTTCGCCGAACATGCCGACGGCCGCAAGCAACTCCGCATGGAGTACTTCTACCGCCAGATGCGGCGCCGCCTCAACGTGCTCGTGGACGCAGCCGGCCGGCCGGAAGGGGGTCGCTGGAACTATGACGCCTCGAACCGACGGAGCTTCGGTCGAGCCGGTCCGGGGGACGTGCCCCGTGCGATGTCGTTCGCGCCCGACCGTGTCACGCGCGGCGCCACGGCGGCCGTCAACAGTGTCCTTCCGGATCATCCGGGTAGCCTCGAATCGTTCGACTGGCCGGTGACGCCGCACCAGGCGTCCGAAGCGCTGGCGGAGTTCGTCGGGAACCGGCTGGCGAGCTTCGGCACGTTCCAGGATGCGATGTGGATCGGTCGGCCCTTTCTCTACCACTCGCGACTGTCGGCCGCGATGAACCTCAAGCTGCTCGACCCTCGCAGGGCCATCGCGGCGACCGAACAGGCATACCGCGACGGCCATGTCCCGCTGAACGCCGCGGAGGGGTTCATCCGACAGATCCTGGGGTGGCGCGAGTATGTCCGAGGGGTCTACTGGCGCTTCATGCCGGAGTACCTCGAAGGGAACGCCCTGGGCGCTCGGGCAGCGCTTCCGGCGTTCTACTGGACGGGCGAGACGGAGGCGGCCTGTCTGCGGGAGGTGATCACCCAGACGCTTCGATTCGGCTACGCCCACCACATCCAGCGGCTGATGGTCACCGGGCTGTTCGCCCTGCTGCTGGGTGTGGACCCGAGAGAGGTCCACAGGTGGTATCTCGCGGTCTACGTGGACGCGGTCGAGTGGGTCGAGCTGCCGAACACGCTCGGCATGTCGCAGTACGCCGACGGCGGGGTCATGGCCTCGAAGCCCTACGTGGCGACCGGCAAGTACATCGATCGAATGAGCGACTATTGCCGCACCTGCCGCTTCCGCCCGGCCGACGCAACGGGGCAGGGCGCCTGCCCGTTCACCACGCTCTACTGGGACTTCCTGATGCGTCACGAGCGGACGCTGGCCAGCAACGCGCGGATGCGTCTTCAGTTGCGCAACCTGCGCCGCTTGAGCCGAGCGGATCGCAGAGACATCAAGGCAGCGGCGAGGAAACTGCGGTCTGCCTGCCAAGAGGCGGAGTGAAGCCATGATCCACGGCGAACGAATCCAGGCCCTCAACACAAAACCGATCCGGCATGGACGCTACGTGCTGTATTGGATGCAGGCCTCCCAGCGGGCCGCGTTCAACCACGCCCTCGAGTTCGCCATTCGCGAGGCGAACCGGCTCAAACTGCCGATGCTCGCCGTCTTCGGTTTGACGGAGGGCTACCCCGAGGCCAACGAGCGCCACTACGCCTTCATGCTGGAAGGTCTGCGCGAGACGCGCAAGGCCATGCGACGGCGCGGTGTCGAGTTGGTGATCCGAAAGGCGGAGCCTGATGACGCCGCGGTCGGACTGGCATCCGACGCCTCTCTTGTCGTCACGGATAGAGGCTACACGACTGTCCAGCGCCGCTGGCGCCGCAGCGTCGCACGCGGGGCGCCCTGTCGGGTCGTCCGTGTAGAGACGGACGTTGTCGTACCCGTCGAGGTCGCCTCGGGCAAGGTCGAGTACGCGGCGCGCACGTTGAGGCCGAAGATCCAGCGGCATCTGGCCGAGTACCTCGTGCCCCTTGAGCAGACGGCGCTGAAACGCGACTCGCTGGACATGGTGCACTCCGGCCTGGACGTTGAGGACGTGGGGGCGCTGCTCGCCAAGCTGGAGCTGGACCGCGGTGTCGGTCGCGTCAGCGCATTCGTGGGTGGGACGTCGGAAGCGAAGCGGCTGCTGAGGTCTTTCATCGAGGCGAAGCTCCGGGACTACGCCGACAGGCGGAACGACCCGAGCCGGGGTATCCAGTCGCACCAGAGCCCCTACCTGCACTTCGGACAGGTCTCGCCGGTCTATGTGGCCCTTAAGATCCTGGCGGCGCCCGGCGGGCTGGGGAAGCCCAAGGAGGCTTACCTGGAGGAGCTGGTGGTGCGGCGGGAGCTGGCCGTCAACTTCGTAAGATATTGTAGCCAATACCGTTCCTATCGATGCCTGCCCGGCTGGGCCGCCGCGACATTGCGCGCGCACCAGCAGGACAGGCGCCCATTCGTCTACACCCTCGCCCAACTGGAACGCGCCGAAACGCACGATCCGTACTGGAATGCGGCCATGCGGGAGATGCTCTGGACGGGCAAGATGCACAATTACATGCGCATGTACTGGGGCAAGAAGATCCTCGAGTGGACACGCTCCCCCCGAGCGGCCTTCCGCAGGGCGCTGTACCTGAACAACAAGTACTTCCTGGACGGGCGCGACCCGAACTCTTGGGCGAGCGTGGCCTGGTGCTTCGGCCTCCATGATCGTCCGTGGGGCCAACGGCCTGTGTTCGGGACTGTGCGCTACATGAACGCCGCCGGTCTGGAGCGGAAGTTCGATATGGACGGCTATGTCGGGAAGATTGAGGGCCTCCAGGGAACGTGTCTTCGGCATGCCCGCAAACGCCCTTCCTCGTCGGCATGATGTATTGGTTTGTAGCGCCGTCCTACAGGACGCTCCGTATAATGCAGTATGCGATACTTGGCCCTGATGACGCTCACAGCGTCGTGGCTCAACTCCGGCTTGCTCCTGGGCGGTCCGGTCGAGGCGCCGGCAGTCAGGCAGGTCCACCCCGTTCCCTGGCCCCAATGGCGGGGGCCTACGAGAGATGGGATCGTGGCCGGCGCCAACTGGCCGAGATCTCTGGACGAGCGCCATCTCACTCGACGGTGGCGGGCTCAGATCGCCGAGGGCTATTCGGGCCCGATTGTCAGCCGTGACCGCGTCTTCACGGTTGAGACCAGGGGCGGCCGCGACGAGATCGTGCGAGCGTTCGAACGGCATACCGGAAAGGAGCTTTGGTCGGCCAAGTGGGCCGGCTCGAAGCGTGTGCCGTTCTTCGCCTCGCGCAACGGGTCATGGGTGCGTTCGACGCCCGCCTTCGACGGCGAGCGTCTCTACGTGGCGGGCATGCGGGACGTGCTGGTCTGCTTGCACGCCCGGACGGGCAAGGAGGCCTGGCGCGTCGACTTCGTGAAACAGTTCGGCACGCCGCTGCCCAGCTTCGGCTTCGTCGCCTCGCCCCTCGTCCTGGGGGACCACGTGTACGTCCAGGCCGGGGCGTCTTTCGCCAAGCTCGACAAACGGACCGGCAAGGTCATCTGGCGTACGCTGAAGGACGCCGGGGGCATGTACGGTTCGGCCTTCAGCTCCCCCGTTTCGGCCACCGTGGCGGGACGGTGGCAACTGCTCGTGCAGACGCGAAGCCTCCTGGCCGGCGTCAGCACCGGGGATGGGAGTGTGCTCTGGTCCCGGCCGATCAAGGCCTTCCGTGGAATGAACATCCTGACGCCCGTCGTCTCCGGCGACCGCGTCTTCACAAGCAGCTACGGCGGAGGGGCGGTGACGCTGGACATCAGGCAGAAGCCCGACAACGGCCTGACCGCCAAGATCGCTTGGGAGAACAGGGTCCAGGCCTACATGTGCACACCTGTGGTGATCTCTGGGCACGCCTACCTGCTGTTGCGCAACAGGCGGCTGACCTGCATCGACCTCCGTACGGGTCGAGAGACGTGGCCGGATCGTCAGCGGTTCGGCCAGTACATGTCGCTCGCCAGCGATGGCAGGCTGATCCTGGGGCTGGACCAGCGAGGCCAGCTCGTCCTGTTCAGGGCAGAGCCCACGAAGTTCAAGCTGGTCGCTCAGCGGAAGGTTGCCAATCAAGAGACCTGGGCTCATATCGCGGTCGCAGGCGATCAGCTTTTTATGCGCGAGCTGAAGGCGATCTCGTGCTGGCGGTGGGCGGCTCCGGCCGATTGATCCTGGGGGGTCCGCACGCACAGGATCGTGTCTCCGTGCCATGGCGCCGCCGCCAGCCCCGGCCCCGACGGTTCCCGGAGACCACTGGCGGAGATCCCTTTCTCCCGGTGGCGGCTTGCCGACAAGGACGGGAGCAATCCCTGACAAGACAAGCCTATTGTGCATGTACTCGGACCCCCTACGTGCATAGGTTGTTTCGAGTCTACAGCTTTGGCAAGCAATCGAGCACGCGAGAACTCAGCCAGCCTGTCAAGAGGACCTCACTGGCCGGAATGAGGAAAGGCCTTTCTTCCTACGATCGGGCGAGGTCGAAGCGGTCGAGGTTCATCACCTTGTTCCACGCCGCTACAAAGTCGTGCACGAACTTCTCCCGGGAGTCCTCGCTGCCGTAGACTTCCGCGATGGCCCGAAGCTGGGAGTTCGAACCGAAGATGAGGTCGATACGGGTGCCGGTCCACTTCAGCTCGCCCGTTGCGCGATCACGACCCTCGAACACGTCATCCGTTTCCGGGGCTGCCTGCCACTCCGTGCCCATGTCCAGCAGATTCACGAAGAAGTCATTGCTGAGCGTCTCGGCCTGCTGGGTGAAGACACCGTGTTGGGACCCGTCGACGTTCGCTCCCAGCACACGCATGCCACCCACAAGAACCGTCATCTCAGGCGCCGTCAGCGTCAGCAGTTGCGCCCGATCGACGAGCAGATGCTCCGCCGATACGGTGAACCTGGTCTTGAGGTAGTTGCGGAACCCGTCTGCGGCGGGTTCGAGCACGGCGAATGAGTCCACGTCAGTCTGTTCCTGTGACGCATCCGTGCGTCCCGGCGTGAAGGGGACCGTCACATCGTGACCGGCGTTCTTCGCGGCTTGCTCGACGCCTGCGCAACCGCCCAGAACGATCACGTCAGCCAGCGATACCTTCTTACCGCCGGACTGTGCGTCGTTGAAGGCCTTCTGGATCTCCTTGAGGGTCTGTAGTACAGCCGACAGTTGGTTCGGCTGGTTGACCTCCCAGTCCTTCTGCGGCGCAAGACGAATGCGCGCCCCGTTCGCCCCGCCGCGCTTGTCGGAGCCGCGGAACGTGGACGCCGAAGCCCAGGCCGTCGAGACCAACTGCGAGATCGACAGGCCCGAGGCGAGGATCTTGCCCTTGAGGTCTTCAATGTCCTGCGCGTCGATCAACTCGTGATCGACCGCGGGCAGCGGGTCCTGCCAGATCAGCTCCTCGCCCGGGACCTCCGGACCGAGATAGCGTGAGCGGGGGCCCATGTCGCGGTGGGTCAGCTTGAACCACGCCCGGGCGAAGGCGTCCGCGAACTCCTCGGGGTTCTGCTGGTAGCGCCGCGCGATCGGCTCGTAGATCGGGTCATAGCGAAGGGAGAGGTCCGCCGTGGTCATCATCGGCCGGTGCTTCTTCGACGGGTCGTGCGCGTCAGCGACCATGTCCTCCTCGGCCACGTCCTTGGCCAGCCACTGATGCGCGCCAGCCGGGCTCTTGACCAACTCCCACTCGTACTTGAACAGCACGTCCAGGTAGCCACTGTCCCATTTGACGGGGTTCGGCTTCCAAGCGCCCTCGATGCCGCTGCCGATCGTGTCGCCGCCCTTGCCGCTGCCGAAGCTGCTCTTCCAGCCGAGGCCCTGCTCCTCGATGGGGGCGGCCTCAGGTTCCGGGCCGACCAGCGCGGCATCACCGGCGCCATGGCACTTGCCGAAAGTGTGCCCGCCGGCGACGAGCGCGACGGTCTCTTCGTCGTTCATGGCCATGCGCGCGAAGGTCTCTCGAACGTCACGGCCGGAGGCGACCGGGTCCGGGTTGCCGTTTGGCCCCTCGGGGTTGACGTAGATCAGACCCATCTGCACGGCGGCGAGAGGATTCTCGAGATCCCGATCACCGGAGTAGCGCTTGTCGCCAAGCCACTCGCTTTCGGTTCCCCAGTAGATGTCCTTTTCCGGTTCCCAGACGTCTTCGCGCCCGCCGCCAAAGCCGAAGGTCTTGAATCCCATCGACTCCAGCGCGCAGTTGCCGGCGAGGATCATGAGGTCGGCCCAGGAGATCTTGCGGCCGTACTTCCGCTTGATCGGCCAGAGCAGACGGCGCGCCTTGTCGAGGTTCACGTTGTCGGGCCAGCTGTTGAGTGGCGCCAAGCGTTGGCTGCCGGAGCCTGCGCCCCCTCGGCCGTCGCCGGTGCGGTAGGTGCCCGCGCTGTGCCACGCCATCCGGATGAAGAGCGGTCCGTAGTGACCGTAGTCGGCCGGCCACCAGTCCTGCGAGTCCGTCATCAGCGCGTAGAGGTCCTTCTTCAGGGCCTCCAGGTCAAGCGTCCTGAACTCCTCCGCGTAGTTGAACTCCTCGCCCATCGGATTGCTCAAGGCCGAGTGCTGGTGGAGCACCTCGAGGTTCACCTGGTTTGGCCACCAGTCGCGGTTCGAAGTCCCCTTGCCGGCTGCGTGTTCGTGAGTCTTGCCCGTTACCGGGCATTTGCTTTCGCTATCCATGAGGTCGTCTCCTGTCGTTGTCTGAACTCATGCACAATGCCGCAATGGAGCGGCGATTTCAGGATGGACTGCGTCCGCCCGGCGACCGCCCTCGGCCTTTCTGATCATTCTATGCCCGCTGTGAGACCGGCAGACGCTGAACCGGACCACCGAGTTCGGTGTGCCTACGAAGCCCGAACAGGCAAAGAGCTTCGCCTCCGCCACCCCAGTGAGTAAGATGTTTCCAGTACAGGAATAACGAAACCACGCGGACGTGCCGGCGTGCAGTCGAGTTCCAGGAGAAAGTCTTCCGTCTTTTCTTCGAATCGCCCGAGAGCAGCAGGTTAGCCGTTCAGGCGACCAAGTGGGTGGTCGGACGAAGCCTGCGGGGGCTGAGGGTCGAGCTTCAGGCCGCAGCTTCTCCTGGGGCGTCCGGGCTGGCGCCTGGGGACGCGGCCCCGGCAAACATGACGTTGCCGACGATCGGGTCCCTTCCATCGCCCATCCCACGCGGGGCACATTCTGGTTCGTAACACCTTGGCCTCAAATTCGTTGGGGGCCTCAGTGCGACAGGCTGCCTCGAGAATCAGAGGTCTTGACGCTTTGTGTATGGGGGCGTATACTCTGATAGTCCGGTTGTGGTTCCGGTCAAGCTCCCAGACGCCGATTATGGTGTAAGAGCTATTATTATAGTGATCTGCGCCCGTAGCTCAATTGGATAGAGCATCGGTCTTCGGAACCGAGGGTTGGGGGTTCGAGTCCCTCCGGGCGCGTTCGTTATTCCCTGCAAAACCAGCCACTTACGGCTGGTTCGCGCGCAATTCTTAGGGTTTGGGAGAGGGGTCGCTATTACTGACTATAACGTAGAGTGTTACGGCCTGGACATCATCGGGCTACCAGAGGCGGGGCTTGCCTTGGGCTTGTCTGGGCGTGCCGATTCTGACGGCGGTCTCGCCAGCATCGATTCCCCTCCGTTCTGCCAATCGCTGCCGATTGCGACTCGGGATGGCAAGCGCGGACGCCTCTCTGTCTACCTCCGGATCGAACCAACAGGTCCGTCGGCTCGTTCTTCAGGGCGTCGGTGAGGTCCTTGGTCGATCCGACACGGTGGCGGGATTCGCGCCAAGACGACTTGAGTGAGCCGCGGTTGCTCAGGCGGCCCTCCACAACCTGCCGCGGCTACGGTGAGGTATATGGCGTCTTGCCCTCAGCGGCCATGCCGTCGTCGGCCGCCGCAGCACAGGCCGGAACCGTGAGCCCCACGGCCAGGATGGACGAACTGCGTTTGCTCGGGCCATTCTCCCGAACACAGGGGATGGCCGCCAAAGGCGAACCCATCGCCATCGCACCGGTTCGTCTGCGTGATCGCGCGTCAGGTCACCGCGCTCATCCTCGCACGTTCTCGCCGCTGATCGCCTGGAGCCTGGGCTGTCCAGCGATGCGACGGCGCCCAGGCCTGACAAGCTGCTCGTAGGTCTCGCCTCGCTGAAGAGGGAAGGGCCAGGTCGGGCTGAGGAGGCGAGGCTCTCGGGCGGCGCTGCGGCGTCCGCACCTTCCGTTCTCACGTACATATGCCTGGTATGATCCATCAGGAAATCTCTGGTATGAACATACAGGAGGCCCACGTTCAGGCCCAACTGTCCGCCGAACTCGGAAAGCCCTTGCCTCTGAGCCGATGCGAACATGCCGGCGGCCATGGTCGCTGCCGCCAGCAGTAGCTCGAAGCGCCCTCGTCGTGTGGTGCCTTTCATCTGCGGAGCCTCCTCTCTCCGGCTATGAACGCACGCGTTTGCTGCTTCATTGCATCTGATCGCATGGCTGAGCCGATCGTGAAGGGGCGCTGTATAGCTCGGGGTTCCTGGGGCGCAGGGATGTGTTAGGCTTCTTTGGTTGAGATCGTAGGATCGAGAGAGCTGAAGGAGCCAAGCAGATGGGCAGGAAGTCCGAGTTGAGCCCGGCCGA
>Ga0180438_10004926_pt1 | contig 18933 bp, 15 predicted proteins | sample SS_ome_12_FD_132455 | JGI IMG/M metagenome (GOLD analysis project Ga0180438, IMG submission 132455) | Hypersaline lake sediment archaeal communities from the Salton Sea, California, USA - SS_3_D_2 metaG | ecosystem: Environmental > Aquatic > Non-marine Saline and Alkaline > Hypersaline >...
AACGACATGATCGACGACGTGGTCAAGTTCGAGCCGCAGCTCCGGGTTGCGCTCTCCAGCTTCCTCGCGGAATCGAACTTCCTCTACGGCGTGCACATCGGAGGCGAACTCGAAGTCAGCCATCATTACCAGGTGGACCCCAAGACGTACGAGGTGTGCGGCTGGACGGTCAACCCGTCCATCTTTTGTGCGATACCGTTCTGATCTCGCCCGGATGGCGGGATCGTCAGTGAACCCTGCTGGCGGGACACGAGAGTCAGATGTGAGGAGGTCCGGCATGGCGAGAAGGCAGAAGAAGATCCTGGTCATCCTGTCGGAGTATGGATTCTGGGGAGAGGAACTGGTCGGACCGCTGGAGACGTTTGACGGCGCGGGGTACGAGGTGACGTTCGCCACCCCGAAGGGGAAACGACCGGTGGCGCTGCCGCCCAGCATGGACGCCAGCTACATAGACCCGCCGCTCGGGAGGGGTGTGACATCGAAGGAAATGGCGCAGAAGGTCAAAAGGATCGACAAGTCGCCGCGTCTCTCCAAGCCCCTGAACATCTCCAAGCTGATGCCCGAGATGCCCTATTTCAGCTCGTCGAGCCTGATTCGGGATCTCGAGGCGTATTACAGCGAGCGTGAGAAGGCCAAGAACAAGGTGCTGTCGAAGTTCGACGCCCTGTTGATTGTCGGCGGGAGCGGGCCCATCGTGGACCTGGCCAACAATCAGCGCGTGCACGATATCGTCCTCGGTTTTGTGGAGATGGACAGGCCGATCGGGGCCGAGTGCTACGGCGTGGCCTGCCTGGCGTTCGCTCGCGAACTCGAGACCCGGAAGAGCATCATCTGGGGGAAACACGTCACCGGCCATTGCAAGGAGTATGACTATCACGACGGCACCGGGTTCATGGGTACGGATTTTAACATGGGGCCGCCCCCGTACCCGCTCGAGTATATCCTCCGGGACGCCACGGGTCCCGACGGTGCGTACATCGGCAACTTCGGGAAGGAGACGTCGGTGATCGTAGACTACCCCTTCGTCACCGGCCGGTCGACACCGGATTCCTACCTCAGCGGTCAGAAGATGGTGGAGATGCTTGAGAAGGGTCTCCGAAGGTACGGCTGGTGAAAGAGGAAGCGCGTCAGAGATGAAGACAAAGACGGGACGATTCGCGATTGTTGAGCAGTGCCTTGTGGACGGGATGCACCACATGTTCGGAAACCCCGGCACCGTAGAACAGGGTTTCCTCGATGCACTGTGGGAGTATCCGGAGATGAAGTACATCCTGACGCTCCAGGAGTCGGTGGCCGTTCTCATGGCCGACGGGTATGCGCGGGCCACGCAAAGGCCCACGCTGGTGCAACTGCACAGCACGCCCGGAGTCGGGAACGCCATAGGCGCCTTGTACCAGGCGAACCGGGGACATTCCCCGCTCGTGGTCATCGGCGGGGACGCGGGACTCCGGTACCTGAACATGGACGCGCAGATGGCGGGGGATCTTGTGGCGTTCGCCGAGCCCGTGACGAAGTGGTCGACGATGGTGATGGATTCCTCCTCGTTGCTGCGCGTGCTGCGGCGCGCGATCAAGATCGCCGCCACCCCGCCCATGGGGCCCGTCTACGTTTGCCTGCCGATGGACGTGCTGGACGAGCCGGTCGAGGAGGAGGTGTTCCCCACGTCCTTCCCCTCGACGCGCGTGCTGCCGGGAGCGGATCAGATCCGCAGGGCGGCCGAATGGCTCGCGGCGGCGGAGCATCCCATGATCTTCATGGGGGACGGCATCGCGTATTCTCAGGCCCAGGACGAGCTGACGAGAGTGGCGGAGATTCTCGGCGCGGAAGTGTGGGGTGTGGATTCCGGCGAGCTCAACATGGCCTATGACCATCCGCTCTACCAGGGGCAAACCGGGCACATGTTCGGCTCGCACAGCCTCCCGATCATGCAGAGGGGCGACGTCAATCTGGTTTGCGGCACGTATCTTCTGCCAGAAGTCTTCCCCACGCTCGGCGGGGTCTTCGCCCCAGGGGCCAGGGTGATCCACTTCGATCTGAACGCGTACGAGATCGCGAAGAACCACCCGGTGGATCTTGGCGTAGTCTGCGACCCTAAGGTCACGCTTGAGGCGCTGGCGAGGGAGCTCGAAGCCGTCCTGAGCGGCGACCAGAAGCGCGCGGCCCAGAAGAGAGCGCTCGAGCTTGGGAACGAAACGAAAGCCCGGGTCGAGGCGGGGAAGGCGAAGGACGAGGAGAGACTCGACGCCGTTCCCATGCGGTCGGCCCGTTTCATGAGAGAGCTGGCCAGCAGATTGCCCAAGGAGGCCATCGTCTTCGATGAAGCGCTCACGAATTCGCCCGCGCTGACGCGCTACATCCCACCCAAGCGGACCGGGCGGTTTTTCCAGACGCGGGGTGGGTCTCTGGGAGTCGGCATTCCGGGCGCCATCGGGGTCAAACTGGCGTGTCCGGAGAAAACGGTTATCGGCTTCACGGGTGACGGCGGCGCCATGTACACGATCCAGGCCCTCTGGAGCGCAGTCCGGCACAACGTGGACGCCAAGTTCGTCGTCTGCAACAACGCGTCCTACAAGCTGCTGCAGCTCAACATCCAGGCGTACTGGGAGGAGCGGGCCGTCCGGTCGCACGACTTCCCGCTGAGTTTCGACCTGTCCGAGCCGCCGTTGCGGTTCGACAGGATCGCAGAGTCCATGAACGTTGAGAGCGCACGAGTGGAGAAACCCGATCAGATCGTCCCGGCGATCGAGCGAATGCTCGGGCATTCGGGCCCGTTCCTGATCGATCTGGTTCTGGAAGGCGATACGCATCCGGAGATGATCGGGGTTCGCTGCGGACAGTGAGTGGTGCGGTCCCGACGGTGACGGTAACCGCCGAGAGGGGGAGGAGAACCCATGGCCCAGAAACCGTTGACCCGTACGGAAATTAGCAGCATGGCGAAGACGTGGTACAGGAAGCTCGACGTGCACGCGCCGCTCATCGATATCCTCCCCATGCTGGCGGCCCGGGGACTGGAGATGAAGTTCCCGGAGGCCACTCTGCGCGGCCTGGCGGCCTTCGAAGGATGGTACGAAGGAGTCATTCGGATTTTCTTCGACGAAGTGCACAGGGTGAAGTCTGTGAAACCCGTCCTCCGGGGCGAGCGGGCGAAGGTGAAGGTCGTCGTGCGTTGGGAGGCCAGCCGCTGGAGGGCGCCGGCCCCCAAGAGCGACAGGATCGTTCTGGATGCCTACCAAACCTGGGTAGTGCAACGCTCGAAGAACACCGGCAAGCCGGAGATCGTAACGTACAGTGTGGACAAGTTGAAGTACGCGAAGGGATCTGCGAGGTTGTAGTGCGAGGAGGGAGACTCGATGACACCCCATGAGATTATCACGGCGTACTATGAGTACGCGAACGCTGGCGACTGGGATTCATGGTGTGATCTGTTCGACGAGAACATGGTCATGGACGAGCAGCTCGCCGGACACATCGAGGGGCTCGCAACGCTCCGACCGATGATGGGCGGTATGAAGAAGATGTACGCGAAGTTTCAGAATGTCCCGAAGCACGTCATCGTGTCCAGCGACGAGGCGGGGGTGGTTTCGCACATCTCGGCCGCGAGCCCTTCGGGTGAGGAGATCGAAGCCGATGTCATGAACTACTTCCGATTCGAGGATGGCAAGATCGTGTACATGGCGAACTTCCACGATTCGGTGCCCTTCAAGCCGGTCCTGGGCAACTAGGGATCATCGGCAAGTGGACCCACAAGTTACCGGGGTAGCGGAAGATGACCAAGACGACGTTCGCACACATAGGGTTGAACTGCAAGGACATGGCGGCAACAGAACGGTTCTACGTGAAGCACTTCGGCTTCAGGAGGGTGCGTGTCGTTCCACTGGGGAAGGAACAGATCGTATTCCTCAGGTCCAAACATGTCTCCCTCGAGCTCTTCAAGGCGAAGGGCAGGGGCAGAGGGGTGACCCAGGATGGTCCGCCCGAGCCCGGATTCCGTCACCTGGCCTTCTCGGTCGATAGCGTGGACTCGAAGATACGGGAGATGGGCAAGGACGCGAAGGTTTCGCTGGGCCCTCTGGATTTCGGCACCTTCATCAAGGGGTGGCGTGGCGCGTGGATCGTGGATCCTGACGGCCGGATCATCGAGCTCAGCGAAGGCTACAGGGACCAGAAGAGCCCGCCCCCCATGGGGAAGTCATGAGCAAATCACTCCGGGAACCGATCTTCACTCTCACCACGCATCGCATCGAAGCGCTCGGGGACGGTGTCTTCGCGATCGTGATGACCTTGTTGATCCTCGAGATTCATGTTCCCCAGTCTCATGGAGGGGGAGGTTTGGCCTCCGCGCTCGCTGCGATGTGGCCGAAGTTCCTTTGCTACGGGATCAGCTTCGTCACTCTTGGCGTGTACTGGGTGGCTCACCACCTGCACTTCTACACGATCAAGCGGGCCAATCGCGCGCTGCTGTGGATCAACATCCTCTTTCTGATGTGCGTGAGCGTGGTTCCCTTTTCCACGGCTCTGATCGGCGAGCACTATCAGGAGCGGACGGCCGTCGTGTTTTTCGGGGTAAACATGATCCTCATCAGCCTGGTCCTCTACCTGCATTGGGCCTACGCCACGCGCGGGCACCGTCTGGTGGACCCGGAGATCACCCCGCGCTTCGTGACATCGGTCAAGCACGTGATCCTGATGGGCCCGGCCGTGTACATCATCGCGATCGGAAGTTCGTTTCTCAACACGAAGATCAGCCTCGCTCTGTACCTCCTGGTCAATCTGCTCTACATCATCCCCGGAGGAGCCCACCTGTATCTGAAGCACAGGCCCGCGAATTCATAGAGACCGACTCTGGCTCCGGGCGACAGGCCGGAGGGCCGCGGAGGCGGAACCATGCTCTACGTGCGCGTGAGCCTGGTCCGCGCATCCCGGGCCGCTCCGCGGCCGGGAATCACGCGCCTCTGTATTTCACAGTCAGGATCGTGATGTCATCCGACGGCGGCGCGCCCGCCGCATGCTCCTTGACGGACGCCATCAGGATCTCGGCGGCCTCGGACGCTCCCTTCCCGATGAGCCCGGCGGAGGTCTCGAGCAACCGCTCGTCGGAGTAGACCTCGCGTGACGGGCTCATGGCTTCCGTCACCCCGTCGGTGTAGAGGAGAATGGCGTCGCCCGGCTTCAATGTGGCCGTCCGGGTCTTGTATTCGGTCTCGGCCATGACACCGAGGACGAGACCCTCCGGCAGGTCGAGCCATTCGGCGGCTCCGTCGGCGCGGAGGATGACAGGCGGGTTATGTCCGGCATTGGAATAGGAGAACTCTCCGGTTTTCAGATTCAGAAAGAAGCAGCACAGGGTGACGAAGAGCAGGTTCGCATTCTCCGAGACGAGGTCCACGTTGACCTGCCGGAGGATCTCCGCCGGATGCGTGCCCTTCTCCTGCGCGCTGCGTTTCATGAGGGTCATGGTCACCGCCATGAACAGAGCGGCGGGCACGCCCTTGTCGGAGACATCGCCGACGTAGAAAAACAGATGATCGTCGTCAAGCATGCAGAAGTCGTAGAGATCTCCGCCGACTTCCTTGGCCGGCTCGAGCATGGCGTAGAGATCGAATTCGCTCCGGTCGGGGAACGGCGGGAACATCTTCTGGAGGAAACTCATCTGGATGTCATGGGCGATCTTGAGTTCGCTCTCGATCCGCTCCTTGGCCGCTGTCGTGCGCTTCAGATTCTCGAGGTACTCCAGCAGTTTCCCCTGCATGTCGACGAAGGCTTCCGCCAGGAGACCGACTTCGTCGCCGCGGTGTTCCCCGATGGCCGCCAGTGCATCGCGCTGGTCTTCGGTAAGCACGAAGTCCTGCGCGGATAGATCCCTGGTGTATGACACGAGGCGGGCGATAGGAGAGAGAGTCCGGCTGAGAACGAAATAGCTGATCAACCAGACGACCAGGAACGTTGTGGCTCCCAGCAAGAGGCTGATGAGAACAACTCTGAGAAGTTCTTCACGGATGAAGCTCACGGCCACATCGGCACCGGCGATGAAGCGTGTGCCGGCGGTCGTACGCAGGGGGATGAAGATCGACCGGAAGTGCCCCCATTCGTCCCTGTACTCGGCGTAGCGAATGCTCTCAGTGTCCCACGCGTCGGACATGCTCTCGGGCGGCTGTTCGTAGAGGGGGAAGACTGCGGCCGGGATGCCCTTTGCGCGATCCTCCACCGACTCGCTGCTGCTGGCCTCGTGAAACTCGCCTTCGTACATCATGTAGCTGTAGATGTATTTCACGCCCACCTCATCTGCGTACGCCGTGAGGAGGTCGAGCGTCCGGCGATGCTGTTCGGGGGCGATGGACTCGGGACCCGTGATCGCGTCGTGGTAGCCCTCGGGGAGAATCCGGGGCAGGGCATAGGCCGCCGCGCGCAGTTTCTGGTCGATGCCTTCCAGAAACAACTTCTCCTGCTGTCGGCAGGAATTGACCGTATGCACCGTCGTGCACAACGCGATGATGGCGAAGGCGATCCACAAGATCTTCGAGCGAAGGGTCAGGTGTTGGAACATGATCCGCTGTACCTCACTTTCACAGCGCCCCGAGATGGCCAGCACGCGGGAACGCCTCGTTCGCCCTACTCGAGAGACATCACTGTCAGAACTCCGCTCGGCATGGGTTGGATCACCGAGACGAGCATCATCAATTCCTCCATGAGGTCCCCGGGGGACATAGATGGAAAGGCCTTCAGGAAGAGGCGGATTCGTGTGTCGGCTTCCTCTCCAAGATTGTGGAATGCCTTGGTGAACAGCCCCGTCTCCACGGCGTCGACGGCGTCGGACGTGTATGTCCGGGAATCAAGCCGGTGAACGAGCAATCGCGGATCCGAACCGAACCACTCGAGTACCGTCAGCTCCTGGATATCGCACAGTCTTGAGACTTCAGGGGCGATGGCTTCCATACTGTCCCGCGCCAGAAGCTGCCGGAGGAGGGACAGGACGGCCGACCCGGCGAGCGCGGCGCCGAGCGCGGTCCCGGGCTGGACGCGCCCGAACGGTACGTACACACGGTCCCCCACACAGAAGACATCGAAGAAACTCCCGGCCGGAAGCCTCCCGACACTGCGGATCAGGACTACGAATCCATCCTGCGACAGCTGTTTGGGCCTCCAACAGTTCGCGTCAATGGCCCTGGCCATGTCTTCGTCGGTGCGAAAGCGCTCCACGCCAAGCAGGTTCCGCCGGGACCGCGACACGATCCCCCGGACAATACTCATCATGGTACTGAAGGTGTTGGCCAGATCACTGGTCTCACGGATAAGCCCGAAGTGGGGGCTCAATTCCGTGTCGTAGTTGCCTCCGGCCGCGGCCTCTACCGCCAGGCCGAGATAGCGGATCCTGCTCCTCAGGACCCAGGACAGAATGGCCGAGCAGGCAAGGCCAACAGCGAGGGCAGTGACGAGGCGGAAGACGGAGTCCCGGATCCACTCTCGCCGCTGGCGGTCGAGCGCCGACGCGTCCGTCTCGACGCACACGTGGCCCAATGCTCTTCCAGACGGATCCAGCACGGGGGCCGCGGCCTGCATGATCCTGCCACGCGGGGGTCGGTCCACTACACGGAGGTCCACCGGGCCAGGGGGCTCGTCCGATGCGGGACCCGCCGCGTTGGCGCCGGTGGAGTCCCCGGCCCAGGCTCCGACATCGAAGAGGAGCGGCGTGCTCCCCTCAGCCACGGCAAAGATGCGCTTGGCGCGCTCCCACCGCAGGATCCCGCGGACCGGGCGCAGGACTTCCTGTGTCGTTTCGTCCTCCGGGGATCCCTCGGTCAAGATCGCGAATCCTTCCGCGCCGATGAATTCGGCCAGACCTATGGCCAACGAACCCGCCTCCTCTCGCAACCCCCAGAGCGTCGCGTTCCGCTCCTCGAAGCCCACGATCGCGCTGATCGCGATGGCCAACACGAGAAAGACAGGGATCACGTACATGCCGTTCTGCGTCTGAAGCGTCATGTCGAAAGGTCTTTCACTCCCATCAGCTCGCACACAAACGTCGGGCACTGGTAGACGATCGTGAACATGTGAGGCTTGGAAATCGCTAGGCACACCGCTCCCTCTGTGGCAGAAGCGTGCACCGTCTCTCGGACCGGGGTGTCGAACAGCACGGACCCGAGCCCGAGGATACCCGGGATGAGCTCGCCCGCGCCGGTGACGAACGAACCCTCAACGACCACGTACACGCGGTTCAACGTCGTCCCGGCCTCGCACACCGTCGCGCCCGGCGGGAATCGGCGTTCTACCACCACGGGGGCGATCACGGCCAGCTCGGTGTCGTGCAGCCGCTCAAAGCCGGGGGCGGATCCGAGAGCGAACAGATTTTCCAGAGTCGTCATGTCGGTCCTCCCGGATTCCTGAAGACCGCGACCATCACCTGGCGGTTGCAGTCGAAGGACTTGGTCTCGCCCTTCAAGGCTTCCAGCACGTACGGCAGGGGAGTGTCCGGGCCGATGCCCGAGGAGGCCAGCCGCTCCAGGACCGACTGAGACACGGACGGTTCGTGGTCGCTTACAACGACCATCATTCCCCGGGCGAGATCTACCGTGGGCGTGCCCGTCAGGTTCTTCTCCTCCGGCGGGGATCCGGCGCACAGAAGGCCGAGCGAGATCCGCTCGTGGCAGACGGCGTACAATCGGCTCTCCCCCGGAAGATAGACGAGGAGCGCGCGTGTCTCCTCGCGGTACATGTCCTCGACCCGGGCGACGAAGTCGGACGTTGTGCTTCTCGAACTCTCCAGGATTCGCCCAAGAACGAGTCCGATGTCGCTGCGGCGCCGTACCGCCTCCATGGGATCGTCCGCCGGTCTGGCAAGCCACAGGATGGTGGCTGTGTCCCGGGCCACCCAGCCGGACGCCGTCTTATGTTCCGCTCTGTTGTTGAAGAATGAAGCGGCGCTCGTCGGGCTCTCGGCCGGGAAGGCGCCGGCCAGCGACTTGTCGATCGCCGCCGTCAGTTCATGACGGCGGGTCCTGGCTTCCAGATCGACGTGCACCGCGACCAGCTCCTCAAAGGTGTGTTTCAGGGTCTGGCCGATCCTGTTGAACTCCAGTCCCAGCTTCCGGAGTTCTTCGGGTTGGGCGATCGAGATCCGGTGATCGTAGGAGCCGGAGGCGAGTCTCAGGGCCCCGTCCTTGAGCGCGTCGAGGGGCTCCGTGAGCTTCCTGGAAATGACGAAGGAGAACCAGATGCTGAGAAGGATGGCGCCGATCCCGATGAGCGAGACGCTGAACAGGGCGCCCCGGGTCTCCTCCCGGATTGCCGCAATATTCACGTCCGCCCCCGCCATGCCCACGATGCCGCCCTCCCGATCGTAGATCGGCGCAAAGGCGGTCTTCAGCAATCCCCAGTTCTCCGTGGGGCCCACCTCGCTGATGTGAACCGTGCCGTGAGTCTGCACGTTCTGGGCGCCGCGATACTCCGTTGGCGTCAGCTCCTCTTCGGAACCGATCGGGGAATGAGCCTCCCCTCCGGAAGCATCCAGAACGTAGCGAGAGGACGTACCGATGTCCGACAGCATCTGTGAGTAGAGATAGGTCACGCCGGCCTTCTCGAGGATGGCCGTCATGGGCCAGACGTACTCGAGGTAGAGACTATCCTGTTCACTCTCCCGGCGATCGATCTCGGCGTGGTCGTCGCCGCGTATGAAGGATGCGGTGACCGTGCTGACGCTGTACAGCTTGGCGTCGAATCCATCCATGATGATCGCGTACAGATCGTGGTAGAGACTCACGCACCATACGCCCGTGATCACGGCCAGGGCGGGGATGGTCACCACCAGGACGAACTGCCTGAGCCGCAGGGACGTTTCCCGCCCCAGCCCGAGGTCTTCCTCCAGCAACGTGTACGCGCTCTTTCCCTTGCGGAGGGCCTCCTCCACGCTCTTGGCTACAGCCTGGCCCAGCAGGCTGGAGAGGACCGCGCCGGCCAGGCCCAGGCAGAGGAACACGATCACGATGCCGATTCTCAGCGAGCGGATCTCGGCCTTGACGTCCTCCACGTATATTCCGGTTCCGATGATCCAGTTCCAGGGCCGGAAGAGCCTGACGAAGCTGATCTTGGGAACAACCTTCTCCGTTTCGTCCTGCCATTGCCAGAGGTACTCCACAAACCCCTCGCCGCGCTCGCGACAGACTTCACTGAACTCGCGGATGAAGTACTTGCCCATCTCGTCCTGCAGGTCGGAGAGATCCTGACCGAGCAGATCCTCCCGGTACGGGTGCATGAGCATCCTTCCGCTGATGTCGTTGATCCAGAAGTAGTCCTTCATGGTCGGGCCGTACCGGAGACTGCGGACCGTGGCGCGAGCGGCCGCCTTGGCGTCTTCCGCGGTCACCGCCCCGGTCTTGACCTGGCTGTAGTAGTAATCTAGAACTCCCCACGCGATCTCGGTTTGTTCCTTGGTCTTCTCCTTCTTCTTGTCGAGCAGCGCTTCCTCCACTTCGGGGAGGACCCACAGGAAGGTGGTCAGGACGAACAACCCCGTGATCATGAACCCCACGAGGATGACCCTCGTCGAGATCGTCATTCGCTCGAAGGAGAGGCGCAGCTTCATGAGGCGACGACCTCCCGGCTCGCCTCGAGCTTGCGGGCCAGCAAACCGACTGCGAAGTCAGGATGCGTCTCCGCGACCGCCAGCAGGGAAGCCGTAGAAACCTCAAGGACCACGACGCCGTCGGATACGGCTTCCTGGTGACGGTCTCTCGGGCCCAGAAGCGCGTCGGTCCCCAGGACGCTCCCGCGCCCGACGGTTCTCTCCCCGTCCGGGGTTCGCACCCGCATTTCGCCGTCGATCACCACGTAGATGCTCCTGCACGGCTCGCCCTCGAAACGTATGCGGTGTCCTTCCGGCAGGCACTGTTCGATCGCTCGCCGCGCGATCATCTCGACGCTGTCCACCTCGGCATGCCGGAAGAACTCGGTGGACCAGAGTGCGTGGACCTTCTCCACGATGTTTCGTCGGGCGGCCTCCGGACTGTCCGGCATGTGTCGCCGAGCCAGGACCGAGAAGACCGTGTCCGCGACCGTGTGGAGCCAGGGTTCGAGGAGTCGCCGGTGAATCTGTTCGTACAGAACCTCGCGAACCGCCGGCGGCAATCCGTCCTCGGCCGTCTCCCGGCTCAACAGGGCCTGCATGGCGGCGGCGGCGCCGAGTGGCCGCGGCGCGTCGCAGGTGCTCAGCAGCATGTCCCAGAAGGAGGGCAGCTCCACGTCGAACGTCTTGCAGTAGAATTCCGCGGCCTCTCCCCAGGGGCGGGCGTCGATGAGCGGGAGGAGGAGCGCAAACACGCGCCGGGTGCAGCCCTGCTCGATCGTCTCTATGGCGTTCGCCCGGCTCTTGGGGTTGGAGGACTGCAGTGAGGACGCCATCATCTCGAAGTCCGGCAGGCGACCGCTGATCGTTAGCATCTCCAGTATGAAGTTGACCGTGGCGGCGTGCTTGTCCTTGAAGAAACGGGCCAGGACCTCCAGGGGAGGGGAGTCGGACATGTGTTGAGCGAGCACCCTCCGGGCGCAGAGCAAGTCGTAGGCGTTCCGGATCTCGCGGTCGATCATGTTCGGGGCGAGCGATTCCCACTGGGCGAACGCCAACCGCGCGAGCGTCCTCGCTGCCATGGACTTCCCGACGATGGGACAACGGGGATCCTCCAGGACCGACGTGAGGCTGGGGATACTCTCCAGCCCGATCTCGATCAGGACCGACCTCGCCCGGCGTCGCTCGAAGGGCGTGAGGAGATGGCTCATCAGCACGAGGGGCCGGGTGCAGTGCGCGTTGCGGATCTTCGACAGAACCTCAAGGCCGATCAGCCGCTCGGCATGATCGCCCTGTCGGATGACGAGCAGGAACTCGCTCAGGAGTCTGTCGGACTCTTCGTCGATCAGGTCGGACATGGCGGCCAGGGCCTGCCTGCGGATTCTGGACGACGGATCGCCCAGGTAGCGCGCCAGGAAATGGGCATACCTCGGGTGTTCCGATTTCCCGATCGTCCCGATCGCGGCCAGTCTCTCGTCCCCGGGGCCCTGCATCAGGTCGTGGATCAACCGCATCCCCCGCAGGTTGTCCTCCGGCTTCCAGCTGTTCCAGAGGGCCACCGCCGCGGCCGCTCGGGCATCCGGTGAATCAGCTCGGGCGAGCGAGTCCACCTCCTCGGGGCTCAACAAGTCGTAGCGCCCGAGCTCGGTCAGGATGCTGGGAGAGAGGCGGGCCCTCGTCTGCTTGAGCCACAGGAGCACACGCCGGAAGATCTCGCTGTCTTCCTTCTTGAGCAGGGCCGCCAGTTGGGGCGCGGCGGCCCGCTGATCCTCCTCGGATGCCTGGTCCAGGAAGGACAGCAGGGCGTCCAGCGCGGTCTCGTGGTCGGTTTCCCTAATCATGGCGATGGCGGGCAGAGCGCGGGACCGAACCCCGGACCGCGCAGCGCGCTCCAAGATGCCCCGCTCCCGGGGATCCGCCCGCAGGGTTCTCCAGAGGGGGGGGCGGGAGAAATCGAGCCACCTGGTCTTCAGGTTGATCAGCATCGCCCGCACGTATGCCGAGCGCAGGCCCAGGACGAGGCAGAACAGCACGGCGGAGCCCGAGAGACCGACGAGGGAGATGGACTCCGGACTGAGTCGCGGCGCCGAGAGGAGGAGGAAGAAACCGGCCACGGCGGTAGCCAGAGGCTCGCCGATGCCCTCGATGAAGGTGCGAATCGAGGCCTTCCCGCGTTGGGGAAGCGCGTTGAACAGGAAATTCTGGTTGTTGAATTCGATCGACGTCAGGAAGCCCTGGTAGGCGAAGAAACCGAAGGCGGCCGCCCCGAATCCGTAGCGAAGCACGAAGAAACTGAACGCAAGCGTGTAGATGATGGGCTGGATCATGGCCGTGTTGCGCACGCCGATGAGGATGACCAATCGATTGAAGAGCAGGAAATTCACGAGCAGATTGAAAAGGTTCACCCAAATATAGAACCGCCCGAACAGCGCGGCCACCTGCACCTCGTCGCGACCCTCCTCGAACACCTTCATACACTGGTACTCGCAGACCGTGGTCAGCAGCAGCATCGTGACGAACACCAGGAACAGAAGATGCACGTACCGCGAGTGGCGCACGGCCTCGACGATGAGCCGGGTCTGCGCTCCGAGACTCGCCTTGGCGTCTCCCGTCTCGCCGTCGTCGGAGGGGATCTTGCTCCAGCGGCGGCGCAGCCGCATGACCACGGGGAAGGTCGCCAGAGCCAGGACCGCCCAAAGGGTCAGGAGATGGGCGACGTCCATGAAGCGGATGGAGAGCGTCACGAGCGCACCGCCGAGCATTGCGCCAAACGCCGAGCCTCCGCTCAAGGACGAGAAGAGACGTTTCGCGTCCAGGATGTCGAAATAGGCGTCAATAAAACTCCACAGAAGCGTATACAGACCTACGGACCACAAGACCGCATAGAGCTTCACCAAGTAGTAAATCAGATTGTTTTTCCACAAAACATCGGGAAGCATGAACCGGGAGGTCAATGCAAGACCGAAGACCACACCGCCCAGAAACAGCGCGGCCAGCGTCAGATTGACGAGTCGGTCGATCCCGTAACGCCCCATCAGATAGCTGAAGACGGGGATGTAGAGGAGCATCATCAGGGGCGTAATCAAATAGATGACTGGGAGTTTGTCCGCTCCCACGTGGGTCAAGAACAGCGAGTCCGCCGCGCTCACGCCCACGGCGACACCGGCTTCCATCAGGGCAGCCATGGTGGCGAACTGGAGCACCTTGGCTCCCTCGCCCTCACGGATTCTCAGGAGTTTGCCTAACACGCGTGGCATCTGCGGAGTCCCGCCTGTTCGAAGAAACGGCCCCGCGTATTCTCCTCCATGCCGGAGGCGACTACAACGACTTTCTGACTTTCTTGTAGAACATGCCGCAAGATTGGGATATGGTTAGCACCTGGCGGGTCGGGAAGGCCGATTCTGTCCGGCGGGCGTTCTGTGGATCAACCCATTCAGACTCATGGGGGAGAACCGACATGAAGTACTCTCTGTCGGATTTGGTGGCGGGCTACATCGAGGACTACGATGCGGTCAACCGCGTCTACTCGGTTCGGACGACCGACGGGGCACGGTTTGAGGTCGCTCTCACACCCATCACGTGCGCGCAGACTACCCGAAACCTGGGTCAGGAATACTGCGACTGCACCGACCGGCTCGACGACATGCTTCGACCGGGGCAGCTCGTGTATTCCTACGGCGTCTTCTATCCGGAAGGAAGAGGCAAGAGGATGGAAGCCGAAGCCATCGTGTTCCCGGGTGAGAGTCCGAACGCGTACCGTCACGAGGAGCCAGATTGGTGGGGCCACCAAATCCACTCCATCGCCTGCAACTACCTGACCTGGCAATTCAACCACCCGAAGGAGCCGATCGACTTCCGGAACTATCGAACGTTGCTGCATCTCACGGGCGAGAAGAAGGGCGACTATCTCCAGGAAACCGACACGATCTCTCGCCTCGTCTACGGGCTCGCGTCCGGGTACCTGTTGACGGGTGACGACGCGCTGCTGGAGGGCGCCGAAAAGGGAACGGAATACCTTCGAGATCACATGCGCTTCTACGACCCGGACGAAGATCTGATCTACTGGTACCATGGGATCAAGGTGTCCGGCGACCGGGAGCAGAAGCTTCTCACGTCGGAATTCGGGGATGACTACGACTCGCTTCCCGCCTACGAGCAGATCTACGCGCTGGCCGGTCCGATCCAGACCTACCGGGTGACCGGCGATCCACGGATTCTGCAAGACGCGGAGAAGACCATCGATCTGTTCGACAAGTACTACAGGGACAGAGAGAAGGGCGGATACTTCTCCCACATCGACCCGATCACTCTGGACCCTCGTTCCGAAACGCTCGACAAGGGCAACAACCGCGCCAAGAAGAACTGGAACTCCGTCGGAGATCATGCCCCGGCGTACCTGATCAACCTGTGGCTGGCGACCGGGGAGCAGCGCTACGCCGAGTTCCTGGAGCACACGTTCGACACGATCGAGAAGCACTTCCAGGACTACAAGAACAGCCCCTTCGTGCAGGAGAAGTTCCACGAGGACTGGAGCCATGACGCAACCTGGGGCTGGCAGCAGGACCGGGCGGTGGTCGGGCACAATCTGAAGATCGCGTGGAACCTGATGCGCATGAACAACCTGAAGCCTAAGCGCAAATACGTGGCCCTGGCCGAGCGCATCGCGAGACTCATGCCGCAGGTGGGGTCGGATCGTCAACGCGGGGGATGGTACGATGTCGTCGAGCGCAAGCTGCGGCCGGGCCAGAAACAACACCGGTTTGCATGGCATGACCGCAAGGCGTGGTGGCAGCAGGAGCAGGCGATCCTGGCCTACATGATCCTCTACGGGTGTCTGGGCAAGGAGGTGTACCAGAAGCATGCGCGGGAGGCTGCGGCCTTCTACAACGCCTTCTTCCTGGATCATGACGACGGGGGCGTGTACTTCAACGTGCTCGCGCACGGCGCGCCCTACCTGTTGGGCACGGAGCGGCTGAAGGGGAGCCATTCGATGAGCGCCTATCACTCGACCGAACTGTGCTACCTGGCCGCAGCCTACACGAACCTCTTGGCCACGAAGAAGCCCACGGCCTACTACTTCAAGCCCAGGCCGGACGGCTTCAAGGATCGGGTGCTCCGTGTGTCTCCGGATATCCTCCCGCGAGGCAGTGTGCGCCTGAGCTCCGTGGAGATGGACGGGAAGGCGTACCAGGACTTCGACGCCGAGGGGCTGACGGTGAAACTGCCCGATTCCCGGTCTGATCTCCGGGTGAAGGCGGTCATTTCGCCGGTGTGAGATGGGGTTCGCCGGTCCGGAGCGGGGAGCAAGGACCGGATGGGAGGGCAAGCATGAAGGTGACAACCACAGAACAGAAGGGCGTGGCCATCGTCTCGATCGAGGGCGAGATCGACAGCAAGACGGCGCCCGAAGCTCAGGACGAATTGCTCCCGGTCGTAGACAAGCACCATACGCTGGTCATGGATCTCAGCGGCCTGACGTTCTTGTCCAGCGCGGGTCTCCGGATGATGCTCCTGATCTACCGGCGCGCCACGGCGTCCGATGGGAAGGTGGCCCTGGTGGGCCTCTCGGAGGCAATCCGGGACACCATGTCGGTCACGGGATTCCTCGGTTTCTTCGTCGTCTGCGACACGGTCGACGAGGCCATCCAGGTTGTCCAATCATAGGGGCTGTGTCCATGGACGCACGAATCGACGTTTACCCGACCCACGAGTACAAGGGCTTCAAGCTGCGGCCGGGCAAGCCGTTTCCGTTTGGCGGAACGCTCGTGCCGGGCGGCGTCAACTTCTCGGTGTTTTCGAGGCACGCCTCCTCGTGCACCCTCGTCCTTTTCGAAAAACGCGCGAGCACGCCGATGGTGGAAATCCCGTTTCCAGACTCGTTTCGGGTCGGAAACGTGTACTGCATGGTGGTGTTCGGGCTCGACTACGAGAACATCGAGTACGGGTTCCGGATGGATGGGCCGTTTGACCCGGCGGCCGGGCATCGCTTCGACAAGAACAAGATCCTGCTGGATCCATACGCGAGAGCCATCGGCGGGCGTGACGTCTGGGGCAAGGAGCCGGACTGGTCGGATCCGTTTCCGCACAGGGGCCGGTTCGTTTTCGAGGACTTCGACTGGGAAGACGACCGCGCTCTGGAGACGCCCATCGAAGACCTTGTGATCTACGAGATGCATGTTCGGAGTTTCAGCGCGGATCCATCCTCGGGAGTCAACCATCCGGGCACGTACGCGGGGATCATGGAGAAGATTCCGTACCTGAGGGATCTGGGAGTGAACTGCGTCGAGCTGATGCCCGTGTATGAGTTCGACGAGTTTGAGAACAGCCGCCGGAACCCGACCACGGGCGAAATGTTGTACAACTACTGGGGCTACAGCACCGTGGGGTTCTTCGCTCCGAAGACCGGATATGCGGCCACCGGGGCGCTCGGGATGCAGGTGGACGAGTTCAAGAACCTCGTCAAGCAGCTGCACAAGAACGGAATCGAGGTACTTCTGGATGTGGTGTTCAACCACACGGCGGAGGGCAACGAGAATGGGCCCACGATCTCGTTCCGGGGCATTGACAACGGCACGTACTACATGCTGACCCCCGAGGGCTACTATTTCAATTTCAGCGGTTGCGGAAACACCCTCAACTGCAATAACCCGATCGTCCGGAGCATGGTCCTGGACTGCCTGCGTTACTGGGCGTCGGAGTATCACATCGACGGTTTCCGGTTCGACCTTGCGGCGATCCTCGGGCGGGACCCCTGGGGAGTGCCGCTCCCGAATCCCCCGCTGCTCGAGACCCTGGCCTATGATCCCATCCTGGGCAAGTGCAAGCTGATCGCGGAAGCCTGGGACGCGGGGGGGCTGTATCTACTCGGCGAGTTCCCCGCGTACGGGCGGTGGGCGGAATGGAACGGCAAGTATCGGGATGACATTCGCCGGTTCCTCAAGGGCGACGCGGGAATGATCGGGGACATGGGACAGAGGCTGCAGGGTTCACCCGACCTCTACACGAAGAGCGGGCGGCGGCCGTCGGCCTCTGTTAACTTCATCACGTGCCATGACGGTTTCACTCTCTACGACCTCTTCTCCTACAACGACAAACATAATGAGGCCAACGGCGAGGAGAACCGAGATGGCTCCAACGACAACCACAGCTGGAACTGCGGGTACGAGGGCGGAACGGACGATGCCGGCGTGACCGGTCTTCGGCACCAGCTCATGAGGAATGCGGTGGCCGTGCTGATGACGAGCTTTGGCGTGCCGATGCTCCTGATGGGAGACGAAGTCGGCCGGACCCAGGGGGGAAACAACAACACCTACTGTCACGACAACGAGCTGAACTGGTTCGATTGGCGCTTGGTGAAGAAGAACGCAGGCCTGTACAGGTTCTTCAAGAACATGATCGCCTTCCGGCGCGCACACCCAGTGCTTCGGGCCCGCGACTACCCGCGCAACGCGGACTATGTGGGGAGCGGGATCTCGGACGTCACTTGGCATGGAACGCGGGCGTGGGAAGCGGACTGGTCCTCGACGTCACGCACACTCGCCTTCATGCTCTGTGGGAAGCACGCCAGGGGCGGCACCGTTGAGGACAACACGATCTACGTGGCTCTGAACGCATACTGGGATGGACTTCCGTTTGAGCTTCCCGCCCCTCCGGCGGGACAGCGCTGGCACGTGTTCGCCAATACGGCCTTACCTGCCCCGCAGGATATCTGCGAGCCGGGTCGCGAGGCGGCGCTGGAAAACCAGCGGGAGTACCTTGTTGGAGGGAGGTCGGTGGTCGTCCTGGTCGCCAAGGATGCCGGCCCCCGAGATAGGAGCCGGGCCAGCCGAACATCCGGGAAGAAGGTTCGGAAGAAGACGAGGAAAACGAAGCGGGAGGGATGAGCATGGCGCTTAATGTGACGCTCGAAGAGAAGGACGGTGTGGCGAAAATCCTGCTCGAAGGAGAGCTCGACGCCAGCGTGGCACAGAAGTTCAAGGAAACGGTCGAACAGGCGGCTGCCATGAACCCCACGAAGCTGGTGTTGCTGATGGAGAAGCTGGCGTTCATGGCCAGCGCAGGACTTCGCGTTCTGATCTTCGCCAAACAGAAGATGGGCGAGGGCGTGAGCATCTACGTAGTCGGGGCTCAGGGGCCGGTGCTGAAGACCATCGAGATGAGCGGGTTTCATCACTCGGTGTACCTACAGGACACCTACACGGAATAGGCGACTCCCCATGGATCCTCTGATCGTCCCAGGCACGCTCGATTCTCTCGGGCCCATCCGCACGTATGTGAAGGCGGCGGCCGCCTCCGCGGACCTTGCCGATGATGCGGCCTACGCCCTGATGCTGGCGGTGGATGAACTCGCAACCAACACGGTGACTCACGGATACCAG
>Ga0180438_10004928_pt1 | contig 18932 bp, 13 predicted proteins | sample SS_ome_12_FD_132455 | JGI IMG/M metagenome (GOLD analysis project Ga0180438, IMG submission 132455) | Hypersaline lake sediment archaeal communities from the Salton Sea, California, USA - SS_3_D_2 metaG | ecosystem: Environmental > Aquatic > Non-marine Saline and Alkaline > Hypersaline >...
GCGTTCTTCATGTAGAAAGAGAAAGAAAAAGAGCGACCGGGAAAAAGAATGGAAGGAGATCGCCGAAAAAGTAGAGGAAAAGGTCTGCAAAGGTATTAAAGACTGGGCTGAAGAAGAGGATGTAAAACAGGGTGAATGGGAAGAGATCGGGAAGAAAATCGAGGAGAAGATCAAACGTGAGCTCCGCAAGTGGGCAGAAAAGTAAGCCTTAGTTATAAACGCATCCGCAGTAATCCCAGGTTAATCGTGACTGTATTGTGATTGACTGAGATATATTTCGCTATAATTTCCCATAACTGCAGATAATCTATAAATTATTTAATATCATAGATTTACACAATAATAAATAAATATTCCCCATTCACAGACACCTCTCCCCTACCCCGTTTCGATGTTTAAAATCTAATTTTTTTAATTCATGCAACTTTTTTTTGCTTTTCTGAGTATAACTAAGTGATATGTTTCTAAGAATTAAAAAGATATAAAATCATGAGGAAAATAATGAAAAGCTTAACGCGAAAAGAAGAACTCATCATGCTTTCCATTCTCAACCTGGAAAAAAACGCTTATCTTGTCGCCATCGTGGACCATCTCTCCCAAACCACAGGGAAAAAAGTGTCGCTCACGTCCGTCCATCTCCCTTTAAACCGGCTCGAAAAGAACGGATTAATCGAATCAGAGTTCGGCGAGGCGACTGCAGTTCGAGGAGGACGGAGGAAAAAGATCTACACCATCACAAAGCTGGGTTTTGAAGCGCTGGAAGAATACAAGAGGATCTCAGACCTGCTCTGGAAAGACTTCCTGAAATATTCCGCTCCAAAGGATTAAATACATGGAAAAACAAGGCCGTCCTCTAAAAATACTGGAGTTCTTCCTGAAAAATATCATCCCTTTCGATGAGCAGGAGAATCTGGCTGGTGATTTCGAGGAGATGTATGAGCGAATCTCGAGAAAAAAAGGAAAATTCAGAGCTCTTCTCTGGCATGCCTTCCAGATCATCAAACTGATTCCCTCTTATTTTAAAAATTACACTTTCTGGAGTCTAACTATGATCAAGAATTACTTAAAAATCGCCTTTCGGAATATCAAAAGACACAAAGCCTATTCTTTCATCAACATATCCGGTCTGGCCATCGGCATGGCTTGCTGCCTGCTCATCGTTCTCCATATTCAGGATGAGTTGAGCTATGATGCTTTTCATCTGAATGCGGACCGTATCTTCCGGGTGGTGACGAGTACCTCAAGGGACGGTGTTCCCACCAATGCCACCGGCACTTTCGGTACCGGCCCGGCCCTAAAAGAGGACTTCCCCGAGGTTGTGGATTTTACACGAATTCGGAGGATGGGCCAGGGAACCCGGATCTACATCGGTCACGAGGACCGGAAGTATTATGAAGAACGGCTTTTCTTCGCGGACCCCGGCATCTTCACAGTGTTCACTTTCCCGCTTCTTCGGGGAGATGCGGAGAGGGCTTTGTCAGAACCTAATTCTATTGTGATCACAGAGGATATGGCGGAAAAGTATTTCGGCCGTGAAAATCCCATCGGTCAAACCCTGGAAGCAGATCCCTACAACTCGGAGGAGATGATGGTCTTCCAGGTCACAGGTATCGCTAAAAACGTTCCGGGTAATTCACATTTTCATTTCGACTTTTTGGCGTCCTACGTCAACCAGAAAGAGGACCTGACACAGTTCGGCGGCCTCTATCCCCACTACACCTATGTCCTGCTTCAGGATGCCTCTCAGGCGGCTGGGCTGGAATCTCAACTGCCTGATTTTATAAGAAGGCACTACGGCGAAGACTCCTGGTATAGCAATCACCTTCAACCCATCCGCAAGATTCGACTCTATTCCCGCCTTCGTTCGGAGATCGAGCCAACCGGAAATATGGCCTCTGTCACCATCTTTTCCCTGGTGGCGGTCATCGTCCTGGTCATTGCCTGTATCAATTACATCAATCTGTCCACAGCCCTCTCTCTCAAACGGGCCAAGGAAGTGGGATTGCGCAAGGTCGTTGGAGCCCGGAGAAAACAACTCATTGAACAGTTCCTCGGTGAATCCCTTCTGGTCAGTTTTCTGAGCGGTCTTCTCGCTTTTTTTCTGGCCGGGCTTTTACTTCCTCTCTTCAATGCGATTGCGGACAAGGAAGTCACACTTCGTTTTCTTACAGGAATCATCCCCCTGGCATCTTTAATGGGCATCGTGGCGGTTGTCGGGGTCGTTTCAGGAAGTTATGTGGCCTTTGTGCTTTCCGGTTTGACGCCGTTCCAGGTCTTGAAGGGCGGTTCTTATTCTGGCGGCTGGAAAACAAAACTCAGAGAGGGAATGGTTATTTCCCAGTTTTTCCTGGCCACCATCATGGTCATTTGTGCGTTGACCGCGCACAAACAGATGCGCTTTATACAGACGCACAATACCGGCTACAATCGTGATGAGATCCTTGTTATCCCCCTAAACAAGGAAGCGAGGGCCGGTTATACGGCGCTGCGGAGCGAACTGCTGATGTACTCGTTCATCCGGAACACCACCACGTCATCTTATGTGCCCACGCGAGGCAGCTGGCATGAAAGCGTGTCATTCGAGGGGAGAGACCAGAACCTGACTCCGGTTCTTTATTTTATCGATAAGGAATTCGTCGACACTTACGGTATTCAGATCCTCCACGGCACGGATTTTACTCGGGCCCTGTCCGATCCATCCAGTGCGGAATTCCTGGTCAGTGCGCAGACCGTCACTGAGGCCGGATACTCTAGTCCAGAGGAGGCCCTGGGCAAACAGGTCCAGTGGATGAGTCGAAGCGGCGAATACAGCGGTACAATCATTGGTGTTATTAATGATATGAATCTCTATTCTTTTCATAGGGCTGCCTACCCTATGATTTTGCTGATAACGCCCATAGAGCAGCATGATTACCTGTCGGTACGTTTGGATGCCAACCGCTACAGCGAAGCGCTGGCGACCGTTCAGTCAGCGTGGAAGCGGCTGGTCCCCTATTATCCCATGGATTATTCCTTTCTGGACGCAAGCTTCGAAGCAATGCACAGGGCGGACAGGAGGCTCAATGACATATTTCAAGTTTTCAGCCTGACAGCGGTTGTGGTGGCCTGTCTGGGCCTTTTCGGACTGGCGGTGTTTGCGGCAGAACAGAAGACAAAAGAGATCGGGATAAGAAAGGTTCTTGGCGCCTCGGCATTCAATATCTATTTTATGTTGTCGAGAGACTTTCTCAAGTGGGTGATCGTTGCCAATATTGTGGCCTGGCCGATTGCCTATTACAGCATGCACAAGTGGCTTCAGGGTTTTGTCTATCGTACACGAATCGGATGGGAGATTTTCCTGTTATCTGCCATCGTGGCCCTGCTCATCTCGATCTTCACTATCTCTTTCCAATCCATAAAAGCGGCCAGGGCCAACCCTGTGGATTCACTGCGGTATGAGTAAAATAACCAACACCCCAAATTTCGATTCCATTTTTCACTCCTTTCCCAATAGAATTGTGGTGGTTGTTCAAGCGCCTTAAATTCATTATCAAAAGCCAATCCAGATCCCAATTTGAAAAGTGAATCCGGAAATATCGACACTGAATCTCCGTACATTCTTTATCAGGGCCGAATCGCTGGGTTTCTCTCCATAGCTGAGAGCGGTGTAATAATTGACCGTGCTCAAGCCAGTATACAATTCATCGACAAGCCACACCGGGCCTGATTTTTGGGTGTTGTAGGGCGCGGATTCCGTCTCATTGCCTTCCCAGTTCGAAAACTTCACCAGTCTTCCGGTGCCCTCTGCAAATAGAGCAATTCTGTTAGAGACTTTGTATTCAATCCCCGCACCTCCCTGAAATCCCAAGGCCCGATCATGAATATCAGCTTTTGTTGTCACACTGTCTCCAAGGGCGGTTAATAATAACTCATAGTCAATCCGACTCCAGTAATATCCAGGCCCCCCTTTAACAAAGATTTCCGTCTTTCGAGAGAGCGGAATATAATAGTAAGCTGAAAGCGTCAAGGGAATCACTTTCAGTCGGAAATCAACACTGCCTTCCATGAAAGGTATCGGTCCGAGTTCAACATGGTCATTTTTGCTTTTGAATATGTAGCCAATTCCAACGCCCAGGCCAAACCGCCGAGAGAATTTCACAATAAATTCTCCTTCTCCAGCATATCCATAATTTGTCCACTGAATATCACCCCATTTCGTCAATACCCACTGGTCAGCAATCTCCCGGGCATAGTCCTCAAAGGCATTCACGAAGGCACAGAGATTGCTGTCGCTGCTATACCCAAGTCCAAAATTCAGCTTGACGTTGAAGGTTTTGTATCCATCGTTCGCCAGGATCGGCTTTATAAAGACTACAAAAAAAAGGACAAAACCAAGGACATTAGATATTCCTTTTTTTCGAAAATACATAGCTACCTCCTTATGTGGTCGCCGGCCCAGTCTACAAGAACCTTTTCGCTTGACGTCTATTGATGCAAGGGCAATTCTTATCTCGCCTGCACGATATTCGGCAGGGCAGAAATCAGGGCCTTTGATGTCACAGTATTTATGGCTTTAACCGCTCTATTAAAGCGATCAATTATAGGTTGCCCCGCGCATATGCAAAGATTTTCAGTACCGGCCCGCAATCTCAAGAATACGCATGCCGATTTCCCTGGTAAGCAATGAGGCCGTCCAGTTGTACAGAATGACCACACCTGTTGAAGTGCTTCTGTTGAAACCGATGAAATTGATGTGACCGGCTGCCGCACCACCGTGCCAGGTTATAATTTGCCCGTCAGGCAATGTTTCGAGAAACCAGCTCAAGCAAACATAATCGGCGAATTGCGGTTGGAGGGCCAGCGTGATGGCAGGATTCAGGGGAGTATCCAGGAGGCCCAAGTTGGCTCTCAGGTATGACATCATGTCTTTCAAGGTGCTTTTCAGGCTTCCGCACCCCACGAGTACATGGTTGCTTCCCCAAGGTTCCACTTCATTCATCCATTGATCATATCCAACAGCGGAGTTGCTCATCTGTTCCTCAGTCAAATGAATCGATGTGCGATCCATGTTTAACACATCAAGAAGGGTCATTTTCAGCAGGAGTTCATAGGTCGTAATGTTGATTCGGCTCAGAATGAAGCCCAGAAATCCATACCCAAAATTGGAGTATTCAAACTGGCTACCCGGGGCGCGAATCAAAATAACATAATTGGTAAGATAATCGTAAATATTTTCTTCCGTTATCAGGTTGAACGGATCGTCAGGAGATACGCCCTCAGGGAGGGGATAGTCATCGGAAAAGTTTCGTGGCAGACCGGAGGTATGCGTGGCTAGGTGCCAGAAGCTGATCTGCGCTCCGTAGTACGTAGGCATGGTCACGCTCCCGGCAGGCAGATAATCCCGCACTTCATCATCCAATCTCACAGTTCCGTTGACAACGGCGTCGGCCAGAAGAGTTGCCGTGAACGTTTTGGTGATGGACCCCATTTCATAGACGGTATTTTCATCCGGAGGCTCATCCGTATTTTTGCTTTTCGTTCCGTGAAAAATGGAAAACTCTTCACTCCCTTTGATGACGCCGACAGAAACACCGCCAAAGGTAAAGCTGGATTCAATGATGTATTGCACTTCTTCCTGGAAACTGTTGAAAGTGGGTTCGGGTTCAGGGGGATATGTTGAATCACAGTTGATGATGAGAGAGAGGACTGTAATCATTAATATTATGAAAAGCGTGTATCTCACCTTGGTCTTCCTTCGCTTCAATTGCAAAGCTCGACAGATCATAGAAAATTGTGAATGGTTCCCAGGATGACCGAAAACATATTTTCTATATCTTCAAAGGGCAGCGCGGTGTATGTCACACCATATTGTAAGCCGCCGCGTTCATCCAAAGGTCCCCCTGCATTCCGGAACGTGACCGGGATGCTGTCATTAAGCCAGTGATAAGGGTATTGGCTGTAGAGCTCGAAGTGGAGATGTGGATTGTTATCAGTGAAACCTGAATTACCGCTGTTGGCTATGAATTCGCCAATCATGACCGAGTCCCCGGCTGCTTTCACGGCGCTTTGTTGTTGGAGATGAGCATAGAGTGCGGCAGTCCCGTCCTCGTGCTGAATAACCAGATAGTTGAGTTCGGAGTCGTCGTTCATGCCGCTGTCATCGAATTCGTCAATCACATGAACGACCACTCCCCTGCGGGAAGCAGTGAGAGGAGCACCGATCGGCATGTGGAAGTCGATGGCAAAGCGGTTGTTGTGTGAGCTCCACGGACCTGAGCCACAGTACCCCTGGGCTACCTCGTAGGCAGCACCCACGGGATAGGGCAGAATGTAAAGAGAGCGGGCCGGATCACTGAAGACAGCTCGGTCAAGGCAACCGGAGCTCGGTGATTCCGGACTAAAAGGATTGCTGCAGTTGATGAGAGCGGTCATTGTCACGAAAGCCAAGAGGATGACCAGGCGCGAAACCGTCTTCTTGTCTTTTTTTCTTTTCATTTCCGAAAATCCTATTAGAGACTTTCTTTTTTTCTATAGGGAATATGGATTATGATGAATTACGAACTATATATTGTGAATACCGTCAGATCTCCATTCCTAATGAGATGGCAAATAAACTGCCCTGGCTTTTCTCCAACATCATCCCATACCAATCCAGGTTGGCTCTCTTTGTATAAAACTTATGGACATATCCTATGTCTATCTTCCATTTATTGATTTTATAAGCTGCCCCCAAATGAACATCCCAGTGTTTGCTGTCTGGAACCACGGCCATCAAACTATTATTCGGAATAGGTGATGAATTGAATGAGAGACCGGCTCTCACATCCAATGATGGGTTGACATGATATTCGCCACCTAATCGTAAACTTCCTGAATTCTCCCAGTTCCAGGAGACTTCACCTTCATCAGTGTAACTCAGATCCTCTTCTATGTGAGGATTACTCAAAGAATATTCCCATCTTTCCGATTGGGACCATAATTTGTGATTGTAATTCACTTCACATTCGAATTTACTGCTAACAATAACCCCCAGCCCAAAAGTAAGTTGATGAACCATGGTTCTGCCATTCAGAACAATATCTGCATCTGGGAAGGCTGCTTCAACAAGAGGATCAAGATTGGGATATTCTGTGTCTTTATGTTTAAAATCCAGGGTGCCGGTAGATTCATTATCCCAACCACCTTGATAGGCAAAACCCAATAATAATGTTTCAGACATCCGAGCCTGAATTCCTCCGAAAAATGCCAATCCCTTACTTGACAACTTGTAATCAGAACGTAAGTAGTAATCCGTTACCGTTATCCCCAGTTCTTGCTGGGCGAGATTTTCAATTTCAATTCGATCCCACTTTACGAGTCTAATATTTGACATTTGATAATGCATACCCAAACCAATTGAGATCTTTTCATGAATTTTGACTGACAAACAGGGGGAGATGACATAGGAGTAGACCTTAAAGGTATCACTGGTTCGGACTGCATGATTCACAGGATCATCTCCCCAATCTTGCAGGTAATTGGTGGGTGTGCTAAAACCCAGTCCTGCCCATAGGTTTTTTGATAATTGGAGGGTCAGGTATATATGAGGCGACATAACGAAATGATTATCCGAAGTATATGAGGCCTGATAAAACTGACTGTAATATTCCGGATTACGAATCATGCCACACCCACCCAAGTAAATATGAGTCCCGTTTAATTGGGTAATACCAGCGGGATTATACCAGATTGCCGAAGGATCTGAGGCTCTGGCAGTAAAAGCATTTGCCTGTCCAACAGCCCTGGTTCCATGATTATCATTGGAAAAACCTTGCCCAAAACAGACAGATACAAATAGAAGCAATAAAATCGTAACAACATTTGCAACTTTCATTGATTGTTCCAACATTCTTTGATCTCCTTTTTATTTTTGTTTTTTAAAAATGGCCTATACTATCATATACAGCCACTTAAAACTAAAACTATGCTACCGCCTCTGTTTCATTCAATGAATTTTTTAAAGATTGGTTACCAAAACTTAACGATAGATAATACGTACACTCAGTGAGAAATTCCATAAGCCAAAAGTCCTATATGAATAAATAGGACTTTAGCCTGAGTCCTTTTAACAAAAGACAGGGCTTTTAGAGAAAGCCATATATCCCAGAGAAAAAGGAGCATCTTTTTGTTATAATGGGGACAATAATTACTCGTTAACGGTAGATATGCTGTATGAATCGGAAAGTCCGAGGAGCAACTATTGGCATCTAATTTGCCCATTGAAAAAGGGAAGGTTGGATTAAAGTCAACTGTTGTTATCAGGCTATTTGTTTTATTAGTCTTCGCAAATTTTTCTGTGCCGATTTTCTCTCAGAGCTTGAGTCCCTATCATTTTGAACGGTTAATGCCCTCCTCAGCGGGGATATCCTTTCCAATCGTGCACTGCATCACCCAAGACGCACATGGTTTCATCTGGATCACCAGCCCTTACGGCCTGGCTCGTTATGATGGGAATGAATATCTTCTGTTTCACCATTTAGAAGGAGACCAGACATCTTTAATAGATGATTATCTCTTTTCCGTATTAGAAGATTCACGGGGAAATCTTTGGATAACGTCTGACAAAGGATTAGATCTTTTTGATAGAAAAACGGGTCATTTCATCCATTACCAGCATGACCCGAATGACCCACTCACTCTTTCCAGTAACCGCATCCGAGCTATCGAGGAAGACAGGGATGGGAATATTTGGATCGGAACCACGGATGCCGGTATCTGCCATTTTGATTACAACACTAAGAAGTTTACTCGATTTATTCATGACCCAAGCAACCACAGCTCTCCGAGCAGCCATTCCATATGGGCAATTTGCTGCGACCGAGAAGGGAGAATATGGATCGGTACACATGAAGGTGAACTTGACTGTTTTAATCCGGAGACAGGGCTTTGGCATCATTATAATTTACTCCCGGAAAATCCTGATATGACAGATGATCCCAATATCTGGGATCTGTGCGAGGGACGGGACGGCCGGATTTGGGTGGGAACATCTAATATTGGTTTGATCAGTCTCGATCCAGATTCTGGGAAGATTGGCAGGGTCCATTTAAAGGGCGAAAAAGGCGACAGTGGTGATTATAAGATTCTTTCCATTCATCAAGATCAAGATGGACTTATCTGGTTAGGAACGGAGGAAGCAGGCCTGTTCAGTTATAATCCGGGAAATAGCTTTTTGAAGCATTATGTGGGTGACTCGAACACACAAAACGGCCTCAGTGATAACTCAGTTATAACTATTTTCGAGGACAGAGAAGGGTTACTTTGGTTCGGTACGAATAAGGGTATTTATCTTTTAAATAAAAAAAGACTCAGATTTCCTTTAATGAAATCCGATGCCCAGATCCCAGGCGGACTGGCGGACGATAATATTTTGTCCATCTATGAAGACCGAGAAAAGATCGTCTGGATCAGCACTGCCCGTGGAGGACTCAGCTGCTGGGATAGAGTGAGCAATCGATGGAATCAATCCGCCATTCCAAATAAATGGCTTGAGTATTTTGTCGGAGTACCCGTTCGAGCGATCTGTGAAGATCACCAAGGAAACCTCTGGTTCGGGACATCTAATGGCCTGGTCTGTTATGAACGCCAAAAGAATAATTGTATCGCCATACAAAGTTCAAAGAAAAATCAAATAAAATTACCAGCCTATAACATTACTGCAATCACGCAAAGTCGGGAAGGTTATCTGTGGATCGGAACGTATAATGGGGGGCTTTATGAGTGGGATACGATAAATAAAAGAGCATATCCTGTATCCATTTACAAAAACAATGAGGGCAGCAACATATATATCATTAACACCCTTTATGTTGACCGAAGAGGAGTCCTATGGATCGGGACACAATGGCATGGTGTGGATTTTCTTGATATTCAAAACAACCGCTTTATTCATTACCGTAATAATCCTGACGATCCAAATTCACTGCCCAGCTCAACTGTCTACTCAATTGTGGAAGATAAAAATGGAAAAATCTGGGCGGGAACAGAAGCAGGACCCTGTCAATTCGACTCCCAAGAACAACAATGGCGGCCTCTTGCCAATGAGATTGCGCTTCCGGATACCTCGGCTTATAGTCTTCTCTTTGATGAATCCAATAACTTGTGGATGGGTACGAATAGGGGCCTTATTCAGGTCATAGAGCAACCTTTGATGTGGCGGAAATTTGGACCTGAAGATGGAATTCAAGGAAATTTTTTCAATCCGGGTGTTTGTTTTAAAACCAGAGAAGGAGAATTGTTTTTTGGGGGAGCTTCTGGCATCAATAATTTTTTTCCAGATCAGGTTTATATAAATTCTAATCCACCTCAAATTTTTATCACCTCCTATAAACTATCCACTCAATCCAGAGAACTCGCTCTTTTTGAGAAAATAAATGAGCTGAAAATCACAAAAAAAGATTTACCTGTCACGATAAAGATGGCTGCTCTCAGCTTCACTTTTCCTGCAAATAATCACTATAAGGTTCTTGTGGTCAACGAGAACCCTAATTTGATCCTCTTGAATACTCAAAACTCCATATATTTAGATAGCATAAGAAGAGGAAAGAATCGATTATTGATCTTTGGCTCGAACAATGATCAAATTTGGAATCCAGACGGAGTTCCGCTAACCATAATCTTATCCACTCCTTTTTATCAATCTTGGTTTTTTGTCATCAGCCTGATAATCGTTTTTACTTCCATTTCTTGGATTTTCTACCGTCAACAGTCCCGAAAAAGGAAGAGAAAATTTCTTAATTACATACATTTGGACCTATCTCTTTTATTCAAACAATTGGAACTTACTAAAAGAGAGCAGCAGGTCGTTATGCTAGTCCTCGAGGGCAAATCCAATAAAGAAATTGAGAATGAACTGTATATTTCTCAAAAAACAGTGAAGGCTCATCTTTATAACATCTATAAAAAGCTCAATGTTAAAAACCGATTGCAGTTAATGAATTTTGTCCGAGACAGGTTTAAGGAACAGTAATCAAACACCCTGGAAATTCCAGCCACACAATTTTTATTTTGATATTTTTTTTCTCTGATTTTGCGTTTTCTGTCTGAAATTGTCACCAATTGGTCATAAAAACGTGGTATGAATAAGCAGTATGAATAATATGATATCTCCATAATTTCAAGATTCTGACAACTCCATCAGAAACCAATGAAGAAATAGTCTTCTCACCTGGGTTTGTTGAAACTAAAATAGAATTGATTTCTACCTGCTCCCCTACCCGAAACGTCCTAATCGTGTTTAAGCGAACCTGCGGAATTGATCACTACCGCCTTGAGAATAGAGAAGCGGCGATAAGAAAATCAATGATTATTGAATTTCAGAAAAAAAAATGCAAAAAGGTTTTTTGTTGAAAAATAGAGTATTACTTTTTGCCTAATTTTGCTGCGATTATCAACATGTAAACTGCGCCTACGCCCACAAGAATGTATACGATACGTGAGACAATAGACATATCTCCAAAAATCCAAGCCACAAGGTCAAATTTGAAGATTCCGACTAACGCCCAGTTTAAACCGCCGACAATTACCAATAACAAAGCGATCCAATCCACTACATTTAATTTTCCCATCTTTTTCCTCCTTTTTTTTTGTAAAAAATAGATCCACTCTTTATATTAAATCAAAGCTTAATTTTGCTTTTTAGCTTGATAAATATTTTTTTTCGTCCCCTTGGCTAGTGATATATCACCTGCAAGAACAAATGTCAAAATTTTATTGCTGTTTTTTTTGTTTCTTAGACTGAGGCTTTTTAAACAATTATTCTCAAAGAGAAAATCAGGTTAAATTGATGATTAATAAATATTTTTTAAGCTCAGGCAACTTTTTTCAACTTGACATTAACAGTTACTGCGTATATATTAATAAATGATATTTCCTAATAATAGAAACATATATGTGATGAGACCATGAAACTTCTTTCCCGGACCGAAGAATTCATCCTGCTGTCAGTTCTTTTTCTCAAGGAGCAGGCCTATTCTGTTCTTATACGCAAGCATTTGAACAAGGTGACAGGAAAGACCTGGTCCTATGGGGCTCTTTTTATCTCGCTGGAACAGCTCGTTAAGAAAGGCTATCTGAAATCTTCCCTGACCGCTCCTCTTCGAGAAAGAGGCGGGCGCAGCAAGCGGATCTATACCTTAACCAAGGATGGACATAAGGCACTTGAGGAGATTAAACAGATAGAACGCAAGATGTGGGAAGCTGTTCTTGAAACGGATGGAGGATAAGTCGTGGCGAAAAACAGGAATATTCAGCCACCCAGGATGGCTGAGAGGCTTTTTCGGCGCATGTTTCCGGATGATGGCTTTGATACTACAGTCTGTGATCTGGAAGAGAGCTTCCAGGAAGTTGCCCGAGAGAAAGGCTTTTTTTATGGGAAGATATGGTATTTGATTCAGGTGCTGACCGCTCTGTATTTGTATGTTGGTTTGCAGATCAAAGGAGGTCTGAGTATGTTCAAACATAATTTGAAAATAACTCTTCGCAACCTGCGGAGAAACAAGGGTTTTTCCTTCATCAATATCTTCGGCCTGGCTGTCAGCTTTGCAGTTGTCATTTTTATTGCGCTTTTTATTCGAAATGAACTGAGTTTCGACCGCGGGAACGAACACCTCGATCGGATGTACACCGTCATGATGAGTGGAGAGTGGAAACAGCAGCAGTGGAGACAACAGCACATCATCTCGGCAGCGGGTCTGGAGCTCTCCGAAAATATCCCAGAGATCGTCAAGTACACCCGCTTCAGCCTGCAGAGCAATCAAGCCCTCCAGTACCACGATACAGGCAGAGGACAGGATAGAAATATCATGATCACGGGAATGACTTTTGCCTGGGTTGACCCGGGCATGTTCGAAGTTTTCACCTATGATTTCAAGGCGGGGAATCCTGAGATCGTTCTGGATGAACCCTACTCTATCGTTTTGATAGAAGAAGTCGCAGGAAACCTATTCGGAAACGAAGACCCTATCGGAAAGGTTGTCACCCTCAACAACCGCTACGAGTTAACTGTGACCGGAGTGGTGAAGAAACCTGCAAACTCCCATCTGAATCTGAATGCCTTTGCTTCCATCCTGACTATCCGCTCCATCAGAGGTCCGGATGCTGACCGCAATTATGAATACAACAGCTACCCTACCTATGTGCTTCTGCCTGATGAGCATGACCTGGAGGCTGTCAACGAAAAAATAGACACCCACATGGCCGCTGTGTATAAACGACTGGGAAAACCGGTGGTGAAATTTTCCCTGTTTCCGGTGAGCGAACTCTATCTATCCGATATCCTTTACCAGGGAAATCACGGAAGTAAGACACTTTTGTGGATTCTGTTTACGATCGCTATTTTTATCGTTATCATCGCCGGGATCAACTTCATCAACCTCAGCACGGCCCGCGCCTCCACCAGAGCCAGGGAGATCGGCATCAAAAAAGTGATCGGGGTATTGCGAAAGAAACTGACCAGGCAGTTCCTCGGGGAGTCGATGTTTGTGGCGCTGGCCGCTCTTGGCACAGCCCTTGGCCTTGCCGTCCTCTTTTTACCCGCGTTCAACCGGGTATTTACATTGGACCTGAGTCTCAAAAGCCTGTTCGAACCGGGAATGTTTTTCTGTCTTGTCGCAGGAGCCTGTATCATTGGTATTTTAGCCGGTCTGTATCCGGCTGTTTATCTCTCCGCTTTTCAGCCGGTCACAGTCATACGCGGAGATGTGACACAGGGCAGAAAAGGAACTTTTTTCCGCAAGGCTCTGATTGTTTTTCAGTTCGCTGTTTCGATCATCCTTATTATCGGAACGCTGACCATTGCCAGTCAGATTCGTTTCGCCCGGAACAAGGATCTCGGATTCAGCGCCAAAAACGTCGTCATTTTCCCCCAGCCGCAATCAGGCTTATTCCGCCGCAACCTCAACAGCATCAAGGCCGAACTCCTCCGGCATCCCGATATTCGGAAAGTGTCTTTTTCCCAGGGCTATCCAGGCCGGCCATGGAACAATGAATCCATCAAAATCGACGAAGAATACATAAGTTTTACACACTTCAGCGTCGACTCCGATTTTGCCGATGTTTACGGTCTCCAACTCTTAGAGGGGCGGTTTCTGGATTTGAACCGGCAAAGCGACCACTTGCGGGCGGTTGTCATCAATGAGACGGCGGTTCGGAAATTCGGCCTGGAATCACCTGTTGGGACTCACCTTCCCTTCACGCCCAGAGGAAATCTGACAGCCTTTCCGGTAGAAGAGATTGAAATTATCGGTGTCGTTAAGGATTTTCACTGCCGCTCGCTGCACAGCGAGATCAATCCTATCCTGATCAGCTTCAATCCAGATTGGATGACTCATGGAGGGATTCTGTACTCCGGGGAAAATCTTGCCAACGTGGTTGGCTACGCCAAGGAAGTTTGGAAGCGGTTTGCGCCCGGATTTCCGTTTGAATTCAGCTTCCTGGATCAGGAACTCCCGCAGATGTATGCCAAGGATGCGGTCTTTGAGCAGGTCTTTTTCTATGCGGCCGGATTTTCCATCCTGATCGCATGTCTGGGGCTTCTGGGCTTAACCTCCTATGTGGCTGCAAAAAGGACAAAGGAGATCGGGATCCGGAAAGTGCTGGGAGCTTCTTTATCTCAGATTCTCATTTTGCTTTCAACGGAGTTCACCGCGGCTATCATCCTGGCTAATCTGATCGCATGGCCGGTGGCCTATTATCTGATGAGAAAATGGCTGGCCAATTTTGCCTACAGGATCGACCTCGGAATCGGAATATTTGCCCTCTCCGCCCTGTTGGCACTCGGTGTGGCCCTGATCACCGTGGGCTGGCAGGCATTAAAAGCTGCCTCTGCCAATCCGGCCCATTCCTTAAAATACGAATAATACTTCCCGTCTCTTTATTTTTAAAATCGAAGGGTTCGACGGGATGCCTGCGTCTCTGAGACTGGCTGTGAATGAAGAAGTACCTGAAATCGTGAATCAGGAACGATTTTCCGATGTCCCAAAACTGGTGTGTAAATATGGGGATATAGTTTTTTATAAAACCAGGAGATTTATCGCCGAGCTCTCCATTTTTGAGACATGTAGAAATTTCCAGCGAAAATCACTTATTCATGTCTAATGAGAGAATGGGCATGAAAAAAACGACTGTATTTCGGTCGAGATAATCCAGGGGATATCGATCACAGAGTACTTAAAACCGTTCGGCAATGAGTTCCTGAATCATCAAGTCGAACACATCTCTGGACCTGCATTCATCGGTCATCGGGTAGGCATCGAGCAAATGCCGGTAGGGTGTGCTGCTGGCCTCGTCAAATCCCATTTCGAGGAAAATGAGGTTCATTTTCCCTTCAACAAGAAAAACATTACGGCTTCCCTCATAATAATCCCAGCAGATGCCGGTTTTGTCGAGGTCGATCAGCCTTTTGAACTCGTTACGCCGGATGATCTCCGGTTTGAACTTATCCTTCTGAACTTGCATGACCACGTTCTGGGTCGAACCCCATGAGAGTGTTTCCTTATCGAACATGATGAAATCGCTGAAATAGTAAATGGTGCCGTTCTTTTTATCCTTGTGAGTACCGGTAAAAACGGCGATGACGATCTCATTCGCGCGATTGTAGGACCTTCGCATTTCCTCTTTCATCGACCGGTGAAAAGATTTCATAACGAATCCGGGGGGAGACGGAGAAACCTCCGCAGGTTCGGGCTGGACCTTGGGGCCCGGAGCACAGCCCGTCATCGACAGCGCCACCAGTGCGGCGAGACACACATAGTTTCTGATTTTTTTCAACACAACATTCATTTCATCTTCTCTACAAATTTACATTATAAAAATAAAAGTATATCCAAGTCCAAAAAAATACAGTTTAGACGAATTCCGGGACGAAGTCTACTTCCGGTCGATTCTCTCGTTAACATCACAAATCTGCTCAAATATTCTTTTGAGCACACATTCTGCTTACCTGTTTCGCCATAACGACATTAGTTAATTTTGGTTTATATAGGTGGATTACCCATGAATTAATATCTTGGAATTTCCTTTTTGTGATTGAAAAAAATCCATTAAATTTTCCGCTATTCCTGACTTTTACCAAGCTGGAATAAAGGAAAGTTCCGGCCTCATTTGATTTTTACGGAACATAAAAATAACAAACCTTATTTTTTTTAAAAAAAAATCTTTATTTTTTTTTACAAAAAAGTAAACTTATTTTATCAAAAAACGTATAGATATATGGATACGAAAAAAAAATGAAGTTATTATCGCGCATTGAAGAAATCATCCTGCTGTCCATATGGCGGCTGGATGACAGGGCGTACGGTATGGCCATCCGGGAAGAAGTCATTAAAGCAACAGGCAAAAAATGGCTTCTGGGAGCCATTTACGGACCCCTGGGAAGGCTGTACAAAAACGGCTATGTTTTGACCCTCAAAGGTGAACCGACTTCGGAACGCGGAGGCCGGAGCAAGGTCTATTACCGCTTATCCCGGGAAGGAGTCAAAGCCCTCCGTGAGATCCAGCGGGTCAATTCCGTGATATGGAATGGCATAGAGGAGCTTGAATTCAAAGAAGAATGAACAGACAGCTAAAAAAGCCTCCCCGGCTAGCGGCCAAGATACTGGAGTTTATCATCCAAAAGGATATCCGCTATGGAGCGATGGGGGACCTCGAAGAACAATTCTACTGGATGTGGAATGAGCATGGGACGTTCAAAGCACGCCTCCTCTACTGGAAACAAATCTGTGGAGCCCTCCCCTACTTCATTAAAAATTCTATTCTCTGGAGTTTGATCATGTTCAAAAATTATCTTAAATCAACTTTCAGGAACACCACCCGGTACAAAGGGTACTCCTTCATCAACCTTGCCGGGCTGGCCATCGGCATAGCCTGCACACTGCTTATCCTCCTCTGGGTCAAGGACGAATTGAGTTATGACCGCTTTCATGAAAACGGCAAAAATATTTACAGGATTATGAGCTACGGCACAAAATATATGATCGAAGGAACTGATGGAACGCCTGCGCCTCTGGCTCCGGCCATTAAGGAAGAAGTCACTGGAATCGTGAATTATGCGCGATTTTCCGATGTCCCGAAACTGGTGTGTAAATATGGTGATAAAGTTTTCTACGAAACCAGGGGGCTTATCGCCGATCCCTCCATTTTTGAGATATTCACGTTTCCTTTTGTCCAGGGAGATCCCAAAACAGCTTTCTCCGAACCTCTCGATATCGTCATAACAGAGACAATGGCCAAAAAATATTTTGGCACTGAAGATCCAATAGGGAAAACCATAGAAGTCGAGGGAAACCCAGCGTCTGTAAAAGGAGTCATCCGGGATATCCCGTATAATTCTCATATCCAGTTCGATTTTCTAAGCTCCTATACTTTCATCCAGGAACTCACAGGCTACGGGACGAGCTGGGGATCGTTCAATTTTGTCACCTATCTTCAGTTGGAGCCGAATCGTGACATTCAAGAAATCGGCAAAAATATCACAGCCGTTGCCGCTAAAAATAACTGTCCTCAGGTCAAAGACGGAGTGGAATTCCGCCTCCAGCCCCTTTCCGCAATCCATCTCGACAGCCGCACCGCATATCGAAACTACATTGAGGTCGGAGACAGAAAATACGTTTATGTTTTTTCCATCATCGCTTTTTTTGTTCTGTTCATAGCATGTGTCAACTTCATGAACCTTTCGACAGCACGCTCGACAACACGGGCAAAGGAAGTCGGGATGCGTAAAACCGTCGGCGCCAGCCGCAGGCAGCTTATCCTGCAGTTTTTCGGAGAATCCCTTTTTCTGACAATGACGGCTTGTGTGTTTGCCTTGATCCTGGTCACTGCTCTGCTCCCTGCGTTCAACCAGATCGCGGGAAAAGACTTAAAACTGAACCTTATCGATATCCAACTGGTGCTCGGGCTCATCATTATTGTGCTTTTAACAGCCTTGACCGCGGGAAGCTATCCGGCGATCTACCTTTCTTCATTCAAACCCGTTAAAGTCTTGAAGGGGATGTTTAAATCGGAAGGGAAAGGCCAGACATTCCGGCGGGTTCTTGTGGTCACTCAGTTTTCACTTTCCATAGCTCTCCTTATAGGCACATCGGTCGCCTTCAATCAACTCCGTTTTTTGAGACATTCAAAACTGGGATTCAACCCAGAAAATATCGTCTATGTTCCTGTCAAAGAGAATATCGGAAAAAGATATGACGCTTTTAAAGCCGAACTTCTGAACGATCCGAATATCAACTCCGTAGCCGTCCAGTACTATCTGTTTGCAGAGGAGGCCTTCCGGACCACTGGCTATGACTGGGAGGGAAAAGAAAAAGGGCAGGAAGTCGATATCATTCTCAATCTTGTGGATTATGATTTTATTCCGATGTTGGGCCTGGAATTGGTGGAAGGGAGAAACTTTTCCCAGGAATACTCTACAGATGCCACCCAAGCTTATATACTGAACGAAGAAGCGATCAAGGCAATGAGGATGCAAGATCCCGTGGGTAAACAATTTTCCTACGGCCAGAGGAAAGGAACGATCATCGGGGTGTTAAAGAACGCGCATTTCCGGTCGCTCCATGTGAATATAGAACCTCACGTTCTCTTTTTCCTGGACGATGTGTCAGTAGCCACCGAATACGGTGTTGTCCTCATTAAGATCAACGGCGATAAAACAGAAGAAGCTCTCGCAAAAATTCAGGGTGTCTGGAAAGAGTTCAATCCCATTACTCCGTTTGAATACCATTTTCTCGATCAGAAATACGACAGCCTGTACAGAAAAGAGCAAAAGATAGGCACGATTTTGAATGCCTTCACGCTGTTTGCCATCATCATTTCCTGCCTCGGCCTTTTCGGCCTGGCCTCATTCCTGACCGAACAACGAACAAGGGAGATAGGGATCCGGAAAGTACTGGGAGCTTCAGAATCCAGCATTGTCTTAC